>Ga0075424_100003677_pt1 | contig 14402 bp, 12 predicted proteins | sample SoiMethybrSBSTD3_FD_75301 | JGI IMG/M metagenome (GOLD analysis project Ga0075424, IMG submission 75301) | Bulk soil microbial communities from a Populus tree surrounding site in Tennessee, USA - Soil MetaG P. TD hybrid SBSTD3 | ecosystem: Environmental > Terrestrial > Soil > Tree plantation... | reverse complement strand
ACCTGGATCAATAGGTCCGTCAACCTTTGAATAACCTGTACCATTTCCTGTTAGAGAAATCGTAGTTGGGCCGCCGCCAGATGACGATGCGCCACCTGCTCCTTCTACAGCTGCAGGTGGCGCTGCAGCTATAGTGGGAGTCGGCGCAGCAGGAGGAGGTGGTGCAGCTAAACTAGGTGTAGTTCCAGCCGATACAGAATGGATCGCACTCCTTGGCTTTGGATTCATAGCTGTCGGAGTTAAGTCTTCTAGCTTCTTTATTGCAGCATCAACAGAAAGCTTTTCAGACTTTTGATAGTGAGCGATTAGCTTATCACCAATCTTTGAGTTTCTAATTATGGTGTCTATGATCATTTTGGCATTGTGGTCGGCTTTGTGCCTGTAATTTGTTACCCAGTAGGGATCACCAAAAAACTCCAGTGGCTTGAGCTGATAAATTACATCAATCACTTCTCCAGTGACTATTTCGACAGTAACATTGAGTGTTGCAGATAACTTTTCGTGGGTTATGGGATCTTCGGCATCTTCAGACCATGTATGAGTGACATAAATTCTATCTGCATATGTATCAATTTTGAATCCAGATTTCTTTAAATCGTTAGCAATACTTGATATATCAGAATTGTCCGTAATTTCGACAGGCATCCTAAATACCCCCAAACGACTGGCGTGTAACGGAAATACACCTCTTTTTGCAACTCCAGACAACATGACCCAAACTCGATCTCGAAGAAGTGCAGACATATTCTTATCAATCCTGTAATTGGATATAGGCTAAAAGGCTTTCTATTATGGTTAATTCTTAGTCATCTGGACAGGTCAATTCCCTAATAGCCTTATACTTGGATTCCAATTCCTCAGCAATTTCAGAAACCCGTTGCAAAGAGTAATCCGATTTCGGAAAATACCACCTGATTCCTACTCGATGCCCAATACCATCTATATCATGTATCATTCCCTTTTCCGAGTTTACACCGTACTTATCATCATAACTGTATTCTCGCACTTCCAAACCTCTCTTGGTTTTATCTTCTAATACGAAATCAGAATGAGCATTTTCGTAAATCTCGTAAAATTGGCCCCTTTTTAAGGGGATACTAGATGGCTCCATTAATCCTTGTCACTCGTAATGTTATTTTGCAATCGGATTACCTATCATATTACCCCACTCTGTCCACGAGCCGTCGTAGTTACGTACAGAAGGATATCCAAGAAGATATTTTAGTACAAACCAGCTGTGTGACGACCTTTCGCCAATTCTACAGTAAGCGATTATCTCTTTATCAGGGGTTATTCCCTTTTCTTCATATAGTCTTTTAAGTTCATCAAAACTCTTGAAAGTTCCATCTACATCATTTACGGCTTGGGCCCACGGAATATTCCTTGCGCCTGGTATATGCCCTCCTCTTTGTGCATGCTCTGTCGGGTACTCGGGTGGAGCTGTTATTTCACCAGTGAATTCTTTAGCTGAGCGAACATCGACAAGTACGTTTTCACTTAATCTTTCTAGAGCTCTCTTAACATCTGGCAAGTATGCACGAACACCCTCATTAGGAGGTTGGGCAACATATTTTGAAGATTGCACCTTCGGTTCGTCTTTTACATACTCTCTTTTCTCTAACTCCCATTTCTTTCTGCCCCCATTCATTATCTTGATTTTCTGGTGGCCATAGTACTTAAATACCCAAAAAGCAAATGCTGCAAACCAATTGTTAAAGTCCCCATAGAGCACTAATTCGGAGTCTGGAGTAGCTCCTACTCTGCTCATAAGGGATTCGAATTGACTTTTATTAATTATGTCACGACGTTCCATATCGTTAATATCCTTTTTCCACCAGACTAGATAAGCGCCAGGGATATGACCCTGCCTGTATGCATTTTCGGGATCATAATCGACTTCAAGGATTCTTAATTTTTGGTTCTGTAAATTATTTGCTACCCACTCAGTTCCACATAAGACTTCCGGATTATAATAAGTATTACTTGACATAGTCGCTGAGTGTATTAAGATCTATTACCTAATATATTTGTGGTATGGGAGACTTGATTAGGAAATGTGGCGTACCAGACATGTGCCTAGCTTTCAAATCGATTTGGTAAATAGTTTGTTTGTAACCAAACCAAGTTTATCTTTTCCATACTTTCATCCATTTAATTCAAAGCAACAATCATCCGATTAAGGTTGCTAGGTTATGCCTAGTGTGCTATATACATTTTATTTTTAATACAGACGTGGGCAAATCCCAAATCTGCAGGCGCCATATTTAAAACACTTAAATTATCAGAACCTGGGCATAACAACGTGGGCCGGTAGTTAAGTCTGGTAGAATACCTGCCTTGCATGTCAGAATTGTATGGCAGAGGAGACGTAGGTGGTCGTGGGTTCAAATCCCACCCGGTCCATTACATAACAAGAAACCATTAGCCGATTTCAGCAATCCTTAGCAGCAGAATGTACGCTATGATCAATAGCAGAATGCTATTTTTTCCTACACTATAAGACGAAATAACAAATTCCAAGAAAATGCAACTTGGCAGTGTCAATTCATGCAAATTATTGTTCTATTTTCCCATATGACAATGATTAGAACTCTCGATAGCAACTATACTTAAAGCCACCTTGCGGAGCCATATTATGACATAGACGATCTACTTTTCCTATAATTCTTATTTATTATTATTTAGTGTACCTGTCAACACGTCATTGGCTACTAATCTTCTTTACAGCAGTATAGTAAGACAGCAGGAACAAATAGCAAAGAGGATCGTTACTAAAGACATAGAAGGCGTTAAAATAAAGTATGTGTGCGGAGTAGACGTTTCATACAAGAACAATATTGCCTACTGTTCCGCATCAGTAATTGACAAAGATAGTCTCGATGCAGTTGAAGGTGCTAACACTATCACCGTAGTAGATGAACCATATATCCCAGGGCTGTTTATCCTAAGGGAGTACAAACCAATAATAAGTACTCTACAATTAGTGAAGAAAGAATTCCAGGTTTTACTTGTTGATGGACATGGCGTCTTGCATCCTAGACGATGTGGCCTGGCCTCTTACACAGGGGTAATGATAAACAAACCTACAATTGGCGTCGCGAAATCTCTCCTTTGCGGCTTCGTTAAAAACGATAAATCTATACAATTTGGAGGGGATGTTCTGGGATTCCAAATACGAAGCTGCAATAAAAAGCACATCTATGTAAGCATAGGCCACAAAATTAGCTTAGGAATAGCAGTAAAAATCGTCAAGGAATTAACTAGAATAGGGCAATGGATCCCTGAACCTTTGCGTATAGCAGACATAAGTTCTAAACGATTGCGCTTATCCGGCAGGCTTTGAATATTATTGGGGTTCATCCGCAAGAATTAAGTTTAGGAGATTACAATACTACATATTGTCATTCTTCGGTGGGACTCCAGATCAGAAAGTAGATAAAAGTAAGTATCAACATCTTACAATGAGCATCAAACAGACGGTATTGGAAAGAGCACGTCATCGTTGCCAGAAGTGCCAGGTTAAATTCAGTGCTAGTATTCATCCTCATTTTGAACATATCAATGGCTCTTTAAAGGACAACCGGCCAGTAAACTTGCGTGCACTATGCCCAAAGTGCTTTAAATTGGTTGAAAAAAAGGAAAATCGTAAAGGGATGGTTGACAACATCCGAAACTTATTTGGATCCGTATTAAAAAAGTAAAAATGGATTGCTAGTCAAAAAACGATTTCGGCAATAAAGAGGTCAGCATACTAGATAAAAGTTTAAGAATAATGATTGATGGTGTTCTCTATAACATAATGGGGATTGCTACTAGTACAAGCAGGAAATGGGATACCTTGGAACACAATGGGATAGCATTTCCTCCAGAATATCAACCGAGAGGAATAACTATCATTATACGTGGTGAAAACCTGATGCTCAATCGAGATCAGGAAGAGTTGGTGTATGCATGGGCAGGTAAAAAAGATACCCACTATGTGCATGACTCTGTCTTTCAATCTAATTTTTTAAAAGATTTTAGCAAATTGTTGCCTGTTAAGTTCCAAGATATCGACAATATTAAAGACATCGATTTTTCAGAAGCTTTTAGGCTCATTGATCAGGAAAGAAAAATCAAAGAATCAGAAAAAGAAAGAATCCGGAATCTGCAGCCGGAGGAGAAAAAGAAACTATCATTATCTAAAAGAGAAGAAAGAGAAAAATTGAAGGCAATATATGGTAAGGCTCTTATTGATGGTACCGATGTGGAAATTGCTAATTGGTTGGTTGAACCGCCCGGTCTTTTCATGGGAAGGGGACAACATCCTCTGCGTGGCAAATGGAAGCCACGTATAGTGGCCCAAGACGTTACTCTTAATCTTGGAGAAGATGCGCCGGTACCAGAAGGCCCATGGAAGAAGATTGTTCATGATCACTCGTCCATGTGGATTGCTACATGGATGGACAAATTAACCGCTAAAAGAAAGTATGTTTGGTTGCATGATTCATCAGCACTCAGACAGAACAACGACAAGGAAAAGTATGACAAGGCAGCAAAACTCGGCAGGCACATAGACAAAGTTCAAAAGGGAATTATTAATAGGATGCTTAGAATCAAGGACAATAATCAAAAGAAAATTGCAACTGTGTGTTATCTTATATTCAAACTTGCAATGAGAGTGGGCGATGAAAAGGATCCGGAAGAAGCAGACACTGTGGGTGCCTCAACGCTGCGGGTAGAACATATCAAGTTCCCAAATAGGGATGGCAAGCAGTTTATAGAGTTTAATTTTTTAGGCAAAGACAGCGTCCCTTGGCAAAAAACACTCGAAGTCAACTCTGAAGACACCAGCGGTCTTCACCATAATCTTAGATTGTTTATGAATGGAAAGGATACCGGCTCGCATATTTTTGATGGCATTACGTCTGGGAAGGTGAATGCATTTTTACGCAGTGTTGACCCAAAAAACGTGCCTGGCCTAACCGCAAAGGTATTCAGAACATATATTGCAACCAAAACATTAAGAGAGTCCTTAATAAATCCACCAATCATTGTAGATAGGAAATCCTCACAGGCAGAGAAAATATATGTTGCCAAAATTGCAAACCTTAAGGCCGCTATTACTTGTAATCATAAAAAGGGGATCGACCCAAGAAATCCAGCGAGCAAGAAGACATTAGAAAGGTTTGAGGAATCAACCAAAAGGAAACAAGAGACTATTGAAAAGCTGAAAACTGAAATAGCTGCAAAGAAGTGGAAGACTGAAATTCAGAAGAAAAAGTTAGAGGAGAGGTTGAATAAAGTCGAGATGCAGCTCAAATTACAAATAGAAACACGCGATTATAACCTTGGGACATCCTTGAGAAACTATATAGATCCTAGAGTTATGAAAGATTGGCTTAACTATGTGGAACTTGACTGGAACTCAATTTACACTTCAACGCTACGGCGAAAATTCAAATGGGCTGAAGATTATGGTAAGCACAACTCAAATGAATTCCATTCGGCTTTGGAATCTCCCTCTGAACAGCTTGCCGTGGTGAAAGAGGAAACTCACAATCTTGTCAAAAAATAACGCATAACAGCTTTATTGGCTGCATCAATCCATTGCTTCTTCCGCAAAAAATCGTACTTCTATTGTACTCCGAGAAGTGTCGAACATAGTTGATTTAGGAATTAGTTCTAAGCCTGATGTACCACCAACTCTCGCTATTGTTAACTAATATCCTACAATATATTATAGTCTCGAATATTTTTTATGTCAACATCAGGGTATAGAAAAAACAAAAACTCCAATGCAACAGTTTCGTTACTTACAGCCAACAACAACAGTCAGCTTGCCTATTCGCCTTTTAGAAGCTTCGTAACCGCATTCATAAATTCAGATTCTGTCAAGGGTGGAATGTTTGCAATTTTGACGTTATGCTGAATGTGCTCTGGCGTCTTATATCCCAACAGTGGGGCAATAATAGATGGACTCGATCTTATTATCTGAACAAGCTTGGCTACTTGATCTGATATACCCATATAATCCGGGATTTTAGCCCTAAGCAGCCTGCCTTGAAGTAGGGGAGCGCTGGCAAAGAGCTTCACATTCAATAACTTTGCGGCTTCAAGTATATTCAAATTCTTGCTGGATCCTACGGATTGGCTTTTTAGCAGCAATGCTTCGCTATATGCTAAGTTGTATGGAAGTTGAACAAATCTAAATCCGTGTTCGCTGCCACCTACTTTATGCGCTAGTTTAACCACTTCCTCTAAAGAAAGATACTCCTTGTCATTAGGCTGCACTCTGAAGCAAGTCCATGTGGCCATCCCATAATAACGAATCTTGTTATTTGATCTGTATTTTTCATACACCTCGAAGACCTTTGCAAGCATCTCCATAAATTCATCTCTGTCAACATCTTCGTGCCAGCTTTCAAAGGCATTATGAATATACATTAGATCGATCGTACCTAGGTGCATATTCGCTAGAGATTTGTCAATGCATCTTTCGATGTAACTAGGATTCATAACATTATAGCCAGAGCTAATATCATTTGTTCCAATAATTCCCGTGCATATATACATCCTATGAATATAATCTATTACATCAATAGTAGGAAACTCTCCATCGTTTGTGATGTATCCGTTCTTGCTAGAAACGAAGATCCGATCTCTTGATATGATTTCATCCTTGGTCAAGCGTAACAACGCCTTGCCTATACATCTTTCAGATCTCATTGCGCGATAATTGATTGCCGTATCTACCACATTCACGGCACCAGAACGAATAGATTCGTAAACCGCATCTTCAACGGCTCTGTCATCTTCTGCAGTTGGTTGGCCGAGGTAAGTACCAAGCCCGATACTTGATAAATACAATCCATCGAAATTACGGAAGTGACTAAAAGGTATTCCTTTTTGTATCGCGCCTTCAGCGAATTTTTTTGTTCCTTCGCTAGTTGCACAACCCTCTAGAAGCGAATACATCCCAGTCATAAATTTCCAAGTACCATATATTCAGCTTATTTTAAGCTTAACGTTTCTGCGAAGCGCATTTGGACGTTGCTAGACCTAAACAGAAATTTTGTAACGCAAGCCAAAAGATCCTATTTTTCCTCAAGCCATTGAGCAGAAGACTGCATATATGAACTCAAAGTTCTGGTTACAAATTCCGAAATTCGACGGCTACAACCCTCTTGGGAACTCATACGTCGAAGGAATTTTAGAGGGAGGTCTACCAAACACTATGGCTATTTGATCGTGCTCTTGAATGTTGATGTTCCTATAATTTGCCCCTCCATTTATTTTATTTCCATTGACGTACACTGCCATGACATTTGTTGCATTTGCAGTGTTATTGAATATTTGCACATTGCTGAATGGCTTCTTCCAAATATCAAAGAATTGTCCTAGTGTGAAATTTCTGGTCACCGGCGACTCAATATGTATAACGCCAGAATCATCGTGCGTATGTACCCAATAAATGCATTTACCAGGCATGATACCCACTTGGGATGGTACGGTATAAGGCTGCCCATCGATAAATATGTCAAGATGTGCATGATTATGGAACACGAGCTGTTCAACAGCATTGCATTGTATGCCGTCTATTGTCTGTGCAGATGCTGTAGAGCTGGAGAGGAATTTAGAAGAGGCCACAGCAATGCCAATAGCAATAGCCACCACTGCTATCAGACCAATCACTATGAATTTCTTGATTTTCTTTTCCCTTACTACTTTGCTACCACGATTTCGACGGTCTTTAGGTTTCATACAATATAGCATCTGTTAAAACGACATAGCCTATATTTATATTAATTATATGACTCATACAGCATATAATCGCACAATTTATCGCTAGTCGACATTATGAAGTTAGTTTGCCGTAAGCGTAGACGGTCAATAAATAAATATCAACATAAAATATCAAATAAACTGTGAAGACTCTCCTTATTCATGAGCAAACGTATGCTAGACTTACTTCGGTACTTGAAGAACTAATGCATTCAGAAAAACGCGATATTAACTATGATGATATCATTAACGAACTAATTGACACTTACCAAGAGAACAAATGGGGACACATTGGTGCTGACATAGGTGGTGGATAACTCGAGCCCGAGACTATAATAAAATTCAATGGTATTTTTTATTGGATATGGAAATATAGTTAAGTATACGGTCGACTGTAAGTGCTTATGAATATTGTAAAGATCGTGAAGTCAGGAGACGAATTCACATCATATTTTTACGATGAAGATCTCAATCTGATAGAATCAAAATCATTTTCAGACAACTCTACAACGAATTTTTATCTTCAGACGCTCCCAAGGAAATTCAATACCACAAAAACGCTCATAGTACTAGAAGATAAGGGCAGAAACACAGTTGATATGCTCATTGCAAAAGATGAAAATTCTATATTTATCCATTAATATTCATTCACTTTGTTATTGTACGATTCATTTGTTCTTATTATGCTTAGCCTTTCTGTCAGCCTCTGGATTGGCTTTTGCGATCAACAAAATTCCTTTTCGCCGCTGCGACTCTCATTACACTGTGACAAATTGGACATTCAGCCCATTTATGTCTTCCAAAATATTGCCAATCAAATGAACACTTTCCATAAGTACATCTGAGCGAAATTCCTTTACCAGGTCCCTTTATCCAATCATCTTGCAAAGGTTTGCGAGATCTACGTGCCGAGCGTGGCATATTTTTATTTGACAACGAATCTGGATGTTTGTAATCTATTGAACGAATATATACTTATAAAAGTTAATTGTGAAATCCTCAAATTTTAAAACAGTTTTTTAATTCTTTCCTGTTAACTAGAGTTTTTGCACTGCTTGTCGAAAGCAGAGAACTGGCCATTAGTATACGTGTGACCTTCCTCGTATTACACATATTAATGAGCTGAACAATATCTAAACAAGTGGTCAACTCCTGTATAGTATATGCACTATATTCTGTTAGGAGAAATTTGAATTATTGGGCAAACGACAGTTTACTATTCAAACGAACAAGGAGACAATCCCCGTCGAGGGACAGGCACACAGGAACGTAGCTATAAAATACCTGATGAAAAGACGTAGATCGCTACTTATGACAAGAGACATACAAAAGGTAGAGAACTTGTATTCTAATCTGCCCCATACCGTCAAAATCATTGGAAGGCAAATTACACGTTCATATACCGTAAAGTGGGAGAGACAAGGGGTAGAAGATTACCAAGGTGCGCGTTTTGTATTTACTATACACGAGGAAAATCAAGAAACTAATTAAAGCCCTGAGTATAAAATCTGCAATCGATTCGACTGACAAATTCACCTGAGACGAGAAGACTATATCATATTCGTTCTTATCTGTTTTATATACCATCGTAAATATACAGGTGTTTATGTTCAGGAAATCCAAATACCGGACTAACACTCACGAACTGGGGGACGCAATGCCTTGCCTTTCATCCCAACCAATGTATTGTGCGATAAAACAGTAGCACATAATTTTATATGTCTCTACATAGGAAACAAATACATCTCTAGTTCAGGAAAAATGTTCTGTTATCTTTGACGGAGATTCAGGGTTACCAAAGTCATCCGAAAAGGCCGAGTATAACTTGATTCTCTGTCCGTGCTTTATCCGCACATCTGTTATAGGTCTTATAGCCCTCTTATACTCATCCTTGAGTGCTATCAACTCCTCTGCTATACGGTCAGCCAACAATATATGAAAATTATCGCCTATGTCCATTACTCTGCGAGCAAGTATAATTCCGGGCCCCCAGACATTTTGATTATCTCTTACGTCACTCACTACAAACACTGGACCTGAACCTAAACCTATTCTAACACCTATCATGTCTTCATTTGACTTACCACGATTGTACATTCTGAGCTTCCGATGAAGTTGGATGCAAAGCTGAAAAGGCAATTCGGGATTCAGGAGGAATCCTATAGCCATTCCATCTCCTGTAGGTAGTATAATTTTCTTGTCTTTGGGTGATCTGCGATAAGCGTCGCAAGAGCCGATCATTTTGTTTAATACGGCAATTTTTTCCATCTGTTTCTTGACAGATAATGATGGATCGGAAAGGCTAACAATGTCTATGAAAAAAAAATTCACGTTAACGACTTCCGACGGCAGCCCAATTTCTGATATATTCGAGCCATATACGCCTGAAAGTTTTTTGTATGTTTCGAAACAATCTTGACTATCAAACGTGAAGTCAGAGTCGACTATAGGTCGCCCGGAAATAGCTTTTCCGCACAGCATACATGTTAACGAAGAGGATTGATCACCGAACGACAAGGATCCATCGTCAGAAATTTTAAAAGTGACCCAAGATGGGGCGTGATGAGTTCCCCTAATTGATAATAATCTTATACTTCTAGTCAAAGATCCGTTATAGTCTTCGAATTTCATCTCAATTTTACCATCAAGGATTGAAGTTATTGCATTCATAAAGTGTTCATTTGTTGGCGTAGTCAGTGTGAAAATCGCTCCCGCTTCGACATCCTTTAGAACGAAAGACAGATCGTTCAGAAATTTTAACACTAAATCTTCGCCGAATATCGCTGCAAGGTGTGTAAGTGAATCAACTATTAGCCGAATTGATTTAATTGATTTCTTGCCCTGGGATCGAAAACCAGTGGCAACCGAACCATTTTCGTGTTTCCTTACTTGCATGATATAGTCGCGAATTCCTATTAGAGTCATAGTTAGTTGGTCGTATTTCATATTCTTTTCATTTGTTACATCTTTTGCCTGGGATTCCATAGATCTGTCAGTTGTTTTCATATTTGAAACAGAAACTGGATATAAAGAAGAATTTTGTTGCTGACTGTCTATCTGTGCACTATACAGATATGGATTTACAAACCGAGAATTTTGCTCTAGATTTAACTTTTCGACAGTAGAGAATTGATTTCGGAACTGCTTACTGGTTAAGCTTGAGCTTACGTAGATGCAATAGTTCCCTTCCATTAAACCATCTGTAAAGAATTGTCTACAATAGAGTGTTTTTCCTGATCCTGACGGACCTGTCACAAGTATCAGGCTTTCTGGTAATGTTCCCTTCTCTGCAAGATCAGATATGCCAGGAATGTGCATTTAGTCATAATTGATTTCGAGTCTTCTGATATATAGTTTTTATTCGCAATTTGCAAAAACTAAGACGTCTTTTGCATCTCCTCTATTGCGATAATAAGTTCCTCAAATCTCTGTGCAAAGGGATGATAGGGATATTTTATCGCTGTAAGGAATTCTTTGTTGCTAAACTGTATATCGCAATAGCAAGCGATGGATGAAATTACATCCATCCTAACATCAGTAGCAAGATTATTGGCAGTTATAGTTAGCTCCTCCTTTTGTTGTTTCGTTATGGCAGATGCATCAAGCTCCAAATGATGAGTCACCGAGTCATAACCGAAGCTTGGTGGAGCAGCATGCGATTCATTGCTTTGTCTGTTTGTTACATGAATCGGGGTGCAATATCCGGATACCCTGTTCATTACAAGATAAGATCTGGCACCAAATTTTGTAAATGACCCGTATATCTCTTCTGCCATCTTCCTTGTACCCTCAATATCAAGATCGCCCATTTTAAGCGTTAGAAACAGAGTGTCCGCAACAGCTAATGCATTTATTGACCAATATCTAATTCCTGGGCTGGTATCAATTATTATATAGTCCGCGTCATGGAGAGAGATAAGTTGTTCTCTCAATAAGATAAACCTTCTAAGCAACTGTATTTTGGAAGTCTCCTGTTTTCCACTACCGCCCTCAAGTCTGTAAATTTCTTCCTTCCTCGGACTCGAGAAACCAAGCCATAATTTACCTTTTATTTTTTCGGTTTCTGCTGCTACAGATGCCACCTCACCTACTTTGGAGGTAACATCTACAATTATATCTCCTGCCTCAGCAGAACCGTTTAGAAAGTCATTAATCCATCTCTTTGGATTTATATTGAAATAGGAGTGTAGGCTTGGTGCGTATACGTCGAGGTCGAGCAAGAAAACTCTGTAACCTTTTTTTGCCAGCAATGCAGCCAAGTTAGCAGCTATTGTGGTCTTTCCCGTGCCTCCTTTATAGGAATGAAAAGCAATGCAGCTGGCCATTCAGTACAAACATGCTTATTAATACTCTCATATATAAGATTGGGTAACAGTAAAGAGAATGAATAGACCTAGATATATGCAGATGTGTAATCAGATTGACGTTCAGGAGCGGGTCGCTTCTCTTACAATGCCCATTATAACTCGAAGTCAAAGTTTTTAAATATGAGCCTTGAATTAGAATGTCGAAAAACTGAACCCATTCGACTACAACCTATTAATATATTACTTATCACAAATTAACTGGTGAATGCAGTTTGTTCAGATATCCGACCTGCACATTGGTGGTCTTTTTAAAAAAAATGTCTTTGATATTATTGTGGATGAAGTCAATAGTCTGAAACCCACAGCAATAATAGTTTCAGGCGATTTGACCGACGATGGTTTAATTTTCCAATTCCAGCAGGCCAAGCATGAAATTGACAAATTTAACTGTCCTAATTTAATAGTTTTTCCGGGAAATCATGACTACCGTCACACTGGATATCTCTTGTTCAAAAAATTCTTCAGTTCAAGACAGGTCTATGAATTCGATGACATAGTAGTGCTTACCGTTGGGACTGCTCGACCTGACAGAGACGAAGGCGAAGTGGGGCATAGACAAAATCTATGGATGGAGGAATCCCTTAAAAAATATGGCAATAGAATCAAGATTGTTGCGATGCATCATCATTTGATCGCTATACCCGATACCGGCTATGCCAATGTTGTTGGCATCTTAGATGCAGGAGACACTCTTAGAGCCTGCTTAGAGTCCAAAGTAGACCTAGTTCTCTGCGGTCACAAACACAGGCCATGGCTTTGGAATCTAGGCTCTTTGAAAATTGCGTACGCTGGAACGGCCTGTTCATGGCGATACAGAGGCGTATTTGAAGACACGTATAACATAATAGAAATTGAACATGGAAAAATAAATGTAGATATAAAAATAGTTGGCGGCAAAAGAATGGCCCTTTCAAATATAGTAAAGAGATATGATCAAGAGGCAAGCTCAACCGATACCACGTAATTTCTGGATTTTTTACAAAGCTGCCTCATCATAATAATATCACAATAGGATTATGATGATTAAGTCACTTCAATTGTGACAGGTTAAACCCGTTTCCCTACGATATTATCGCCTGTTGGCAGGATGCTGGAAACTACACACCATGAAGCCGCCCCCGAAAAAAATAAACTCTGCATTGACATAACCATCTAACAAGAGGAGAAAGTAATATATTAAAAATGGCAACCAGAGTAGGTCATCAACAGAATGAGTACATACACACCCATATGAATAGAAACAAAATGGTGAAAATTTCCTAATATGTTTGTACCCTGAAACATCATCATTATCTGACAAGATTAGATCCGACAAAAATAATATAGTTGTCTTATTATTTTTATGGTTCTTCTTAAGAAAGGGGGACGGCTTCAAGGTGTCATTGGTTGGATGTTCTCACATGACATTCATCGGTGTATGTGAACCTCGCATAATCACTAGGGGAATTTAAGACATTCTGCGCAAATACGTCACCTTTGATGGCTTGCTAGACGTCAAAACTGACTGAAGTACTCAAGATACATATATGACCATTATGCTCTCTTCACGGTATAAAGTATAAACCCGCATTCTTCACAGGAATAGTATAAACTATTAAAATCAGACAGAAGAACCATTATATCATAACACCTAGGACATTCTATTTCATGTTCTATGTCTGTATATTTTTCCTGTTCTTGTAATTGGCATTCTAGAGCTGTTTCTACGTAAGTTGAATTTTTTTGTATATCAACACTAGTCCGTAATCTTGTATCCGCCACATCCATAATTGAAATATCTATGAAATTCTTCTGATTTAATATGTGAAACACTTTAACGAGAGTGGGGGGGTGGAGTACTGATATGAGGTACTTTTCAGCTTGAAAGAAATCCGGACATACATAATAATTTCAAGCAAAATCTGTTGCGAGAACTTCTAGGAAGTGTCTTTAGAATTTAACCAAACAGCCACTGATAAACAGCGGCCAAAGTCATCGCATTTCTTATAATGAAATTGGGCAATTGCAAGAGGATAAGATAGTAAGATTCAATTACATGAAATCCCATGTGATATATTATCTACGTCATGAAGATAACACGCGAACGTATTTTTCTGTTTGCTTTGATTGCGGCTACGGTACTGGCTATTGTAGTGGCCCCACTTATGGTTCATTGATAGATAATGAATGATGTCTTAAATTCCCCTAGTGATTATGCGAGGTTCACATACACCGATGAATGTCATGTGAGAACATCCAACCAATGACACCTTGAAGCCGTCCCCCTTTCTT
>Ga0075424_100003675_pt1 | contig 14407 bp, 12 predicted proteins | sample SoiMethybrSBSTD3_FD_75301 | JGI IMG/M metagenome (GOLD analysis project Ga0075424, IMG submission 75301) | Bulk soil microbial communities from a Populus tree surrounding site in Tennessee, USA - Soil MetaG P. TD hybrid SBSTD3 | ecosystem: Environmental > Terrestrial > Soil > Tree plantation... | reverse complement strand
AACCGGATGTAATCCCAGAGCATCTTGAAGAAGCGCTCGTAGGCCGGCTTGTCGAAGCCGAATTGCACCTCCAGCTTCTTGATGAACTCTGGATCAAGGCCTTGGGCGCCTCGATATTTCGACGAGGTGTCGTTGAGGCCGGCGCCGGGCTGCCCGCGGCTTCCGAAGTCGCTGCCCGTGCCGCCGGTGCGGGCGCCGGCGCCCGTATCCGCGCCGGATAGCACCGCGATCACCCGCTCGATCGGGCCGCCGGGCGCGAACTGCACGATCACGAAGGACACGAACATGATCCCGAACAAGGTCGGGATCATCAGAAGGAGGCGCCGGATGATATAGGCAGTCATTTGTTCATCGGTTTCTTGTCGCCCACCCTTTTTACGACAGATCAGAGGTCACGCCCTGCTCGCCTTCGCGGAATCATACCACCAGGTTTCAGGAATGCCGCGCGTATAGCGCGGCTTTTCCGGCGGTCGCCCGAACACGTCCCAGTAGGCGATCCAATGCGAGGCCTTGTTCCAATGTGGAATCCAGTAGCGACCGGAGCGGAACACGCGGTCGAGCGCCCTGCAGGCGGCGATGAGCCCTGGCCTGGTCTCGGCCGCGATGACCTTGTCGACCATCGCATCGATCACCGGGTCGGCGATGCCGGCGAGGTTGTACGAGCCATTGAGGGCGGCGGCCTCAGAAGTAAAATAAGTACGCAGCGAGTCGCCCGGGATGCTCGAAAAGGTGAAGCGCTGGATCGCGATGTCGAATTCGCGCGTATCGTTGCGCAGCTTGAATTGTGCATGGTCGATGATGCGCACCGACGCATCGATGCCCAAGAGGCCAAGATTCTTGACTAGTGCCATATGGTGGGGCTGGAACGACGCATCCTCGAGGAGGAACTCGATCGTGACCCGCTCCCCCTTGGGCGTGAAGCGCTTGCCGTCGCGCAGTCCATAACCCGCCTGTTGCAGGATCGTGCTAGCCTTGCGCAGGAGCGCTCGATCCTGGCCAGAACCGTCGGAAACCGGCGGCACGAACGGCTCGCCAAACACTTCCTCCGGCACCTGTCCGCGGAACGGCTCGAGCAGCGCAAGCTCCTCCGGCGACGGCTTGCCGACCGCCATCATGTCGGAGTTCTGGAACAGTGAATGGGTGCGCTGATAGGAACCATACATGATGTTCTTGTTGGTCCACTCGAAATCGAAGGCGTAGTTAAGCGCCTCGCGAAACCGCGGATCCTTGAACTTCTCGCGCCGGGTGTTGAAGAACCAACCTTGCCCGCCCGAGGGCCTGTCGTCCGACAGCACCTCCCGCTTGACGCGGCCATCCTTGAGGGCGGGGAAGTCGTAGCGGGTCGCCCAAAAGCGCGAGGTGAACTCCTCGTGGAACAAATAATTCTTGCCGATGAATCCTTGGAACGCCACTTCGCGATCGCGATAGAACTCCCAGCGCACAACATCGAAATTGTTATGCCCGCGCGTTACCGGCAGGTCGGCGCCCCACCAATCCTTCACGCGATCGTATTCGATGAAGCGCCCGGTCTCGAGGCGACCAACCTTGTAGGGGCCGGACCCCAGCGGCACGTCCATGGTGCTCTCGTCGAACTCGCGCTTGCCGTAATAGGCGCGCGAGAAGATCGGCAGGGAAACGACGAACAACGGCACGTCGCGCCCGCGCCCCTTAGCGAACCGCACCAGCAGCGTCAGATCGTCGATCGCCTCGACCGCAATGACGTCGCGCATTTGCTGAGTAATGATCGGATGGCCTTTGCTCTTGAGCAGGTTGAGCGAGAAGGCAGCATCATGGGCAGTAAGCTTGCTGCCGTCGTGAAACTTCGCTTCCGGACGCAGCAGGAAACGATAAGTCAGACCATCGGGCGAGATCACCACGGCGCGCGCGGCAAGCCCATACATGGCGTCGGGCTCGTCGAAGGCCTGCACCATCAGGGTGGCGAAGGTGAGCTCCATGCCGAGCGCGGCGTTACCCTTGAAGATGTAGCTATTGAGCGAGTCGAAGGTGCTGAAGTTCTGATTGTATTGCCGGACGGAGCCGATCTGCGAGAACTGCCCGCCCTTGGGCGCGTTCGGATTGACATAGGCGAAATGCTTGAAATCAGCCGGGTACTTGAGGTCGCCGAAGCCGGACATGCCGTGCCGCTCGACGTCCGCTTGAGCCTCTGACTGCGCCAGAGCCGGCCGTACCACCAGCATGGTGGCCGCGCCGGCGCCCAGCGCCAGCGTGTCGCGGCGCGTAACCTTGCCAGGCGCGCGGCTCACGACCGGGCCCTCGACTTGACCGCCTTGTCGTTGTCCCACCACCAGATCGTGGGAAAGGCCGCGCGGCCATATTTCGGCATCTCATCGGGGCGGCCGAAGCGGTCCCAGCGCGCGGAGCGCGTCTTCGGATAGGTCCACTGCGGCACGACGTAGTGGTTCCACAGTAAGACCCGATCGAGGGCTCTGGTGGCGGCGACCAGCTCGGCGCGATTCTTTGCGAAGATGACGCGCTCGATCAGCGCATCGACCCCAGGGTTCTTGATGCCGACAAAGTTGCGTGAGCCAGGCTCATCGGCGGACGCCGAGCCCCAATAGTAGCGCTGCTCGTTGCCGGGCGACAGCGACTGTGCCCAGGATGTAATGATGATGTCGTAGTCCCAGCTGCGCAACCGGTTCACGTATTGGGAATCGTCGACGGTGCGCACGGTCACGTTCACGCCGAGCCGCTCCAGACCAGGCTTGTAGAACAGAATGATCCGCTCGAAGCTCGGGTCTGGGGTCAGTATCTCGACGCTCAGCTGTTCGTTGTTCACGGCGCGCATGAGCCGCTGGTTGCGGACCTCGAGCCCGGCCTCGCGGAGAAGGCGCGTGCCCTCGCGCAAATTGGCGCGCGCTTTCTCCGGGCTGCCGAACTGCGGATTGGTGTAGGGCGTCGTGAAAACCTCCGGCGGCACCTTGTCGCGCACGGTCTCCAGGATCGCGAGCTCCTCGCCTTCCGGCAAGCCTGAGCTCGCGAGCTCGCTGCCGTGAAAGTAGCTTGAGATGCGCTCATATTGGCCGAAGAACAGCTGCTTGTTCGCCTCCTCGAAATCGAACGCATAGTTGAAGGCGCGCCGCAAGCGCGGATCCTGGAACTTCTCGCGGCGGGTGTTGAATACGAACCCCTGCATGACCCCGCGATCGCGCACCGGAAACTCTTCAAGCTTCACGCGCCCTTCCTTGGCGGCGGGGAAATCGTAGCGGGTCGCCCAAAACAGCGCGCTGTTCTCTTCGCGATAGTCGATCTGGTCGCCCTTGAATGCTTCGAGCGCGACTGTGGAATCGCGGAAGTACTCGTATCGGAGCTCATCGAAATTGTCGCGTCCGACATTGACGTTGAGGTTGCTCCCCCAATAGTCCTTGACGCGCTCATAGACGACTGTGCGGCCAGCCACGAATTCCTTAATGCGGTAGGGACCGCTGCCGAGCGGCGGCTCAAGCGTCGTTGCTCCGATGTCACGCTTCTTGCCGGACGCATCAGTCCCTTCCCACCAGTGTTTCGGCAGAATGGTGAGCTGGCCGATGATCTGCGGCAATTCGCGGTTACCCGGCTCGTCAAACGTGAACTTGATCTCGCGCTCGCCGACCTTCTCGGCCTTGGTGACATGCTGATAATAACGCCCCCTCTGCGGGTCATGTTTCTTGTACGCATCAAAGGAAAAGACCACGTCCTCGGGAGTTACAGGCTTGCCGTCATGCCAGCGCGCCTCCGCACGCAGCCGATAAGTCGCCGAAGAGATATCCGGCGGAACACTGACCGCCTCTGCAAGCAGGCCGTATGAGGTCGACACCTCGTCGAGCGACGACACCATCAGCTCCTCGTAGATGTTGACGATGCCGAACGCCTCCAGCGAGCCGCGCACGCTGCCGACCGCGATGTTGAAATTGTCGAACGTGCCAATCTCGCTGATGCGGACGAAGCCAGCCTTCGGCGCCTGCGCGTTGATGTAGTCGAACTGCTTGAAGCCCGGCGGATACTTGATGTCGTCGAACAGCGACAACGCGTGCCGCCACTCTGGCGACTGCGCAAGCGCTCGCTGGACAAACGGAAGCCGCTCAAGAACGGGGGCGGCAGCGGCAAGCAGGCCAGTGTGTAGCAGGAAGCGACGGCTCAGGCGCACGGGGGGCCTCCAGTAAGGACCATTGGGGCCGGCACGTTTTGTTCACGCACCATGTTTTTCAGACAGCGTTTTCAGACGGCACCACGTTTTCAGACACGTGCCTTCGGGCACACGTTTTCTCAGACACACGTTTTGCAGACATTATGTCTGTTTTTGGAAAGATAGCCACCGGTTCGCTCACCGGTATGGCAGTGGGCCTTCACATTCGCGTGGACCCGCACGCTGTCCAGATATCCCGGAACAGCCTGAAAAACCGGCCCTTTCAGGCCGTTATGGCTTGATCGCCGACGCGTGAGCTTACCGCGTTTTAACCTCGTGGGGCGCTTCTGCCGCACGCGTCGTGGCCGGGATCTCCGCGCCCTTGTTCAGCGGCGTAGGATTATCAGCCAGGCTGTTGAGGTAGGCCATCAAGTCGGCCCGCTCCGCCCCCCGCGGGATGCCGGTGAAGCTCATCGCGGTGCCCGGCACCATGGCCTTGGGATTGGTCACGAAGTTGAACAAGTCGGCGATCGTCCAGTTGCCGCCGGCCTGCTTCATGGCCGGCGAATAATTGAACCCAGCAACCGAAGCCTTTTGCCGGCCAACGATGCCCCACAGCGGCGGGCCGGCAAGCACCCGCCCGCCCTTATCGAAGGTGTGGCAGGTCGCGCATTTCTTCGCCGAGTCGGAGCCGCGTGACACATCGGCACTGGCTAGGAGCTGACCAAGTGGCACCTCGGGCTGCTGAGGCTGCGTGGTTCCAGCACCTGGTGTCGACTTCGGCACCTCGATGTCGAAGCCCGGCTTGTCGAGCTTGCCAGGAGTGAACACGGCACCCGCCGCGATGTTCAAAGCAACGACGCCAAGGCACGTGCCGAGGACTGCACCGAGGACTTTGTTCATCTCGAAGGAATCAAGCACGGTTCGATCTCCCGCCGGAGGCAAAGGCCAATATCGGCCGCACAGATAACCGGTTTGCGTCACCCCTGGCAACCCGTATAACGGGCATGCCCCCGAGACTTTTGCGCGGGTTCAGGCCCCGCGTCGAGGCTCCCTCAGACTTCCCTGCGACCAGTCTTTGGACCAATGGCCGGCAGCGACATTTTGATCATCATCCCGGCCCGGATGGCCGCCACCCGGCTGCCGGGTAAGCCGCTCGCCGATATCGCGGGCGAGCCCATGATTGTGCACGTCATGCGACGGGCACGCGCGGCGGCCGTCGGAGAAGTTGTAGTTGCGACCGATTCCGAAGCCGTCGCGGCCAGCGTCGAAAAGGCCGGCGGTTTCGCAATCATGACGCGCGCCGATCATGTCTCCGGCTCTGATCGGATCTTCGAGGCGCTCGCGGCCGCCGATCCGTCGCATCGCTGCCGCATCATCGTCAATGTTCAAGGCGACCTGCCAACGCTTGCGCCCGCCGACATCCGCGCCGCGTTGCGCCCGCTCGACGACCCCGCGGTCGATATCGCGACGCTAGCGGCCGAAATCACTCGCGCGGAAGAGCGCAGCAATCCCAATGTGGTCAAGGTGGTGGGCTCACCTCTCAGCCCGCGTCGGCTGCACGCACTCTATTTTACCCGCACCGAGGCCCCCTGGGGCGAGGGTCCGCTCTATCACCACATCGGACTCTACGCTTATCGCCGGGACGCGCTCGCGCGCTTCGTATCGCTGCCACCATCGGCGCTGGAAAAGCGTGAGAAGCTCGAGCAGCTGCGCGCGCTTGAAGCCGGTATGCGCATTGACGTTGAGATCGTCGACAGTGTGCCGGTCGGCGTCGACACGCCCGAGGACCTTGCCCGCGCCCGCGAGCTCATTGCCCAAAGCCAATGATCAAAGGCCAATGGTCAAAGGCCAGTGACCAAAAGTCGCCCACCAAGGGCGGCCACCAGACACCGGCAAGTTAATGATTCCAGTATGTTTTTGGATTTGAAGCGGCTGTACGAAGCGGTTGCCACAGTGATAAGGAACTTGCCCAGCGAAGTATTGGACTGCGGGGTAGAAGAGCGGCCATGAGCACCACGACTACGAGAATCGTGTTCCAGGGCGAGCCGGGTGCCAACTCGCATCTCGCCATCCGTGAGGCCTATCCAAACGCTGAGGCGGTGCCCTGCCCTACCTTCGAGGACTGCTTCGCGGCGATCACATCGGGCGATGCCAAATTCGGCATGATCCCGATCGAGAACTCAGTCGCCGGCCGCGTTGCCGATATCCATCATTTGATGCCGCATTCCGGCCTGCACATCGTGGGCGAGCACTTCATGCCGGTGCGCCATCAGCTCCTGGGGGTGAAGGGAGCCGCTCTCACCGACATCAAGACCGTGGAAAGCCACGTTCACGCCATCGGTCAGTGCCGCAAGGCGATCCGTAAGCTCGGCATCAGGCCGATCATTGCTGCCGACACTGCGGGCTCCGCGCGCGAGATCGCAGCCACCGGCAACAAGAGCCGCGCCGCCATTGCGTCGCGGCTCGCGGCCGAGATCTACGGGCTCACCATCCTCGAGGAAGACATCGAGGACGAGGCGCACAACACCACGCGCTTCATCGTGCTCGCGCGCGACGCCAAATGGGCGCCGAGTGGATCGGGTCCGATCGTCACCACGTTCCTGTTCCGCGTGCGCAATGTGCCGGCCGCGCTCTACAAGGTGCTTGGCGGTTTCGCCACCAACGGCGTCAACATGACCAAGCTCGAGAGCTACATGATCGAGGGTAACTTCTTCGCGACGCAGTTCTACGCCGATGTCGAAGGCCACCCGGAGGACCGCAAGCTCGTGCTCGCCTTCGAGGAGCTGTCGTTCTTCTCCAAGGAGATGAAGATTCTCGGCGTCTATCCGGCGCATCCCTTCCGCGCGACGTTCGAGGAGACGGCGGAATGACGTACCGGCGTCGCGCGAGCTAAACGAGCGCACTTATCCCCTTGCCCACAGCCACGCTGTGTCGACTTGCTGGTGCGGAGCCGCTGCCTTAAGGTTCGCGGGCGCCGGACCACACTGCAAAACGCCGAGATGGGATCATGCGGAAACGATCTCGCGTAGCTTCGATCGCTTGCAACATGAGCCTGCTGGTGCTGGCGGTCGCCTGCACTCAGTCTTCGGCGCACGCTCAATCGGCCGATCTCGTTCTTTGCGACCGGGTCGCCGCCGATCCTGCCGATCCGGACAAACCGAAGGACGTGAAAGGCGTGACCGAAATCGCTCCGTCCGATATCGCAACCGCTATCAAGTTCTGCCGTACCGCATCGACATCATCACGCCGCGCGATGTACCAGCTTGGGCGCGCCTACGCCGCCAACAAGCAAACCGCGGATGCTGTCGCCGCCTATCGCAAGGCGGTCGACAAGGGCAGCAGCTCGGCCATGGTCGAGCTTGGCGTCATGTTTGGCACCGGAGCCGGCGTTCCGAAGGATGAAGCGCAGGCGCGCAAGCTGTTCGAGCGCGCCGCCGAGGCCGGCAACCCGCGCGGCATCACCAATCTGGCGGCGATCTCCACCGCGGGCGGCGCTCCCGCCGATCCCGTGAAGTCCCGAGCCATGCTGATGCGCGCGGCGGAGAAGAATTCCGCGGAAGCGCAGTATCAGCTTGGTCTCATGTTCGCAGATGGCATCGGCGGGCCGCAGGACGATGTCGCGGCCCGCAGCTTGTTCGAAAAGGCTGCGGCGCAGGATCATCCGGGCGCCCTGGAGCAGATGGGCGAGTTCGCGCAGAGCGGCCGCGGCGGACCACAGGACTCGAACGCCGCCAAGGCCTACTACGAGCGCGCCGTAGCGCTAGGCAACGAGAACGCCAAGGACGCGCTCAAGCGCAGCCAATGCCGCTGGACCATCAAGGACAAGCAGGGCAAGTTCGTAACCGATCTTTGCTTCTAGATCGCATCAGAATTCCAGCGTTACTTATTCTTCCTTCTGACCACACGGGCTGAGGCGTGTACCCATCAGTCCATCCGCGTACGGTTCGCGTGAGTTTGCAAAGACGCGTGCTTCACGGTTCCCTTCCCCCTTGTGGGGGAGGGAACGCTGTGGCACCCCTCTGCTCCAATCAAAGGCAGCATCCGCGTACACGTTCGTAGATGTGTACATGCCCAATCCGTCGAGAATGCGCACAATAATGAGCGCCGCAGGAGTGGCCCGGATAGCTCAAGCCGCGCGAGGTTGCGGACTCTCGTAGGCAGCACGTTTCATGACACTCGACAATTGGCCAAAGAGCTCCGTCCAGGCTGCCGCTACCGCAGGCGTCCAGGCAGCGCCAAGTCCTTGCTCCAGCGTCCAGAGCAGCGCCTGCCCGACCGAATCGTAGTGCGCGGCGGCCACGCCATAGCGCTGGTGCCGTCGCCCCAGCTCCTCCAGGGTCGGTGTCAGCGCCGCGAGATCGTCGAGGCTTTGCAGCGCAAGCGACAGTGCCTCAATGACCTTCCTGCGCTGCTCCGGCATGTCGGTTGCGCGAAACAGTGCGCGCGCTGACGGGTCGATCTCGAACAGCCGATTGTAGAACTGCTCGATCGCATTGTCGGCAATCGACGCAACGCTATTCCACGAGGTCGTGATCAGCCGCGCTTGCTCGGGGGTCATTCAGAGTCTCCTTTATGAATTGACCTCTGTCGGGTGAAAGGCGGATTTGGTTCAACGCGGCCGGCCAAAAACTGCGGCCTCGATCTCCGAGCGCCGGATGCCCATATCGTGCAGCGCGCGATCGTCGAACTCGTTGAGCTCGCGCATGGCCCGGCGCCGCTTGTGCCAAAGGGCAACGGCACGCCATGAAACGAAAGGAGCACGCAGCAGCAGCCTGAACAGGTCGCGCAACATATCGCGGATCGCCTGCGTCCTGGCGGCATGCGCCTGCATGATGATCAGTGAAAGGTCTGGCACTTGGTGTTCGGGCTCGCGCATCGCGCTCTCCATCGGATCAAAAACATTGGCGGATCGAAATCATTGGGGAGCCCTTTACGCCTGCCCGCATATCACGTAAAATGAATAATAGTGATCGTTATCATCTTGATTTGAGATCAATCGAAAGACACGGAATCAAGAGAGCACAATGGACCTCGCCGATCTTCAGATCTTCCGCTCGGTCGTGCATGCCGGCGGCGTCACGCGGGCCGCCGAGCAGCTCCATCGCGTGCAATCGAACGTGACCACGCGGGTGCGCCAACTCGAGGCCGATCTCGGTGTCGATCTCTTCATTCGTGAAGGCAAGCGCCTGCATCTGTCGCCGGCCGGTCACCTGCTGCTCAGCTATGCGGATCGCCTGCTCGACCTCGCCCAGGAGGCGCGGGAGGCGCTGCATGACGACATGCCGCGCGGACTGTTGCGGCTCGGCTCGATGGAGAGCACGGCATCGGTGCGGCTGCCGGTGCCGATGAACGACTATCTTCAGCGCTATCCCGACGTATCGCTCGAGCTGAGCGCCGACAGTCCGATCAAGCTTTCGGCCGCGCTGCTCAACGGTGCGATCGACGTCGCGATCGCGGCCGAGCCACTTCCTGACGCGCCCTTCGAGAAGGTGCCGCTCTACAATGAGGAGCTGGTGATCGTAGCCGCGAAGGGCCACACACCGATCAAGTCACCCAAGGATGCACGCCCGAATGTGGTGCTCGCCTTTGAGACGGGCTGCCCTTACCGGCTGCGGCTGGAGGACTGGTTCGCGCATTCGGGCGAGATGCCCGAGCGCATCATCGAGATTACGTCCTATCACGCCATGCTCGGCTGTGTGGTCGCCGGGATGGGAATCTCGCTGCTGCCGCGGATGGTGCTCTCGACCTTCCCAAATGCACATCTCTTGAGCCTGCATCGTCTACCATCCGGCATTGATCGCGCCATGACGGTGATGATGTGGCGCAAAGGCGCGCTCTCTCCCAAGGTGCTCGCTTTGCGCGACGTGCTGGTGCAGCACGCAGGACCGAACAAGGTGAAAGGCCACCAACGAACGAACGGCAAACGAACGAACGGCAAGTGATGTCAGGACTTACGGTCCACTCTGCGGCTTGACTTTCAGCTCAACAATTTCCGGCCGGAGCTGTTGCCCGGCTACGCTGACCCTGGCGATCGAGACCGGTAGCTTGAACCGGCGAGGGCCGGCACTCCCCGGATTGAGAAACAGAACTCCGTCGCGCATTTCGATAGAGGGCCGATGCGAGTGGCCATACACGACCGCAGCGTAACCAACGGCCACCGAGTCCAGGTCGAGCTGCGAAATATCATGCAGCACGTGGAACTGAAGGCGGCCGACCTCGACATCGGCTGTCATCGGGAGTGCGTCGGCCCAATGCGCCTTGTCCACGTTCCCACGGACGACGAACGTGGGCGCCAGCTTACGGAGCGCATCGATCACTTCGGGAGCCCCCACATCACCGGCGTGGATGATGAGGTCCGTTCCCCTGAGCGCCGCGACTGCCTCCGGCCGAAGCAATCCATGGGTATCGGAGATGACGCCAATAACGATCTCGTCTCCTGGCATGATCCCGCTCGATTTAAGAACATTTGGCGCGTTTCACTCTTTCTTTCGACACTGCGCGTCGATCAGAGCCCTGGCAGTGCGTGCAAGCGAGTTCGCCGGCCCACCTGGCCCGCAGGTCTGGCTGCTCGCGTAGCCGCCCTCCATCAGCAGGATCAAGGATTCCGAAAGCGCCTCGGGGTCGCCCGCTTCCGCCGCCTTGGCAAGCTCACACAGACGGCGCCTGAGCTCCTGCTTGTTGCGCGTAATGACAGCGCGCGCCGGATGCTTCGCGTTGCTCAATTCCGCCGCCAGATTGACGAACGGACAACCACGATAGCCCTTGTTCGTGACGCGCGCCTGCAGGTCCTCGAACAATCCATGGAGCTTTTGACGCGGACCGCCGTCGTGGCGACGCATCACCCAATCCCACCACTCCCAGTACTGACGGTCGCGGTCCTCCAGAAAGGCCGTGACCAATTGATCCTTGGAGCCAAAGTTGCGGTAAAGGCTCATCTTGTTGACGCCAGCGCGCTCGACCACGGCATCGACACCGACCGCCTGCACCCCCTGCCGATAGAACAAGTCATCCACGGCGCGCAGTATGCGCTCGCGCGCCGCGCTCGCCGTCATGACGGCGCGCCGCTCCGGCTGTTTGGCCTCCCGCTTGGACCGCATAGCCATCATGAACTCCGCGCAATTGACTTTGTGACCGATCGGTACGATTGTGTCAAGATGTGACAGACCGGTCTGTCACAATAATTTATAAATCATAGCGATCGGCTGCAAGGCTCGACGAGCAGCAGCCCCATCACACTCAGCCTTATCCTCGGCCTTTACCTGGAGAATTCCCATGTCCGCCAATCCCGCCGCCACGCAGCGACCATCCCTCGGCTGGCGAACGCCCGCAGTCATTGCGGTTTGTGGCTGTCTCGTCTCCCTCGTGGCATTCGGCCCGCGCTCCGCGCTCGGCTTCTTTCTGACGCCGCTGTCACAGGCGAACGGGTGGGGTCGCGACGTCTTTGCAGTCGCGCTGGCGGTGCAGAATCTACTCTGGGGCGCAGCATTGCCGTTCGCCGGCGCGATCGCCGACCGGCTGGGCGCGAGCCGCGTGATTATCGTCGGGGCGATCCTTTATGCGCTGGGCCTTGCCGGCATGGCCTATTCGCCGACGGTAGGACTGCTCAATCTCACGGCCGGCGTTTTGATCGGTCTTGGCCTCGCCGGCGCTTCGCCGCTGATGGTGATTGGCGCCTTCGGCAAGCTGCTACCGGAACGTTACCGGGCACTCTCGTTCGGCGCCAGCACCGCCGCCGGCTCCTTCGGTCAGTTCCTGTTCTCGCCGCTTGCGGTCGCCTTGATCGGCCTGTTCGACTGGCATCAGGCGCTCGTCATCATGGCGTTGCTGGTCGTGGTCTTCATTCTGCCGGCATCACTGGCGCTGTCCTCGCCGACAACCACGGCGGCGGCGGCACCCTCGGCGGCACCGCAATCGTTCACGCAGGCGCTCAAGGAGGCGCTGAGCCATCGCTCTTATGTGCTGCTGGTGCTCGGCTATTTCACGTGCGGCTTCCAGCTCGCCTTCATCACCGTGCATATGCCGGCGTATCTCGTCGATCGCGGTCTCTCTGCCGAGGTGGGCGGCTGGACCATCGCGGTGATCGGGCTGTTCAACATCGTCGGCTCGCTCTATTCCGGCTGGCTCACAAGCCGTCAGCCGAAGCGACTGATCCTGGCCGCGATCTATTTCCTGCGCGCGGTTGCGATCCTGGCGTTCATCTCGTTCCCGGTGACACCAGTCACGGCGATCGCGTTCGGCGCCAGCATGGGCTTCCTGTGGCTCTCGACAGTGCCACCGACCTCCGCACTCGTGCAGGTGATGTTCGGCACGCGCTGGCTCTCGATGCTGGTCGGCTTCTCGTTCTTCAGCCACCAGGTCGGCGGCTTCCTTGGCGTTCTGATCGGCGGCATCGCATTCGAGCGCACCGGCTCCTATGACGTGGTCTGGTGGCTGTCGATCCTGCTCGGCGTCCTTTCGGCGCTGATCAACCTTCCGATTGTCGAGAAGCCGGCGCCGGCACGAGTTGCTGCCGCGGCGGCGTAGGCCACCGGCCGACGCCTCGTTAAGAAACGTTCGGGTCTGCACGTTCGCGAACAAAGATTACATCGCGGTAACGTTGCAGACTCGAACCGCAAGCGTCACAAAGGCGACACGAACGCTACTACGCTTCCGCCCACGTTGCACATGCCGCCTCTCAAGGGAGAGGGGCAGCAATCGGAGGCGCATATGCGTTCATTGACAGCTCTATCATTATTGCTCGCGTCCACTGCAAGCGTGATGTCCGCCGAGATCAAAGGCAGCTCGCGCATTGACGCAGTCACGGTCTATCCCTCGGGCGCCGAGGTGACGCGCGTCGGCCGGGTAACGATGGAGCGCGGTGAGCACGTCATCCTGTTCACCGACCTCCCCGCCCAGGCTTTGTCCGGCTCGCTGCGAGTCGAGGGCAAGGCGACCGGCACGCTCGAGATCGGCTCCGTCGATACGCGGCGGGTGTTCGTGCCGCGCTCCGACAGCGCCGTCGCGGCGACCGAGCGCAAGCAGATCGAGGACGCGATCGAGAAGCTCAAGGACGAGCGAGCGGTGCTGCAGACTGCGGTCGAGGCCGCACAGGCGCAGAAAGTCCTGATCAACAATCTGGCCAATCTCCCCATGCAGCCTTCCGCGCCGAACAGCGCCGCGACGCAGCCCGACTGGTCGCAGCTCTTCACCCTGATCGGGCAACGCAGCGCCGAGGCGCAGAAGACCATTCTCGATTCGCAGATCAGGATTCGTGAGACCGATCGCCAGATCGCCGACCTGACGCGCAAACTTACGTCGGTGGCCCCGGCCCAGGAAGAACGCACCGAGGTGAAGGTGTTCGTCAACGCTGCGGGTGCGCTCGATGCCGATCTCACCATCCGCTATCAGGTGCGGGCGGCGTCATGGACGCCGTTCTATGATGCGCGCCTGTCGACCGGTACCAGAGATCAGGCGCCCAAGCTGCAGCTCATTCGCCGCGCGTCGATCCAGCAGCGCACCGGCGAAAGCTGGGACGACGTCCAGCTCGCTCTATCGACGGCGCGGCCCGGCGCCGGCAGTGCTGCCCCCATATTGAACCCCATGACGGTCGACTACGCACCTGAAGCGCCGCCGCCGGCACAACCGCGCGCGCCTATGGGCTACGGCGGCGCCCTCATGGATCGCGACGCCAGCGAGCGTGCTGATGGCCAGACCAATCACTTCGCAAGAGCCGCCCAAGAGAAGAATCGGCGGGAAGAGACCCCCGTTGACGAGATCCGCACCGAGGTGGAAGCGCAAGCTTTCCAGGCGGTCTACTCCATTGCGGGCCGCGTCGCTGTGCCGGCAACAGGCGAGATGAAGCGCGTGCAGATTGACGACATGGCGCTCGATCCGACCCTGACGGCGCGCACGGTCCCCAAGGCCGAGCAGAAGGCGTATCTCTATGCCAAGCTGACCATGGCTCGCGGCACGCCGGTTCTCCCGGGCACTGTGTCGCTGTTTCGCGATTCAACCTTTGTCGGCAACGGCCAGCTGCCACTGCTCGCGCCAGGCGAGGAGCATGAGCTCGGCTTCGGCGTCGACGATATGATCCGGGTGCGTCACGCCGTCGTCGAGGACAAGCGCGGCGAAACAGGATTGATCTCGACCTCGAAGACCGATGTGCGCAACTATCGCATCACCGTGAAGAACCTGCACGAGCGGCCGATCCAGCTGCGCGTGCTCGACCAGATTCCGGTGGCCCAGAATGACGCGATCAAGATCGAGCTGCAGGGGCGAACGGCGCCAACGCGGCGCGACGTC
>Ga0075424_100003674_pt1 | contig 14407 bp, 10 predicted proteins | sample SoiMethybrSBSTD3_FD_75301 | JGI IMG/M metagenome (GOLD analysis project Ga0075424, IMG submission 75301) | Bulk soil microbial communities from a Populus tree surrounding site in Tennessee, USA - Soil MetaG P. TD hybrid SBSTD3 | ecosystem: Environmental > Terrestrial > Soil > Tree plantation... | reverse complement strand
GTTCGCGGTTCGCGGTTCGCTAAAGGAGATCGTTTGGAAGCACTCAAAGAGAAGATCCGCCACGTACCCGACTTCCCCAAGCCGGGCATCCTTTTTTACGACGTGACGACGCTGCTGCGCGATCCGGAGGGTTTCCGGATGGCGATCGACAGCCTCGCAGCCCCGTATCGCGACCGCGGCATCACCGCCGTCGTCGGGGTCGAGAGCCGCGGCTTCATCCTCGGATCCGCGGTCGCGGATCGGATCGGCGCCGGGTTCATCCCCGTCCGTAAAGTCGGGAAGCTCCCGGCGGCGTGCATTCGCGCAACCTATGAGCTCGAGTACGGGACCGACAGCCTCGAGATGCACCGCGACGCGATCGACAAAGGTCAGCGCGTGCTCATCGTCGACGACCTGCTCGCGACGGGCGGTACGGCGCGCGCGACGGTCGATCTGGTGAAAGAAGGGGGAGGCGTCGTCGAAGGGATTGCGTTTCTGATCGAACTGGCCGCGCTGAACGGCCGGACGAAGCTCGCCGGCGAGCGCATTCACGCGGTGTTGAAGTACTGACGCGGTTCGCGGTTCGCGGTTCGCAACTACTCGCGAAACTGATTGTCAGGGGTAACCACGAAACTCTGACGCATGAGCGCTCGATGCAGGGCCGGGGTTTCGAGGACGACGACGATGCGGATGTCCTCGAGCTCGGGCTGCGCCCAGGCCGCCGTGACGCGCAGCCGGTAGTCGCGCTCGTCGCGGCCGCGTGCGGTCTTGACGACCTCGCGCCCCACGACGTCGCGCCAGAGCGAATAGGGAAGCTCTCGCAGACGGGCAATCTCGTCCTCGAGCACTTCGCGCCGCACCAGGATTTCCCAGGCGAAGGGACCTCGGATCATGCCGCGTGCCGCACTATACGATAAAATGTCTGTTTCCCGCGCCCGTAGCTCAGCAGGATAGAGCATCGGTTTCCTAAACCGGGGGTCGCAGGTTCGAGACCTGCCGGGCGCAAAACATATAGGTGCTAAGGGTGCCTGGGGTGCGAGGGTGCGTAGGGTGCCAAAGGTGCGAGGGTGCCGAAGGTGCCAAGGGTGCTGCAAGCTGTAAAACATGAAAGCAACTGAAAGACACAAGCTCAAGGAAAACGAATTCGCGCGGACGGTTGCGCGGACGCAGCAGGCGATGGCGGCGCGCGGGAAGGACATCGGTCTGCTGGTCACCGCCGTGATCGTCGCGCTCGCGCTGGCCGGCGGCTATGCGTGGTGGCGGCAGTCCCGCAACGACAAGGCGACCGCGCTGCTGGCCCGGGCGCTGGCGGTCGAAGAGGCGCCCGTCGTCACGCCGGCAGCACCGGCGCCCGGAAGCCCGATGCCGGTGCAGCAGGCGGGCACGTATCCGACGGAGCAGGCGAAGCTTCAGGCGGCGCTCCCGCAGCTGCAGGACGCGGCCGACAAGTATCCGGGAACCGATGCCGGTATCACGGCGCGCTATCACCTCGCTGCCGTCCTCGCGCAGCTCGGCCGCCACGCGGAAGCGGAACAGCGCTACAAGGAGGTCGTCGACAAGGCGGGCAGCAAGGTGTATGGGCGCACCGCGCGCCTCGGGCTGGCGGACACGCTGGTCGCGGAAGGCAAGTTCGACGAAGCGATCAAGATTTATCAGGAGCTGTCGACCGACAAGAACTCCCAGCTTCCGATCGACGGGGTGCTGATGCAGCTCGGGCGCGCGTGCATGAAGGCCGGCAAGAAGGCGGAGGCCGCGCACGCCTTCACGCGAGTCGTCGAGGAATTTCCGCAGTCGGTGTACGCAGCGGACGCGCGCCGCGAGATGGAAGAGGCGAAAAAGAGCTAGGCCCGCCCGCTCTTGAAAACGGCTTCGATGCAGTGCGCCGGCGACGCGCCGACGACCTCGAGCCGCCGGGACGCTCCGTAGGGGACGAACACCATGTCTCCCGCCGTGAGGATCGCCGATTCCCCTTCGATCGTCACTTTGATCAACCCGGAGACGACCGCGTCAATCCGCTCGCGCGCGTCGGCCTGCGGCGCGAGGATCGCGCCGGCGGGGTAGGTGCGCGGGGAAGGCTCGTAGCCGAGTGCGCGAAGCTTCTGCTCCAGGGCAGCCTGCGTCAGCGGCCCGTCGCGGCGCACATCCCACCGCTCAATCCGCATCAGCAGCATCGCGCAGGTCCTGACCTTCCCGGCCGTTCGCAGATTCCGCGTCCGGGCAACAGGTGCGGCCGCACCCGTCATGCGCTCCTCGTCTCATTCGCCGCGGCCTGCCAGGTCAGGTTCTGAGGTGCCGTATGGCGTTCGGGTTCGACGAGCAGGCGAAGCGCGTACTCCGTAGGGGCGCCGGTGTGGTCGCTGCAGGCACCGACGCGGAACACGGCCGAGAGGACCGTGGCTTTCCGTAGGGGGGCGGGGAGGTCGTTCCGGGTGCGAGCGCCACGATCGACCTGGAAGTAGACCAGACGGTAGAGCGGAATCGGCGTGCCACCCTGGCACTCCACGCTGACGCCGTGCGTGCTGACGTCGCGAGTGACCACCGATGCCATCCGCGTGCTGCCACGCGCGTCCTTCCAGAGAATCTGGCCGGGCACCTCGATCTTGAGGCGATCCTCGGTCCGCTTCTCATACCGGCTGCCGCCCTGCACCAGACGAAGTCGCTGCTCCATGTCGGCCTCTGGGGATTAGGAAATTCGACGCCTCGTGCTATATCAAGTCGCACGCCCGTTACGAGGCTTTGTCCAAGGAGTCAGGCCAAATCGTACAAAGTTATGTTGCTGAACAGGTTAGGGTAGTCAACCAGAATTCGAAACGAGGTTCTCGCGAGGATACCTGCTATACAGGCAATGCGTGAGCTGGATACCAAATAATCAGTTGGCGAGATGCGGACCGACCCGCAGGCGGTCCATCTTCAAGTAGAGACCTCTCCGTGTCAGGCCGAGGAGCCGCGCGGTCTCCGATACATTTCCCGCGGAGCGTTCGAGCGCGGCCTCGATCATCTCGCGTTCCAGCTTCTCGACCGCCGCCGCGAGCGTCGTCTTTCGAAGGCGCTGGCGCGGCACCTGGTCCGTCGGGACTTTTTCCCCCGCGAACGCCGTCGACAGCAGGTCCGGCGTGATCGTTCCCTCCGGAGAGGCCATCGCCACCGCGCGCTGCACCTCGTTTCGCAGCTGGCGCACGTTGCCGGGCCAGAGGAACGTGTCGAACAGATCGAGTGTTTCCGCGCTCAGATGGACGCCAGGCTTTCCCAGGCGCTCGCACGCTTCTCGCAGGAAGAACGTGCTCAGATGCGGAATCTCCTCGCGCCGCTCGCGCAGGGGAGGCACGTGAATGCGGATGACGCTCAGCCGATAGAAGAGATCTTCGCGGAACTTGCCTTCGCTGACGCGGCTCTCGAGGTCGGCGTTCGTCGCGGCGACAACCCTGACGTCGACCCGCTGCGGCCGCGTGTCGCCCACCGGAAGCACTTCTCCCTGCTCGAGAAACCGCAGCAGCTTCGGTTGGACGTCGATCGGAAGGTCCCCGACTTCGTCGAGGAATAGCGTTCCGCCGACCGCAGTGCGCAGCACGCCGGCCTGGTCCGCGATCGCCCCGGTGAACGAGCCGCGGCGGTGGCCGAACAGCTGGCTGTCCGCCAGCTCGCGGGTTGCGCTCGTGCAGTTGTAGGGAAGAAACATGTTGGCGCGCCGCAGTGATCCGGCGTGGATGGCACGCGCGACGAGATCCTTACCCGTGCCGCTCTCGCCGGTGATGAGCACCGTGAGATCGTTCCCCTGCATCCGCTGGATCTGCTCGGCGACGCGCTGCATCGCCGCGCTCGCACAGACGAACCCGGGCAGCAGCGGCTCGAGCGGACGCTCGAGCGTGCCGGGCGCCGGCTCGACCTGACGATCGCGCGCCAGACAGAGATCGAATCCCTGCCGCAGGACGGCGCACAACATCCGGAAGCGCTGCAGCGCCGGGCCGCCGAGCGCGCGCCCGGCGGCGATCAGCGCGAAGCGGGCACCCTCGGGCGCGTGGCCGATCGCCTCGACGGCCACGAGCGGCGGACCGGGCGTACCCCGCGCGGCCGCGGCCGCCAGCGCACGCGCGGTCGCGGCGTCGCAGCCAGCCGTTCCGAGCAGCTGGATCTGGCCGTTCTGCGGCTGCACGTAGAGCACGGCTGCGGTGCCGTCAGACGCTTCGAGCAGCGCCGTCGCGCCGTCGCGCGCCAGCAGGGCCGGCATGACGGACGCATCGACAATCCTCCGGACCAGGGTGTCATCGCCGTCCATCTGGACGCCGACGTAGCCTCCCGTCGCAATCGCCGGTATCCGGTCCAATGCCACGCGTGCTTCGACAAGATCCGGAGCGGCGCCGAGAGACTCGAAGATCGCGGCGGCATCGGTCAGATACCGCGTCGCGCGCGAACGGGCGCCCACGCTGGCGGCGAGCCGCCCCAGCTCGAGATAACTCAGACCGGTCTGATAGCCTTCGCCGAGCAGATCGAAGACGCTCACGCTCTGCCCAAAATCGTGGTACGCCTCGGTCGCGCGTCCCGCGGCGCCGTGCAGCCGTCCGCGAAGCCGCAGGAATTCCCCCCACGTTCCGCTCATTTTCCCTGGCAGCACGCGACTCGCGATCGCATCGAGCCTGCGCTGCGCGAGGTCGGTCTTGTCGAGGAGGAGCAGCGATTCGACCGCCGTCAGCTCCGCCTGAATCGCGTAGCCAATCGGCACGTCGGAGGCTGCGGCGACTTCGTTCGAGATTGTCAGGGCCGTCTGCGCATCGCCGCGCCGGAGCGCCAGACGCGCCTCGAGCGCTCGCACCGACCACTGATACCAGCGGTTCGCGGCGGTCTCGCCGTACGCTTCGCGCGCCTTCTGCAGGCAGCGGCTGGCCTGTTCGTGCTCGCCGCGAATCAGGTGAATCTGCGCGAGCGTATCGAAGACCGCGCCCGTCGTCTCGCGCATGAAGTGCAGCGGGCTACGGACGTCGAGCGCGCGGTTGAGGGCGCCTTCCGCGCGCGTCAGGTCGCCCACGCGGACGCAGATCTGGCCGAGCGAGGCGAGCGCCATGCCGAGTCCGTGCGGCGTGCCGGCCTGTTCCTGCAGCTCGACGCTGCGCTCGGCCAGCGCCAGCGCCTGATCGTGCCGGTGCTGCATCGAGGCGACGTTGGCCTCGTTCCCGCACACCGTCGCCAGGACGTCGTCGGCCTCCGCCAGGACCGCGAGCCGCTCGGCCTGCCGAAACGCCGCCAGCGACTCGTCGAGCCGCCCTTCCTGCGCGAGCGTCACGCCCGAGAGGCAATGGACCATCGCGAGGTGCCGGCGATCCCCGGCGGCGTGCAGGGCGGACGCGGCGTTGGTGATGTGGTCGCGGACGATCGCGATGTCGCCGACCTGGCGGTAACAGAGTCCAAGCTCATAGTGGGCGAGGCCGATCGCGCGCGAGTCGTGCGCGCGTTCCGCGTATTTGAGGGCCTTGGTCAGAAAGGCGATGCCGCGGGACGGCTCGCCGCGGGCCGAGGCGAGCCGGCCGTGCAGCCGCCAGACGTCGGACAGCCGTGCCGGATCGAGGCGTTCGCGCCCTTCGGGCGGATCCCCGAGCGCCTCCGTCGCCTGCCGGACGTCGTCCTGAAGGAGCCAGGCCTCGGAGAGCGCGCAGCGGATGCGGGCCTGCTCGTCGCGGCCGAGGCCCGGCTGCTTCAACGCGCGGACCAGGAAGCCGGCCGCATCGGCGCCGAACCCGCGTTCCAGCGCCTGCACCGCCTGGGCGTAGAGGTCACCCGGCACGCGCGGCAGTATAGCAGGTATACAGGTGCCGCAACAGGGTCAGACGAGGGTCAGGCCAGGGTTAGACCCCTTTTGTTGCGGGCGCGAACCGATAAGTCAGGATCTTGTAGACCAGTTTGGCGCACAGGAAATTGGGCGCCATGACCCCGGGGAGCGGGCTGAGCTCGACGACGTCGCAGGCGACAACGGTCTTCCGTGTAATCGTCGCGCGCAGCACCGCGAGGATCTCATACCACGACAACCCGCCTGGTTCCGGCGTGCCGGTGGCCGGCATGATCGCGGGGTCCATTCCGTCGACATCGATCGTGATGTAGACCGGCCCGTTCAGCGTATCGACGACGCGGTCGATCCACTGCGGATCGCGGCGCATGACGGCGTCGTAGAAGATCTTCGTGTTGAGCCCGGGTGCGGCCGCCGCCTCCTCGGTCGACATGCTCCGGATGCCGACCTGCGTCACGGGCGCGTGCTCGAGGCTTCGACGCATCGCGCACGCATGATTGTGCGGCGTCCCCATATAGCACTCGCGCAGGTCCGCGTGCGCGTCGATCTGCAGCACCGAGAGTCCCTTGAACTGCGTGGCGGCTGCCGCGACGAGCGGCGGCGTGATCGAGTGCTCACCGCCGAGCGTCACGAGAAACTTGCCGCGCGAGAGAATCTCAGCGGCGATGCGCCGGATCTCGTCCATCAGCGGCGCCATTTCGCCAAACGGGAGCTCCATCGCGGGCAGCGTGTAGATGCCGACGTCGTGGACGTCCGCGCCGACCTCTTCATCCCACAATTCCATGTGCGACGACGCCTCGAGGATCTCGCGAGGGCCGTTGCGCGTGCCTGAAACGTACGACGTCGTGCGATCGACCGGGACCGGCAGAATGACGACTCGCGAATCATCGAACGACTTCATCGTCGGCATCGCTCCACCGTACTGCAGCGGCGCGCCGTGCTCGTATTCGAAGGGGACGCTCATGTCCCTGCCATAATCCCCCAAATTGCGGAAACGTTGACAACGCGGCGCAGCCGTGGTCAAATACTTTGCATTGCCAAGTTAATGTTGTTACCAACGAGATCCATCGTATGCACATCGTCCACGCCCGCCATCTCGGCATGTGTTTCGGCGTCCGCGACGCCATCGCGCTCGCGCGCGCGGAAGCCGAAGCCGGCCCGCTCACGATTCTCGGAGAGCTGGTCCACAACGCCACGGTCTCGGCGGACCTGAGCGCCAGAGGCGTCCAGATCGTTCACGACGTGGCGCAGGTGACGACCGCCAAGGTCATGGTGACCGCGCACGGCGTGTCCGAGCGCACGCTGGCGTCCACGCGTCGGCTGGGGTTCACGGTCGTTGAGGCGACCTGCCCGCTGGTGCACACGGCTCACAAGGGCGTCAGAGCACTGGTGCGCGACGGCTATCACCCGGTGATCGTCGGGCAGCGCGATCATGTCGAAGTCCGCGGACTCACCGGCGACCTCGACGACTTCGACGTCGTGCTGAATGAGGACGACGTGCGGGCCCTGCGCGAGCATGCGCGCATCGGCGTGGCCGCGCAGACCACACAGCCCATCGAGAAGGTACGGCGCCTCGTCGCGCTGATTCGTGAACGGTTCCCGCGGTCCGAAGTGCGTTTCGTCGATACGGTCTGCCAGCCCACCAAGCAGCGGCAGGACGCCGCCGCGGACCTTGCGCGGCAGTGCGACGTGGTCGTCGTCATCGGCGGCGCCAACAGCAACAACACCCGCGAGCTCGTTCGAACCTGCAGCCGCTACTGCCGGCGCGTCCACCACGTCCAGACCGCTGCAGACCTGTGCGCAGAATGGTTTCTCGATGCACGAAGCGTCGGGATTACGGCCGGAACGTCCACGCCTGATGCGGTGATCGAGCTGGTCGACGGCCGCATTCGCGAGCTCGACGCACTGCTGAGCGCACCGCCCGTCGGCGCGGCGGAGAGCCGATGATGCGGGAGCGGGGACGCTGGCTCGTCGTCATTTCGTTTGCCGCCGCCATGGCCTGGGTCGAATCAGCCTGCGTGTACTACCTGCGCGTGCTCGTGAACCGCGTCGAGCCGTACCAGCCGATGCCGCTGCCGGACGGTGGCGTGCTCGGGTACGTCGAGCTCGTTCGCGAGGCGGCGACGCTGGTGATGCTGCTGACGGTCGGCGTACTTGCGGGCCGCAGCATGCGCACGCGGCTCGGCTACGCCGCCATCGCGTTCGGCGTATGGGATCTTCTGTATTACGTGTTCCTGCGCATCATGTCGGGATGGCCCCGATCGCTGTTCGACTGGGACATCCTCTTCCTGCTGCCGCTGCCATGGTGGGGGCCCGTGATCGCGCCGTGCTGCATCGCCGCGTTGATGATCGCGTGGGGCACCTGCGTCACGCAGTGGCCCGAAAGCGTCGCGGCGCGCAGCCTCTCGCCGACCCGCGTCGGTTCGACAGCCGCCGGAATCGCACTGGCGCTCTACGTCTTCATGGCCGACTCGCTGCGAGCCGTCTTTGACGGCCGGAACGCCGCGCTCGTCCTGCCTGCGGCGTTCGACTGGGTGCTCTTCACCGCGGCGCTGCTGCTGATGACGACCGCGCTGATTCCCCGAAGGACAGCCTAGAAGGCACGGCCGACGCGTCCGAACGCAGCCCATCCTCCTCGCGCGTTCACCGGATCGTCGCGCCAGGCGATTCCTGACGTGAACGTCACCGGAAGCGCGTAGCCGACGACGGTGTCGAGCGACAGCTCGGCGCCAAACGATCGCCGGAAATCCACGGAATGGAACGTCCCCGTCCATCCGTTCGCTGCGTCGGCGAACAGCGCGCCGTGGATGCTTCGCAGGAACACCGGCACGGTGCCGAAACCGCGCTGGACATACCGTATCGGAAAGCGGAAGTCCAGGTTCGTGACAATCGCGCGCTCGCCGACAACCGACGCGCGATCGAAGCCCCTCAGCAGGCCGACGGCGTCGGTCCCGATGTCGAAATCGTCGGACTGCGGACCTGCGCCGGACGCGCTGAATACGCGGCGCCGCCTGGTGTCGCCAGACGAGGATGCGCCGGCGAAACGCGCTGCAATCACCGCGTGGCGCAGTCCCGCGTGCAGGTATGCGCGGACGTCGGCGGCGATGGCGCCGGTCGTCGCATCAGATCCGAATGCTTCCGGCGCGGACTCCGCCGTCACGCGAAAGGCTGTGCCCGATTCGCGGCTGATCGAATAGCCGTATGCCCTCGAATTGTTGAAGCGCCATCCGATATGGACCGCGCGCCGTTTGATGGTCTGCGCGACCGGACGCGGACACAGCTCGCAGTTGAATTCGTCGGTCGACGCGTCGAACGCCGTCAGCGTGGACGAGACATATCGCACGCGCCGATCGGTGAACAGGGCACCGGCGGTCAGTTCCCGCGTGCGCACGTCGCCATCGCGCCACGGATCCGTATCGTCCGATGCGCTTGCGAACAGCGTCGGCCGCCAGCGGTCATACGCATACGAGAACGACCAGTCGGGACGCGCGCGGGAGGTGGTCCACGTGATCTCGGCGCCGTACGCATGACGGACCAGCGCGTCGGCGCCGGCTGTGGCGGCGCCGACCGAGACCTCGCCGTCGCCTGACTCGATGACCGGCATCCAGAAGCGCGGCAGCAGCGTGCTCCAGGGACGGTACGGCGCCGAAGTCGAGGCGGGCAGGCCGGCCCTCGCGACCGTCGGAACGGAAGGCGCCGGCACCGAAGACGGAACGTCGCGCCACGTCGCGCTCGCGAGGGGCACAGAAAAGAGATCGTACCCCGCGGTCGTGTACCCGACGAATACCAGCTCGCGACCGTCCGGCGACACGACCGGCGAGCCCACGGCAACGCCGGCACTCTGCAGCCGCCGCACGCTACCGCCGTCGACGCGTGCCGCGTAGATCGCAAATGGCTCGCCGCCGCGATCGGAGGCAAACAGAATCGATCGGCCGTCGGGCATCCAGAACGGCGTCACGTTGCGCGCATCACGACTCGCAACGATCGACCGTATCGCGTGCGTTGCGACGTCCACCACGACGATTTCGGACGGGCCGCCCAGACGCCGCCGCTCCGCGGCAATCGAACGTCCGTCAGGCGACCACCGGGGCGCGGCGAAGTCAGTGCCGTCTTCGGCGATGAAGATCGCCGGCGTTCCCGGTGGACGACCGTGCGCGAGCGGCAGCAACGCCAGCACGCGGCCGCTGGGCAATTGCTGCGTGCACACGATGGTGGTTCCGTCGGGAGAAACGTCCGGGTCTGCAGCGCGCGCGTTGCGGGTCAACCGTTGGACGCGGCCGCCATTCTCATCGACCGCAAAGAGGTCCGACCGCAGCGCCACATTGCGCTCGATGTCGACCTGGTCGAAGACGAGAAGCGATCCCGATGCCGAAATCCGATCGCCGAGAAATTTGTCGGCGACGCGGTGCGGCGCCGAACCATCGCGCCGCAGCTCCATCAATGCCGGAAAGCCGTGCGGGTTGACGACCGAGTAGAACAGCCGGCCCGAGCGTGTGAACGCCGGGGCCGCGACCGTGAAGCCGTGGTGAGTCAGCTGTGTACGCTGCGTCACCGCGTCCGCCTGATTCCTGGTCCGCCGTGCCGTATCGGCAGCGAAGTCTTTCCACAGATCGCCGAGCGATCGGCCGAAGACCGTTTTGAAGGCGCGTGTGCCGAAGTACGGGACTCGTCCGGCTGTGTCTTCCGCAAGCCGTGCAATCGACGCCGCGCCGAACCTGTCGGCGAGATATTGATGGAAGTACGCGCCGTACGCGTAGTGCGCGGCGCCTGCCGGCCAATCCACCAGGCCGCCGTTCACGCGATCGAGCGGGTCGAATCGACGTGCCGCAGCCGCGCGTTCGAGAACGAAGCGGAAGTCTCCCGTCGGCACCCGGCCCTCGCCGGTCAGGACGCTTTCGTTGTAAGTGGCAATTCCCTCGATCTGCCAGAGCGGCAGGAAGACGTTGGGATAGAGGATCGGCGCGCGGCCGAAGACGGTTCGGAGGCCGCCAATCCATCCGCGGGCCTTGTCGAGATGAACGATGTGGGTGTACTCGTGCGAGAAGACGAGACGTAGCCAGTCGTCGGTGTTCCCGATCGAGCTCGAGCCTGGCGGGGCCGCGAGCGTGATCTCGATCACGTTGTAAGGAATCGGATTCGCCCAGCCGTTCGACAGATCGTGCTGGTCGACCAGGATCACGTGTACGCGTCCCTTTGGCCGTCCGAGCTCGCCGGCGACGCGCCCGGCGACGTCCTCCGCGATGACGGCGAGCCGGCGGGCGAGGGCTTCTTCTCCCTGGTGGAAATGGATGCTGAAGCCGCGCGTGTTCAGCGTGCGAAAACGGAACCGCGGATCGTAGCGGTCCGCGGCGAAGCCGCGATGCGCGGCTGAGAGGCAGAGGAGGAGCGCAATCGCAAGGGCGCGACGCATCGCGATCACTTAGTCGCCGGCTTCGTCCTTCAGTTCAGCGAGCAGCGTCAGCGCGCGCACGGGGGTGAGCGTGTTGATGTCGATCGCGCGCAGACGCCGCTGGAGTGAATCATCGACTGGCCCGGCCGCCTGAAACAATCCCATCTGGCCTGGCGCGGCGTCTCCGCTGAGCGACGGGCGCCCGCCACGCGACAGCTCGTCGCGCTCCAGGCCGTTCAGGATTTCGCGGGCGCGCTCGACCACCGATGCCGGCAGCCCCGCGAGCCGCGCCACCTGGATCCCGTAGCTGCGGTCCGAGCGACCAGGGACGACCTTCCGCAGGAAGACGATGTCGTCTTTCCACTCGCGGACGACCACGTGGAAATTCACGACGCCCGGCATCGCGTCCGCGAGATCCGTCAGCTCGTGATAGTGCGTGGCGAAGATCGTCTTCGGCCGCGCGCGTGGATTCGACGCGAGGTGCTCGGCCACCGCCCACGCGAGGCTGAGCCCGTCGAACGTCGACGTGCCGCGCCCGATCTCGTCGAGGATCACCAAGCTGCGGGAGGTCGCCGCATGCAGGATGTTCGCGGTTTCCTGCATCTCGACCATGAAGGTCGACTGCCCGCGCGCGATGTTGTCGGACGCGCCTACCCGCGCGAACAACCGATCGACAACGGGAAGCTTCGCCGTCCGCGCCGGCACGAACGAGCCGGCCTGCGCCATGAGGCAGAGCAGCGCGGTCTGGCGCAGATAGGTGGACTTGCCGCCCATGTTCGGCCCCGTCAGGATGACGAGCTGGTGTGCCGCGCCGTCGAGCGTGACATCGTTGGGCACGAACGCCTCGGTGACGTATCGCTCGACGACCGGGTGCCGCACATCGGTCGCGACGAGCTCGTCGCCGGCATGCATCAGCGGCTTCGTGTAGTTCTGCACGGCCGCCGTTTCCGCCAGCGCACTCAGCACGTCGAGCGTCGCGATGCCGCGCGCCGTGTCCTGGATTCGCGGCGCCTCGGCGGCCACGCGCGCGCGCAGCGCCTCGAAGATCTCGACCTCGCGCTCGAGGATCCGCTCGTCGGCGCCGAGCACCTTCTCTTCGTAGGTCTTCAGATCGGGGGTGATGAACCGTTCGCCGCCGGCGATGGTCTGCTTGCGCAGGTAGTCCGGCGGAACGTTGGCCAGGTTCGACTTCGACACTTCAATGTAGTAGCCGAACACGCGGTTGAAGCGAATCTTCAGCGATCCGATCCCGGTCCGCGCGCGCTCGGCCTCTTCCATCTGGGCGATGCGCTGCTTGCCGGACCGGCTGATCGCCCGCAGCTCGTCGAGCTCAGGATCGATGCCGTCGCGCACCACACCGCCGTCGCGCGCGAACGCCGGCGGCTCGTCGAGCAGCGTCTGCTCGAGATCGCCGCGCACGTCCGGCACATCATCGATTTCGGCGAGCAGGCTGCGCACGAGCGGCGCCTGGAACGGCTCGAGCAGCATCCGCAGCCGCGGGACGGCCGCAAGCGATTGCCGGAGCGCGACGAGATCGCGGGGCCCCGCCGTTCCGAGCGCCGCGCGCGCGACGAGCCGCTCGATGTCGTGCACCGTCTTCAGCGTCTCCCGCACCTTCGCGCGCTCGGTGCTGCGGAACGCGAACTCCTCTACCGCATCGAGCCGATCCTGGACGCGCTCGAGCGCGAGGAGCGGCCGGAGCAGCCACGCGCGAAGGAGGCGGCCGCCCATGGACGTCGTCGTCCGATCGAGCTCGTGCAACAGCGATCCGGCCCGTCCACCGTCAGCCGCGGCGATCACCTCGAGGTTGCCGAGCGTCGTCGGATCGATCACCATGCAGTCCGCGCCCGCGCGGAACGAGATTTCGCGCACGTGAGCGAGATCGGCCTTCTGCGTGTCGCGCAGGTATTGCACGAGCGCGCCGGCCGCGCACGTCGCGCCCAGTCGATCGTGCAGCCCGAACCCTTGCAGCGACTGCGCTCGTAGCTGCGCCAGCAGCGATCGGCGCGCGGACTCGAACTCGAACGCCCAGCCGTCGATCGCGGTGATTCTCGCGTCGAGGCGCAGTTCGTCGACGAGCGCAGTGACCTCGGCGAGGCCATCCGGCACGACAATCTCGCGCGGCCGGAGGACCCGTAATTCGTCCGCGAGCGCCTGTCGACCGTCGACGCCCGAGTACTCCGCGGTCGTGAATTCTCCCGTTGAAACGTCGAGCAGCGCGACGCCAAAGCCGGGACCGGGATGCGCCGGGGAAATGCCCATCAGGAACGCGGGCTCGCGTGCGTCGAGATACCCCGCGTCCGTCAGCGTCCCCGGTGACACCACGCGCACGACCTCGCGCCTGACGAGCCCCTTCGCCTTCTTCGGATCCTCCATCTGCTCGCAGACGGCGACGCGAAATCCCTTCTTGACCAGCCGCGCGATGTAGGCGTCCGCGGCGTGGTGCGGCACTCCGCACATCGGGATCGCGCCGCCGCTCGAATCCTTCGACCGCGACGTCAGCGTGAGCTCGAGCGCGCGCGCTCCGGTGAGCGCGTCCTCGTAGAACATCTCGTAGAAGTCCCCCATGCGGAAGAACACGAGCGCGTCGCGGTGCTGCCGCTTCGCTTCGAAGTACTGCCGCATCGCCGGGGTCGCGCCGGCTGGCTCGGAAGACACGGGAGGGGAAGACATTTCGAGGGGAGCGTCTGACGCGGAGTATAACATTGGTGAATTGCTTGTCCTTGCGCTTGACACGACCTCGCGGGCCGGAAGCGTTGCTGTCGTTCATGACGACGTGGTGCGCGTCGAGCTGACGGGCGACGTGGCAATCACGCACGGGCAGCGGCTGCCGCTCGAGCTGAAGCGCGCGCTCGACGCAGCGTCGACCACGATCGACGGACTGGATCTCTTCGCCGTCGTCGCCGGACCCGGATCGTTCACCGGGCTGCGCGTCGGGATTGCGACGATCCAGGGGCTCGCGATGGCCGAGCGGAAAAGGGTCGTCGCATTGTCGGCGTTCGAGGTGCTCGCCCGCGCAGCGATGAATCCGCACCGGCCGATCGGCGTGTGGATCGACGCGCAGCGCGGGGAAGTCTTCGCGGCGTTGTACGCGCCCGAGGGCCGCGACGCCTTGATCGAGCCGGTCTCCGCCGCTCCAGACGCCGTGCTCGACTCCTGGGAAGAGCGCGCCGACCCGAATGAGATCACGTTCGTCGGCGACGGTGCGGTTCACTATCGCGACGCCATCGCGACGCGCGCGGCGCATCCATCGATTGTCGCGGTGA
>Ga0075424_100003673_pt1 | contig 14409 bp, 18 predicted proteins | sample SoiMethybrSBSTD3_FD_75301 | JGI IMG/M metagenome (GOLD analysis project Ga0075424, IMG submission 75301) | Bulk soil microbial communities from a Populus tree surrounding site in Tennessee, USA - Soil MetaG P. TD hybrid SBSTD3 | ecosystem: Environmental > Terrestrial > Soil > Tree plantation... | reverse complement strand
TTTGCGCCATATTTACCTCCTTTAGATTTGCTGCTGATTAGTTGGTCTGGGCATGACTGCACACAGCGACCAAACCAAAGCCGAGACCATAGGTAACGACTGAAATTCCGGAATTGCGGAATAGGCAAGAGGCGCTAGGCCTCAGCACATAAGATCTCGAAATCGGGGGCAGATCATGAAGCAATTGGCGGGGAATGGATCCGGATTGGAGCGTGGACATGGGTGTCGAGCTTAAGAGATTGATCAAGGACAAACGAGCGACCTGTGCGGGGAGCTTGGCTGGGATCTCCTACTTCTACGACTGCAGTGATCGACAAATCTGCCGGCGATTGCTGCGGTGCAACTCTCGTGTGCGCAGACACTCTTACGGAGGGAGTCGCTGGGCGGATCAATTCCTGCTGAAATCCATCGTCATCGGGAGACACGATGGAAAATAAGAGAGCGAGAATACCCACTCCGGCAAGGAATTTAACCCATCCGAGCCGCCGCGGCACAGTGAAGCAAGGGACCGTCCAGGCGGCAAAAGCTGCCAGCCCCACCATATTTATACCGAGGCTCATGCCCCGACACCTCCGAACAATCTGATCGCGACGGGCCCCTTTTAGTGGTTAAGAAAGGCTAGGCCGAGGCAGATTTCGTGTCAAGCGGCCCGCAAGCCAGATTCGGAGCTCGGCATGATTACTGGCGTGTCGTCGGCGATTCGGAAGTTGGCGCAGGTTCGCGTCAATGAACAACATCCGAATCTGGCTCGGGCACGAGTCGCTGGACGTAACGCTCGCCTACCTCAAAGGCAAGGATGCTGAGTCGGAAGAAGCGCAGGAACATGCGAACAGCAGCAGCCTAGCACTGTATGCATAAATGCTAAGGCGGCCTCTGAGCGCTCACGCCGAGCTATCAAACGGATATTTGCCCGGCGTGAGCGGTTGTGGAGACGGTCCCAAACATGATTCGGTTGGACGATTTATCGAGAAGTCATGCTACGAGTTAGCGACGCCAGCGTCGCCTTTGTTGCTCGTAGATAGTCCAGAGGAGCAAGCAAGATTTGCATTCCACGGACCCCACCAGAGATTGAAATGATCTCGAACAACTCAATGGTTTCATCTGTAAACACCGGATATTCCTTCTTGGCGGCCAATGCCGTAACACCGCCGCGAATGTACCCAGTCAGCAATTGCAATTCTCTCACCGGAACCAATTGAATGCTGCGATCGCCCGTCGCTTGTGCCAAGGCTTTCAGATCGAGTTCAGTATTGCCTGGAATCACTGCCATACAAATTCCATTGCGATCGCCACGCGCAACGAGAGTTTTGAACACCTGCTCGGCGGGCAAACCGATCTTTGCAGCCACAGTCTCCGCCGCAAGGTCCTGAGGATCGACGGCATATTCCCGTAACTCGTAACCGATGTGCATCTGATCGAGTAACCGAACCGCGTTGGTTTTCTTGGTCATTGAGAACGAAGCATTTGGTCGCGCGAAGGGGCGTGACCTATACGCGACATCTGTGTAAGTTTCAACCCGCCGTTTTTGAAATCAACAGAGTTCGGTTGCAATCACAGGTCTGGCTATGACGAACTCCCAGAGCTCATTCGGGGGCAACGTTCAGGCCGCTCCCTGCTTCTGATCTAGCTCAAATGCTCTTTCAAGAATATCTGCGGCAATGGAAAGACCGTTCGTGCTGCGGATTGCTTCCTGCACTCTCCGAACGTTATCCCGGAACGTGGAGTCTCCGAGCACCTGTTTGATTGCTGCTACAAAAGTCCCTGGGGACGCCTGTGCCGGAGGGAGTACAATCCCAACCTTCTTGTTAGCTATCCTAGCTGCTACACCAGGTTGATCATTGGTTATGGGTAGCGCAAGCATGGGTACACCGTTAGAAAGGGATTCAAGGACGGTGTTCAATCCCGCGTGAGTGATACACAGAGAACTGCGTTTGAGGACCTCGATTTGGGGCGCGCAACTCACCACCATCACATTCGCGGGAACGGCTCCGAGCTGTTTCGGATCGAGCTGGCCACCGACAGCAAGCACAAACTGTAATTCCTTTAATCCAATCGCAGCTTGCGTGATTGAACGAAAAACGTCTGCCACTCCGTTCTGCAGCGTGCCCATCGAAGCGTAGACAATCGGCTCGCCTGTAAGCTCCTGCCATGGAAAATCAAAGTCCATCCGGCCGCGACCATCGTGGAACGGCCCGGCATAGTGGAATTGCGGAAAGTCGGGAGCGCAACCAAAATCGAATGCCCTGGGGCACTGTGTAACCCAGGCAAGAGGAGAAAGAGTCGAATGCGGATTATTCCAGTCAACGGACAGTCCCATCTCTTTTGCGTAAGCCTGGGCTATTGTCGTGACCGGCTCCAGGAGCATTCTAGCGCGCCGGACTCCTTCCATGTTTCTGGCCAGCGCAGTAACCCCCGCCAGGTGTGGCCAGTCCACAAAACAGATAGGAGTTCGTCCCGTGTAATCGACGTGAAGAGCGTTGGACACATGGACGAAGGGCATGCGAAGGTGTATCGGTATCAATTCGACATAAGGTTGATACTGATCGAGGACAAGCCCATCCACTCCAGCCTTGGAAAGGGTTTCCGGAAGGGACTCAAACAATGAGGCGGTGTATTCCTTCATCATCGCATTGACGGTAAAGTGCAGGGCATCTTCGCCCGACAACTCACTGAGGCGGCGTACGAGCTTACCGAGCGAGCCGGGCGGATATGCCGCTTCCGAACACGGTACAAATGGCAGCCCGGCAGCCTCAACAAAAGGCGCAACATCGGCCAGGGAAATAAACACTACGTCATGACCGCGTGACTGCAGCCTACGGGCCAACGCCGTCATTGGATTCAGATGTCCAGGTACAGGCAGGCTAAGGAAACCAATTCGCATCATCCCCCTCCGCAAATTCGAATCTCATGTCTGCCTAAATAACTAGCGCAGACGTTGATTCGAAAGTACGGCAACCGAGGTAGCGGAGCTTGTCAGAATGTAGCCGATTGTCACAATTGGATCCTTTTCTCTCGAGGTATTTTGCGGACCCAGTTGCGAGTTCAAGGGCGCAGACTGCGACGGTAGGCACTCGGCGTGAGTCCGAGAGTCCTATGAAATAAGCGGCTCATGTGGGAGTGGCTCGAAAAGCCGCAATCGAGAGCGATGTCAATGAGCGACTTCGACGGATTTTTCAGCAATTCTCGAGCGCGTTCCAGCTTCAAATTGAGCAGGTAATTGTGTGGGCTGTACCCGGTCGCGGTCTTGAACATCCGTACAAAATGGACGCGGCTATAACCGCTCTCATTCGCCAGAGCCTGCAGGCTCAGATCAGAACTGAACGTCCGCATGCGCTCGATTACCCGTCGCAACACGTGTTTAGGCAGCGCGGATGTGCCCCTATTGTTGGTTTGAGGCATACTCTGCCTGCCCAGGAAGAGCATACGCACGGCAAGGGCCTGCGAAAGGTAATCTGTGTACAGCCTTTCGGTTGTAAAGCTCTCGTTCGCATCGGCAACGAGAAGCATCATGAGTTGCTGCGCGGCAGGGTCCTGAAAGTTCACCTGCAAGCGCAACTCTCCCCCCGGGCGACGCTCCAGTTCGGAATCCAACGCGCTGACCAATGTGGAATCCAAGGCACAGACTACAAGATCGAACTCGGTCTCAGCGCGGATCACGGGAGCCGCGCCGGCAGGTACAAAAGAAAGAGCGCCAGGGCGCTTAATATAGGAAAGCCTGTGATTCACTCCGTTGCTTACTTCAAAACGAGCCGGGCGCTTAGAACTCATTGTGAAGAAGTGCTTGTCCGACGTAGTTTGCAATCCGTCACCTGGAGTCCCAAAATAAGACCCGATAGCAAAACCCTTAACGATCGCATGCGTGGAGGCTGCTTGCGACGACAAGCGGGCGACAAATGAGTCATATGACTTGGTTACATTCACTCCCAAAATAAGTCTCCTTCGATATAAGGACCATGAATACGAGGTAAGTTTGGTGTGTTCGCTTATTAGTGTGATGTCGAGTAATTAACCCGAGTCGCATTATTTGCGGCCGCCCAACCGACCGTAAAAGCATTTTGCCGAACCTCTCGGTCCCTTCCAGGCTTTGCGGTCCACGTTGCTATCAGGTAACGATTTTCTGTCATTTCGTTTCTCCTTGTGCGTTGCTTGTCGGGTTCCAACATATACGATACACTACGTAGCGTATCGGATGCAGCGCCTTTTTCCTTGTCAGCCTTAATTTTTGAGCGCCAACCGTAATGTTGGTGTGTTTTTGAATCCTTTACGGGGCGCAACGTATCGTATCGTTAAGGCAGGGAGCAGAGATCGTAGGTACCGTCTAAATCAATTCCTAAACAAACAGGAGAAACAACTATGGCACTTAAAGTATGGTTTATCACTGGCGCATCGAAGGGCTTCGGCATGAGCTTGACCAAGGCGGCGCTTGATGCCGGCAACACTGTCGTCGCAACAGCACGCAATCCAAAGTCGATTGAGGATGCGTTCGGAAAGCAGGATCGGCTGCTGACTCTGAAACTCGACGTCACCAATGAACAGCAGGCGAAGGAAGCTGTCGATGCCACACTCAAGCGTTTTGGTCAGATCGGTGTGTTGGTCAACAACGCGGGCCGCGGCCTCGTTGGGGCCGTCGAAGAAGTCACCGCCGATGAGCTTCGCTCTGCATTTGCAGTAAACGTCGAGGGAACACTCAATGTTTTGCGTGCCGCCCTGCCTTCCATGCGCGCCCGCAAGTCGGGTCACATCCTGAACCTTAGCTCCGTCGGGGGATTCACAGCGTGGCCGGGATGGGGAATATACTGCGCCACCAAATTCATGGTGGAAGGTTTCAGCGAAGCCATGCAAGCGGAACTCGAACCGCTTGGAATCAAGGTCACCATCGTGGAACCAGGACCATTCCGGACCGATTTCCTCGACGATTCCTCCTTGGCACGCACAAAAACTGTCATTGCCGACTACACTGCTACCGCGGGCGCAGCGCGTGAGTGGGCGGACAACTCTCACAACGCGCAGCCTGGAGATCCGGCCAAGGCCGCGGCTGCGATGGTAAAAATCACAGAAGTTGGGCGACCTCCGCTTCGCCTGCAACTGGGTCACGACTGTGTTGCCGCCGTCGAAGCCAAGCTGGAGCACGTAAAGCAAGAGTTGGAGCAATGGCGTCAACTTGCAGAGTCCACCGCATTCACGGAGTAAGCCGAAGCCGGGGGAGAGCGCTTCTCGCTATCCCTTTCTTCTTTTGCTTTTAGGATGCTGGGAAGGGCCGTATCCCTCGATGACGGACTGATAGAGTCCGTCCGCATAGGCATCGGAAATAGGCCCAGTCTCAAACATCAGCCTGTAATATATCGGCGCATAGAGCGTATCGATGACCGTGTCCACATCGAGGTCGGACCGGAGATCACCCTGTTTCATCGCAAGCTCAATCGTGCTCCTGGCGAGTTGTCTTCGCGGTAAGATCCAACGCTGCCGGAAGGCATCTAGAACGGCTGAATCGAATTGGCCGTCGCCGACGAGCGAGCGGATCATGTTCCCGTACTTGCTGCGAAAAGCCTTCACCTGAGCCTTCATCTGCAACTGAATACTATTGATGGCGCGATCCGCGGAAGGAAATATGGTTTTTGGGCCAACAATGGACAGGAAAGCATCCATGACGACGGCACCTTTGTTCGGCCAACGCCGGTAGACAGTGGTCTTCCCAACCCCGGCCTTGGCCGCAATCGCTTCCACGCTAAGAGCTCTGAAGCCAACTTCGAAGGCCAGGTCGAGCGCGGTGTTCAAGATCAGCTGGCGAACGAGGTCGTTTCGAGGCCGTCCTCTGCGAGCATTTGATTCGATCGCATTCGGGGCTGACTTCGTCACAAAGAGATCGTATCTCTTATCACAGGGGAACGCAACGTATCGTATCGATGCGATCTGAAACGGATCTCTTGGCCTTCTGACACGCGATGGATGGATGCGCCACCCCAGTGACCGATTTGTATTCGTGGTCTCCACATCTTCCCTTAAAGCTGTCGTATGTGGTGCCGTGAAATTTGTGGCACTGACATGACAGCATGATCCGGTCGTGCAAGCAGCCAACCGCCTTCCACACTAAGATCGATTCAATCAGAAAGGACGGACTTTAGAAGTGGCAAATACACAGAAAACAGTCATCGTAACTGGTGCTTCCCAGGGGATCGGAGCGGCCGTGGTCCAGGCCTTTCTCGATCGCAACTACAACGTTGTTGCAACTTCGCGGAGTGTCTCCAAGGCGGGCTTTGCGCCGTCGCCAAACCTCGCCCTCGTCGATGGAGACATCGGTCAGCTGGCGACCGCCGCGAACATTGTACAGACCGCGATGGGCAAGTTTGGTTCGATCGATCATCTCGTTAATAGTGCAGGCATCCTCCTATCGAAGCCGTTCACAGACTACACGGCGGAGGACTTTCGCAATGTGGTCTCGACGAACCTGGAAGGCTTTTTCTTGATCACTCAACTCGCCGTTAAGCAGATGCTCGCACAGGACACACGTGGCAGCGTTACGAGCATTAGCGCGGCACTAGCCGAGAACCCCATCGCGGGCCTTCCGGCGTCGATTTCAATGATGACCAAGGGTGGCCTGAACGCGATTACCCTTAGCCTCGCAAGTGAATACGCCAAGAAGAACATCCGTTTCAACGCGGTCGCGCCTGGTGTGGTCGACACCCCGCTTGTGAAAGATATTCCAAAGGACTTCCAGAAGACCCTGTCGGCGATGGGCACGATCTCCGAGGCAAAGGAAATTGCCGATGCGGTCGTCTACCTGACGGAAGCTCGCAATATAACCGGAGAAGTGCTGCACGTCGACGGTGGTATGCACATAGGCAAATGGTGATCGCGAAAGCGCAGTGCGGTGAACTGTGTGGCACTCCTATGACAGCATGATCCGCTCGTGCAAGCAGCAAGCCACCTCCCACACTATGCTCGATTCAATCAGGAAGGACGATTACGGTGAAACGTCCCGACCAATAATGCTTTATGTACAAAGGAGACAACAAAGATGGAAACAACATTACTTCCGGCACCAGCGGCGAACCGAGCCAATATTTACGAGGATATTTTCAATCGCCAGAAGGCTTATTTCGCCAGCAACATTACGAAGTCATTTGAGTGGCGCATTGATCAACTGGATCGCCTCGCAAGAATGCTGTCTGAGCATACCAATGAGTTCTATGACGCGCTGAGCCGGGATTTCAAGACGGCCTTGTCAGAAAAAGCCTTTGAAGTCGGTGCAATGCTGGGAACAATCGAGGTCACGAAAAGTCTCCTGAAGTCCTGGATGCAACCGATCGAGGCACTCGTACCCAAGTTTCTTGCAGAATCGGGACACAAAGCGATCGTGTACCGCGAGCCCTATGGCGTTACGCTGATCATGGGACCGTTCAATGGACCCTTACTTTGTTTGTTGCGTCCTGCCATTACCGCCCTTGCGGCTGGAAATACATGCATTCTGAAAGTCTCTGACGCGCCCAACACCGGCAAACTGCTAATGGAGCTTGTTCCAAAATACTTCGCTCCCGAAGCTGTGTTTGCGATTACTGGAGGCCCCACGGAGGTCGCCGAGTTATTGCGACTCCCTTTCGATTTCATCTTCTTTACGGGTTCTACACGAGTCGGAAAGATCGTACTGCGTGCAGCAGCTGAAAATATTACGCCGGTACTCCTGGAGTTGGGAGGACAGAATCCAGCTATCGTGGATCAAACTGCGAACGTGCCGGATGCGGCGAAGAAAATTGTGTGGGGAGCGACCGCATGGGGCGGCCAGTGGTGCACTTCACCTGGGTACGCATATGTTCACGAGAAGGTGGCGGATGAGTTCGTTGCGGAGAGCCGCAAAGCCGTCGTGGAACTCTACGGTGAGAACCCCAAAGAGAATCCCGACTATTCTCGGATCATCAATGCACGTGAGGTAAAACGACTCGCTCTACTGGTCAATGAGGAGAAGGTAGTAATGGGAGGAGGCTACGACGAGGACGAACGCTACTTCGAGCCAACGATTCTCTACCCTGTCGTCTGGACGGACCCGGTAATGCAAGGTGAGATCTTTGGTCCTATCTTGCCGATTCTCACATACTCCAATCTGCACGACGCAATGACGCAAATTAAATCCCACCCCAGGCCACTTGCCGCCTACATCTTCAGTAGGAACCAGAGCACAATCAACGAGTTTGTTTCAGGTTTCTCGTTTGGGGGCGGAGCAGTGAATCAGACGAATGTTCAAGTGTACCTCGACAGCATTCCTTTCGGGGGCGTCGGAGAATCAGGAATCGGTTCCGCCAGCGGAAAATATGGCTTTGACAGTATGACGCATGCGAAATCAATCCTGATTTCGCCTCCGGATGTGAGCATCGATCACGTCTATCCTCCCTTCACAATGGAAAAGGTCCAGGCATTGAACCAATGGCTCGACTACTAACTAAAAGAAATAGAGAGGTGTTGATTTGACAAGAATGGATAAACAAGAAACTCAAAACCAAACTACTTATGTTCTTGTGCATGGAGCGTGGCATGGTAGCTGGTGCTGGAAGCGAATACGGAAGAGTCTCTGCGACGCCGGCCACCAGGTGTTTACGCCGACTCTTACAGGACTTGCCGATCGCTCTCACCTCAACTCTGCCGAGGTTGATCTTTCGACTCACGTTGCAGACGTTGTCAACCTGCTGCGATGGGAAGATCTTTCGGATGTAGTTCTCTGCGGACACTCTTATGGTGGCATGGTAATCAGTGGGGTTGCCGATCGAGTTCCGGAGCGAATTCGTTCACTGGTATATCTCGACGCGTTCGTGCCGGAGGACGGTGAATGTGTATTCGACAACCTTCCGCCAGAGCTGGCGCAACAAATTCACACGTTGGCCCAAACGGCTGGATCGGGGTGGAACGTTTCTCCGATTCCGGCAGAACGTTTCAATATTAATCCGCGGGACGCAGCCTGGGTAAACGCCCAATGTACACCCCAATCAATCGCATCATTCGACGAGCGCATCAGACTGGATCGGTTGCTCACGCACGACACAACTCATATCTTGGCCACAGGCTGGGACGACTCACCTTTTCGAGCCGCTCGCGAACGCGCCAAGGCGAAAGGATGGAGGACTCGAACAGTTAACTGTGGACATGAAGTGATGCTCGACGTTCCCGGCGAACTTACGGATTTGCTGTTGGAGTTTGCACCGTCCACGGCGCCGGCGTCGTTGGTAGTTTGACGATTGGACGCAGACACAAATCAATTTACGAGGAGGCCTTCGCATGTGGCCAAATGATCGCTTCATCACAATGTCCGGCATTGAGCTGCCGATTATTCAGGCACCGATGGCTGTGTCAGCGTTGTCCGACATGGTCATTGCCGTTTCAGAGGCCGGAGGCCTCGGTTCGCTTGCTTGTGCGCTACTGAGCGTTGAACAGGCACGCAAAGAGCTTGAAACCATCCGCCAAACGACCTCGCGACCGATCAATGCAAATTTCTTCTGCCACCAGCCGCCACGGAACGACAGCGCTCAAGAAACGAAGTGGAGGCGGCGCTTGGACAAGTATTGCGTTCAATTACAGGTTGATAGCAGTACTCACACCCCAAGTTCCGCCCGCGCTCCCTTCGACGAAAAAATGTGCGACCTCGTGATGGAGTTTCATCCGGAGGTCGTCAGCTTCCACTTCGGCCTCCCGGAGAAGAACCTTCTCCGCCGGGTTGAGAAATCCGGGGCGAAGATCCTGTCCTCCGCCACTTCCGTCGACGAGGCGCGTTGGCTTGAAGATCAAGGATGCGACGCAATCATCGCCCAGGGCTTTGAGGCCGGCGGGCATAGGGGAATGTTTCTGACCGAGGATGTTTCTACGCAGGTGGGGACAATTGCGCTGGTGCCACAAGTGGTCGACGCCGTGAAAGTGCCCGTCATCGCCGCCGGGGAATCGCTGATGCGCGCGGCATACTGGCAGCTTTTGCTCTTGGTGCAGCGGCGGTACAGATCGGCACGGCTTACTTGCATTGTCCGGAGGCGCAGGTCAGCCCACTCCATCGTCAGGCATTGAGAGGCGTGAAGGACAATGAGACCGCAATCACCAACGTATTCACGGGCCGTCCAGCACGAGCGATCGTGAATCGCCTCCTGCGCGAAGTCGGACCAATGTCTGATGAAGCCCCGAAGTTTCCGCTAGCCGCTGCAACGCTAGCGCCGCTGCGCGCGAAATCGGAGATGGCCGGATGTGCTGACTTCACTCCATTGTGGTCGGGCCAAGCCTCTCGTCTAAGCCGAGAGCTTCCCGCAGCCGAGCTGACCAAGCAATTAGCCGTGGGCGCATTAGAGAACCTACGGCTGCTAACCGTGGCACGCGCGGCTTAACGAGTCCATCGCCACAAGAAAGAGCTGAGAGAAACAGAGTCTTGTGTTTTGGGAATAACGCAAGTTGGAACGTGTCTATTTCTATAACCGAGCAACTGTTCTAAGGAGGCACGGCAGTTTCGTGAAAAGTGAGCAAGAACAACCAGAAATATTCACCCAGCGTTTCTTGCGCAGTTACCGGTTACTTCACTTCATCGCCTCCCGTGTACTGGGCGACGACGAAAGTGCACCTGTTGCCATTACAAACTGCTGGCGTACAGCATCTCGCAATCCACCGCACTTTGAATATGAGAGCGCTTTTCGGAGTTGGTTGGTCAGAGTTCTCATCGACGAGGCTCTGGCCATCTTCCGCGAGAGCCAGGGCGAAAAGAATCCGACGGACGCTGTCGTGAACGCCGTTTCCTTGTCCGGCAGCACGCGACGACCAGAGCTAGAGTAAACAATGGAGGGTGCGATGGAAGCTTATATTGTCGAAGAGCCGGGCGGGAATTTTCGCAAGACAGATCTTCCACGCCCTACTCTCAGACCGAATCAAATTCTCGTCAGAATCAATGCCAGTGGTGTCAATCCGCTTGATGCCAAAATCCGGGCTGGCAAAGCAGCGCATGCCAAACAGTCGCTTCCAGCAGTACTAGGGGTCGACATGGCGGGTATTGTCGAAGAAGTCGGTCCCGACGTCACTGCCTTCAAGGCAGGTGACGACGTTTATGGCATGGTGGGAGGTGTCGGGGGACTCCAGGGCACGCTCGCTGAATTCATTGCTGCCGATGTGGAGTTGCTGGCACGCAAGCCGCGTAATCTTTCGATGCGTCAGGCCGCTGCGCTTCCGTTGGTTACGATCACGGCCTGGGAGGGTTTGGTTGATCGGGCCAAGGTCTGCGCCGATCAGACTGTACTCGTTCACGCTGGCGCGGGCGGCGTCGGTCACGTTGCAGTCCAGTTAGCCCGTGCCTATGGCGCAAGAGTATTTGCTACCGTTTCGGCAGAGAAGAAGCAGATTGTGGAGGGCTTGGGGGCCATCCCGATCGATTATCGTTCTTCTTCCGTTGAAGAATATGTAGCGAAGATGACAAGCGGCAAGGGTTTTGACATCGTCTTTGATACGGTAGGCGGCGCCACGCTCGACGCGTCCTTTGTAGCCGCGAAACGCTATGCCGGTCATGTTGTGAGTTCTCTCGGCTGGGGAAACCACTCTCTCGCCCCACTCTCATTTCGCGGAGCCACCTACTCGGGAGTGTTCACCCTTCTTCCTCTCCTTACCGGCGAAGGCCGTGCGCATCATGGCGAGATCCTCACTCACGTCACGGCACTCATTGAAGCCGGGAAGTTAAAGCCTCTTCTCAACGATCACGGTTTTTCATTTGCGGATATCGATACAGCGCATGCGCTGGTTGAATCTGGTTCTGTAGGCAAGGTCGTCGTGGAGTTCAGTAGTTAACACCTCAAACGGACCTGCACCGTTGTCCTACATCTGCACAGACCAATTTTTTTATACTTGAAGAGCTAATCATGATCACGCACTCAATATCCGCGATCAAGCGAGATGTCCTTCAGTTAATCGACTTGCAAATCGAGACCTTAAAGCAAGAGTCATCCCTTGACGCTTCACAACTCGACGAATATCAGGCTCGCTCCGAGAGAATCCGAAAGCTCTACGAGGTACTCGATCGACTCGCGCTGACCCAGTATTTGAGCCGGCGAGACTGAGTTCGTGTCAATTCGAAGACCACTTGTGATCCGGGTGATGGTCAACCATGTTTAGCGGTTTGGAGGGAGACAATGTAGGTCCGATTTGGGTCCGATTAGCTGGGTCAAAGTATTCCTTAAAGGATCGAGAACGGGCTGTCAGTACCGTTAAGATCCAATAACTTACTGTCACGGCAGAGGCCGCGGGTTCGAGTCCCGTCGTCCCCGCCATTCATTCCAAAAGAGTTGTTGCGCTTTCACCGAAACCATCGAGGACCCAAAAGGGCACGTTTCTGTGCCCTTTTTGGGGTCCATCTAGTCGCATCATTTCCGCATTAGAGGGCAACCCCACTTGATGACGATTCTGAAATTCCGTTCGTATCGTGCGAAAAGACCAACGACAAGACGGCTGCTTGGGCCGCGTGCTTGGCCGGCGTGATTGCCTGAGTGTAGACATCCATTGTGGACCGCAAGGTTGAATGGCGTAACAATTCCTGCATGACTTTGAATTCAGTGCCCACACTTCGCAACAGCGTCGAATACGTATGGCGAAACGTGTGCCAGCCGATGCATTTCTGGATTCCGACCTTCTCGGCAACTGGTCGAACGTATTTTCGTAAAATCGATTGTCCCCAGAATGGATGTCGCCCTCGGTGTCGTCTGCTCGCAAAAATCCAATCGTCGGGCCTTTTGTAAGTTGATTGTTTTCGCCACGCTAAAAATGCGTCGGCAACGAGCGGATGGATGGGTACTGGCTTTTGCGACGATTCAGTCTTGCACGAACCAACGACACCGTAGACGATGGATCGCGTAACGTTCATCGTTCTTTGAGAGAAGTCGATATCACCCCATTTCAAGCCGAACAACTCACTCTGCCGCAAGCCGGTAGACACTGCGATGAGAACCAGGGTTCTTTCTCGAATGCTGAGATTGTCGACCAAAGCCTTGATTTCGGCAGGCATCAGGACGGTTGGCGTTCTGCGGCGCTTCGCACTCTGACGAACTAGGTAGATCGGGTTCCGGTCAAACAGCTCGTAGCGGCAGGCGTGATTGAAAAGGACCGACATTAGATTTCGGATTTTGGCACAGCTACTCTTCGCCAATGGCAGAGTGCGAAGCCAAGACTCGACTTGAATGGTTCTAACCTCAGCCAGTTCGTATTGCCGCCAGTGAGGGAGAACCCATCGGGTCAAATAGGCTCGATACGTTTTCTTGGTTGCGTAACTGCGCCACGTGTTTTCCCTTGCCAGTTCCCGTTGCTCGAAATGATCGCAGAGCTGCGCGACCGTAATCGAGCGCGAACCCATCCTGACTTTTTCCCAATTGACCTCCGCCAAGAGGACGGCGATAGCGGAGCGAGCGGCAGTTTCGCTCGGATAGCGTTCGACCGTTCCAAGCACTTTCTTTCGTTGGACCCGAGACCCATGCAAATCCTTCTCAGACCAACGAAACTGCCAGACAGCCGGTCCTTCCTTACGACTGACTATTGCCAGACTTCCGCGTTGCATTGTGAGTCTCCTCGCCACGATTTGGCGCACAAGAATCTTCGCGTAGCGCACAGCAACGGCAGCAACCGGAGTGAATTGCCTTGCGGCGGCAAAGCTCTCGTCGGTTCAAATCGGGCCTCCGTCCGCGCGGGTTCGTGTCCCGTTCCGCCACATCTTTGAGTCCCACGTCCGTGCGCACTAACGACCACCGCGTTCACAGAGGATGGCCGCCTGTAGTACCTGGACGCGGCCACGAAATCGGGTAGAATCTTCTAGTGAAATGCTCGATGCAGCCACGGCCTTCCCAACATCATGCGGGAGATTTCCCGCGATGAATCGCAAGGCATTTCACATTCTGTTAGGACTCGTCCTGGTCGCATGTCTGATTTGTCCGTATCTCGAGTTTGCAATCGGTTGGAACGACACAATATTCACAACCGGATATGACACTGAAAGTTCAGTCGCTGTGGTCATTTTGCTGCTGGGGTTGGTTCTTGCCCTCGCAGCTGTCATTGCGTTGTTTGTGCCTGAAACACAGTTAGCAGAACCGCTTGTTACAAGACGATGCCCTCTGACATCGGAGGTTGCCGTCGCCCTTGTCCTTCCCGATCCGTCTCTACTCGTTCCGCTACGTATCTAGCACCTCGCCCAAAAAAAGCATTTGCCCGCGCGTCCCATAAGCCGTTGACCTGATCGTTTTTTCGCCCAGGGCAGCGATCCTTGTGAATTGTTTGGCTTTTTTGGCCTCCCGAGAGGGGTTTTTTCAAAGGAGAACTGTTCGTGCTTCACAAACTCGCATTCAGTTCGCTGAGCGTCTTGCTGCTCGTGGGAGCGACGGGCTGCGGGGCGTACCGGCGAAAGCCCATCGTGGACCGGCAGGTCCTGCG
>Ga0075424_100003669_pt1 | contig 14416 bp, 9 predicted proteins | sample SoiMethybrSBSTD3_FD_75301 | JGI IMG/M metagenome (GOLD analysis project Ga0075424, IMG submission 75301) | Bulk soil microbial communities from a Populus tree surrounding site in Tennessee, USA - Soil MetaG P. TD hybrid SBSTD3 | ecosystem: Environmental > Terrestrial > Soil > Tree plantation... | reverse complement strand
TCCTTCGTCACGTAGTAGCGCGATGGACGCAGGCCGTTGCGATCGAGCACCGCGCCGATGACGCGGCCGTCGGTGAACGCGATCGATGCCGGTCCGTCCCACGGCTCCATCACGGAGGAGTGGAACTCGTAGAACGCCTTGACCTCGGGCGTCATCGTTTCGTGACGCGACCACGGTTCCGGGATCATCATCAGGATCGCGTGCGGCAACGCTCGGCCGGACATCACCAGAAGCTCAAGCACGTTGTCGAAAATCGCCGTGTCGCTGCCGCCTTCACGGATGATTGGCAGGATCTTCTTCAGATCGTCGCCGAGAAGCGTCGACCGCAGCAGTCCTTCGCGCGCGCGCATCCAGTTGATGTTGCCGCGCAGCGTGTTGATCTCGCCGTTGTGCGCGATGTAGCGGTATGGGTGGGCGAGCGGCCACGACGGGAAGGTGTTCGTGCTGAACCGCTGGTGAACGAGCGCAAGTGCCGACTCAATGTCCGGGTCGACGAGGTCGGGAAAAGTCGGCGCGATCTGGTCGGCCGTCAGCATGCCCTTGTAGATCAGCGTGTTCGCTGACAACCCGACGATGTAGAAGGCGCCGGCGTTGGCGAGGGCCAGCCGATCGGCGGCGTGCTCGACCTGTTTGCGGATGACGAACAGCGCGCGCTCGAAGCGCGCCCGCGCGGCCTCGTCGGCTTCGCCCGCCGACCGTTTGCCGTCGGCGATGAACAGCTGTTCGATGACCGGTTTCGCCGCGCGCGCCGAGGCGCCGAGGCTCGAGTCGTCGCCCGGCACTTCTCGCCAGCCCAGGACGGCATGCCCTTCGGCGCGGACGGTCTGCTCGATCAGCTGGCGCAGCGCCAGCCGTGCGTTTCGGTCTTTCGGCAGAAAGACCAGGCCGGCGCCATACTGGCCTGCCGGCGGCAAGGTGAAGCCGAGGTCCGCGGTTGCCTTCCGGAGGAATCGATCGGGCATCTGAATGAGGACGCCGGCGCCGTCGCCCGTGTTGGCTTCACACCCGCAGGCGCCGCGGTGCAGCAGGTTGAGAAGCACCTGCAGCCCCTTCTCGATGACCCCGTGCGACTTCCGGCCCTTGATGTCGACGACGAAACCAACGCCGCAGGCGTCGTGCTCGTGACGGGGATCGTAGAGGGCGATGGGGCCGGGCGGGCCGGACGGGGCGGCGGACATGGCCTGCCTGTTATCACTTGCCCCGAGTCAGAAGTAAAATACAATGATCCGATTGGATCCATTCGTTCTTGGAATGGCAGATATTTTCGCCGCATCGGCGCGGCTGTCGGCCGGGTTAGGAAACACAGCGACGACGTCGTTATAGGATCCTGGCATGCGTCGGACGCCGGCATCGGCTCGATGGATGCGGTTCGCACTGGCCTTTGCACTGGCGTTGGGACTGGCCGTCACGAGCGGTGCGGCGCAGCCGCCCACCATCCTGAGAAACGGGCGCAACCTCCAGATACCGATCAACCACGGACTCCCCGACCAGCCGCTTGGCTTCACGTTCTGCCGCCTGCGGTACGAGAACATCCGCAGGGCGCGAAAGTCCGGCTGGGGCGACGACTATCCGCAAGCGGACTACAACTTCATGGTGCGCCTCGCTGAGCTGACCAGGACGACGATCAGCCGCTGGAACAATGGCTACCCCGGCTTTGCGAACTTCACCCCCATGGATCGCGATCTCTTCCGGTGTCCGTACCTACGCATGCAGAATGCGGCGAACTACGACTTCACACCTGAAGAGACCGCCCGCATGCACGACTACCTGATGAAGGGCGGCTTTCTCTGGATCGACGACAACTGGGATCCGGACTTCGAGTACATCCGTCCGAATCTCATGCGGATCCTGCCCGGCGCAAAGATCGTCGACCTGCCGGTCGAGCACCCGATGTTCTCGATTGTCTACCGCGTCAACCCGCTCCCGCAGATCCCATCGCTCGGCTCGTGGCAGCGTAACCGTCAGGATTCCGAGATCGGGCCGTCAACCGTGCACTACTACGGTGTGTTCGACGACCATGACAGGCTGGTTATGCTTGTCAGCATGAACTCGGACGTTTCGGACAGCTGGGAGCGTGAAGGCGATAACCAGGACTACTTCGAGACCTTTGCGGCGAGGGGCTATGCGTTGGGTGTGAACGTGGCCGTCTGGGTCATGACTCACTGAGGTGACGTGAGCATCACCAGCACTCTCGTTCATCGCGCGGAGATTCGATTCCATGAGGCGGCCGACGTGCTGCGTCCCTACGTCGGGTGCTTCTGGGTCATCACCGCCGAACGTGACGCAACGCTCCGAATCGTGCCGGACGGCAGTACTGCGATCTCCATTGAACTGCAGGGCCGCCCGTCGCAGTGGTCGCTGCGCGGTCCACTGCTGCGGCCTGAAGAGCGACGATTCAGATCGGCGGTGACGCTCGTCGGCGTGCGACTGCGCCCCGGTGTTGCGTTCCTCCTCAGCGGGATCGCCGCAGACGGGACCGTCGGCCGCCGTATCGACGTGAACACGATCCCGGCCTTTCGTGAGCTCGTCGAAGAAGATCCTGCGCCGCAGACACCGGCGCAGTGCATCGATGCACTCCAGCGGTTTCTCATCGGGCGACTCAGGAACGCGAGTGTGAACAGCGTCGTGGCCAAGGCACTCCATGAGATTGAACGCAATCCGACATGTCCGCGAGTCAGGGACATAGCCGCCCGCTGCCACGTCAGCCCCCGTCACCTGAACCGGTTGATGCGCATTTGGGTGGGCTACGGCCCGAAGCGCCTTGCCCGCGTCGTCAGGTTTCAGACGGCGCTGGAGCATATCGAGCAGGCTCCTACCCAATCGGGTGCGGCGCTGGCATCCAACGCGGGCTATTTCGATCAATCCCACTTGACATCGGATCTGGCTCGATTCGCGGGTGCGACGCCAGGTCATCTCGCGTCACGTTGCGTGGCCGATTTTTCCAAGACCCGCTGCGACGGTCCTCTCTAGAATCCGAGCTGACGGTCGGAACCGCGCGCTGTTACGGCGCGTGCGCCAAGGGCACACCCGTCTCCGATCGTCCGGGAGGAGATGGGCGTGGCAAGAAACATTCTGGGCGTCATCGCAGGATTGGCGGTGTGGATCGGCATCGCGGGTGTCGCGGGCCTGACGATGCGGAGCGCGTGGCCTGAATACGCGAGTGTCGCTGACGCCATGGCGTTTACTTTGCCGATGATGTTCGCGCGCCTCGCGATCGGCGCGTCGGCAACCCTCGGCGCCGGGTGGGTCGCCGCTGTCATCGCGCGGCGCTCCATGCTCGCGAGCGTGACGGCGGGGCTGCTACTGCTCATCGTGTTCGTGCCCCAACACCTCATGCTCTGGAACAAGTTTCCCGTCTGGTATCACTTGACGTTTCTGGTCTCGCTCCTTCCCCTGGCCTACCTCGGCGGACGGATCGGCGCGCCCTCGAAATAATTCTTGTCCTCGGCCATCTACCTGTTGAAGGATCTTCAACCACAGTGAGCCATTGGCGCCGGCCGTAGGCGTCAGCGCTGAGAGCGTTCAAGGAGCCGTATGAGAATGCTGGCGGGTGGCCTCTTCGCGCTTGCACTGGCGTTCCCGGTGATGCCGGCTCCCGTCGTGGCGCAGTCGCCCAGGCCTGCAGCCGACAGGTGGAAGGCACCTCGCACACCTGACGGCCATCCGGATCTTCAGGGTATCTGGACGACGCACACCTTCACTCCCCTGGTACGGCCGGCGCGATATGCCGGCCAGGAGTTTCTGACCGAACAGGAAGCGGCGGAACTGTCGACGCTTCTGACCCAGGAAGACGTCGATCCGCTCGCCGCGGGCATCTTCGGTGCCAGCGACGAGGAGCGCCGTAAGCGCATCGTCCAGAACGATCCGACACACTACGACAACGCGCTCTGGCTTGCGACAGATCTCAAACCACTGTCGAGCAACAGAACCTCGCTCATCTACGATCCGCCGGACGGGAAGATTCCTCCGCTGACGCCGGACGCGGTTCAGCGCGCGGCGGCGAGGCGAGCCGCCGGCGGCTTCGACAGCTACGAGACCCGTCCGCTGTCCGAGCGTTGCATCATGTTGGCGAACGAAGGCCCCCCCATGTTGCCGCCGGCGTACAACGACGTACTGCAAATTATCCAGACGCCGGGCTACGTCCTCGTGTTCAGAGAGATGGAAACTGCGCCGCGCCTAGTCCCCACCGACGGGGGACCGCACGTCTCTGAAAACATCCGGCGGTGGGGGGGCGACTCGCGCGGCCGGTGGGAGGGCGACACGCTCGTCGTTGACACGACGAACTTCACCGACAGGACCGCGTTCCAGGGATCGAGTTCCGCCTTGCATGTCGTGGAACGCTTCACGCGTGTGGGCGCCGACAGGATCCTCTACCAGTTTACGGTTGACGATCCCAACACATGGGCCAGGCCATGGAGCGCGGAAATCCCGATGACCGCGACCAAGGGTCCGCTATACGAGTATGCCTGCCACGAAGGGAACTACGGCCTGCCTGACATCCTCAGGGGCGCTCGCTTCACGGAGAAAGAGGCCGCACGCGATCCACGCCGGTAACCCAGCCGTCCGTGGGGCTGGCGTCTTGAAGGTATCGGAAGAGAGCTGCGGCCTCCGATGGATCTGGTCGTCACCGATCGGCGCCCAGGCGATCGCCGTCTCATCGATGCTGAACATCGATCTTGAGGCCGACGGGCAGCGAAGCCGGACACGATCCTCCGACAACTCCCGTCGAACTGGTCCAGCTCATCGTCGATCCCGAGACGGGTCCCACCACGTTCGCCGTTCCGGTGCACACGGTCCCGTCAACGGTCGTCCCTGAGAACTTGAAACGACCACTGAAGGAGGCCCCATTGACGGAGCCACTGACTTGTCCTGCCCAGCTCACGGACGTCGACTCCCAAGTTCCGGTCACGTCCGATCCTGATTGAGTGAGGTCCATGCTGAGCTGTGCGGTCGCGTTGTTGGTCGACGCGATTGTCCCGGTCCACGTGCCGGCGATGTTCCTCGTCGTTCCGGCGGATACGGCAGACGGTGCCGCGGAGTTATCCCCGCACGCTGTGACGCTCACGACGAGAAAGACTATTAGCGCGAGACGCATCGTTCCTCCGTCACTGTCAATTCTGTGTCCCCGTTCACAGTCCTGTAGCAGCTCGTGCCGCCGGCAACGGCGAATAGCCGCCTACGCGGTGAGACAGTTGTCGAACCGCAAGCCCCTTGCCATGAACACACCGTAAGCCTTTTCACTGAAACAAATTTTGAGCGCCAGCCGTTAAGCATTTCCTCAGCGCACCACGCTTTGGGTTTCGGTGTGTGTATCTTCGGCACCCCCGGGCCCGACTTTGCGTTGCTACAATTGTGGTGTGCGCTTTGGCCTAATCCTCGGGCTGGCCTATGTGGCGGCGGTTCTGGCTTCTCGCGAATGGCGAGTTGTCGCATACCACACGCTATTCCGCACGCCGTGGCGAGCGATTGCGCGTGGCAGTTTTCACGCGTTTCCGTCATCTCATTGGCGTGGTGTGGCCCGAATCGTCGGCGTGCCGTTCGCGTGGTATTTCGCCGGGCTAATCGTCGCCGTGATGGCTCTCTTCGTGATCGGGCTTGAGGTCATCTTCTCTCCGCGCGCGGTCTATTGCTCGCTCGTCCGACTCTCCCACCGTTGCCGTGGTTGGTTCACGCAACCGCCTGGTCATACTCCGCCGCGTGCTGGCGCCTACGCCATGCCTCGACCGGAGCCGCCGCTAGTGGTTGACGCGGTTAGTCGCATTCGCGTCCGGCGCTGAGCTGACGGTCTCGCTCGAATAGGTCTCGGCGCCAGGCGCATTAGCACACGACGCCAATCGGCCAGCTCTCTGACCGGTCGTCCCTGCGACCTCCAGCATTACGTTCCTGTCCCCTCCACCACACGATCGTAAGTTCGTAGGCCTCCACGCGCTTCTCGGACCTACCTGCTTAAAGCCGCGCAGCCCCGCCAGACTTAGCCGTCGTTTTGCAAGGCCACGACGTGCGCCTCGGCGCGATCCAGCCGGAGCCGGAACGTGAACAGTCACATGATCAAGAACAGCCGTTGGCCTGTTATCACTACGTTGGCCGTCCTTGTCGCGCCACACGTGACGGCCTCTCAGTCGCCGTCACCAGCTAGAGGCACGTCGCCGGCCTATTCCCAGGAGGCGTACGTCGTCGAAGAGTCCAGGACGACCTGGCGATTCGAGAACGACGGTACTGGGCGACGTGACCGGTACCTCCGCGTGAGAGTCCAGAGCGACGCCGGCATTGCGATGTGGGGACAGCTGGCCTTCCCCTATAACTCGGCGAATGAACGCATGGAGGTCGTCTCCGTACGCGTTCTCGGAGCCGACGGCACCGTCGTCACGGCACCAGCCGACGCCGTGCAGGATCTCAGTTCGCCAGTGCAGCGCGAGGCGCCGGTTTACACCGATACCCGCGAAAAGCACATCACGGTGCCGGGGCTCCGCCCGGGCCAGGTCGTCGAGCTCGCGCTCACGATTGTGATGCACACACCACTTGCGCCCGGACACTTCTGGGCCGAGCACGAGTTCATTGGAACCGGCATCGTCCTCGACGATCGGCTGCAGCTTGACGTGCCGCGCGATCGGTCGATCACGCTGAAGACGCGTTCGGGCCTGGACCAGACGGTGACTGAGCGCGACGGCCGCCGCCTGTACGAGTGGCGCACCGCACGTCTTGCGAATGATGAAAGTGATGCGAAGAGTGCGCGAGATATCTTCAGGAAGCTGAGGAAGCCCGAACCGGCGGCCGTACGGCTGACTACATTCGCGAGCTGGGAAGAACTGGGCCGGTGGTTCGGGGATCTCGAGCGGCCGCAACGTGCGCCGAGCGCGGAGATTCGTAAAAAGGCAAAGGACCTGACGGCCAATCGTGCGACCGAGATGGACAAGCTCGAAGCGTTGTATGAGTACGTCGCGACGAACTTCCGCTATGTGAGCCTGTCATTCGGCGTCGGCCGCTATCAACCGCATGCCGCGGCCGACGTGCTGCGCAATCAGTACGGTGACTGCAAGGACAAGCACACGCTGCTTGCCAGTCTCGCTCAGAGTATCGGCCTCCAGACGTCGGCGGTGCTGATTCATTCGGCCAAAGCGATCGATCCTGAATTCCCGTCACCGTCGCAATTCGACCACGTCATTACACGCGTCGCCGTCGGGGCCGACGTGGTCTGGCTCGATGCCACGACGGAAGTGGCGCCGTTCCGATTGCTCGCACCCACGCTCAGGAAGAAACAGGCGCTCGTGGTCAATGCATCCGGTGCTGCACGCCTCGAGGAGTCGCCGGCGGCGACACCGATGCCGAATGTGACCACCGCGGATATCGACGCGACGCTGACCGAGTCCGGCACGCTGTCGGCGCACGTCCGCTTGACCTTCGCGGGCGACTACGAGCTGGTGATGCGGACGATCTTTCGAAGGGTGCCAGCCACACAGTGGAAGGAGATGCTGAGCAGCATCTCGGGTCGCGGCGGGCTTGATGGCGACGTTAGCGACTGGAAGGTGGGGAATCCCGCCGCGCTCCGGGATCCCTTCAGCGTCGAGTATCAGGTGAAGAAGGCCAACTATATCCGTCAGGCCAAGAAGGATTTCGAGCTGGAACTCCCGCTGGCGGACTGGATATCGGTCGGTCCAAACAACGACGAGTCCGACGGCACATCGCCGATCGACATCGGATCAGCGGGGCAATCGTCCTACAAGGTCCGGGTCGAATTGCCCGCGTCTCTGGCAGCGCGTCCACCGGTATCCGTGTCCATGAAGCGGGATTACGCCGAATACCGGGCCGACTACACGCTCGAAGGCCGGGTGTTCACAGCCGAGCGCTCGCTGAAGTATGAGGAGCGGGAACTGCCGGCGGCGCGCCGTGGCGATTTCGCAGCGTTCACGCGGGCGGTTTCGGGCGATCTTCGCCAGTCGCTTGCCCTCGAAAGCCGTGTCGCAGCGGCCGTGGACGGATTGGCGAAGCAGAGCGCGAAGGAGTTGTACAAGAGCGGCACCGATGCGGTCGACAGCCAGCGTTACGCCCAGGCTGTTGAGCTGCTGAAGCGACTGGTCGAGCTCGAGCCGACGCACAATGGCGGCTGGACGAATCTCGGCCGCGCGTACATTGGACTTCACCAGATCGACGCGGCGATCGAGGCCTTTCGACAGCAAATTGCGATCAATGCGTTCGACCAGTACGCCTACAACAATCTCGGCGCCGCCTACCGAAGCCAGCGCAAGTTCTCCGAGGCAGAAGCCGCGTTCCGGAAGCAACTCGAGATCGATCCGCTCAACCAGTTTGCGCACGAGAGTCTTGGCCGCATGTATCTCGGGCAGCACCAGTACGACGCTGCGGTGCCGGAGCTCGAAAAGGCGATTGCCCTGTCACCTCTGGACGCGAGCTTGCGCATTCGGTACGGCGAGGCGATGCTCAATCGCGGCGAGCGCGACCGGGCGCTCGAGATATTCAGTCGCGCGGTCGATCTGGATCCGAGTCCGCTGACGTGGAACGACATCGCCTACCGGCTCGCGCTGAACCACACCGATCTGGATCTGGCGCAACGCTACGCCGAGTCCGCCGTGTCGGTGGTGTCCGCAGCGACGCGAACGATCGCGATCGATCACATCACGGTGCGCGACCTGTGGCAGATCGGCTCGATAGGCTCGTACTGGGACACGCTCGGCTGGGTGTACTTCGCGAAGGGCGATATCGTTCGAGCAGAGAAGCTCGTGGCCGCCGCCTGGTCCCTCAAGCAAGATGCGGAGGTCGGCGATCACCTCGGGCAGGTTTTCGAAAGGGCGGGCCGCCGGGAAGATGCGATCCGCACCTACGCCGTGACGATGAGTGCCGAACGGCCAGACGAGAAGACCCGAGAGAGACTCGTCGCGCTGGCGGGAGGTGCCGAGCGTGCTGCCGCGGCTGAAGGGCAATGCGGCGACCAACTGCAGCGCGATCGCACGATCTCGCTTGAAATCACAGGTCCGGCAGGATCGACGGCAGATTTCTATGTCCTGCTGGCGAATCAATCTGGCGACGCGGTTGTGGAAGCGGTGTCTTTCATCAGCGGAGACGAGGTCTTCCGACGTTTCGGCGACGCGCTGACCAAGGCTGAATTCGGCGCTGCGTTTCCCGACAGCGCGCCTGCCAAGATTCTTCGACGGGGCACAGTGTCGTGCGGAACCTCAGATCGTCCCGGTCCCTGCCGCTTCGTCATGATGCTTCCGAGCGAAGCGCAGGCGGCCCACCGGCAGTAACTGACCGTTTCGCGCGATCGCGTGTCTAACGCAGAAGACAGCACCTGGCTTTGTTAATCATCCTGCTCGTTCTGGTCTGGTCGCAATTGACGGCGGCAGTGCCCCCTCCATCCGTCGTGCTGCAGCCAACTCCGCCGGTCACGTTGACGCTCCGCCTGGCTGACGGCCGCAGCGAGTTCAGGCCCGGCGAGATCATCACGCTCGAGCTTGAATTCGCCAGTGCTATTCCAAAGCGCTTCGCGGTGGACGGCGCGACCTACGATCGGAGCGGTCGCCTCACGATCGACGAGTTCACCATCGATCGGATCGACGACGTGTCGGATCCGATGTTGGACTACTTCGCATCGATTGGCGGCGGGCCGGGTGGCGGTATTCGCGGCATCGGCGCGCTCGGCGAGAAACCGTTCACGGTTAGGCTCGATCTGAACGAATGGTTTCGATTCGACAAACCGGGCGCCTACACACTGTCCGTCAGATCTCGCCGCGTCACCGACGAATCGGCGACGCCACACTCGATCTTGCCAACCCAGTCAAACGCGATCTCGTTCATGATTCTGCCCCGCGATACCGAATGGGAGCAGGCCGAGCTCGATCGCGCGCGAAGCATCCTCGCGGCGAAGTCGCCACCTCGCGGCGAGCGTCCCGGCTGCCGCTTGATGCGATTCCTCGGCACCGACGCTGCGGCGGTCGAGATGGTTCGCCACTACGGACTCGACACAAGTGGAGGATGCGATTTCGAATACATGGCCGGCCTGTTCGGCGCGCCGAACCGTACGGCGATCGTCCGGATGATGGAACAAGGTCTGCGGGCGCCAGATCGGCCGATCACCCGCGGTTACTTGCGCACGCTGGCGACCTTGTCCGTCTATCTCGGGCACCCGGAATGGCGTCCGGTGGCCACACGCCAGACTAAAGGCAGGCTCATTCCCGGTGGCGAGCTGAGCAAGCGGTCGGATCTGATCGACGCTGCGGTTGCCGTGTACTCCGACATGCTCGCCGCTGCGATGCCCACCAAGTCCGATCGTGCCGGCGCGATCACGCTGGCCGAAGGGCTAGGACGACCCGGCGGGCTCTCTCCGGCGACACCCGCATCGCCGGATCAGCTCGCGGCGGTATTTCTCGACCTGCCCGCCGAGCGTCAAGCGACGGTTCTCGGATTCCAATGGCGGACGATCGCCGGTCCGGCGATGATTCCTGCGCTGCGACGCCTTGTCGACGCGCCTTCCACCAACCAAGCGTCGGTTCCCGATCTCGCGCTCCGCCGGCTCGCGCAGCTCGTGCCCGTGGAAGCGCGACCATTGATATTGCGCGAGATTCAGCATCCGCGACGCGGTGCCACGCTGAAGACGCTTGGCAGCTTGCCGGACGCCGAGCTTCCGGAGCTGGATGACGTACTTGCGGCGAACTTCGAGGCGAGCGACAGCGAGATCCACGCGGCGCTGGTGCAGCGTTATGCGACAAAGAAGATCGAGCCCCGAATTCTTGCGTCGGCCGGCGAGAAGATCGGGCGGATGGCCTGCAGTCAGCAAGCATCGATCCTCGCGTATGTTCTCCGCGTCGACGAGGCCAGGGGCGCCCAGCTGCTCGATCGCGCGATGGCATCTCGCATTACCGGGTGCTGGAGATCTCTCAACTGGATCGCCGACGCGCGGATGTCGCCGGCGCTCGAAAAGCGCGCGATCGCCGATCTCGACGGCGCCGATCCAGATGGCGTGATCGCGGCGATCCAGACGCTGGGACGCCACGGATCGCCAGAGGCGCTCGCGCCGTTGCGTGCGGCATTCCAGCGCTGGCATGCGACCTGGAACGGCCGTCAGGAGGAGCTGATCTACAGCCGGGCGGTCGACCGTCCGAACGCAAGACAGGCGATGGTCGAGGACGCTTTCCGCCAGGCGATCGGCGCCGGGGACAACTGGCTGCTGCGTGCGGAGGATGTCCGAGAGCTCCAGTCGTTGTGCGTCACAAAGGCATTCGCCTCCGCGCACGGGTATGTGATGCGCGAACGCTGACCGAGCGCGAGCGGCGAGAGGCGGTGCGGGGCACACACTGCAGCACCGGAGAAGAGACTAGGCCGGCTGAGAGGCGTCGCGCCTGATCCACTTGTAGGCCGCCACGGAGTTCCGCCAGAAATACTTCTCCGCGACCGGTCGCGGCTGCGCCAGGAAGTACTCCTTCGCAATCGCAAAGACCTTGTCGACCGGCGCGACGCCGTCGCTGTTGGGCCAGTCGCTGCCGAACAGGATCCGGTCCTGGCCGAAGACGCCGATCAGCCTGTCGAGCCGCGCGCGATAGGCGCCGAGGTCGGTCGACACCTGTCCGTTTACGCGGTGAATGATCTCCGAGAGCTTCACGAAGATCTGCGGCCGCTTCCCCAGCTCCTGCAGCGCCGCGTCGTAGGCCGCGCGATCCGCTTCTGCCGGGTCGAGCGCCGGCAAGTGATCGAGCACGATGCGCAGCGCTGGTACCGCGTCGCTGATGCGGATCATCGCCTCGAGCAGCGGCACGCGCGGATTCGCCGTGTCCAGCACGAGGTCCGCGTCTGCGAGCCGTTTGAGGCCGCCGATGAACGCCGGGTTCGTTGACTGCTTGACAATGTCGCGTCCCCACAGGTTTCCGTAGCGGATGCCGCGAAACAACGGGTTCTTGTGGTAGCGCTCGAGGTACTCGGGGAACTCGGGCTTGTCAGGTTCGAGATTGCCCACCACGCCGACGATGATCGGATCCTTCTGCGCGACCTCGAGGACCCACAGGTTGTCCTCGATCCACGGGCTCGCCTCCACCTTGACGGCGCCGACGACGCCCAGCGGGACCGCAAGCTTCCGATATCGCTCAGGGTAGGCGGCGATAGGACGCTGGCCCGGTGCCAGTGGCGGCCCGCTGTATGGCGCACCTTGCGGACGATCCGGATCGAACAGGTGAATGTGAGCGTCGATAATGGGGATCGGCGCAGCTTGCGCCTCGGATGGCCGCGGCAGCGCGACGGCGGCGGCGGTGGCGGCCGCGCCCGAGAGGAAATCGCGGCGCGAAGGAGTCATGCTTGCGGCCGCTGGTAGCGCAGGCCTTTCCGCCTCCGCTCGCCTGAACTCTCGCGAGCTACGGCGAGACACGCCAAAGCGCGAAGCGCGACGGCGGTAGGCCTGCCGACGGCCGCTCGGGCAGCCCTGAAGGGCTGCGCTACGAGGAGCCGCGGTGCCACGGATGTTTCACCGTCGGTGGGTTGGCGTATCGCTTCATCTCGAGCGTCAGCTGCTGCCCGCACCGCGGCCCGAGTTGGACGGTCACAAGCGGGGAGTCGATCGGCGTGGTCTTGCCGCTGGCAGTCACGCTGATCAGCTGATGTTCCCCGTAGCCGCCGCCCTGCACGATCACCGTGCGCGGCTGTGACGTGTTGAGGTTGACCAGGGTGACGACCGTGCGCGAATCCGACAATTCCGAAACGAGCGCCGCCACGTCGTTCGGCACGCCGGCGCGTTTTCGATCGGGATCGAAGTAGCGCAGGCGCGCGTTGAGGAGTCCGCCTTCGCGGCCGGGAAGAAGCGCGCCCCACATCAGCTGCACCAGTGAATCAGTTGCCGCCGGATTGTAGTCGAGCATGTTGTCGGCCAGCCGCCGCTCGGGTGGCGTCATGTCGCGGCGCATGGCCGTCAGCCGCTGCTCGATCGTCTTCAGGTCGCGCTCCAGGACCTGTTCTGGGAAGGCGGCGTTCTGCCCGCCGAGAAACCGGACCCAACCCGCGGGACTGAGCGGCGCCGACGACGTCTCGCTGGTGACGCGCTGCAGGTCCGCCGGTTTCTGCGACCAGTACCAGACTTCGAGCGCGCCGACATTCCACGGAGCATTCCGCCAGCCATACCAGCCATCGGCGCCATACATCGAGGGATATTGCCGGCGGCCGTCGATCTCCTTCGCATTCGCGTTGACCGCGTCGATCATGGTGCGCCACGCGTCGACGTACTTCTGATCGCCGGTCACGAGCAGCGCGTTGCTGAACCCGACCAGCGCCCGCGGAATGCGATTGCGATCCTCTCGGCGCCCGGTGACCGGATTCACCGGGCTGAATCCCCAGCCGTAGGCGTTCTTCCACCATGTGCCTTCGGATCCGCCGATTTTTCCGTCGAGATCCACGAAGCTGGGGATGATCCCGTGGTTCTGCGCCATCCGGTTCAGCCACGCGTCCATGTACTCGACGATCCATTGCTTGTACTTGGGCGCGCCGTCCAGCAGGTAGGCGTTGGTCGGCAGCGTCGTCGCGACCAGATTCAGGAAGTGATCGCCGACGACATCGCCGTACTCCTCGTAGTGGGCCAGGAACTGCGCGAACGTGGACTCGCCGTGCAGCGCGTCGAATCCCTTGACGTCGAACGGATCGCCGACCCAGTCGAGGGCGGTCGCCTTCCGCAGCATCGGTCCGCGGCTGCCGTTCTCCATGCTGCGAATGATCTTGTGGGCCGGATCGTAGTTGGGCGCTTCGGGATCCTCACCCATGTAGAAGCCTGCGAACCGCCGGGCGCGCTGTTGGTATTTCGCGTCCGTCGGGATCGACAACCCCATGCGGTTGAAGAGCTGCAGTCCCTCTCCGTGGTGCATCCAGTCCGACTGGACGATGAACTCTTTGTAGTACATCCCCTGGCGCGCGATCGGCACGTCGGTCGTCTTCGCCGCGGTGTATTGCTCGATCAACCCGTCGTGGCCTTTGACGAACATCTGGAGCACGTCGTCTTTCGCGCCCAGCGCGTGCAGCTCCGGCCAGTGATTGAAGTTCTCGAACGCGTCGTCCGGTCCGTCGTTCGCGCCCCAGCGCACGAAGCACTGCAGGTGGCCACGCGGATCGAAGTACTTGTCGTAAAACTCGCGGCACGCCGGGACGTTGGCCGCCAGGAGCTCACGCTCGAGCTTCGCCCACCGCGGCGGATCCATCGGCGTGTCGACGCGTACGACGACGCCGCTCGCATCGGCGATCGTCAGCTCCCGCGATGTCAGCGTGCACGACACACAGACGATCGACATCAACGCACAAATCAGGAATTTCACCGCTTGTTCACCTCGACCGCGAATACGTGAGTCGGGCCGAACATGTTCGAGCGAAAGACAATCCACAGATCGATCGTCGCGAGGCCGGTTGGCGTCGTGATGATCAGCTTCGAACCGTCCGGCGTGTA
>Ga0075424_100003664_pt1 | contig 14427 bp, 11 predicted proteins | sample SoiMethybrSBSTD3_FD_75301 | JGI IMG/M metagenome (GOLD analysis project Ga0075424, IMG submission 75301) | Bulk soil microbial communities from a Populus tree surrounding site in Tennessee, USA - Soil MetaG P. TD hybrid SBSTD3 | ecosystem: Environmental > Terrestrial > Soil > Tree plantation... | reverse complement strand
GGCTGTCGTCGAATGAGGCTAGTGGCTGACTTCTATTGGTGTGACGGCGTCGATGAAGAGCCAACACACAGCCCCGAGCGAGTAGACCGTCGCCGAGACGTAGAACGTAAGCGCCCAGTTGTTGTTCGTCGACGCGAGCAGATACCCCACCGCGAGCGGCGAGATCGCGCCGGCGATGTTGCCCATCATGTTCATCGAGCCCGATACCGTCCCTGAATAGCGGCCGCCGACGTCCATGCAGGCGGCCCACGCCGCCGGCATGACGAAGTCATTGAAGAGGCCCGCGAGACCAAGCACGAACATCGCCTGAATCGGATCGGGGATTCTCGTGAAGACGATGATGCACGTGGATGCGCCCACAAAGCCGACGATCGCGACGATACGGCGCGCCAGGTTGACGCCGATCACTCGCGCAAGGCGCGGGATCGTCCAGCCGGATATCAGACAGCCAACGCCGCCCAGCAGCAGCGGCAGGCCGGCCACGAACGCGCCCATCGTCACGCTCGTGCCGCGTGCTTCGCGCAGATACGACGGAAGCCACGTGATGTAGAAATACCAGCCGTACGACAGGCAGCTGTACTGCGCACCGAGCAGCCAGATGGAGCGTCGTGAAAAGATCGTGCCCCACGGCGTCTCGCCGTGGACGATCGCGCTCTCGGACGGCGGCGGCATCGTCGCGAGCTCGGCGGCGTTCACGGACGAGTGCGTGCGCGGGTCGTCGCGGAACCAGCTGAAATACACAATCGCCCACAACATGCCGACGACGCCGAAGATCTCGAACGCGCGCCGCCAGCTCACGAACCCGAGAACCCATGTGACGAGGAGCGGTGTAAAGGCGCCGCCCCAGCGCGCCGCCAGCCACAGCCCGGCCTGCGCGCGCTCCCGCTGGTGGCGAGGCAGCCACAGCGTGAAAATGCGGGTGATGTTCGGAAAGCATCCGGCTTCGCCCGCGCCGAAGAGTGTGCGCGTCAGGATGAGCGACGGGAAGTTCCAGACCCAGCCGGTTGCCGCCGTGAAAAACGACCACCAGACCACGATCCGCGTCAGCACGCGGCGCGGTCCGAAACGATCTGCGAGCCATCCGCCGGGAATCTCGAACAGCGCATAGGCCCACCCGAACACCGAGAATGCCCACGCCATCTCGACGCGGCTCAGTCCGAGGTCTTTCGAGATGAGGTTGGAGGCCTGTGAAATGCAGACCCGATCGATGTAGGTGATGACCGCAATCGTCAGCGCGAGCGTGACCGTGATGTAGCGCGCGTGACTGACCTGGCCGGTTGCCGCGGCCCGTTCTGATGTTGGGAGCGCCATAGGCAGCAACATCATATGCGACCGCGGCGGTGCGGGCTCATTCAACGACAGTGGGTGACTCAGAGGCCACGAAGGCCACAGGGGCCCTCCGTGGTCTCTGAGTGAACCCACCGGCGCTGATTCAGCGCTGGCGGATAATGGGCGCGCCATGACGACTCCACCAGCCTCGTCGGCCTCCCGCCTCGGCCTCGACGTCTACAGCCTGCGCTCGCTGAACTGGGATGCGCTCGCCATCCTCGACTTCTGCGCTGAGCAAGAAGTGAAAGTGGTCCACTTCAGCGAGCCGCGGCTCCTTGGCGGGCTCGACCGCGCGCACGTCGAGCGCGTGCGGCAGCGAGCCGAGTGGCTCGGGCTGGACCTCGAGGTGGGGATGCTCGCGATTGCGGCGACGTCAGGCATCTTCGACGGATCCGCGGGGTCCGCCGACGAACAGCTCGCCCGCATGATCGACGTCGCCCTCGCCCTGCGCTCCCCTCTCATCCGCTGCGTCGTCGGCAACAGCCTCGATCGCCGGACGCCGGGCGGCATCGATCGGCACATCGAAGGCGCGCTCGACGCGCTGCGGCGTGTGCGGTCGCGCGTGATGGATGCCGGGCTGAAGCTCGCCGTCGAGAATCACTCGGGCGATATGCAGTCGCGCGAGCTGAAGACGCTGATCGAAGAGGCCGGGACCGACTTCGTCGGCGCGTGCATCGATTCGGGCAACGCCGCGTGGGGGCTCGAGGACCCGCACGACGTGCTCGACAGGCTCGCGCCGTACGTCCTCACGAGCCACATGCGGGACAGCGCCATCTGGATCTCGCCGGAAGGGATCAACGTCGAGTGGACGCGCATGGGAGACGGAACCGTCGACATCGCGCGCTACGTCCGTACGTTCCTGGAGAAATGCCCGGGCCGCGCCGTGTCCCTCGAGGTGATTACGAATCGCCAGCGCGCGTTCGATTTCCGGGACCGCGGTTTCTGGGACGCGTATCCGAAGATGCGTGCCACCGATTTCGCGAGGTTTCTGGTGCTCGCCGAGAAAGGCCAGCCGCGCCCAGCCGTCGCACCCGACTTGCCGACGACGCTCGAAGACGTCAAGGCCAGCATCGCTGCGATGCGCGCGCTATTAGCACAGAGCTGATACCAAACGACAGCCGCCCCTCTTCGTGTCTTCGTGTGCACAGCCGTCGGCCCGTACGGCGGGACGATGGCGGTCATGCGGAGCGCACCGTGGTCCATTGACGGGTCCGGACCGACCGCTGCACCGCGTCGAAGACTTCCTGGACGGCGAGCGCGTCGGCGAAGTTTGGATGGAAATCCCGGCCGCGCGCGAGACAGTCGACGAACTCCGCGAGCGCGGCGATGAAGGTGTGCTCGTACCCGATGATGTGGCCGGGCCTCCAGAAGGCGCCGAAGATCGGGTGCTTCATGTCGGTGACCAGCACATCGCGAAGGCCCTGCTCGGTCGACGGCTCGGTGAAATCGAGGAACTCGAGCGAGTTGAGGCGCTCGAGGTTGAACCGGAGCATGCCGCCGGACCCGTGGATCTCGAACCGGTTCTGGTTCTTGCAGCCGATCCCGTAACGCGTCGCCTCAAAAGTCCCCGCGCTGCCGTTCTCGAACTTCATCAACGCCATGATCGCGTCGTCGATCCTGCGATCCGGCATGATCGTCCGCGCGCTCGCGACCGTTTCGGTAATGCGGCCGTTCAGGTACAGCGCGGTATCGATCGAATGCGTCAGGAGATCGTCGCCGACGCCGGACCCGGCCTGCGACGGATCCATTTTCCAGGTGCCCGCGCGCGATGTGTCAGGCCCCCATTGCTGCTTGTAGGCGGCGTTGTAGTGAAAGATGGTGCCGAGCCGGCCGGCATCGATTAATTGGCGGGCGTAGGCGATTGCAGGCACGCGCCGGTAATTGAACCAGACGAGGGTGGGAACCTTCTCCGCGGCGCGCGCCATCGCCTGCGCATCCTCAATCGTGAGCGCGAGCGGCTTCTCGCACATCACGATCTTGCCGGCCTCCGCCGCCGCAATCGCGACCGGCGCGTGCAGATGGTTCGGCAGGCAGATGTCGACCGCGTCGATGTCCGTGCGATCGACGGCGGCGCGCCAGTCGGTGCACGTCTCGTCCCATCCCCATCGCGCCGCCATCGAGGCGAGCGACGACGCGTCGCGTCCGCAAATCAGCTTGCGCGAAATCGTCCAGGGCAGATCGAAGAAGTGCGGCGCCTGCACGTAGGCGTTCGAATGGGCTTTGCCCATGAACCCCTGGCCCAGGAGCGCTACACGCAGCGGTTTCAGAGCGTCGTGCTCCTCTTCGCCGTCGCGTCCCAGGCGAGCGCTTTTCCCTGGTCGCGAGCGTGCGGGTTAGAGGCGAATGGGGCGATAGTCTATCGCCAACTCGTTCCGCTTTCCAGCATCTAAACGTTTGCCTCGCATCGGCGCACCGATTGCAGTACGATCGATCATCCCGAATCGCGGCACGAGGAAACGCGCACGAAAGCGGCTCCTTCCGGGCGGAGCCGCCGTTCGGGTCGAACAGAATTGTCGGCAGTCTTCGACGGAGCGACACGGTTGTCGCTTCGCGATCGGCCCGGTGCCGGCACAAGAAGAAGGAAAAGGAACAGGATGCCCCGCACCAAGAAGACCGACTCCGCTCCAGTGACTGCCAGACCGAAGGCCACGCGCCGCGCCACGGACCGTACGCCAGTGCCGCCGGTGACGCCAACCGATATCGCCCGTCTCGCTTACGAACTGTACGAGGCCCGCGGCCGCACCCAGGGCGCGGAGCTAGACGACTGGCTCGAAGCCGAACGGCGGCTCTTGAGCAGCGCCAGCGCATAGCTGGCTTCGCCAAGGCCCCACGCTACGGGCGGGGCGAAGGCGGAACGAGCCGATCCAGCGCCTGGGTATAGGCGGCGGCGATCTCGGTCGCCGCCGCCGCCGTGCACCCCAGATCCCGCAGCAGACCGTCGCGCAGGTCGTAAATCCATCCGTGAATCGTCAGCGGCTGCTCCCGCCGCCAGGCGTCCTCGACGATCGTCGTGCGGCAGACGTGAATCACCTGCTCGATCACGTTCAGCTCGCACAGCCGCGCGATGCGCGCCTCGTCGCCCGGTTCATCGGCCATCACTGCGTCGTGGCGCTCGCGCACGTCTTGCACGTGGCGCAGCCAGTTGTCGATCAACCCGAACGATGAACGCAGATAGGCCGCGCGCACGCCGCCGCATCCATAATGGCCGCACACGATGACGTGCTCCACCTTCAGCACGTCGATCGCATACTGGAGCACCGACAGGCAATTGAGATCCGAGTGGACCACCACGTTCGCGACGTTGCGATGGACGAAGAGCTCGCCTGGCCGCAGGCCGACGATCTCGTTCGCGGGCACGCGGCTGTCGGAACAGCCGATCCAGAGATACTTCGGCGACTGCTGCTCGGACAGCGACTGGAAGAAGTGCGGATCGCGGGCCGTCGTGCGCCGCGCCCACTCTCGATTCTTCGCGAATAGATCAGATATCAATCCCTAATCCCTAATCGAGAATCCCTGATCCTCGAATCGCTGAATCCGTGAAGCCCTGAAGCCTTGAGGCCCCCGAGCCCCGATCACTGTTCGAGCTGCAACTCCACCACGGTGAGGCGCTCCCGGATTTCGTCGAGCTGCGATCGAACTTCGGCTTTGTCGGATGTGATCATCTGGAGGCGGTCGAGCAGCTGTTTGAGGGCATGAATCAGCGCCGGTGCTTCGGTTGAATGCGACGAACCTGGCCTTTCCGCGACCACCCGGGCGACTGTGTCGCGGAGCTCCGGCAACTGCAATCCGTGGTTCATCAGAATCGCTGCCGCGCTCGACTTCTCGACACGCAGCAGGCCAAGCAGCAGGTGTTCCGTCCCGATGTGATGATGAGCAAGGCGATCCGCTTCTTCGGCCGCGAACTGCAGCGCGACCTTTGCCTCAGTGGCGAACGGGATCTCGACCGAGGTCGAAACCTTCTCGGCTGATCCAGCCTGGCTTTCAATGTCGCGCCGGATGTCCTGGGTGGCTACTCCCCGATCGTCGAAGATCCGCGCGGCGGTTCCGGTTGACCGCACGAGACCGAGGAGGAGGTGCTCGGGTCCGATGACAACATCGCCCAACTGGCTGGCCTCGTAGCGGGCAAAGAACAGGGCGCGGCGTGCATTCTCGGTGTATCGCTCGAACATTGTTGGTGTTCCCGGCATCTCGATGCTAGCACTTGTGCTGGCCGAGCCGCTGCCGGCAACACCCCTGGGGGGTTTTGAAACGCGTTTCGGATCGAGAGTAGCCGAACTCGTCGCCGATCGCTCGGTCAGCGCAGGCGGAGGACGCTGAACAGATTCGAGAAATCGTCGGTCCAGAGCGGCGTCGAGTCGCTCATTCGCGGCGGAACCCATCCGGCGGCGCCGTGGAGCGACCCGAGATCTTCCGGTGCATGCGCCATCAGGATCCAGTCTGACGAGGTCTTTCCACTCTTATTCTCCGCTTCGGTGACGCTCTGCACGCGTTCGAGGGCGACAAGGCCATGAGCGGCGGCCTCGCGCGCGACGACAGGTCCGAGCAGCAGGTGGCGATTCGAGACGTGAAACGCGAGAATGCCGTGCGCCGTGAGACGCGAAAGATACAACGCCATCGCCTCACTCGTCATCAGGTGGATCGGGATGGCGTCGGAGCTGAACGCATCCAGCACGAGCAGCCCATAGGAGGCGGGCGCCGCCTTGGCCAGCGACAGGCGCGCGTCGCCGATGACCACGCGGCAGCGCTCGCCGCAGTCGCGCAGATGCGTAAAGAACGCCGGATTCCGCGCGATCCCTTCGACGGCGGGATCGATTTCGTAGAACGTCCAGTGCTGATTTGCGCCGGCGTAGGCGGCGAGCGATCCGATGCCCAGACCGACCACCGCCACTGACGGCGTGCGCGTGAGCGCGGGTACCTGCGCGAACGCCTGCCCGATCGGTCCGCCACGGTGGAAGTAGGTCAGCGGCTCCGCTCGTTCTTTCTCGTCGACCGCCTGGATGCCGTGAAGGGTCGAGCCATGGAACAGCATGTGTCGGCCGGCGTCTTCCGTCACTCGATAGGTGCCGAAGAACGTGCGGTCCCTGTAGAGAACGCGGCCGAATGTCTCGCCGAACATGGCGCCCACGAGGAGCATGACCGCAATTCCGAGGCCGAACCGCAAGGGACGCCGCGACTGGCTGAACAGCACGAGCGCCGGGATCGACAGCACGGCGAGCAGCGCTTTCTCCTCTCCGCCGGCGCGCGGCACGCCGAATCCAATCGCCAGGGTCAGCGCGCCGAGCGCCACCGCGAAGATCGCATCGGAGACGAGCGGCCTGCGCAGGTCGATGAATGACGCGCGGAGCAGACACGCGAGGACGAGTCCGAGCGGATATTCGATCACGTGCGTGAAGACGAGCGGCGCGACGAGTGTGTTGAAGACGCCGCCGAGCATTCCGCCGAGCGCGATCCAGAAATAGAACTCCGTCAGGCGCGAGGCGGCGGGACGGTCCGACGCCAGAAGCGTGTGGCACGTCAGCGCTGCCGCGGCGAACCCACTGAGGTGCAGCATCAGCAGCAGCGCGAGTGAGCCGGCCGCCTGACTCAGCATGAACAAGGCCACCGGCAGGATCAGCAACGGCATCGCACGGTCCGCGATCCGCCGGTAGCGTGCGGTTTCGGCGCCGAACGCGAGCACGAAGGTCAGGAGGTACAAAGCGAGCGGCACGACCCACAGCAGCGGCACCGCCGCAACTTCCATCCCCAGGTAGCTCGTCACCGACAACATCAGGCTCGACGGTACGAACGCCAGCCCCACCCATCTGACACGACGTCCGGACGACGGCTCGACGTCGTCCAGCGGACGCGCCGCGGCGGCGGTGCGGGGGCGCGCGCTGTCATCCCGGCCATGTGCGCGCCACATGCCCACCGCGCAGATCGCAACGAGCGCGACGAAGATTGCGTAGCCACCACCCCACACGCGCGCCTGCATCCGCAGCCGCAGCGTCGTCTCGACGAGAACCGGATAGGCGAGGAGCGCGAGAAAACTTCCGAGATTGCTCGCGGTGTAGAGAAAGTACGGATCGCGCGCGAGACGATGATCCGTTCTCGAGAACCAGTGCTGGAGAATCGACGCGCTGGTAGAGACGGCGAAGAACGGAAGACCGGCCGTGATCGCCAGCCGTGCGACCAGCCAGCCGACGGGATTGCCGGGCGGCGGCGCGAGCCCCGGCGCGAACGCGATCGGCAGCAGGAGGAGACCGGCCCCGAGCACGGCGACATGAATCAGTGCCTGTGCGCGCACGCTCACCCACCGAGACAGCGCCCACGCGTAGCCGTAACCGGCGAGCAGCGCGAGCTGGAAGAACATCACGCAGGTGTTCCACACCATCGGCGCGCCGCCGAGGATCGGCGCGACCATCCTGGCGATCATCGGTTCGACCAGGAACATCAGTGCCGCACTGAGAAACAGTGTGCAGGCGAACACTGCGACGAGCGCGAAGGCGCGCGGGCGCTCGAGGGCCGTCTCGATCGTGTAGGTCGAGGCTACGGTCATGGCTCCGCCGTCCGTGAAAAAGCGGGAGGCGAGTCCTGGGGGAGGGTCCCGATAGTATGCCCTCCAGCGGCGCCGAACGCAAGCCGACCCTCGCGAACTTCCGAATCGCGTTAGTCCTCGGCGCCAGCCGCCGACGCGCGGTACGCCTCGGCGAGCAGCGACACCGGATGGACGACCTGCACGCGAAGGCCTGCGGCGTCCAGGCCGCGCGCGATCTGTAGATGGCATCCGGGATTCGCGGTAGCCAGATATTGCGCGCCGGTGCTGACGATGTGGCCGACCTTGCGCTGCAGGAGCAGCTCCGCCTGCGCCGGCTGCGTGATCGCGTAGATCCCTGCGGCCCCGCAGCACCACGTCGACTCTGGGAGCTCGACGAGCGACACCCCGGGAATCATCCGCAGCAGCGCGCGCGGCTGGCGTGTGACCTTCTGGCCGTGCACGAGGTGACACGATTCGTGATATGTCACGTGAATCGGCTCTGACGATGGAGCGGCTTCCGGTGCACGGCAGCCGATCAGCGCAAGCCACTCGTGGACATCCTGAAGCCTCGCATCCCACGCGCGTGCGCGTTCGCGATACACCGGGTCATCCTCGAGGAGCGAACCATAGCGGCGCAGGTGCGATCCGCAGCCTCCGGCGTTGCTGATGATGGCGTCGTACCGATCCGGCGGAAACAGATCGATCATCCGCCGCGCGAGCGTGCGCGCGCCGTCGAGATCGCCGTTGTGCGCGTGCAGAGACCCGCAGCACGGCTGCACGGCCGGAGTGTCCACCGCACAGCCGTTCGCCAGCAGCACGTCCGCCGTGTCGCGATTGACGTCGGGAAACACGAGGTCCTGGACGCAGCCCGTCAGCAGCGCAACACGGTAGCGCGCGGTTCCCGCGGGCGCTTCGTGGGTTCCGATCCGGGCGTTCGAGAAGCGAGACGCGATCCTCGGCGTTTGCGGCTCCAGGCGGCGCAGCGCTGGCGGCAGCAGCCGGATCAGACCGGAACGCCGCACGAGCGATTCGAGGCCGCTGCGCTGATAGACGCCAAGCGCGCGCGCCGCCATGCGAAGCATGCGCGGATGCATGAACAGAAAGCCAAGCGTGAGCGCGCGCCAGAACTTCCGCGCGGCTCCCGGATGCGCACGCGACAGCTCGATATCGCTGCGCGCCGCCTCGAATGCTTCGGCGTAATCGACCCCGGCCGGGCATGCCGTCTGGCAGGCGAGGCAGCCGAGACAGTAACTCAGCTCCTCCGCGAATTCGCGCGTCACGCCCAAGGTCCCGTCGGCAATCGCGCGCATCAGGGCGATGCGGCCGCGCGGGCTGTTCCGCTCGTGCCGCGTCGTGTCGTACGTGGGGCACGTCGGCAGGCACATGCCGCAGTGCATGCACTGCTGCAGCACCGAGTAGTCCAGGGTCCGGAGCGTCGCGCCAGCCATCGTTAGCTGACCCACGCTGCAGGCGGGACCCGCCCGCGAGTCTCCCCACTCGGTGCTCGGCCAAAGCCACGTGTTACGGGAGTGGCCTCCGCGCCGAGTGGGGATGCCCCTCTCGCGGTCACCCGCGACTGTGCTGTGTAGGTTCGCAACCCGGCTTGCGGGTGGCCGTTGACGGGGCCGCCTCGCTTCAGCTCGACGCCCGACGGCCGTCGCGTTGCTTTTCGGGCGTCGAGTGAAGTGGGGCTGTCAACGGCCAGGACCCGCTCATCGGGTTTCGGAATCCGACGTTGGTTCTTAGTCAAAGATCTTCCCAGGATTCAGCAGCCCCGCCGGATCGAGCGCCTTCTTGATCTGCTTCATCACCTCGAAGCTGCTCTCCCCCATCTGCAGCCGCAGCCACTCCTTCTTCGCGAGCCCGACGCCGTGCTCGCCGGTGATTGTGCCACCGAGCTCCAGCGTTTTTTTCGCGATCAGATCGAGCGCATGGTGCACGCGGCGCATCTCGGCGGCGTCGCGTTCGTCGGTGAGGAACGTCGGATGGAGGTTGCCGTCCCCCATGTGTCCGAACGTTCCGACCTGCAGGTCCGCCTCGCGCGCGGTCTCCGCGATGAACGTGACCATCTTCGTGAGCTCGCTGCGGGGGACCGTGAAGTCCTCGAGGATCGTCGTCGGACGGCGCCGCGCGAGCGCCGAGAACGCATTCCGCCGCGCGGCGGCGAGCGCGAGCGCCTCGGCGTCGTCCTTTGCGAGCCGCACGTCGCGCGCGCGGTGTGTGCGCGCGATAGCCATCATCTGCTCCGCTTCGTCGGCGACGGCCGCGGGATGACCGTCGGTCTCCATCAGCAGTACGGCAGCGCAGTCGGTGGGCAACCCCACGTGCGCATAGTCTTCCACGCAGCCGGCCGTGGTCTGATCGAGGAACTCGAGCGTGCAGGGGATGATCTTCGCCGCGATGATCGCCGACACCGTTTCCGCGGCGTCCTCGATCCGATCGTAAAGCGCCAGCAGCGTCTGCCGCGCGAGCGGCCGCGGAACGAGCTTCAACAGGATCTCGGTAATGATCCCGAGGCTTCCTTCGGACCCGACGAATAGATCCTTCATCGAGTATCCGGCGACGTCCTTCACGCAGGCGCTGCCGAAGCGTGCGATGCGTCCATCGGGCATCACCACTTCGAGCGCCATCACGTAGTCCCGCGTGACGCCGTACTTCAGACCGCGCAGTCCGCCGGAGTTCTCCGCCACATTCCCGCCGATCGAGCTGATGCGCATCGAGCCGGGATCGGGCGGGTAGAACAGTCCGTGCTGCGCGGCGGCCTCGTCGATGGCGAGCGTCGTCACCCCCGGCTGCGTACGCAGCACGAGGTTCTTCGGGTCGAGCTCGAGAATCCGGTTCATGTGCGTCATGCACAGGACCAGGCTGTCGCTCGACGGCACGGCGCCGCCGCTCAGGCCGGTTCCCGACCCGCGCGTGACGATCGGCAGCGATTGGGAGACCGCAAACTGCACGCACCGCGAGACGTCTTCGGTGCTCCTGGGAAAAACGACGGCGGCGGGGACCTGCCGAAGCGCCGCGGTGCCGTCGAACCCGTAGGGAATCACGTCCTCCGGTTTGGTCAGCACCGACGCTGCGCCGACGATTCCGCTCAATCCGTCGGCGATCGCTTTCGGCAGCGGCATGGACCCTATGTTATCCGGCCACGACGCTCTGCCGCTGCTCGCCGAGCCCCTCGACGCCAAGCCGCACGACCTGCCCTGCCTGCAGATAGACTGGCGGCTTCTTGCCGTGGCCGACGCCGGGCGGCGTGCCGGTCGAGATGATGTCACCCGGCTGGAGGCTCATGAACTTGCTCAGATAGCTCACGAGATACGTGACCCCGAAAATCAGCGTGCTCGTCGATCCATCCTGATATCGACGGCCATCGACCTCGAGCCAGAGCTTCAGGTTGCCGGGATCCTTCACCTCGTCGGCCGTCACGAGCCACGGACCGATCGGCCCGAACGTGTCGGCGCTCTTGCCCTTGACCCACTGGCCCGTCCCTTCGAGCTGGAACTCGCGCTCGGAAACGTCGTGGACGACGCAGTAGCCGGCGACGTGTTTGAGCGCATCCGCCTCGCTGACGTATTTCGCCGCCTTGCCGATCACGACGCCAAGCTCGACTTCCCAGTCGGTCTTCTTCGACCCGCGCGGGATCTCCAGGTTGTCGTTGGGGCCCACGATCGACGACGTCGCCTTCATGAAGACGATCGGCTCCTTCGGGAGCGGCATGTTCGACTCGGCGGCGTGATCGGCGTAGTTGAGCCCGATGCAGATGAACTTGCCGACCTGGCCCACGCATGGACCGACGCGCGGGCTGCCGTTCACGCGCGGCAGCGAATTCGGATCGAGCTTCCGGAGCTTGGCGATGGATTCGGGGAGCAGCGCGTCCCGCGCGAGATCGGGAATGACGCCCGACAGATCACGAATCCCGCCTGCTGAATCAAGAAGTCCGGGCTTCTCGGCGCCCGGCTGTCCGTAACGAAGAAGTTTCATTGTTCTCCAGGTCCGGCTAAAGCCGGACGCTACGAACGGCAAATCGCGAACCGCGAGTCGCGAAGTCTAGTGCGATTCCCTCGCCACCTCGTGGCCTCGACACCCAACCAGGAAATCGAGATCAGCGCCCTGATCCGCCTGCTGCACGTGCTCGATGTACAAACGCGCCCAGCCGCCGGGCGGCAGGTTCGGCTCCGGCATACGCCAGGCGGCGCGCCGCGCGGCGAGCTCCGCGTCGCTGACATCGATCTGCAGCCGCCGCTTCTCGACGTCGAGCTCGATCATGTCGCCGTCCTTGACGAGCGCGAGCGGTCCGCCGGCAGCCGCCTCGGGCGCCACGTGCAGCACCGCTGTGCCGTAGGCGGTGCCGCTCATCCGCGCGTCCGAGATGCGCACCATGTCGGTGACGCCGCTCTGCAGGACCTTCGGCGGCAGCCCCATGTTCCCGACCTCCGCCATCCCCGGATACCCCTTGGGCCCGCATCCCTTCAGCACGAGGACGCAGTCCTTGTCGACGTCGAGCGCCGGATCGGAGATGCGGGCGTTGTAGTGCTCGATGCTCTCGAACACGACCGCGCGTCCCCGATGGCGCATGAGATGCGGAGACGCGGCTGACGGCTTCAGGACCGCACCATTGGGCGCAAGGTTGCCGCGCAGGACGGCGATGCCGCCGTGCGCGGCGAGCGGCTTGTCGATCGGATGAATGACGTCAGGATTGTAGTTGGGGGCGTCGCGGCAGTTCTCCCAGATCGTCTTGCCGTTCACGGTGCTCACGTCGCGCACGATCAGATCGTTCTCGCCGAGCGTGCGAATGACCGCCGGGAGACCCCCGGCGTAATAAAAGTCCTCCATCATGTAGCGGCCAGACGGCATGAGGTCGACGATCGTCGGGACGTTGCGCCCGAGATCGTCCCAGTCCTGCAGCGTCAGCGGCACGCCTACGCGGCCGGCGATTGCGAGCAGGTGCAGCACCGCGTTGGTCGATCCGCCGAGCGCGCCGTTCACGCGGATGGCGTTCACGAACGATTCCCGCTTCAGGATGTGCGAGAGCCGGATGTCCTCCTCGACCATTTCGACGATGCGTCGACCGGCGAGATGTCCGTGCGCGTAGCGGCGGGAATCGACCGCGGGAATCGCCGCGCTTTCCGGCAGCGTCAGCCCGAGCGCCTCCGACATCGACGCCATCGTCGAGGCCGTCCCCATGACGTTGCACGTGCCCCAGGATCGCGACATGCAGGACTCCGCGCGCATGAAGTCGCGGACGCTCATCGCGCCCGCCCGCACATCCTCGCTGAACCGCCAGACGTCGGTGCCGGATCCGATGCCCGCGCCGCGAAAGTTCCCGTTCAGCATCGGCCCGCCCGGAACGACGAGCGCAGGCAGATCGCAGCTCGCGGCCCCCATGATCAGCGACGGAACCGTCTTGTCGCACCCGCAGAGCAGGACGACGCCGTCGAGCGGGTTCGCGCGGATCGATTCCTCGACGTCCATCGACGCGAGGTTGCGGAACAGCATCGCGGTCGGGCGGACGCTCGTCTCCCCGAGCGACATCACGGGAAATTCGAACGGCACGCCGCCCATCTCCCAGACGCCGCGCTTCACGTGCTCGGCAAGCTCGCGGAAGTGGCCGTTGCAGGGGGTCAGTTCGGACCAGGTGTTGCAGATGCCGATGATGGGCCGGTCGTTGAAGATTCCTTCGGGAAGCCCCCGCCCGACCCAGCTTCGGTGAATGAATCCGTCTTTATTCGGCTTGGCAAACCATGCGGCAGATCGGTATTTGCGTTTCGGTTCGTGCATTTTCAGTCGTCGAACCTCGATGTACGGCGGGGTCTTAAGACCCCACCCTACCGACAAACCGCGAACCGCGAATCGCGAACCGCGAACCGCGAACCGCGAACCGCGAATCTAGTTTCCGCGCCCCCGGCCCGCTGCCGCTGCGGGCGCGTCCGTCGTGCCTCGGCCGCCGCGGCCCGGACGTTCCGTCATCAGCGTGTCGGCCGAGCGCTTCCCGGCCCACGCGATGCCGCGCAGCAGCATCGGCTGCACCTGCGGGTTCGAGAAGTTCGCGTAGAAGTGTCCCTGCATCCAGACGAACGCGCGATACGGCTGCCCCGTCGGCGCCGGCGTCAGCTGCTTCTCGTACGTCCAGATCTGGGGAACGACTTCACCCGCGTGTCCCGACTGCTTCGCGGTCGGCGTCGCGTCCATGACGGCCGTCGCCAGCACGTGGACTTCAGGCTGCTTCGACCAGGTCATCAGGTAGAAGGCTTCGTCCTTGATGGCGAAATTCGACATGCCCTGCATAATGGGATGCTGGGTGTCGACGATCGTGTACGGCACGTTCGCTTCGAGCGTGAAATTCGTCTCGCCGTGCTTCTTCGCTCCGCCCACGATCTGCGCGAAGTAGTCCGGATCCGGACCGCACAGCGCGTCATGGATGCTGACCAGCCCGCCGCCGCGGCGCAAGTACGCATCGAGGTTCGCCTTGTCCTCCATGCTCAGGTAGCCGGCGTCGCCTTTATAAATAATGACCACGTCGGAGTTCAGCAGCTCCTTCTCCGACGGGAAGTGCAACCCGCCGTCGACGATCGCGTTGCGATTCATGA
>Ga0075424_100003662_pt1 | contig 14428 bp, 13 predicted proteins | sample SoiMethybrSBSTD3_FD_75301 | JGI IMG/M metagenome (GOLD analysis project Ga0075424, IMG submission 75301) | Bulk soil microbial communities from a Populus tree surrounding site in Tennessee, USA - Soil MetaG P. TD hybrid SBSTD3 | ecosystem: Environmental > Terrestrial > Soil > Tree plantation... | reverse complement strand
CACGGGATCTGCTGGTCAAAACCGAGCGAGAGGACGGCAATCGCGTGCGGGTGATCGTGCGAGACGCCGGCGTGGGTTTGAGCCGTCAGAGCATGGACCAGCTGTTCGACGCGTTCTATACGACCAAGAGCGGCGGCATGGGGATCGGATTGTCGGTCAGCCGCTCGATCATCGAGACCCATCACGGCCGCCTTTGGGCGGCGCCTAACGACGGACCTGGAGCGACGTTCGGATTTTCGATTCCGGTGGCACCGGGCGATCCGTCGAGGCATTCGCCGGGCATGGCGCCGCTGGCAACGGCACCAATGGATGACAATCGCGCGGTGGGGTTGTCGTAACGGGATGAACCGACACCAAGGTATGATGGACCGTTCGTCGTCGACCGGACCATCCTGGAGCTACATTCTCGTTCGCGATTTCGCGGACTGGACGTCGGCGCCGCCGGGACAAGCCTGGCGGAGCCCTGACCCGAACCGTGGCGCGTGAGGTACACGCGATGAGAACCGCGTGACGACCATTCGTTCCCTCGTGTCGGTCGTCGACGACGACGAATCGGTGCGCGAGGCGCTCCCCGATCTGCTGCGGGAATTCGGGTTCGACGCTCGGGCGTTCTCGTCCGCTGAAGAGTTCCTTGCGTCCGATTGCATCGACGAGACGAGGTGCCTCATCCTGGACATCGCGATGCCTGGGATGTCGGGGCCTGCGCTTCAGGTCGAGCTGGCCCGCCTTCAGCGAGTTATCCCCATCGTCTTCATCACCGCGCAGCGAGACGACACGCTGCGCCCTCGGTTGCTCGAGGCCGGTGCGGTGGAGTGTCTGTTCAAGCCCTTCAGCGAAACGGCTCTTCTGGAGGCACTCAATGTCGCTCTTCGCGCAGCGTGAGCGACCGCCCGCGCGGCAAGACCCTCGTCAACACGTGAGATCGACGAGGAAACCTAACGACAAGTCGAACGTGTCATCCGATTCTCAGCGTAGACCGATCGTTTTCGTTGTCGACGACGATGTCTCGGTGCGCGAATCCCTGGAACTGCTGATTCAACACGGCGGCTGGCAACCGGAGACGTTCGCGTCCGCGACGGCGTTCCTGGCGCGGCCTCGTGTCGATGTCCCGAGCTGCCTGCTCCTGGACGTGTCGCTCCCCGACCTCAACGGCCTCGAGCTGCAGCAGCGCATTGCCGACGACCGCGCCGACATGCCGATCATTTTCATCACGGGTTACGGCGACGTGCCCATGACGGTTCGCGCGATGAAGGCCGGCGCAGTGGAGTTTCTCACGAAGCCGATCAACGATGACGCGCTCCTGAGCGCCATCAGCCACGCGCTCGACCAGAGCCGCGCGGCACTCGGCCACGACGCAGAGATCCGCGAGGTGCGGGAGCGCTACGAGTCTCTGAGCCGGCGCGAACGGGAGGTCATGTCGCTCGTGGTGTCGGGGCTGCTCAACAAACAGGTCGGGGGCGAGCTCCACATCAGCGAAATCACCGTGAAGGCTCATCGGGGGAAGGTGATGCGGAAGATGAAGGCCGACTCGCTTGCCGATCTGGTGAACATGGCGGCGAGACTTCATCTGACCCCCGTGCGGAGAGCGTAGAAGGGAGTGCTTCAGGAAGTCCGACCGAAGACGTTGTATGGATCGCCGAGGCGCGCAATACTCCACTGGAAATGCCAGCCGCCCTCGACTCGATTCTCAAGCCGCGCACAGTCGCCGTCATCGGCGCGTCGCGCTCGCCGACCCACATCGGTCATCAGATCACGGCGAATCTCGTTCGATACGGGTTTACCGGGTCCGTCTACCCGGTGAACCCATCGGCAAAGGCCGTGTGCTCCATCAGGTCGTATCCCGACATCGGCTCGGTACCGGACTCCGTCGACCTGGCCGTCATCGTCGTGCCGAAGCACCTCGTGTTAGGCATCGCGGGCGAGTGCGCGGACGCCGGGGTGCGTGGCCTCGTCGTGATCACGGCCGGTTTTCGCGAGATGGGCGTCGAAGGCGCCGCCCGGGAGCGCGAGCTCGCCGAGCTCGTGCGGTCCCGCGGCATGCGCATGGTCGGACCCAATTGCCTCGGGGTGATCAACGCCGATCCCGCGTTCTCGCTCAACGCGACGTTCGGGCCCGTGATGCCGCCGTTCGGCCCGGCGGCGCTCATGTCGCAGTCCGGAGCCATGGGCGTGAACATTCTCGACTACGCGCGCGAGTATCAGATCGGCCTCGCGCAGTTCGTCTCTGTGGGCAACAAGGCGGACGTGAGCAGCAACGACCTCTTGCTGCAGTGGGAGCACGATCCCGCTGTGTCGACGATTCTCATGTACGTCGAGAACTTCGGGAATCCGCGCAGGTTTCTCGAGACCGCTTCGCGCATCACGAAACGGAAACCGATCATCGCGCTCAAGGCCGGCCGCTCCGTGAGTGGCGCGCGCGCCGCATCGTCGCACACGGGCGCGCTCGCGGCGAGCAACGCCGCGGTCGACGCGCTGCTCGCGCAGGCCGGCGTGCTGCGCGCGACCTCCGTCGAGGAGCTGTTCGACATGGCGATGGCGTTCGGCGCGACGACTCGGCCTCGCTCTCGCCGGACGGCCGTGCTCACGAACGCCGGCGGTCCGGGCATTCTCGCCGCCGACGCGCTGGAAGCGAACGGGCTCACGGTGGCCGAGCTGCATCCGGCGACCGTCGCCGCGATGCAGCCACTGTTTCCCGAGGAAGCGTCGATTCGCAATCCGGTGGACATGATCGCGTCGGCACAGCCGGCCAACTATCGACAGGCGCTCGAGATCCTGCTGGCCGACCCCGGGATCGACTGTGCCGTCGCCGTGTTCGTTCCGCCGTTCGGCGTGCGTCAGAAAGCCGTCGCGGAGTCGATCGTCACCGCGGTGCGCAACCAACCGGGAAAGACCGTAGTGGCGGTGCTCATGGGGCGCGTGGGCCTGTCGGAGGGCCGCGCCGACCTCCACGCCGTCGGCATCCCGGCGTTCATCTTCCCGGAGTCGGCCGCGCGAGCGCTGGCCGCGTTATGCAGGTACCAGGAGTGGTTGGGCAGGCCGGCGACACCGATCGTGCCCCTCCCTGTGGACCGTGATCGTGCAGCCGCCGTGATCGCACGGACGCGTGTCGCCGGCCGCGCGCATCTCGAGCAGTCCGAAGCGCTCGAGCTGTTCGAGTCGTACGGGATACCGACGGCCCCCGCTCGCATCGCCCGCTCGGCCGCGGAAGCGGCCAGCGTCGCGTCGGAGCTCGGCTTCCCCGTCGTGATGAAGGTCGTCTCGCCCGACATCGACCACAAGAGCGACGTGGGCGGTGTGACGCTCGGCATCGATGACGCGGACGCGGCACGGGCAGCGTACGACGCCATGATGCGCGAGGTTGGCCGTCGGGCGCCTAACGCGAGGCTCGACGGCGTGCTCGTGCAGCGGATGATTCGCGGCGGCCTCGAGACGATCGTCGGCGTGAGCCGCGACCGCCTCTTTGGACCGCTCGTCATGTTCGGGCTCGGCGGGATCTACGTCGAGGCGCTCCGCGATGTCGTGTTCCGCGTCGCGCCGATCGGCTCACTGGACGCCCACGACATGCTCGACGGCATTCGCGGCGCGGCGATCCTCGCCGGGATGCGTGGGCGCGCCAGCGTGGATCGCGAGGCCCTGGTCGATGTGCTCCGTCGCGTCTCGCAGCTCGCGAGTGACTTCCCGGAGATCGAGGAGCTCGATCTCAACCCGCTGCTCGCGTTCGAGAGAGCGATCGTGGCGATCGACGCTCGGGTGCGCCTGGGTGAGACATCGGTCGTGTCTCCTTCGCATCAGGCACCGACCGACACGATGCGTGTGGCTCCAGTCGCGACGTGAAGGGAAGCCGGCTTTCACCTTCTCGGGTTGATTGGCCCAAGGTACATACCGGCCCCCCGAGTGTCGGCCTTGTGAGACCGAACGGACCGAGTGTAGCCTAGGAAGTCATCGGCAGATGAGGATTTCGTGAGGCGGATCTTCCTCGTTTTAGCCGCCGTCGTCGGTATTTACCTCGCGGTTCGAGTCGCGCGACACCCGACCACGCCGACGAGTCCGGCGCCGAGGGCAACTTCCGCCGCGGCGGCGCCCGCGCTTCCTCGCGCGACACCGACAGCCAGTCTCTCGGACAACGCCGCCATCATGCGCGCGTTCGTGAACCACGCTCGGGACGTTCGCGTCGACGGCAGCGGGTCAGTGTCGCGCGTGCTCGCCGATGACAATCAGGGAGCACGACACCAACGCTTTCTCGTGCTGCTTCCGACGGGTCAATCGATCCTGATCGTGCACAACATCGACATCGCGCCTCGCGTCGAGAACTTGAAGGTCGGTGACGAGATCGAGTTCGAGGGCGAGTACGTGTGGAACGATCAGGGTGGCGTTGTGCACTGGACGCACCACGATCCGTCGGGACAGCACAGAGCCGGCTGGGTGAAGCACGCCGGGCACGCCTATCAGTGATTTCACGTTCAGCGCCGAGCTTCACTTACCCATGACCGCGACGACGACGTTTCCACTGCCCGACGCGGATGCCGGATCGACGTCAGGCACGAAGCCGTTCGTGGTCCTCGCCGGCACCGCGCACCCTCGGCTCGCATCGGACATCGCGACACACCTCGGCATTCGGCTCGGCGCGTGTCGCATCGAACGCTTCCCCGACGGCGAGGTCGCGGCCGAGCTTCAACAGTCGGTGCGTGGGCGCCACGTGTTCATCGTGCAGCCAACGTCGCCGCCGGTGAACGATCACTTCGTCGAGCTGCTCGTCGTCGCTGACGCCTGCCGGCGTGCCGACGCGGACCGCATCACGGCCATCGTCCCGTACTTTGCCTACGCGCGATCCGACAAGCGGTCGGGACGTCGTGTGCCCGTCACCGCGCGCGCCGTCGCCGACATGATCCAGTCCATCGGCATCGACCACGTCGTGACGCTCGACGCGCACACGCCGCAGATCGAGGGGTTCTTCCGGATCCCGATCGACAACCTGTCGATCCTCCCGATCATGAGCGGCGCGCTCGAGGCGCGCCTCACGCCTGATACCATCATCGTCTCCCCCGACCTCGGTGGTGTGAAGCGCGCGACCGAGTTCGGCGAATCCTTGCGACGCCCGGTGGCCATCTGCGTGAAGCGTCGGATGGACGGGGCGAGCGTCGAGGTGACTCAGGTGATCGGTGATGTTCGCGACCGCCCATGCGTGATCGTCGACGACATGATCACCACCGGCAGCACGGTCGTCGAAGCCGCGAGGGCGCTGCGCGCACACGGCGCGCGTGATGGCCTCGTAGTCGTGGCCAGCCACGGCCTGCTCGTTCCCGGTGCGGCCGAGCGGATGCGCGCGGCGGGTGTGAGCGAGGTGCTCGTATCAGACTCGATCGCCGGCGAGTCGGACGACACGCTTCCCATATCGCGGGCCGCGATCGCATCGCTTCTGGCCGACGTTGTCCGGCGGCTGATGGCGGCGGGGTCGCTCCGAGACTTGTCGTGACGGTCGATGCTGACGTGATGCTCATGCCCGAAGTTTGACGTCATGTCCTGCGCCCAATGCCAGGGGATCGAGCACCAGTTCGGCAGCGCCGCGGTCCGCAGGAAGCTGAGGCAATACCGCCGGCGCGGCCCTGACAAGACGACGCGGCTCCTCATCGAGGCCGTTCGCGCGGCACTCGTCGCGAGTGACGTTCAGGACGCCACGCTGCTCGACATCGGTGCAGGGCTCGGCGCGATTCACCATGCGTTGCTCGACGGGCGCGTCTCGCGAGCCGTTCACATCGACGCGTCCGAGGCGCAGCTTGCCGCGGCGCGTGAGGAGACGGAGCGCCGGGGGCATGGCGGACGGGTCGAATTCCTCCACGGGAATTTCGTCGACATGGCGCCAGGCATTCCGCCGGCGGACATCGTAACGCTCGACCGCGTCATCTGCTGCTACGACGACATGCCTGGCTTGGTGATTGGATCCGTCGAGAAGGCGACCCGATTGTATGGTGCGGTCTATCCGCGCGACGTCGCCTGGATGCGGATCGCGATCGCCGGGCTCAATGTCTTCGAGCGCGTCAAGCGCAGCACGTTCCGAGTCTTTCTCCACGACCCGCCGGCGATCGACGCGGAGCTTCGGGCCGCCGGGCTGACGCGCCTCAGCGTTCGCGAGACGTTAGGCTGGCAAGTCGTAGTGTACCGTCGGTAGCGGATATCCAGCCCGCAGCCGCGATGTCACGAATCGTGGCCGCGAGCGCGAGAGCCTCATCATGGTTGCCGTCGGCGCCGCAACGTCCCCAATGCCAGAGCATCGCGGTTGCGTGCGGCGCACCAAAGTGAAGTGCAACGAGCCAGGCGTCGAACCGTTTTCCATCGTCCAGCTGCAGGCAGAGGCGATCGGCCAGCCAGGCTGCGGGGGCGTCGAACGCGGCGCGCGGGTCGGCGAACGATACCAGCCACGTTAGGTTCGGGCCCGTCACGCCAAACCGCTGCGCGATCGACGCGCACGGTGCGTTGACGAGGCACCATGGAAACGCCGCGGGGCTCGCTACCGCGAGCCCGGTCGACAGTGCATCTCGCCAGAATCTCACCGCCGTGGCACTGCCGGCATCATCGCTGACGACGAGCAACGCCCCTTCACGTTCGCCGTCCACCATCGGAACTGTCTCGAAAACCGGGACGAATTCGTCGAGCACCGCGTCGAACGACTCCTGCTCCGACGCCCGATGTGGCAGCGAGCACACCAGCGCTGCGCGGAATAGACTCGTGCCGCTGACATCCAGTGCCTCGTGCGTCGGGACGCCGTTCACGACACTGCTCACGCAGGCTCCCACCGCGTCAGGACGAGCGTGCTGTTGATGCCGCCGAAAGCGAAAGCGTTGTTCATCACGACGCGCACGGGTCTCTCCACGGGTAGCGTGCGTTCGCGTGTGCAGGCGTAGCCAATCTCGGGATCGGCCTGCTCGTGTCCACGCGTCGGAGGTACCACCTGATCGAGCAGGCCGCACACGCCGAGCACGGCCTCGATCGCCGACGCCGCGCCAAGGGCATGACCGAGCGCACCCTTGCTTCCGCTCAGCACCGGCATCGGCACCCCGTCGAACACCTCGCGCAACGCTCTCCCTTCGGCCGCGTCCGACGCCCGCGTTCCCGTCCCGTGCACATTCACCCAATCCACATCGGCAGGAGTGACGCCCGACTCGGCCAGCGCGGCGCACATCGCCCGACGCATGCAACGCCCATCTGGTCGTGGCGCCGTTGGATGATGGGCATCGCTCGACAACCCCAGACCACGTACCTCCGCCAAGGGTGTAGTCCGGCGCGCCAACGCGTCGTCCAGTCGCTCGAGCACCAGCATCGCACTGCCTTCGCCGAGCATCATGCCAGTGCGCCGGGCGTCGAATGGCCGGCAGTCTCCATTCGCCATCGCCCGCGATCGCGCGAACCCCACCATCGCGAGCTTCGAGAACGGCTCTACACCGCCGGCGAGCGCCCACGGTGCACGTCCCTGCTGCAGCGCGAGCACGGCAGCGCCGATGGCATAGTTGCCGGCGGCACACGCCGTCGCGATCGCCTCACGCGGACCGGTCAACGTGAGCTCTGTCGCGATACCATCGCAGAACGATCGCACGCCGTAGTCGGTGAGGTCGATCGACGCGCCGGCGCCCGCCTGTTCGAAGGCGGCGCTCTCGCCGAGCGTGCTGCCGACGAATACGCCTCCGCGCTGCGCGTCGGCAGTCTCGGCACGTCCTGACTGGCTCAGCGCCTCGCGCGCAGCCGCGATCGCCAGTGCGCGTCCACGACGCGCATCGAGTGCATCGAAGTCCTCGATGCGACAGGCGCGCACCACGCGATGGCCCTCTGCGCTCAGGTCGGCCCAGTCGCGCGCGGCAGTATCCCCGCGCAGCACACGTTGCCACGTCTCGCTCGCCGTAACGCCGAGCGGTGTGACCGCGCCGACGCCGGTGACGACAACGCGCGCTCGCGCGCCCAACCGACGGCTCAGGGGGAAGCCTCGTCGCCCCTCAGTGCGGAACGCACCGTGACGGGCGATGCGGGTTGCCGGGCCCGCACGTAGTCGACCGTTGCCGAGATCGACATCAGATGCGCGACATCCTCGTCAGGCACGAAGATGCCCGTCGCCTGCTCGAGACGCGCGACCATCTCGACGAGATCGAGCGAGTCGAGACCGAGGTCGTCTCGAAAGTGCGACTCGTCGTTCCAGTCGGGCGGCAGCTTGTCGCGCCGAATCGATCTCAGCTCACGACGGATGGTCGCGCGGAACTCCATCTCGTTATGCATCACGCGTACGTCCGCACGCGCTGCGCGCGGCGCAGCGAGCGCTCATCAGTGCCGAGCGGTGCGAGTGGATCGCCGATCAGTCTGTAGGATTCGAGCGCGGTCGGCGATGCGGGCGCCGCGCGCACGAGCAGGTCGCCGACGGTGGACGCGCCAGCCGCCAGTGCGGAGCAGACGCCAATCGCCCATCGCGTATTGTCGGAATGCAGGGTATCGCGCACCGCGCCGAACGACGCCGCGGCGACTCCGAGCAATGGCAGCGACTCGGCGTACGACATTCCGACGCGTTTCCGGCTGGCGGTACGGCAGCAGAGCGAAAGAATGGCCCCCATCGGCTCGCGAGTGGAACGACGTGCGATGCCGGGCTCGGGTTCGTGGAAATGGTGCGCGCGAACGCCGTGATATCCCACCCACCCCATTGGACGTCCGTGCCCGACGTACAGTCCGAGCCCCAGGCCGCAGCCTAACGCGTCGATCATGCTCTCCCGCGTGATGGCGTCGCCGGTCCACCGAAAGGCGCGCACCCCTCCCTCGTGGGCAAGCCAACGCATGCGGTCGGAGACGCGCAGATAGTTCGGGAGCCATTGCCCCAGCAGCGCGACCGCCCGGCGGTTTCCGGCACGACGCTGGACCCGCGCCGCGGTTGCGGCGAAGCGGTGCAGCGAGGCCGTATCACGAAATGGAAGCCACGCAATGGGCACTCGTGCGCCGTCGCGCCGCCTGACGAGTGGCGCCGGGAGGACAGTACCCGGCGCCCGGCGCGCCCATGAGACCAGCAGCGCCGCGTCCAACGTGTCGTGTTCGCCGACGAGCGCCGCGACATCCGGCGTCGCACCGGTGAAATACTCCAGCTCCACCCGGACCGAAGCGGAGCGCCACGCCTCGACCAACTCGCTCAGCGCCGCGGCCGCCTTACGAGTGGCACACAGCAGCAGGTGGCGTGGCGCCGCCGCCATCTCAGGCCACCTGTGGATGCGTCTGCACGTACGTGACGAACTTCTCCCACGGGGCATAGTCCGACTGCGGTTTGCCCAGGAGCTCCTTCCGCACGAAGTAGTGCATCATGATCTGCCCTTGCTGCTCGGGCGTGAAGCTCATGAACTCGTTGGCCGTCTTCCCCATGAGCAGGCCCGCGGCGCCCTCACCACTCACTTCCCCAATCTGCTCGGTCGCCGAGCTGCCGTCGTACTTCGCGTTGTTGAGCGTGATGTTGGGCGACGGAGCGGTGTACCCGTAGTTGTATGCCGCATCGCCCATCGCTACCTGACTGAACGCCGCGTGTGCCATGTAGATCGGACCGACGTTCTGGTTCTGCCACACGTGCGTCATCTCGTGCACGAGCGTGAAGCGCTCGATCGGCGCGTCGTCCGCGTCGAAGTTGATCAGGTTCCCGGTCACGAACGCGCGCGAGTCGGGGTTACCATTGAAGAAGTCCTGAATCCCGAAGATGATGCTGTTCGTCGGCGAGTCGGTCGCGATGAAGACCTTGTCGTAGTCGATCGTGTCCTCGAACACCGGCTCGACGTCCGCTCGCTCGGCCGCCGTTAGGCTACGGTAGCCGTTGAGCCAGGTCATGAGCGTGAAGATCACCGTGTCCAGCAAGCCGACGGCGGCCTCGAGCACCGCTACGAGCATGTCCTTGATATTCTCTCCGATCGCGAGCATCGTGCGGACGAACTCGTCGGCGAACTCCTCTCCCGCCTGCTCGAACGCATCGACGACCTGGTTCAACGTCTGGCCGAGCTCGCGTGCCGCGCGTATGAGATTGTTGAGCGCCTGGTCCGGGCGGCGCACCGTATCGATCACCAACGTCGCCAGTGTGACGCCGGCGTCGAGCGCGCCGCGAACCACTTCCAGCGTGACCTCGAACGCCTTGGAGGCCGTCCACGCCAGCAACTTCGCCAGCTCGATCCCGGCGCCAATCGCGCCCTTCACGAACTTCGCGATCCCCGGAATGAAGTCCGTCTGCAGGTAGTTGAGCACGTAGATCACGGAGTTGCCGATCCGATCCCAGATGCCGCCGAGCACTTCGAGCGCGTCCTGGCCACGCGCGATCGCCCAATCGATCGCTTCCGTGATGGCAGCACCGACGTTCTCGCACAGCTGCACGACACGCTCGAAGACGTCCTGCGCCTTCTGCGCTGCCCAGTCGAGAATGTCGGTGATGCTGCGCTTGACGAAGCGAATCGCGAGGATCGCTTCCCGCCACAGCTCGGAGGCCAGCGCTTCACCGCGAGAGATCAGCCACTCGAGCACATCGCCCACCGGGCCGAGCGCCTGGACGATCGCGTTGACGATCTTCCGGAACACGAAATAGCTGGCGCTGGCGACGGCCTCGAGGATCGAAGCGACCGTGGCGCCTGCAGCCAGTGCGGCCTCGACGAGCCGCGCCGCGGCCCGATACGTGAACGAGACCATCTGCGCGGTGAATTGCGCGATCGTCTTCCCAACGGCCAGCGCGGCCTTGATGACCTCCTTGAGGAGGTTCATGGTGAGCGAGAAGACTTCACGCAGCAGCGACAGGAAGGAGCGTCCGAGGTCGAAGAACGCCTGCACGACCTTCTTGATCGCCGAGATGGCGTGCGTCGCGATCGTCTTCACGACGTCGATGAGGGCGCGCCCCGCCTCGAGGAGGCCGTCGAGAACCTTCTTTACCGCATCGGCTGCAGCGGTGGCGATGTACTTGGTGAAATCCAGCAGGGCTGCACCAGCGCGCGCCGCAGCACGTGCGACCGTCTTGATGAGGTCCAGCCCCGCGCTCGCCACTTCGTTGAAGATGTCTCCAAGCTTGCGACCCAGGTCGAGCAGCGACTTGACCACGGTGTCGAAGAGCGATGCCGGACGTGTCACCAGCGTCGCGAGGATCTCGGCAACCGTGCGCCCGATCTCGATCAACGCCTGCACCACGCCGCTCACCAGCGACGCGCCGAAGGCCGCTGCCTGCGCGATGATATTGCCGACTTCCTTGCCAATTGCGACCAGCGCTTCCACGCCCTTCTTGATGACGTCGAGCGTCTTGCTCGCGAGGTACGACAGCAGCTCGCCGAGGGTGCGGCCGAGCTGATCGATCGCGCGCAGCACTGTCACGAGCGCGTCCTTCGCGAGCGTGAATGCGGCGTCGAGGACCTGGAACATTGCCTTGCCGACGGCTTCGATCCCCGCCACGATCTTCCTCACGAGCTCGTAGCCAGTCTGGAGCGCCGCGGTCAGCAGGTCGGCGATCGTCTTCCCGGCAGCGAAGAGCGCTTTCACGAGGCCAGCTACGGCATCTGCGGTCCACGAGATCACATCGGCGATCGCTTCGCCGAGCGACTTGACCGCGTTCACGACGGCGTCGACGACGGCGGTGATCGCGTTGACAATGTCGTCGGCCAAATCCTCGAAGAACTCGACCACGGCGGAGTCGGTGTCCTGAGCGAGGGCGGGAGCGTTGCCCTCCATCTTGCGCACCTCGTTCCCGGCGTCGCGCAGCCATCCCATGACGTCGCCTAACGCCTCGTGATCGATCTGGCCGTTCTTCCGAATCACCAGGTCGCGCATGAGCGTTTGGCCCTGCGCGCGAGGGAGCTGTCCGATGGCGTGCACCACGCCGCGGGCCTCACCGGCACGGCGGTAGCCCTCGATCAGCGCCCGGCGCGCGCCCGGCTTCATTGCCGCGACTTCCTGAAACAGCTCACGGTGATACGACGCGTCGGCGAGATGCTTGGCATACGCCTCGGCCAGCCGAGCGCCCTGCGCCGGCTGGCGCGCGTAGACTTCGCTGAACGTCGAGGCGAGGTCGGTGGCGCGGAACGCTTTCGCGCGAAGCAGCTTACCCACTGCCCTCGAGTTCGTTATCGGGACCGTGGCCAGTTCGCGCGTTAGGCGATTCGGCCCGCCGCCGCGAACGACGGTGAGAACCGGCGCACCCGCCTTGGTCTTTCGCGTGGCGCCTTTCTTTCGCGTTGCTGCGACCTTCGATGCTCGCGTGCGCGACACGGCAGGTTGGCGAGTGCTACCAGCTTTCCTGGAGCCGGACTTTCGGGCGCGTTTCGACGGCATGCTCGACCCTCACATCTGTTGCGTGGCTCGACCGACTGCTCGAGGACCGACAACAATAAGGGTGACCGGCACACCCAGCAATGTGCCGTTCGCTGTCCTGGTCGTTAACTCGTTATGTTCGTTACGCGCAGCGCCGAGCTCGGCGGTAGCGAGCGTTAGGCGAGCTCAGGCAATCGATCGCCTCACGGCACGCGCGTCCACGTCACCGTGGCGCCAAGCGTTGTCCCATGCGGGCTGAACGCGCGCTGAAATCCGATCGTCAGGTCGAGCCCCGTTAGGCCGACCCACTGGCCGACCTCCTGCGCCGTGATGCCACCCCCGACCAGGAAACGCTGCCCGCGGCTCCAGGTCCGGTCGGTCGTGCCCCAGGCCACCGCGAACGACGGCGTCAGGAATGGAACCATCCGCATTTTCTGCCCAACGGCGAGCGACAACGGAACGGTGATATCCGCTGTCCAGTGCTGCCGCTCTTCGAAGCCCTTCTCCGCCCACCCGCCACCAATCTCGAGTGACGCGGTTCCTGTCGCATCGTTCTCCGTAAAGAACGGTACCCGAAGGAACGGACGCGTCGTCACGAGGTTGCTCGTGTACCGAAGGCCCGCCATCAGGCGGTGATCGTCGCATGATGACGACGACGGATCGCAGATGTCGGAGCCGTTCTGATAGCCGATCGTGCCGGAGATCAACGGGCCGCCCTGGAACTGCAGGTTGGTGGTGAGGCCGTATGACGTCAGGCGTCGCCCCTCTCCGAGCGCGCGCGACCCGTACTGTAGCCGGAACCCGAGCAGGAGCGTGTCATCGCGACTCGTCGCCATGATGGGACCGACCGGCGTCAGCGCGCCTAACGGCGTGCTCGCGATCGCGGCGAGCGTACGGGTGAGCTCCGTCCTCGACTGAGCTCCGAGTCCACGCGATACGAACGACACGAGCGACGTCAATCCCGCCAGGACGAGAGATCGGCGGAGATTCACACGCGCGAGAGCCATCGATCGCATCGCCTATTTCCTGTCGTGCAGCCAGTGTGAAAACACCTCGCCATGCACATGCCCGTCGTACCGGTACACGCGCAGAAGCACACTGTCGGCCGCGGTGAAGTCGAGGCGCATGAAGCCACTCGTCGCCTGACCAACGTACAGGCTCTGACGCAGCCTCGCCGCACATTCACCCTTGCCGATCGACCCGGCTCCGCTCACGAGCGCGTAGCTCGACGTCCGGCCACGCAGCACTTGCAGGCTGTGATCATGACCCGCTGCGAAGATGAGCGGAGGGCGCGTCTCGAGTGCCCGGTTCAGCGAGTCCCGCATCCTCGTGTACGACTTGCCGAACAGGTCCTGGCTCGTGTTTGCCCATCGCCGGAACAGCGCGAACGCTCCGCAGTAGCCACCGTGCGGTCCACCCGTGACCAACGGATGGTGAGACGCCACGATCACCGATTGGCCTGGTCGGGTCGTCTTCAGTGAATCACGAAGTGCCTGCGTGATCTCGCCGATCGTGTGTGTCGTGCAGCCGTTTTCACGATCGTCCGAGAGCGAGTCGCGGACGATGTAGTTGTGCAGCCACCACTGTGTGTCGAGCAGAATGAGTCGCACGCGTCCCTTGTCGACCACGGCAGGCCCGGGGCAACCGCCCTGAGGCAGCATCATGACCCTCGCGCCGGCGTTCTTCGGCCGCCTCGGAATCAGCGCGTATTGACGCCTAACGATGAACAGACCGTCGGACGCGGTCGCGGCCCCGAAGAACCCGCCCTGGCCGCCATCGGCCCAGTCGTGGTTTCCGGGCAGGAAGATTCCGGTGCCGCCACCTGGCACGGCGCGGATCTGCGCATCCAGACGACGCAGCACGTCGGCGTAGTTCGCCGCGATGGAATCGGCCGTGCCCGCAGGGTAGATGTTGTCGCCGAGGAACAGGATTGTCCCTTTGGCTCCGACGCCGGCCGCCTGCACGGCGAGCGAGTCCAGTACGGTGGCGGGCAGTCGCGGATCCGGCTCTCCGGCATCCCCGATGAGAAAGATGGTCTCGACGATCTCCGTCGGGGTCGGGGTCGCGACCCTCGCGCCACGGCAGCCGGCGATGGCCGCCAGCATGCCCAGCCCTGCGATGAATCGGCCGGCGCATCGCGCGCGCGGGCGGA
>Ga0075424_100003661_pt1 | contig 14430 bp, 15 predicted proteins | sample SoiMethybrSBSTD3_FD_75301 | JGI IMG/M metagenome (GOLD analysis project Ga0075424, IMG submission 75301) | Bulk soil microbial communities from a Populus tree surrounding site in Tennessee, USA - Soil MetaG P. TD hybrid SBSTD3 | ecosystem: Environmental > Terrestrial > Soil > Tree plantation... | reverse complement strand
GCCGTGACGCCCCTGCCTTCCCGCGTTTCATCACGGCCCGGCGCCTGCCGACCCGTTACCTTCTGCTCCTTGGTGCGCGCTCGATTCCGATGCTGCGATATCTTGAGAATGCAGTTCACCCACGCTGGCCGGCCGCGTTCGAGACCGCCAAGCGCTTTGTTGGCATCGTTGTCCTATTGTTGACTGCGATATTGCTGCTCTTCCCGGTGCCTTTGAGCAATATCGCCCCGGCGATCGTGATCGCAATGATCGCTCTTGCCTATATCGAGGAAGACGGCCTGCTCATTTGTTGCGCTTTCCTCGCTGCACTCATCCTGCTCGCTGCTGCCGCAGCGGCCGTGTGGGGAACCGTCTTCAGCGCAATGCTTCTAATCCGTTTCTGGTAGCGATCCGGCTGAGACGCTGTTGCTATCTGCTGGTGCCGGCCACTTCCCGCATATAGCCGCGTTCGCCATAGTAGCGCGCTGCAGCAGGGTGAAGCGGCACACCATCGCCGTTCCAGACCGTGTTCGGATCGTAGGAGAACGGCTGGTTCGCCCATTTGATGAGTGAACGCTTCTCGTCCAGTCCGCTGGCAACATCGCGGACGAACTGGTCCGGAAGATCATCGCGTCCGTAGACGAACAGACCGGAGACGCCCACGGTCGGGTGCGGCTCATCGTCGAGGCCACGCAGGTAGCGGAACGGCAATGTCACGAGCTCGCCCCGATGCTCCTTGGCAAGCTTCTGGCGCAGATCTTCCGGAATCTGCAGGAAGATCAGTTCCTTTTTCTGCGACATCTCGTACCACATGTTTCCTTCAGGGTAGTTCGAGAGAACGCCTGTCCCCAGCAGGACGTCGAATCTCGGATTCTTCACCAACGCATTGCCCGCCAGGAACATCCCTCCCCAATCGCTGACGTCCTTCTCCGTGATGCCGTAATATTCGAGGACGGAGTGCAGCATCGCGGCGTTCGGACCCATCATGATGCGCACCGGCATCTTTCGCTCCCGAATCTGCCGCAGGTCCGTGATGCCAGATGCCTTGTCGACGGCGACCATCAGATAGGCGGGACTCTCGATGCGCGCGATCAGCCGCAGATTGGTGAAAGGCCCGTCTTTCTTGTAGCCATAACTTCCTTCGTAGGCCCGGCGGACATATTCCGATTGCGTGATTCCGAAATCGACCGGCGCATCCGGCCGCGTCGAGACGCCCTGCGCGAACAGCCGGTCGCTGACCTCCGCCGACATCAGGCGCTTTGAAACATAACGTGCGCCGTTCTCCCCGGAGCAGCCGTAGCAGATGGCGACATCATAAGCGGGCGCCATGATGGTCTTGAGGATATCGCCGAGCGCGCCCCAGGGGCAGTGCTTGCAAGACGCTTGCAGCACGGGCCGCTTGGCGGCGATCCCGTAATCTTTGGGCGGGTCTTGCGCCAGAGCGGGGGACGGGAACGCCCAGGGAGACAGAACCGTGACCAGGGCTGCAAGCGCGGCGATCGCCGCCCGGCGCTTCTCCGACCCGAGGTTGTCTTGTCGATTGATCATTTTGCCTCCCAACGCCCTTCGTCCGGCGTTTGTTGATATATTCTGATCGTGCCTTTGTCAGAGCTCACCTGGATGGTAGCAATCTTTGGAATTGGCCTGAAGGCCGGATACAGCGCCTGCCGCGGCCTCGCCGGCGCTCTCGGCAATGCGGAACTTGGATCGAAGCGCCAGTACAAGCCACCATAAACTCGCGAAGGTTGACTAGAGCCCATGTCCCGCCCGCGTGTCGCATCCGTTCCCACCTGGACCTGGGTCGCTCCAATTCTCGCCAGCATCCTTCTGGTGCTAACCTTCACGCAGCTGGTGCCGGCCACCGCGCCCGTCCTCGTGCTTGCCGCGATCCTCCTCGGTGCATCAGTTTTTGCGGCCGTCTATCATGCCGAAGTGCTGGCAATCAAACTGGGCGAGCCATTCGGTTCGATCCTGCTGGCTGTCGCAGTGACCGTGATCGAGGTCGGCCTGATCGTGTCGATCATGCTCTCAGGCATCCAAGGCAGCGAGAGCGTCGCGCGCGACACCATCTACTCCGCTGTCATGATCGTGCTCAACGGCGTCGTCGGCTTCTGCCTGGTGATTGGCGGCAGCCGGCATCACGAGCAGACCTTTCAGCTGCAGGGCGCGTCCTCCGCACTTGCGGTGCTCGGGACGCTCGCGGGGCTGACGCTGATCTTGCCGAACTACACGGTTACAGCCGCAGGGCCCTACTACTCGGTGGTGCAGCTCGTGCTCGTGGGCATCGCGTCGCTGATGCTTTGGAGCGTCTTCGTGTTCGTCCAGACCGTCAAGCACCGCGACTATTTCCTCGATGCACCGTCCGATTCGGAGGCAACGGATACAGCCCATGAGAAGCCCAGCAACAAAGTGGCTCTCCTGAGCCTCATTCTCCTTCTGGTCTCACTCGATGCCGTCGTGCTGCTGGCCAAGCTGTTGTCCTATCCGCTCGACAAGGGCGTGCAGGCCGCGGGCCTTCCGCCCGCCTTCGTCGGTGTCATTATCGCTGCGATCACGCTGCTGCCGGAGGGGTTCGCAGCCGCGAAATCGGCGCTGCTCAATCGATTGCAGAACAGCATCAACCTCTCGGTCGGCTCCGCGATCGCGAGCATCGGCCTCACCATCCCGACGGTGGCGATGGTGTCGCTCCGGCTCGACCAGCAGCTCGTGCTCGGCGTCTCGCCGGCTCAACTGAGCCTTCTGGTGCTGACCCTGTTCGTCAGCACGCTGACGCTCGGCACCGGACGCACCACGGTGCTGCAAGGGGTGATCCACCTGATCATCTTCGCGGCGTTCCTGCTGATCTCGGCGGTGCCCTGAGGGTGAGCGATCCAGCGTGGGAGATCGCGTTAACGTTGCGGCCAGCAGCTGCAACGCATACGCTGTACGCGTGCATCCTTGCACCAAATGATCGCAACCAATTCTGGGAGGTGGCCAATGAACAAACTGATCGTACCAGCGACGATCCTCGCATCAGGCATGATCGCAGCCATCGCGTGGTCGCAATCGCCGCCGGCGCAGTCGCAATTCCGTCCGACGGTGTATTTCCAGATGCCGCTCGAGAAGGACCCGTCGCGGCAAGTGCGGATGCAGAACGTCGTCATTCCAGCGGGCGCCAGCAATCAGTTCCATCGTCATCCGGGCGAGCAGTGGTGGACGATCCAGGAGGGCGAGATCACCTATACGGTCAAGGGCCAGCCGCCGCGCGTGCTCAAGGTCGGTGACTGGGTCTACGTTCCGCGCGGTACTATCCACCGCAACCAGAATCTCACCAACGCACCGGCGCGCGCAGTGGAGATGAACATCACCGACAAGGACGTGCCGCAGACCGAGGTCGTTCCGGAATAATAAAGGAGATCGGAGCTTGCGGGGCTGGCAAGACGATCGCCGCCCCGCAATACCCGTCCATATCAGCTCTGTGAGACTACGAGCGCTTGTCGTGACGAGCGCCGCCCGTTCCAACCATTGACCGCGTGTCCATTCTCGGACACAATGAAAATTACTTTTGAGTCAACTGATAATTGATAATCTCTTTGAGGAACACACCATGATTTCGCATCATCGCCTTCAAGGCTCGCCATACGTGCTCGCTCTGGCAGCGGCGTGCTTCAGCGTAATCCCGCAGCAAGCGGTTGCCGCACAGGTCCAGGCTTATGCAATCTTTGAAGTCGCCTCCTCGGCCAATGTGACTGCAACGGCCGATAAATTGAGAGGTACAAGCCTCGGCAACTGTTTGCAACTCGTCATAGGCGCGCATGCCCGCGACGTGATCCTTCACATTGCGTGTGACGAGAGCAGCACTGATACCAGCTACCTTAGTCAGGCGATGATAGCCCTTGCAAAGGTTGACGGCATATCCCGCGCAACGATCGTCTCGGTGAAGCAAGGCACAAGTTAGCGATCTATCCGCCCATCCTACGGTGCTAGTTGAGTTATCCGGCCATCATTGGCCATTGCCGGGATTCTGAAACGAGGGGCCAAATTGACTACGATGAACCGTCAGATGGTAGATCATCAATACACCGATGATCGTGCCGATAGGAGCACCTAGCATAAGCAGCGCCGAGACAGCATAACAGAGCCATCGTCCCCATGGCTTGCGAAGAATGGCGCCAACTCCTGCCACAACGAGTAGCCCGGGCCCTACAGCGTCAGCAGGGGAAAGCTGAAATGGGCCCAGTTGTGCTTCAACAAAACAAGCGACGACCACTGCTAGGCCTAAGGCCACATAAATCCACGCGATCGGCGTAATCAGTCCAGGTACGCGAACGCGCGTATTCGAGTCACCGTTTGTCATTTGAGCCCCCTACCCCAAATAGACGAAACGCAAGTCAGTAAGTTTGGCAGCGAAATGTGACGCGGCACGCAGGATGCCAGCACAATATCGTACCGACAAAACTCAAGTCCGCGCCGTCGATTGCGGCGCCGACGGATTGAGCGCAACCGACACGCTGGCCCGACCTCACCGCCACAGGAATGGCGGCGGCAGCTGCGCGCCAGTGACTACCTCGCGCACTGTGCGCCAGAACTCGCGCACCTTGGCCTTGACCGGCGCGGTCTCGCGGCCGAGCACCTTGAAGATCAGGCCCGCATCGTTGGGAAGGCGGCAAGCTCCGAAAGCGAGCCCGCCCGCAAGATCGACTTCGGCGCCCGTCCTCTGCCAGATGCGTTCAGCCGTCTCCTTCGGCGTGCATACCAGCACATTGCCGAACACATCGAACGGCCCCATCACGCCGGTCTGGCGCATACCGTGGTGCTGTGGCTCGATCAAAAGCTTTTCCGTGAACAGCGCGCCGCCGCCAGGACGCGTGACCTCGAGCGCCATCGACAGGACCGCCGCACCAAAGCATTCGTCCGGATGATGATGCTTGCGGCCCGGCTGAACGATCTCGGCGTAGAGCAAAGTCGCGCTCGGCGCGACGGAGACTCTGGTGTCGCTGACAAAGCGCGCGCGCCGATGCGGGATGATCGGATCGGGCAGGAACTCGAGATAGGCATCATCCGCGAGCGCAAGGGTCTGCGTCTGCGCCGCGTAATTGGCATCCATGCTGTGGATCTTGGTCGCCGACTGGGTGGTGACATGGGCGCGCGCGCCCTGCCCCAACGCAATGTCGAGCGCCATCCGGTCGCCCTGCAGCAGGCATCCGGTTGTCGTGATCAGAAACACATGCGCGAGGTCGGGCATGGCATCGTCGCAATAGAGCGCCCGCTGTGCCCGGTAGGGAATGCGATAGTCGAGATCGGCCAGGATGGTGCGGCTGCCGCGGCGCGCAAAACCAAGGTGCAGGTAGCCCGCCTTGCCGACGGCGCCGCTTCGCATCTGCGGCGGCTCGTCTTGAAATGCCGCAAGCTCGGGCACCGAGCGGCCGAGCGCCTCCGCGGCAGCCCAGGGCGCACTGGCATCGAGCATCATCACGAAACTCCGAGCTTGTAGGGTGGGTTAGCGTGGCCCGCACGCTCTCGATTGGATCGGATCCTTTGACCACGCGTAACCCACCACCGTGGTGACATTTCGCGACATGTAAGCTCAAGCCTTGACGGTGGGTTACGCGTGGAGCAATCCATCAACTCCGCCTCGAGTCCCGGGCCACGCTAACCCACCCTACAACGCTGCAGCAACGCCATCACGCTACTCCTGGCAGCTTCAGATCAAACAGCATCTCTCTGGTGATCACATCGACCAGCTGGGGGATGCCCTCCCCGGTCTTGCAGTTGGTGAACAGGAACGGCTTGCCGCCGCGCATCAGTTGCGAATCGCGCCGCATCACCTCGAGGCTCGCACCGACATGCGGCGCCAGGTCGGTCTTGTTGATGACCAGGATGTCGGACTGCGTGATACCAGGCCCGTTCTTGCGCGGGATCTTGTCGCCCGCCGCGACGTCGATCACGTAGATGAAATAGTCGACCAGCGCGGGCGAGAACGTAAGCGTCAGGTTGTCACCGCCGCTCTCGATCAGCACGATGTCGCTGTCGGGAAAGCGCGCCTCCATGTCCTCGACCGCGGCGAGATTCATGCTCGGGTCCTCGCGCACGGCCGTATGCGGACACGCGCCGGTCTCGACTCCGAGAATGCGCTCCTCCAGGAGAATGCCCTTGAGGGTACGCTGCACGTGCTTGGCGTCCTCGGTGGTCACGATATCGTTGGTGACAATCAGCACCTTGAGGCCGAGCTCGAGGAGCTTGGGCGTGATCGCTTCGACGATCGCGGTCTTGCCGGAGCCAACCGGGCCACCGATGCCGATGCGCGTGATTTTCTTCTTTGCCATAGGCAAGGCCTAATTCATGAACAGGCGCACATGCGCCTTGGTGTGGACGGCCGCCAGGATATCGCTGAGCGGCGCGAAACCCGCCATATCGGAGAGCCGCGCGGCTGCGGCGATCTCGTAGGCCGCGTCCACACCTGCATTGAGATCATAGAGGATGGCCTGGGTGTCGACATGGCTCACCCGCATCAGCCGCAGCGCCGCTCCGAGGATCGCGGTCGCGACGCCATAGTGGTGGACCAGAAAGGCTTCGCGCGCCGAAAGGCCCTGCGCCGCGAAATTGACCGCGAGCGCGACCGGATAGCATCCGGGCGTGGCGCCTTCGGCGATGCGCGCGAGCCAAGTCCTGATAAGCGGCGCGCCGACGACCTCGACGCCGATCTCGGTGAACTTCCGTCCCATGCGGGTCGACATGGTGCGCGTCTCGTCCGAAGGCTTGCGGGCAAAGACCTGCCGGTCGATCGCGATCAGCGCCTCGACATCTTCCGCCACATTGCTCCCCATGGCGGCGCGATGCGCGGCGACAAGCGCGATACCATCCCCGCGCGCGGCCTGCTCGAGCGCGGTACGCGCGAACGCATGCAACGTCGCGCGATCATTGACGACACCGGTCTGCACCGCGGATTCGAGACCGCAGGAGAACGAAAAGCCACCGATCGGGAACATCGAGTCCCCGAACTGCAGCAAGCGCGCCAGCGAGCCACTGTTGTGGTCAGGTCCGCTCATCATCGCCGATCAGAGCCTGCCCGCACCGGCGGCACCCCGTAGGCGCGCCCTGTATCAGGCTCCGTGCGGGCGTAGGTTTCGTGTGTGTGAGAGTGCACCGGTCCCTCGGCGCCGCCGAACAGGCGGCGCGCCTCATGCGGCGCGAGATAAGGAACAATCTCGCCGCCCGGTGCAAACGCGTAGCGAATACCCTCGAAGTGATGCGTCTCCATGACCGACGCCATCACCTTGCGGTCGACCGTGAGCGGCACGTAAACAACGCCCTCCTTCACCAGCGCCGGCCAGTGCTGGTTGCCGAGCGCATGGCCAAGCTCGACGCAGGTGCGCATGGCGATCTCGGGCGCCAGCGCCTTGAGGCCATCGAGATGAATGACCATCACGTCGCGCAGGCTTACCCGCACCACGACAGCGATCTGCACCTGCGCGTCCCAGGTGAGCACATCGCCGTCACGCAGAAAGACGCCCCGATCAAGCGACACCGCCACCTCGGTGCCGCCGGCCGTGCGTTTGCGAAAGCGGTTCTTCTGCGCTTCCCACTGATCGAGCGCCAGCACATCGAGCCGCGCAGCCGATAGCCTCGCGACCCATTCCGGATCGCCGCTGTTGCCGAGAACACTCTCGATGATGACCACGACGCCTACTCAGCTGAAGAAATATTTCTGATTGAGCGCGATCGTTTTCGCCGGCGCCACCGTCGCATGCTTGCCGTCGACCGTGACCGCGAAGGTCTCCGGGTTGACCTCGATTTGCGGCGTACCGGAATTGCGCACCATGTCGCGTTTGCCGATCTTGCGGGTGTTGCGCACGGGCATGACTTGCCGCTTGAGCCCGAGGCGCGCGCCTACCCCAGACGCATGCGCGGCTCCCGACACGAACGTGAGGCAAGTGGCCGGCAGTGCATCGCCAAAGGCGCCGAACATCGGCCGGTAATAGACCGGCTGCGGCGTCGGCAGCGAGGCATTGGGGTCGCCCATCAGGCCCCAGTTGATGAAGCCGTTCTTGATGATGAGCTTGGGCTTGGCGCCGAAGAACGCCGGCTCCCACAGCACGAGGTCGGCAACCTTGCCGACCTCGACCGAGCCGAGCACATCGGCAATGCCATGCGTGATCGCCGGATTGATCGTGATCTTGGCGACGTAGCGCAAAACCCGGAAGTTGTCATTGCCGGGCGCATCCTCCGGCAGCTTGCCGCGCCCGCTCTTCATCGCGTCGGCAGTCTGGATTGCGCGCAGCCAGCATTCGCCGATGCGTCCCATCGCCTGCGAGTCGCTCGAGAACATCGAGATGACGCCGAGATCCTGCAGCACATTCTCCGCCGCGATGGTCTCGGCGCGGATGCGGCTCTCCGCGAAGGCAACATCCGACGGGATGTCGGGGCTGAGGTGGTGGCAGACCATGATCATGTCGTAGAGCTCGGCCTGCGCATTGACGCCATAGGGAAGCGTCGGGTTGGTCGAGGACGGCAGCACATTGGGCAGCGACGCCACCTTGATGATGTCGGGCGCATGCCCGCCGCCGGAGCCTTCGGTGTGGAACGAATGCACGGCCCGACCCTCGAACGCCGCGATCGTGTCCTCGACGAAGCCCGACTCGTTCAAGGTGTCGGTGTGGATGCACACCTGCACATCCATCTCGTCCGCGATCGTGAGCGCGGACCGCAGCACGGACGGCGTCGTGCCCCAGTCCTCGTGACACTTTAGGCCGACCGCACCGGCCTCGATCTGCTCGACCAGCGTTTCCTTGCCGTGCCCGTGCCCCTTGCCGAGAAGCCCGATATTGACCGGCAGCCCCTCGCAGGCACGCAGCATCATCGCGATGTTGTAGGGGCCGGGCGTCACCGTGGTGGCATTGGAGCCGTCGGAGGGGCCGGTGCCACCGCCGATCAGCGTCGTGGTTCCGTTCGACAGCGCCGCATAGGCCTGCTGTGGCGAGATGAAATGGATGTGCGTGTCGATGCCGGCCGCGGTCAGGATCAGGTGCGCGCCCGAGATGGCGTCGGTGCCGACGCCGAACTCGAGCCCAGGCGTTACCCGGTCCATGGTCTGCGGGTTGCCGGCCTTGCCGATGCCGCAGATGCGTCCGTCCTTGACGCCGATGTCGGCCTTCACCACCCCCAACACCGCATCCACGATGGTGACGTTGGTGATCACGAGGTCAGGCGCGCCGGCCGCGCGGGTGAGCCGGTTGTCCATGCCCATGCCTTCGCGCAGGCTCTTGCCGCCGCCGAAGACGACCTCGTCACCCGCACCACCTCGCAGGTCGCGCTCGACTTCGATGAACAAGCCGGTATCGCCCAAGCGAATGCGATCGCCGACCGTGGGGCCATAGAGGCCCGCATACTCATGACGTGAGATTGTTGCCATCTGACCTTACTTGGGAGCTTGTCGGTCTCGAGGAATCAGCGCTGGTGCCCCGTTTCCGAAGTTCGTGATACATCTCAGCACGCTCTGATACGAACTTCGGAAACAAAAGGGCACCAGCAACTCTATGATTCTAGTGCCGCTTTTCGATTTGAAGTTCCTAACAGAGTTTGCTGCAGGTGGTGTAGGAACTTCAAATCGGCGGCACTAGGTAGACGAGCGGAACCCCCGCTCGGCAGCGAGGGCCACCGCCTTGGCCTTCCGCTCGGCAGCGTCGGCGCCCGCGGTCGGTCCGTCAGCAAGATTGTTGAACCCATAGACATTCCGCTTGCCGCCATATGGCACCAGCGACACCTCGCGCTGATCTCCGGGCTCGAACCGCATCGCGGTCGAGGATGGGATGTTGAGATGCAAACCGAATGCCGCGGCGCGGTCGAACTCGAGCGCGCGATTGGCCTCGAAGAAATGAAAGTGCGAGCCCACCTGCACCGGCCGATCGCCGGTATTGCGGACCGTGAGCTTGGTCACCGGCTTGTCGGCGTCGAAAGTGACCTGATCAGTTCGGCAGACATAGCCTCCGAGGGGAACTTCCGCCGTCGCCGGGTCCACATCCGCCGGCACGGCCGCATAGGCACTGACTTGAGCCATAGAACGCTCCCGAGTTGGCCTATTGAATCGGCGTGTGCACGGTGACGAGACGGCTGCCGTCGGTGAAGACGGCCTCCACCTGCACCATCGGAATGAGGTCGGCGACGCCATCCATGACGTCGTCCTTGGTCAGGACCTGCCGCGCCTCCGTGGCCACTTCCTCGATGGTCTTGCCGGCGCGCGCACCATCAAGAGCGGCCGCAGAAATCATCGCAACCGCCTCGGGGTAGTTAAGCTTGATGCCCTTCTGTTTCCGTTTCAGCGCAATTTCCGCCACCATGTAGACCATGAGCTTGTCGAATTCCCTCGGCGTCAATTGCATTCCCATCTCCACTCGGTTCCGCCGGCAGTTCCATTTGATCGCTGATTTGTTGACGCGTCCAGTGAGCGGTGTGTTGCGACGAAATGACCAGAGCGTCGGTGCGAGTAGTTGCCCAATGGCGATAAGGTTAAACCGGGGTCTTACAAATCCGAGTGATATGGTTGCAACAACCTCAAATTGCAGAAAGCTCCGCCCGTTTGGTGGGCGTAAAGCACGCTCCGAGTGTCAAGTTCCCGCCAGGATTGAAGAGTTCCCTCTGATCTCGTTATCTCACGGGAGATCGCCGTCATTAACGGCCACGGTCAATCCCTATTTTGGCGATCAGTACAAGCGGCGCCGACGCGCTAGACTCCGGGGACAACTTTGCCGTAAATCTGCTCGCCCATGCGCAATATTTGGTTGGCTCTTGCGGATACTATAGAGTAACGTACCGGCCCGTCACTATTCTTGCACCCGTAAATCAGCTGTCCGTGGGGACTTCCGTTGCTGGGGGAAACGAAGGGTATGATGTCACGCAAAGGACCTGACTCTGTCGACAGAATCGTCGGCCGCAATATCCGAATCTATCGTCTGCAAAGAGGGCTCACGCAGACCGAGCTTGCCGATCAACTCGATCTGACGTTCCAGCAGGTTCAGAAATACGAGAAGGGCACCAATCGCGTCGGCAGTGGCAGATTGCTGAAGATCGCCACATACCTCGGCGTACCGGTCACCGCCCTGTTCAAGGGCAGCGACGAGATGGCGGATACCGACAAGCAATCGATTTTTGACCAGCTTGCGAAGCCGCATGCCAACCGGCTGCTGCAGGCATTCGCACGCATTGACGACGATGGCCTACGGCGGTCAGTCGTCCAGTTGGTTGAGGAAATCGCCAAGAACCACTGAGCCGTTTATTTAAGACGCTCGCCCGACCATCATTCGATTTCATGGCTCATCATGGCGATCACGCTTGGCACCAAAAGCTCAAAGAGCTTTTGACGCCACATCACAATGCAAAGATCTCGACCAGCCCCAGCGCGACAGCGGCTGGGAGACCGGTGATGTGACGTCCGTCCGATATGAAATCAGCTTTAAAGCGAAGGCTCGGATAATTCCGAGCCGATAGCCTTCGATCGAGCTCACGCATATTGGTGAGCTGCTTGAGCGGCAGGCCAATCTCGTCCGGGAGATTGTTGCGCCAGCCCCCGCCTGGGGTTTCCTCGGCCTCGCCGCCGACCAGCAACACCTTCGCCCGCAGATCGGTGTTCGACCTTGCCCAGGCCTCCTCCTCCGCAAAGGCCGACCCCCGATCCCACCAGAGCGACGGCGACACGATCAGATAGCGGCTAAACGCCTCCGGAACGCTGAACAATGTATGGATCGCAAAACGACCACTGAGCGAATAGCCGATCAGCACACGCTCACGTGGATCGAGCGGATATTGCTGCTCGAGATGAGGAATGATGTCTTCGCATATCGTCGCCAGATAAGGCGCTGCCCCTCCGGTACCAAATGGCAGCGGCTGGCTCAGGCCCGGCGGCAGCTCAGCCTTGGTGGGGGTGTAGTCGCGAAAGCGACGCGCTGCGATATCCGGATCGGCGTAGCCAATCGCGACGAGGTAGCAAAGCGGCAATGCGCCACCTGAAAAAATATCGAACAGCCGCTTGATCCCGACAACAATGTCGAGCGTGAGACGAGCATCCAGGAGATACAATGTTGGAAATAATCTTCCTGCTGAAGCGGCGCCTGGGAAAGGCTCGACGATCGTAATTTCAAGTATATCGCCGATCCTTGGAACATCGATATGGAATACCCGCTCGGCTTGCGGTCTTGCCACCTGCTTCCACATGCTTCACCCAGATTCACTCTCAGCGCGTTTGCGCGGAGCGCACACTACCAGAGGTGCAGTGCGCCACAATTCGATTTTGGAGCACCTCATACACGTCAGCAGCGAAAGAGATGCGGCAACGAGAACGCTGTGCCGTGATGAGACAAAGGACATGCGAGGGACAATGTGAAAATCGCCGAGAGGCGGTCCTCAGTCCTTGACCGGACGTGCCGTGAAGAAGCCCTGCACGGAATGAAGCTCCGCATCGCGGGGCGCTTGCTTCACGAGGTCGCTGGGATGAATGAACTCGTCACGGAACCACGGGTAGCGGTGCGGGTCGAATATGCTTCTCACCCAGTCGATCACCTGGGCAATGCGTTTGGATTTCCGGACATCGGGGTGGTAGGTCAGCCAGATGTCGAATGAGAGATGAATGCCGATATCGACCGGAATGACGGCCGCATCCAGGGCGCAGGCGTAGGTCGGAAGCGCGCCGATCCCGGCGCCCCGCTCGACCGCGTAGAATACGGCCGAGCTCGCATTCGAGCGCAATCCCACGATGTTCTCGACACTGTCCACGCCCAGCAACCGGGCCCAGGCATCAGCATTGATCTGAGGTGCTGCCTGCTGGACCAGGCGGTGATGGACCATGTCGGATTTGTCGCGAGGCAGGCCATAGCGATCGACATAGCTGCGGGCTGCAAAAGGATAGACATGCAAGCGCCCCAGCTTGGTCACAATCAGCTCAGGCGCCGAGGGGCGGACAAACTGGACCGCGAGATCGGCCTCCATGCGGAGCACGTCCGCGCTTTCCATCGCGCAGCGCAGATCGACGAGCAGGCTCGGATGCTGTTGAGCAAACCCGACCAGGCGCGGCATCACCCAGTAGATTCCCAGGCCCTCGGTAATCGAGATCCTGACCGTACCTCGGTGCAGCGCATCGGGTCCCGGCACCTTGCGCAGCACATCGTAGAATGCGCCCTCCATGCGCTCGGCGCTGTCCAGGATTGCGGCCCCGGCAGGCGTCGGACTGACCCCCTCATGCAACCGGTTCAGAATCGGGAAACCCAGCCGGCTCTCGAACGCCTCGATCCGGCGCATGACGGTACTTGAGTTCAAGCCGAGCTGGTCAGCGGCCTTGCGGAAGCTCCCCAGCTTCACGCAGGCCAGGAAGACTCGGACGTCGTTCCAATCCCAATCGAGGGCTCCCGGCGACGGCTGAGGGTCGTGCTGCATCCTTGCAGCGCCCTGTTGCACTCGTGGCGGCATACAGGCCTTACCCCCGCTGGCATTGTTCCAGCTAATTCAGACTTTACACGAAGACAATCTAGATCGCGGCGAACGGTCAGCGCAATCCGTTTCACACGATCACAGCGTGCGGGGGAGGTCACACTAAAATGAAACGAGAGTTCGATCAGCTTCAATGCTTGCCGGTCCGGCGGGTCAGCGCAGTGGCGGCGCCCCTGGCCGAAATCCCGGACCTGGTGCGGATCGCCGCAGAGGAGATTCCTAGCCTGGCGGCGGCCGAGGCCGCCGTCCTGCGGGTGCAAGAGAAGCATCCGGAGAGCATCTGGGCCTTCCGGCGCGGGAATCAGACAGTCGGTATCTATGCGATGCTGCTGCTCAACAACCGGGGCCTGGAGCGCTTGCTGGCCGGCTCCATCGACTTTGCCAACCCCGCGCTCGAGTGCCTGAGCGAGCCCGAAACGCCAGTCGCGGCCATCTACAAGTGGGCCGTGGTGGCTCGCGGCACGACCGCCGAGGGCCTGCATCTGATGAGCAAGCACCTGCAGGGCCCGCTTTATGCGGCCGCAAACCTCTATGCCAAAGCGGTCGGCGCAGCTGCACAACGGCTGGATCACAACCTTGGCTTTACGCCCGTTCGACCTGGCGGCGACCTCCTGGTCTACGTCCGCATGTGCAACCGCGCGCAGCTGCGCGCCTTTGCGGCCTGAGGAGCGCTGTCATGACCGAGGACGTTCCCATCTATGCCACCGCAAAGCCCGGCCTCTCGGCCGCGAATGATCGGCCGCGCAAGATCGGCGTGCGGGTCGCACGCTCGCTCACGGACATGATGCAGGTCGTCGCAATCAGGGCGAGCGTGTTCATGAGCGATCAGAGTTGCCCGTTTGAGGAAGAGTTTGACGGCAACGACTTCTGCGCAACCCATCTGATCGGTTACATGGGCCACGAGCCAGCGGCTTGCATTCGCGCAAGGTTTTTCGCGGATTTCTGCAAGCTCGAGCGACTGGCGGTGAGAGCCGAGTATCGCAAGACCCGGCTCGC
>Ga0075424_100003660_pt1 | contig 14436 bp, 8 predicted proteins | sample SoiMethybrSBSTD3_FD_75301 | JGI IMG/M metagenome (GOLD analysis project Ga0075424, IMG submission 75301) | Bulk soil microbial communities from a Populus tree surrounding site in Tennessee, USA - Soil MetaG P. TD hybrid SBSTD3 | ecosystem: Environmental > Terrestrial > Soil > Tree plantation... | reverse complement strand
TGAGGAAGAGGGGCTTGAGCCTCCCGCGACGGTTGTGATCGGTGAGGTGGTGCGGGTGCGCGAGCTCCTGCACGGGGAAGTTAAGGGATTGACGCATCTCGTCCGGGGGTTAGTATCACAGCTATGAGCGTCCGTTGCGCCAGCCTGTCGATTACGAGCATTACCATCCGACTCTTCCTGAGAGGCGGCGTACCGGCACTCGGCTGACGGACTGTAAGACCCCGGTGATGCGCGGCGCGGCCTCTCGAGAAGCTCGAGGGGCCGCGCCGCTTTTGTTATCCCTGATGGAAGCTGGCAAGGGGCCATGAACATGTTCCTGTACGACACGACTCTGCGGGACGGCACGCAGCGCGAGGGCCTGTCGCTCTCGGTCGACGACAAGGTGAAAATCGCGCGCCGCCTGGATGAGCTGGGCATCCACTACCTCGAAGGCGGCTGGCCGGGCTCGAACCCCAAGGACGCGGAGTTCTTCCGTCGCATCCGCCAGGAACGGCTCGGGCATGCGAAGCTCGCCGCGTTCGGGATGACTCGGCGGGCTAACGGCCGGTGCGAGGACGATCCCAGTCTCACCGCGCTGCTCGAGGCCGAGACGCCGGTGGTGACGCTGGTTGGAAAGAGCTCCACCCTCCACGTCGAGCGCGTACTCGAGACGAGCCGTGACGAAAACCTCCGCATGATCTCGGAGACCGTGGGCTACTTCCGCCGGCTCGGCCGGGAAGTCATCTACGACGCGGAGCACTTCTTCGACGGCTACCGCCTGGACGCGGATTATGCCCTGGCGACACTGCGGGCGGCGGCCGGCGCGGGCGCGGACTGCATCGTGTTGTGCGACACGAACGGAGGGGAGCTGCCCGACGTCGTGGAGCAACGGGTACGCGACGTCCGGGGGCAGCTCGGCACGCCGCTCGGGATTCATCCTCACAACGACAGCGGCCTGGCGGTGGCGAACGCGCTGGCGGCGGTGCGCGCGGGCTGCGTCCACGTTCAGGGGACGATCAACGGGTACGGCGAGCGCTGCGGCAACCTCGACCTGATCCCGCTCATCGCGACCCTGCAGCTCAAGCTCGGCTGTCCGGTGCTGCCGCCCGAGCAGCTGCGACGCTTGAGGGAGGTGGCGCTCTTCGTGGCGGCGGTCGCGAACCTGAATCCCGATGCGCACGCGCCGTACGTCGGCGCGAGCGCATTCGCCCACAAGGGTGGCATCCACGTGGCGGCCGTGGCGAAGCTGCCGGAGAGCTATCAGCACATCGACCCGGGGCTCGTGGGGAACGAGATGCGTGTCGTGGTGAGCGAGCTGTCGGGGCGGCAGAACATTCGGCTCCGCGCCGATGCCCTGGGCCTCGCGCCCGGCGGCGGCGCCCAGGATAAGGAATTGCTCCAGCGTATCAAGCAGCTGGAGCACGCTGGGCTGCAGTTCGAGGCAGCGGATGGCTCGTTCGAGATGCTCGTGCGGCGCTCGTCCCCGGACTATTCCCCGCCATTCGAGCTGCTCGGGTTCACAGTCATCGTCGAGCGACGCAGCGCCGGCGATACGACGGCGCAGGCCATGATCCAGCTGCGGGTGGGAGACGCGGTCATGCACACCGCGGCCGAAGGCGCGGGTCCCGTGAACGCGCTCGACAATGCCGTGCGCAAGGCGCTGCTGCCGCACTACCCCGAGCTCGCCGCCGTGCGTCTGGTGGACTACAAAGTGCGCATCGTGGACCAGCACCTCGGCACCGCGGCCAAGCCCCGAGTGGTGGTCGAGTCCGCCGACGGCGCCGAGCGCTGGAGCACCATGGGCTGCTCGGAGAACATCATCGAGGCCAGCTGGCAGGCGCTGCGCGACGGCCTAGAGCTGCCGCTGCTGCGTCGCCGCGGCGGAGCCGACCGCTAGGGCACCGTGGCCGGTGCGGCCTCCGCGGGGAGAGGCGCGGGCGCCGGAGCCGCGTGCGGGACCACCTTGCGAAACAGCGGCCCGCAGCGGTCCCATGAGTCGAGAATCACGCGCGCCTTCGCGCTGCCCGTCTTGGCACAGTGCTCGCGCAGCAGCTCGAGCACGACCTGCTCGTCCGACGGCTCGAGCGCGCGCACGGCGACCATGTCGGTGTTACAACGTGCCGAGAACGTTTCGGCATCGTCGAGCACGTAGGCCGTGCCGTTCGACATCCCCGCGGCGAAGTTGCGGCCCACGGGACCGAGCACCACCACGACGCCGGCGGTCATGTATTCGCAACAGTGAGCGCCGGCGCCTTCGATCACGGCGGTCGCACCGGAGTTGCGCACGGCAAACCGATCTCCCACCCGCCCGGCGACGAACAGCATTCCGGCGGTCGCCCCATACAGCGCGGTGTTGCCCAGGAGGACGTGCTGGTCGGTGCCGCCCGCGGCTGCCGCCTCGCGGAACGGGCGGATCACGATCTCGCCGCCCGTGAGCCCCTTGCCGACGTAGTCGTTCGCTTCGCCCTCCAGCTCGAGGTGCATCCCTGGAACAGCGAAGGCGCCGAAGCTCTGCCCCGCGCTCCCCCGGAACCGGAGCCGGATCGATCCCGGCGGCAGGCCGATGTTGCCGCGCCGCTCCGCGATCCGCCCGGCGATGCGGGCACCCACCGTGAGGTGGTGGTTGCCGACGTCGTACACGCCCGCGAACGGGCGACCGGACTCGAGCCGCGGCTCGAGCGTGCCCAGGATTTCATCGTCCAGGGCCTCGACCCCCGGGCGATCGTTGCGCTGCACGGTGCGGCGCCGCGGCTCCCCCCGTCCCGCGAGGGGGTCGGTCAGGAGCACCGACAGGTCGAGCATCTGCGCGCGGGGCACCTCGGGATGGTCCACGCGCTCCAGCAGCTCCACCCGGCCGATGGCGTCGTCGAGCGAGCGGCAGCCCAACGCCGCGAGCAAGCGGCGGGCGTCCTCAGCGATCCACGTGAAGTACGCCACCACCTGCTCCGGAGTGCCGCGAAACTTCGCGCGCAGCTCGGGTTTCTGAGTCGCGATGCCGGTGGGGCAGGAATTGAGGTGACACTGCCGGGCCATGTCGCACCCGATCGCGACGAGCCCGGCCGTGCCGAACCCGTAGCTCTCGGCGCCGAGCAGCGCGGCGATGACCACGTCGCGCCCCGTCCGCAGGCCGCCGTCCACCCGCACCTCGATGCGGTGGCGCAGGCCGTTCTCGATCAGGATCGCCTGGGTTTCCGCGAGCCCCAGCTCCCACGGCGACCCCGCGTGCTTGATCGACGACAGCGGTGACGCGCCCGTGCCGCCGTTGTGGCCGGAGACGAGCACGTAGTCGGCGTACGCCTTGGCGACGCCTGCGGCGACACGCCCGACGCCCGCCTCCGCCACCAGCTTCACGCCGACCCGCGCGCGGGGGTTGACCTGCTTCAGATCGTGGATCAGCTGCGCCAGGTCCTCGATCGAATAGATGTCGTGGTGCGGCGGCGGCGAGATCAGCGGCACGCCGGGCACCGAGTGGCGCAGCCGCGCGATCAGCGCGGTGACCTTGTGGGCGGGAAGCTGGCCTCCTTCGCCGGGCTTCGAGCCCTGCGCGATCTTGATCTCGAGCTCGTCCGCACGCATCAGATAGTGGGTCGTGACCCCGAACCGTCCCGACGCGACCTGCTTGATGCGGTTGTCCGCGCGGTCGCCGTTCTCGAGCGGGGCGTACGTATCGGGATCTTCGCCGCCCTCTCCTGAGTTCGAGCGGGCGCCCATCCGGTTCATGCCGATGGCGAGCGTGCGGTGCGCCTCGGGAGACAGCGCGCCGAGCGACATCGCCGTCGAGACGAAGCGGCGGCGGATCTCCTCCGCCGGCTCGACCTCGTCGAGCGGGATCGGCGTGACGGTGCGGAATGCCAGCAGATCGCGCGGGCTGGCCGGCAGCCGGGCGGCCACGCGCGCGCGGAACCCGTCGTAGGCCTCGGGCGTGTCGGCCTTGACCGCGGCCTGCATCGCGCGCACGAGCTGTGGCGACCAGCCGTGATCCTCGCCGTCGCGGCGGTAGCGGACCCGCCCGTGGTCGGGCACCTCCGGCTCGGCGGCCGCGACGTCAGGATAGGCGGCGCGGTGGCGCGCCAGGACATCCTCGGCGATTTCTGTAAACCCGATCCCGCCGATCGTCGAGACGGTCCCCGTAAAGCAGCGGTCGATCACTTCAGCGCCGAGCCCCAGAGCCTCGAAGATCTGGGCCCCGCAGTACGATGAAAGCGTCGAGATGCCCATCTTCGAAAGAATCTTGAGCAGGCCGGCCTCGGCCGCCGCACGGAACCGGACGCGCGCGTCTTCCTCCGCGACGTGCGCTTGCACCGACTCGAGGGCCAGCCATGGGTGCACCGCTTCCGCGCCGTAGCCGATCAGTGCCGCGAAGTGGTGCACGTCCCATGCGTCTCCTGTCTCCGCGACAAGGCCGAGGCGGGTTCGCAGGCCGTGCTCGAGGAGATGCTGGTGCACCGCCCCGATGGCCAGGAGCATCGGTAGCGGAGCGCGCTCGCGAGCGACAGCCCGGTCGCTGAGAATGACGATCCGCGCCCCCTCCCGCACTGCGTGGCCGGCCGACCGACACAGCCCGTCGAGCGCGGCGCGCAAGGCGTCGGGGCCGCCCTCGGAGGCGCTCCAAGTCGCACCGAGGGTGACGACCTGCGCGCCTGCACCCGCGCGCAGCGCCGCCATTTCCTCCGCGAGCAGGACGGGATGCTCGTTCCGCACCAGTCGGAGCCCGGCCGGCCGGTCGACGAGGAGCGACCCCCGGCGCCCGAGGTGCATCCGCAACGACATCACCAGCGTCTCGCGCAGCGGGTCGATGGCCGGGTTCGTGACCTGCGCGAAACGCTGCCGCAGGTACGCGTAGAGGCCGGGCGGGATGCGCGCGAGCGGCGGGATCGGCGTGTCGTCGCCCATGCTCCACACGGGATCCTGGCCGGCGCGGCCCATCGGCTCGAGCACGTAGCGCAGGTCCTCGAAGCTCCAGCCGAAGGCCACCTGCCGGGCGACGCGCTCGGGCTCCGGTGTGGGTGGTGCATCGGGCACGGCAGCGGTCGGCCGCAGCAGCCGGATGCCCCGCGCGGCCCAGCGGCTGTAGGGGCGGCGCCGGGCCACCTCGCGCTTGGCTTCCCCGTTCCTCAGGATGGCCTTACGGCGCGTGTCCACCACGAGCAGCTCACCCGGGCCGAGTCGGCCGCTCTCCACCACCTCGCCCGGGTTCAGATCGACGAGGCCCGACTCCGAGCCCGCCACCACGAGTCCGTCGCGGGTGATCTTGTAGCGGCACGGCCGTAGGCCGTTGCGATCGAGTGCCGAGCCCACGAACACGCCGTCCGAGAACGCCAGCGCGGCCGGCCCGTCCCACGGCTCCACCAGGCATTCGTGGAATTCGTAGAAGCCCCGCAAGGCGGGCTCCATCTCCACGGCGCCCTCGTGGGCCTCGGGGACGAGCATCATGAGGGCATGCACCGGGTCGCGCCCCGAGCGCACCAGCAGCTCGAGCGCGTTGTCGAGACTCGCCGAGTCGCTTCCCTCCGACCAGATGACGGGCTTGAGGCGGTCTACCGCCTCACCCCAGGGCGGCCCGGCGAGCGCCGGCTCGCGGGCCAGCATCGCGTTGCGGTTTCCCCAGAGGGTATTGATCTCGCCGTTATGGGCGAGCATGCGGAACGGCTGGGCGAGCGGCCAGCTCGACGTGGTGTTCGTCGAGTAGCGCTGGTGGAAGATCGCGATCGCCGTTTCGTAGTCCGGAGACGCGAGGTCGGGAAAGAACCCGGCGAGCTGGGTGCCGGTGAGCAGTGCCTTGTATACGAGCGTGCGGCACGAGAGCGAGCACACGAAGAACGGCTCGAGGCCAGGCCCCGCGTCGGCGATGCGGCGTTCGATCGTCCGGCGCGCGAGATAGAGGGAGCGTTCCCACGTCGTCTCGTCGTGGCGTCCACCGGCCGGCGCGGCGAGGATGACCTGTCGGATAGTAGGACAGGAGGCCCGAGCGCCGGCCCCGAGCACGTCCAAGTCCACCGGCACGTCGCGCCACCCGAGCACCGGGAGGCCCTCGCGGCAGAGCACTTCTTCGATGATGGCGGTCGCCCGGCCGAGCGCGTCGTGCTCGCGCGGCAGAAAGAAGGAGCCGACGGCGAACGGCTGGCCGGGCGCGAGCGCCAGACCGCGACTCGCCGCCTCACGGTGGAACAGGGGAGCGGGGATCTGGGTGAGCAGGCCCGCGCCGTCGCCGGAGCGGTCGGTGGCCGCGGCGCCGCGGTGGGCGACCCGGGCCAGGGCCTGCAGCGCGAGGCGCGCGATATCGGCGGAGCGCTGTCCGGACGCGCGTGCCACGAACCCGACGCCGCACGCGTCGTGCTCCCGCCAGGGGTCGAGGTCCCGCGCGCGGCTGTTGGCCCAACCCGATCGGTCAGCTGCGGGCATCGTGTCTCCTCTTCACGCCCGGTCAACAGAAAGGCCCGCTCAACCGAGAGCGGGCCGGGGGGGTTTGCCTTGAGTCGTCTACGCGCTTACGCCCGCCGTCCGCTCCCGTCAGTGGGAGTCGCCGGATTCAGAATCGCGACGGCCTTCAGCGTACAGTTGTGCGACATGTCGGAGCCACCCAAAAGTATTAACCCGAAAGCATTAATATTCACTGAACGGCATAAATATACCCGCCCGTTCGAACCCGTCAAGGGGTGGGCGCGATCAGGCGCTGCAGCTCGGTGAACGGGATCAACAGGTCGGCCATCGTCTCGTAGGTGCCACGCTCGCGCAACTCCGTCGCCGCGCGGCGCACCAGGCCGAGCGCGGCCTGGACCACGCGGGGACCGAGGCTGGCGCGTTTCACGCCGAGCCGCTCGAGCTCGGGGATGGCCGGGGCGGGTGGGCCGGCAATGACGTTGAGCGGCCCTTCGATCTCCCGGGCGAGCCGTCCGATCGTCGCCGCGTCGCTGACGTGCGGGACGAACAGGCAGTCGGCTCCGGCGGCCCGGTACGCGTTGGCGCGTCGCACGGCCGCGGTGAGCCGCTCCGTGGGTGACCATTCCTTCAGTTCGAACGCGTCGGTCCGCGCATTGATGACGAGGGGGACGCCGGCCGCCGCCGCGGCCTCACGCATCGCCCGGATCCGGTCCTGCTGCAAGGCGACGTCCACCAGGCGACCGTCGCTGGTCCCATCCTCGAGATTCAGCCCCACGGCGCCCGCCGCGACGACGCCGCGGGCGGTTTCGGCCGCGGCTTCCGGGGTCGTGCCGTACGCCGCCTCCATATCGGCGGTCACCGGGACGCGCACACTCGACGCGATGCGGCGGACCACCGAGAGCATCTCGCCGCGGCTGATGTGCTCGCCGTCGGCGTAGCCGAGCGCCCAGGCGACCCCGGCACTGGATGTGGCGATCGCCGCGAATCCGGCGTCTTCGATCACGCGGGCCGTGATCACGTCCCACGCGTTGGGGAGCACCAGGATCCCGGGCTCCCGATGGAGCCGCCGGAACGCCTCCGCCTGCTCGCGTTGACTCGTCCGATTCATCGTCCCTCCTGGCTCACAGCGGGCGGCGCTGCGCCGATTTGATGCAGACAAAATTGCCACGTGTCGCGAACACATGTGAGGTCTCTCACAGGTCGTGCGGGGCGGGCTCCGCCGGGCACATCTCAAACCAGGCACAGCGCTTGCCACCTTCGGCCAGCGAGTTCGCGCCCTGGTCCACATATCCTGGAGGACGTATGAAGCTCGTGAAGCTGGTCGCGCTGGCGCTCCTGTTCGTGGTGGCTGCATGCTCTGATTCCACCATGGGAAGGGTGGGCTTCTCGCTCACAACCCGCAACGCCGTGTCCCCGGCGCCGAGCGCCTCGTTCGCGAGCGGCGCCGCGGCGCCCAGCGTCACCGCCGCGGGAGACAGCACGCTCATCGTGCTGGGCAACGACTCGGTCATCGTCCGCAGCGCCGAGCTCGTGGTGCGGAAAGTCGAGCTCAAGCGGTCCGACGTCGCTAGCTGCGATGCGATCGTGGGGAACGACGACTGCGAGGAGTTTGAAACCGGGCCGGTGCTCGTGACGCTGCCACTCGGCAGCGCGGTCATCGCACAGCAGGTGTCCATCGAAGTCCCGCCGGGCACGTTCACCGCGCTCGAGTTCGAGATCCACAAGCCCAGCTCGAGCGAGGACGCGGCGTTCATTGCAGCGAATCCCGACTTCGCGACCATCTCGATTCGGGTGACGGGCACGTACAGCCAAGCGGGCACACGTAGCGCCTTTACGTTCACGTCTGATGTCAACCAGAGCCAAGAGTCGAGTCTGCCTGCGCCGCTCACCGTTCAGGAGGGCCAAAGCGTGAGCGTGACGCTCCGCGCCGACATCTCCGGCTGGTTCCTGAACGGGGCGAAGACCGCCCTCGTGGATCCGACGTCGGCCAACAAGGGCCAGCCCAACGAAAGCGTCGTGGCAAACAATATCCAGAATTCCTTCGACGCGTTCGAGGACGACAACCACGACGGCCTGGAAGGCTGACGTTATCTGTAAGACTCCCGCCCCCGGTGGCGTGCCCGTCGCGGCGCCACCGGGGGCGGTGCATTATATGGCGTGAACGACAGAGGTCCGCGCGCCTTGGTGACGGGTGGGGCGGGGTTCATCGGCTCCCATCTCGCCGATCGCCTGCTGGCGGAAGGCTACGACGTGTGCGTGGTGGACGATCTGTCCACGGGAACGGCGAGCAACGTCCCACCGGGGGCTCGGTTGCAGCGAGTCGACGTCTGCGATCCGGCGTCGCTGCGGGAGGCCATCGTCGCCTTCAAGCCGGAGGTCGTATTCCATGCGGCGGCGCAGACGGACGTGCGCCGCTCGATTCGGGAGCCGGACTTCGACGCGCGGGTGAACGTGCTGGGCGCGCTGAACGTACTGCGCGCGGCGGTAGCCGCCGGCGCGCGACGCATCGTGTATGCCTCGTCGGCTGCCGTGTACGGCGACCCGGAGCGGCTGCCCGTCTCCGAAGCCGCTGCGACGCGCCCGATTTCGGAATACGGCGCGAGCAAGCTGGCGTTCGAGCATTATCTCGGCGCCCATGCGGCTCGCGGCCTGATCGAGTGCGCGGTGCTGCGATACGCCAATGTGTACGGACCGCGGCAACGCTCCGAAGGGGAGGCCGGTGTGGTGGCGATCTTCACGCGACGCATGCTCGCCGGCGAGCCCGTGTCGATCTTCGGCGACGGTACGAAGACGCGCGACTACGTGTACGTGGGCGATGTCGTGGAGGCGACCGTCCGCGCGGCAGCCGGACCGTCGGGAGTCGTAGCCAACGTCGGGTGGGGTCGCGAGGTCTCGGACCTCGAGCTGTTTCGCAAGGTGGCCGCCGCCACGGGATACGCCAAGGAGCCCACACACGTCGCGGACCGACGAGGCGACATCGCGCGGATCTGTCTCGATCCCGCCGCGGCGCGGCGCGCCTGGGACTGGCGTGCGGCCGTGGCGCTCGAGGACGGGGTGCAGCGGTTGGTGGAGGACGCGAGGGCGAAGTCCGAGCTCGCCCGGTAGGCCATGGGCGCGCCCGCACTCGTGATTCTCGCGGCCGGAGTGGGCACTCGCTACGGCGGGCCGAAGCAGATCGAGTCGCTCGGCCCGGGCGGCGCGACGCTGCTCGACTATTCCGTCTATGACGCGCGGCGCGCGGGGTTCGGAGCGATCGTCGTGGTCACCCGGCCCGAGCTCGCGGCGGCCTTCGACCGGATCGACCCGACGATCGTCATCCAACGGGTGGACGATGTGCCCGTATCCGCACCGGCCGGGCGTACCAAACCGTGGGGCACGGGCCATGCTGTGCTGGCGGCGGCGTCCGCGGTCAGCGGTCCGTTCGCCGTGGTGAACGCCGACGACTTCTACGGCCGCGAGGCGTTCACACGGGCGGCCGAGTTCCTTGCAGCCGGGCACGCCGGCGAATCCACCGCGACGTTCGCCAATGTCGCGTACGCGCTACGGGACACGCTCAGCGCCGCCGGCGGCGTGAACCGCGCGGTCTGCCGGGCCGACGGGGATGGGTGGCTCGAATCCGTGGAGGAGGTGGTGGACATCCGACGCCTGGAAGACGACACGTATGCGGGGACCGATCCTCGCGGCCGGCCGGTGCGGCTCGCGGGCGACGCGTTCGTTTCGATGAACCTGTGGGCCTTCACGCCGGCGGTGTTCGCCCTGCTGCAGCGCGGGTTCGCGGAGTTCCTGCGCCAGGACACGGCCGGACGGGGCGAGTTCCTCATCTCACACGCGATCCGGGACGCGCTGCAACGGAGCGAGGCGCAGGTGCGCTTGTTGGGTACGCACGGCCGCTGGCTCGGCGTGACTTACCCGGACGACCGCCGGCGCGTAGAGGCAGCGTTACGGCAGCTGGTGGCCGCGGGCGCGTACCCGGAGCGACTCTGGACATGAGACTCGACACTCTCGATTGGATCGTGCTCGTGCTGTACGGCATCGTTTGCGTCGCCATTGGCCTGGCGGTAACGCGCCGGGCCGGCCAGGGCCGACATGAGTTCTTCCTCTCCGGGCGCCGGCTGTCGTGGTGGCTGCTGGGGGTGTCGCTCGTGGCCACGACGTTCTCGACCGACACACCGAACCTCATCACCGACCTGGTGCGCAGCGGCGGCGTGAGTCAGAACTGGGTGTGGTGGGCCTTCGCGGTCACGGGGATGTGCACCGTGTTCTTCTACGCCAAGCTGTGGCGGCGCTCCGCGGCCCTCACCGACATCGCGTTCTACGAGCTGCGCTACTCCGGACGCCCCGCGGCTTTCCTCCGCGGTTTCCGGGCGATCTATCTCGGCGTGTTCTTCAACGTGATGATCATGGCCTCGGTCAATCTTTCCGCGACCAAGATCGCCGGCGTGATGCTCGGCTGGGATCGCCACACGGCGGTGCTCGTCGGCGGGGCCGTCACGGTGCTGTACGCGGCAAGCTCCGGGCTGTCGGGAGTCGTATTGACCGATTTCGTGCAGTTTCTGATCGCGATGGTCGGGGCCGTGTTGGCCGCCGTCGTGGCGCTCGGGCTCCCCCAGGTCGGCGGCCTGTCGGGCCTGTTCGCCCACCCCGCGGTGGCCGGGCGCCTCTCGCTGTTGCCCGACTTCTCGGACTGGAGCACGGCGGCCGCCGTCCTGGTCGTGCCGCTGGCGGTGCAGTGGTGGAGCACGTGGTATCCCGGCTCCGAGCCTGGAGGCGGGGGCTACGTGGCGCAGCGCATGCTCGCGGCGCCCACGGAGCGCGACGCGATGCGCACCACCCTGCTGTTCAACGTGCTCCACTACGGCGTGCGGCCCTGGCCGTGGATCATCGTGGCGCTCGCGTCGCTGATCGTCTATCCCGACCTCCCCTCCATCGCCGCTCGATTTCCCCACATCGACCAGGCGATCGTGCGGAACGACCTGGCCTACTCCGCGATGCTGGTATACCTGCCCCACGGACTGTTCGGCCTGATGATCGCGTCGCTCGCGGCGGCGTACATGTCCACCATCAGCACCCACCTCAACTGGGGCGCGTCCTACGCGGTCGAGGACTGCTACCGTCGCTTCGTCGCCCCCGACAAGGACGAACGCCACTACGTGTGGGTGGGGCGCGTCGTCACGGTGGGGTTGATCGTGCTCGCGTCGGCCCTGTCGCTCTGGCTTCAAAACTCCTACCAGGCGTTCCAGATCCTGCTTCAGATCGGCGCCGGAACCGGGCTGATCTTCCTGCTGCGCTGGTTCTGGTGGCGGATCAACGCGTGGAGCGAGATCGCCGGCATGGTGATCTCGTTCGTGGTGGCCGTGTACTTCCAGTTCGTGCACACGGCGCTCGGGCTCCCGCCGCTCGCCCCAACGCTGCAGCTCGTGATCGGGATCGCCATCACTACCGTGGGGTGGCTGGCCGTGACGTTCGCGACGCCGCCCACCGACCGCGCCACCCTGCAGACGTTCTATGACCGCATTCGACCGATGGGCTCGGGCTGGAACGGGGCGGTGACGACCCGGCCGGCGAACCCCGGGGAAAGCGTGACCGCTGCCTTTCTGTGCTGGTTCCTGGGGTGCGCCGTCATTTACGCGGCGCTGTTCGGCACCGGATACGTGTTGTACGGCAAGCTGCTAACCGGGATCGTGTGCCTGGTGGCCGGGGGCGCGGCGGCGTGGGGGCTGTTCCGCACGCTGCCGCGGGTCGGCTTCGAATAGGCCGCGTCTTGAAAAGCGACGCGCTCGCGGCAAATTCAATCGTCGAAAGGAACGCGCCCACACATGACGACTGATAGGATCCTCGTCGCCGTCTTGATTCATTCTTCCCTGACGGGTGTTGCTGTTGCGCAGCTGCAGCGCGCACAAATCGATCCCACAAGAGTTCCCATACCGCAGCAGCATTTTCAGGCGGAGTACACGTTCGATGCTCCCGGTGATCCGCTCCGGTGGGCAACGCAAAAAAGCGGGTTGAATGCCGCGTTCGGCTCGACGGACGAGCTGTACATGAGAAGCGAGGCTCCCGCCTTGCCGAACCAATCCCAACCCTGGGAGGACACCGCATGGAAAGGTGAGCGGATCAATGCACAGCTGCTGATCTGGTCTCCTGATACGTTGAGCCAGATACGGATTACCGCGAGCGATCTCGTCAACGCGCGAGCCAGGGTCTTAAGCAAGAGCAATCTTCAGGTCCATCTGGTTCGTTATGTCCTCTCGAATTATCCCTATGGCGCCAAGGATCCTAGCTGCGATGTAGCGGCCACGAACACCGCCTATCTCATGCCGGACAGACTTGAGCGGTTCGAGCGGTTCGATCTGCCGGGAAGAACGGTGAGACCCATTTGGCTTTCGCTGGATATCCCACCCGGCACCGAAGCTGGACTGTATCGAGGGACCATCGACGTGGGCTCGGAGAAGGGTCGTGTCTCACTACCGATGCGAATACGAGTTCAAAATCAGATACTGCCGAAACCGGGGGATTGGAAGTTCCGGCTCGATCTCTGGCAAAACCCATGGGTGGTGGCCTGGTACTATCACCTCGAGCCCTGGTCCGCCGACCATAAAGCGCTCCTGAGAAAGCACCTGCGCTTGTATGCCGATGCCGGGGGCAAATACATCACCACCTACGCCGTGCACTCGCCCTGGTCGGACAACTCGTACATGATCGAAGGGTCGATGATCGAATGGACCAGGCGCGCCGATGGTACGTGGAAATTCGACTACGACATCTTCGATCAGTACGTACAGCTCGCGATGGACGTCGGCGTGGATAAAGCCATCACCATCTACACGCCAGTTCCCTGGGGCTATCGGTTTCGCTACCTCGATGCCACAACCGGGAACTACGTCTATGAGGAATGGTCACCCGACTCCGCCAAGTTCCGATCCCTGTTTCCGGTGTTTTTGGGCGATCTCAAAGCGCATCTGGAACAGAAGGGATGGTTCTCCAGGACCTACCTCGGGATCAACGAGAATCCGATGCCGATCACACTGGCTGCGATCAAAGTGATCAAGGATCACTCCAGGTCGTGGAGAATCACGTACGCCGGCGACTGGCATCCGGAGCTGGACAGTTTGCTGGACGATTACTCTCCCGCGATCACCCAGGAGCCCAGCCCCCCAGAGCTCCGCCAACGGACGGCGCGCGGCTTCACCACCACCTACTACGTGGCGTGCTTTCCGCCGCGGCCCAACAATTTCGTGTTTTCGCCGCCCATCGAGGGGCGCTACATCGGCTGGTACGCAGCGGCGTACGGCTATCAGGGATTCCTGCGCTGGGCCTACGATGCCTGGCCGGCCGATCCGGTGCGCGATGCACGGCATGCGCTGTGGCCGGCGGGAGACACTTTCCTCGTGTACCCCGGAGCGAACAGCAGCATCCGGTTCGAGAAATTACGCGAAGGAATCGTCGATTACGAAAAAATCAGAATCGTACGAGCGCTGGCGTCCAAGTCATCCGACATGAAGATCAAGGATCAAATGAAGGATTTCGACGCCCACCTAGCCAGCTTCATCGGAGACCGGGAGTACAGTAAGCGTGATTACGACCAACCACAGATCACGGAAGCCGTTCATCGAGGAAAACAAATGCTGGAGGCGCTAAGCGACGGTCTGGCGCGATGACGCAGGTGTTTTGTCGAGAGCTTCAGGATTGTGTCTTGACGCATGAGGTGCTGCCAGCTGGCCCCGTCCCAACCGCGTTCGATCCCAATGGCGTCTACCCGTACGTAAGCTGTTCAGAGACCTCCAACCGACCGGTACCCAAGCGGTACCGGTTTGTCGTTCTGGAAAATGACAAGATTCGAGTGGCGATTTGCCCCGACCTGGGAGGGAAAGTCACATCGATAATTCATAAAGGATCAGCCAAAGAAGTCTTGTACGTTCCGGACGTCATCAGACCTACCAGAATCCTACCGCGGTTTTGTTTTGTGGCCGGCGGCATAGAAGTAAGCTTTCCCATTTCTCATTCTCCCACCCAGAACGAAAGGGTCCTGTATAAGGTCGATCGAACGAAACAGCGGGTCTACGTCACCTGTGGCGAACG
>Ga0075424_100003657_pt1 | contig 14442 bp, 14 predicted proteins | sample SoiMethybrSBSTD3_FD_75301 | JGI IMG/M metagenome (GOLD analysis project Ga0075424, IMG submission 75301) | Bulk soil microbial communities from a Populus tree surrounding site in Tennessee, USA - Soil MetaG P. TD hybrid SBSTD3 | ecosystem: Environmental > Terrestrial > Soil > Tree plantation... | reverse complement strand
ACGATGAAGCTCGCTTCCTCGCCTTCGAGGAATTCCTCGACGACGACGACCCGGCCCGCGTCGCCGAAGGCGCCGGCGAACATGCCTTCCGCCGCGTGGATCGCTTCATCGGCACTCGCAGCGATGACGACGCCCTTGCCTGCGGCGAGCCCGTCGGCCTTGACGACGATCGGCGGCCGCTGGGCGCGGATCGCGGCCGCATCGAACGTCTCGCGCGTGAAGGCGGCGTAGCGCGCCGTCGGGATGCGATGGCGGACCAGGAATTCCTTGGTGAACTGCTTGCTGCCTTCGAGGCGCGCGGCGCCCTTGCGCGGCCCGAAGCAGGGGAGGCCCTCGGTTTCGAAGGCATCGACGATGCCGGCGACGAGCGGTGCCTCGGGGCCGATGACCGTGAGGCCCGCGCCCTCGGCTCGCGCGAGCGCGACGAGGCCGGCGATGTCGCTCGCGGCGACGGCGGCATTGCGGCACTTCGGCTCGAATGCCGTGCCCGCGTTGCCCGGCGCGACGATCACATCGGCGACCCGCGGAGACTGCGCAATCTTCCACGCGAGTGCGTGTTCGCGGCCACCGCCGCCGACGACGAGCACCTTCATGGATTCAATGCCGGAAATGGCGCATGCCCGTGAAGACCATGGCGATGTCGCGCTCGTCCGCTGCGGCGATCACCTCGGCGTCGCGCAGCGACCCGCCGGGCTGGATCACCGCGCGGATGCCGAGCGCGGCCGCAGCGTCGAGGCCGTCGCGGAACGGGAAGAAGGCGTCCGAAGCCATCACGCTGCCGGCGACCGCGAGGCCGGCGTCGGCCGCCTTCATCGCGGCGATGCGCGTCGAGACGACGCGGCTCGTCTGGCCGGCGCCGATGCCGACCGTCCGCGCATCCCTCGCGAACACGATCGCATTCGACTTCACGAACTTGCATATGCGCCAGGCGAACAGGAGGTCCGCGAGCTCGCCCGCGTCCGGTGTGCGGCGCGTGACGGCTTTCAGCATCGGGCCCTCGATCCAGCCGTCATCGCGCGACTGCGCGAGGAGCCCGCCGGCGACCGACTTGAGCTCGACGCCGGCCGGCGAAGGCCCGAGCGGGCCCGTTTCGAGCACGCGGATGTTCTGCTTGCCGGCCAGCGCCTCGAGCGCGAGAGGCTCGCAGGCCGGCGCCGCGATCACTTCGACGAACTGGCGCTCGACGATGGCCGCGGCAGTGACCGCGTCCAGGGGGCGGTTGAAGGCGATGATGCCGCCGAACGCGGAGGTCGTGTCCGGCGCCCACGCGCGCAGATACGCGTCGTGCAGGCTCACGGCGACGGCGACGCCGCAGGGATTGGCGTGCTTCACGATCACGCAGGCGGGCGCGTCGAACTGCCGCACGCATTCGATCGCAGTGTCCGTGTCGGCGATGTTGTTGTATGAGAGCTCCTTGCCCTGGCGCTGGCGCGCCGAGCTGACCGACGCTCCTCCGGCGAGCGGGTCGGCGTAGAAGGCCGCCGTCTGGTGCGGGTTCTCACCGTAGCGAAGCTCCTGCTTCTTGCGGAATCCCGCAGCGAAAGCCTCGGGCCAGGAAGCGTCGCCCTGCTGGCGGCGCAGCCAGCCGGCTACCAGCGCGTCGTACTGCGCGGTATGACCGAAGGCCTTGGCCGCGAGACGGCGCCGAGTCGCCTCGCCGACGCCGCCCTCGCGCAGTTCCGCGAGCGTGGCGTCGTAATCCGCGGGATCGACCAGCACCGCGACGCGCGCGTGGTTCTTGGCGCCGGCCCGGAGCATCGCGGGCCCGCCGACGTCGATATTCTCGATCGCATCCTCGTAGCGGCAATCGGGGTGCGCGATCGTCTCGGCGAACGGATACAGGTTGATGACGAGCACGTCGATCGGCGCGATGCCTTCGGCGCGCATCACGGCGTCGTCGATGCCGGCGCGACCGAGGAGGCCGCCGTGCACTTTCGGGTGCAGCGTCTTGACGCGCCCGTCCATGATCTCGGGAAATCCGGTGAGCGAGGCGACTTCGGTGGCGGGAAGGCCCGAGGCGGCGATCGCGCGCGCCGTCCCGCCCGTCGAGATCAGCTCGAAGCCGAGCGCGGCGAGCTCGCGCGCGAGCTCGACGATGCCGGTCTTGTCTGAAACGGAGAGCAGCGCCCGCCGGGCGTCCGGCCTCGCCATCTCGTCAGGAGGCCAGTCCGTATTCGCGCAATTTCTTGCGCAGGGTGCCCCGATTGATGCCGAGGATCGTAGCCGCGCGGCTCTGGTTGCCGTCGGCGTAGTCCATGACCGCCTGGAACAGCGGCAGCTCGACCTCGCGCATCACGAGGTCGTAGAGCCGCCCCGGCCGGTGGCCGTTCAAGCTGTCGAAGTAGGTGCTGAGCGCCTGCTCAGTGTGGTCCCGCAGCGGAATCTCGCGCGAATGCCCGTTGATGGGACGGGAAAGGTGCGGGCGGCGCGCCAAGTGCGCCCTGTGCTTCGCAGTCATGTCCAACTGGTCCCCGATTTCCGCCGTCATCTTTGTCCGTCAGGCTGCCCGTGCCACTCGGCCGATCAGCCCTGACAGGAATCCGCTCGTGAGCGACATCTGCTCCTTCGCGCATTCCGTCGTCAACAGCCCTTCCGGCAAATGCCCGACCTCCGGGTGGAGGCGGCAATACCAGCCGAGATGCTTGCGCGCCACGCGGACGCCTTTCACTTCGCCGTAGAACGAGTAAAGAGCCGCGAGGTGCGAAAGCATGATAGCACGGACTTCTTCGAGCGAAGGCGGCATCGCGACGCGTCCAGCGAGTCCCGCGGAGAGCTCGCGGAAGATCCAGGGCCGTCCTTGCGCCGCGCGACCGACCATCACGCCGTCGGCTCCGCTTTGTTCCAGCGCCTTCAAGGCCTTGGCGGAACAATCGACGTCGCCGTTCACGAACACGGGGATGCGCACCGCGTGCTTGACGGCCGCGACCGTCTCGTACTCCGCCTCGCCCGCGAAGAAATCCGCGCGCGTGCGGCCGTGCACCGCGAGGGCGGCGACGCCCGCTTCCTCGGCGATGCGCGCGATCGCGACCGCGTTCCGATTCTCTCGATCCCATCCCGTCCTCATCTTGAGCGTCACCGGAACGCCCGCTGCCTCGACGACCGCGGCAAGGATCTGGCCGACAAGCGGCTCATCGCGCATGAGTGCCGAGCCCGCGGCACGGTTGCAGACCTTCTTGGCGGGGCAGCCGAAATTGATGTCGATGACCTGGGCGCCGAGCTCGACGTTCATGCGCGCCGCGTCGGCCATCATTCCCGCGTCGTAGCCGGCGATCTGGACGACGCGGGGCTCCGGCTCGTCGCGATGGTCCATCCGCAGGCGCGACTTGGACGTATTCCAAAGCCGCACGTCGGAAGTCACCATCTCGGAGGCGGCGATCCCTGCGCCCATCCGGCGGCACAGCTTGCGAAAGGGCAGGTCGGTCACGCCGGCCATGGGCGCGAGCGCGAGCGGCGCGGCGAGCTCGTAGGCGCCGATCTTCATTGGCTCGCGGTCTTGACCTGATTGGCGCAGCGCACGCCGTCTGCAGCAGGCAGGCAGATATCGAGCTCGAAGCCCACGGCCTCGGTGCCCGGGTCGACGATGCGGATCAGGGCATCGGCGCGCTCCCCCGGTCCCAGGAGATCGGGAGCCCCCGTTCCCGGAAGGTAGTCGGCGGGCCCGATGTCGCGCTCGCCGAGCGTGCTGCCGTAACGATCCTGGAGCGTCAGCCGCAGGAGCGGGAACGGCTGCGCATAGCTGGCGCGGTTGATGATGCTGGCGCGGAGCATCAGGCGGTTGGCTTCGCGCGGGTCGCTGGCCGCACCCCACTGGCGCAGCTCGTAGGCGGACAGGTCAGTCGGCGCGAGCGGCGTGAGCCCAAGGAAGGAGTAGGCGCCGGCAATGATCGGCCCCAGGGTCTCGTTGCGCACGAGCGTGTTGCGTTCGCTGTGGACGACTTGCGCGGCGAGGAAGAGCGCGAGGAGGCCGATGGCGGCGACCCACGGCCAGCGCTGCGCGAGCAGGCCCGGCGAGTCCGCTTCGACCGGCTCGAACTCGCGAGCCGCCGCCGCGCGGGCTTCCGCTTCGTCGGCGAGGCGCTTTCGCATCTCATCCGGGATCAGGATTCGCGGCGCAGTCGGCGAGCTTGTGGCGGCCACCGGCGCTGCCGGCTTCCGTGGCGGCTGAGGCGAAGGTATTGGAACTGGCTCAGGCGGCGACTCGAGCACGATCGACTCACCCGCTTCTTCAAGCGCTTCCAGCGGTTCGTCGCGTTCGTCGAGCACGAGGATTGGATGCTCGTCCGTGCTGTCGAGGTCAACCTTCGGTTCAGGCTCCCGGGTTGGGCTAATCGGCGCCGCTGTCGCGGACGTCGGGGGAGCCGCGACCGCCGCGGGGTCAAACTGCGTGATGGCGGTATTCTCGACCACGAAGAGCCGGTCGAGGTCAGCGGCGCTGCCGTGAAACTCCATCGCGCGCGCCTCGTCGTCGGCGGGCTCGGCAGGCTTGACGGCCGGCTTCGTCGCTTCCGCAACGATGGCAAGCTCGACCGGCGCGGACAGTTCGATGTTCTCGCCGCCCGGCAGCTCTTCGACCGTCATCGAGTCGTCGGGTAAAGGCTCCTCGGTGGCCAGCGCCGGCTTGAACGCCAGTTCGCTGAGATTCTCGAGCGCATTGAACGTCGTCGAGCAGACGCCGCAGCGCACATCGCCCTGAGCCACGCGCAGCGCCTCGGCGGTGACGCGAAAGACCGTCGCACAATCAGGGCATTGGGTATACACGCCTACTCCGCGCGGCGCCGGCCCGCGAGCAGCGTCCAGCCCTCGCGCTCCGCCGCCGGGCCGATATCAAACCATGGCCGATACGCCCGCGCTACTTCGTCAGCCTGCCGCTCGAGCATGCCTGCGAGCACGATCCGCCCGTTGGCGCGTGCCCGCGGAGCCAGGCCCGGCGCGAGGCCGATGAGCGGGCCTGAGAGAATGTTGGCGACGACGATGTCGAATGCGCCCGCGACGTCGCCGGCGAGGCGCTCGACGGAGATTCGCTCCGACAGCCCGCTCTTCGCCGCATTCTCGCGCGTCGCGACGAGCGCCTGCGGGTCGATGTCGAATGCGGTGGCGCTCGCGGCGCCGAGCTTCAGGGCCGCGAGCGCGAGAATCCCGGACCCGCAGCCGAAATCGAGCACACGCTCGCCGCCTGCGATCGCGCCGTCGAGCCATTCGAGGCACATCGCCGTGGTCGGGTGCGTGCCGGTTCCGAAGGCGAGTCCCGGGTCGAGCTCGAGGACGACAGGTGCGCGCCCGTCCGGACGCTGGCCGGCGGGACAGACCCAGAGTCGCCGCCCGAATCGCATCGGGCGGAAGTCCTTGAGCCACTCGCGCTCCCAGGCGCGGTCCTCGACGCGCTCGATGCCGATCGCAGACCGAGTGAGGCCGAGGGCCCCGGCGAGCGCCGACGCCAGCTCGTGCGGGTTCGCTGCGACGTCGAACAGCGCCCTGAGGCGCACGGCCTTCCACACCGGCGTTTCGCCGGGGCCTGGCTCGAGCAGGGGCTCGTCGCCCGCGTCGGCGAGCGAGAGCGCAATCGCGCCGAGCCGATTGCAGGCCTCCTCGGCGAGCTCGAGCTGATCGCCGGCAAGCTCCAAGACGAGCTGGTGCTGGGGCATGGCCGGCGCCGGCGGCCTACTTGAGGCCGAGCCGGCGCTCGAGGTAGTGGATGTCGAGGCCGCCCTGGCGGAAAGCCGAGTGCCCGAAGATCTCCTGGTGCAGCGGCGCATTCGTCTTGATGCCCTCGACGACCATCTCGGACAGGGCATTGCGCATTCGCGCGATCGCGGTCTCGCGGTTCTCGCCGTAGGAAATCAGCTTGGCGATCAGCGAGTCGTAGTAGGGCGGCACGTTGTAGCCCGAGTACAGATGGCTGTCTACGCGTACGCCGGGTCCACCGGGCGCATGCCAGAGCCGCACCGGGCCCGGCGACGGCGCGAACGTCTTCGGGTCCTCGGCATTGATGCGGCACTCCATCGACCAGCCGCGCAGCACGATGTCGTCCTGCTTGAAGGGCAACGGCTCGCCCGCCGCGATCCGCAGCTGCATCTTGACGATGTCGATGCCGGTCACGAGCTCGGTCACCGGGTGCTCCACCTGCACCCGTGTGTTCATCTCGATGAAGTAGAACTCGCCTTCCTCGTACAGGAATTCCAGTGTTCCCGCGCCGCGATAGCCGACGGCCGCGCAGGCGGTGACGAGGCGCTCCGTCATCTCGACGCGTTGCTTCGCGGTGATGCCGGGTGCCGGCGATTCCTCGATGATCTTCTGGCGCCGGCGCTGCAGGGAACAGTCGCGCTCGCCGAGGCAGACGACGCTGCCGTAGCTGTCGCCCAGCACCTGGAATTCGATGTGCCGGGGCTTCTCGAGGAATTTCTCCATGTAAACCATGTCGTTGCCGAACGCGGCGAGCGCCTCGGTCTTGGCGACGTTGATCGCGTTCACGAGCGTCGCGTCGCTATGGACGACGCGCATGCCTCGCCCGCCGCCGCCACCGGAGGCCTTGATGATCACCGGGTAGCCAATCGCGCGGGCGATGCGGAAGCACTCTTCCTGGTCTTCGGGCAGAGGCCCGTCCGAGCCCGGGACGCAGGGCACGCCGTGCTCTTTCATCACCCGGATCGCCGAGACCTTATCGCCCATCTGGCGGATGGTCTCGCTCTTCGGGCCGATGAAGACGAAGCCGCTGTTCTCGACGCGCTCGGCGAAGTCGGCGTTCTCGGAAAGGAACCCGTAGCCTGGGTGGATGCCGACCGCGTCGGTCACCTCCGCCGCGCTGATGATCGCCGGCATGTTGAGGTAGCTTTCGCGGGAGTTGGGCGGGCCGATGCAGACGGTTTCGTCCGCGAGCAGCACGTGCTTCAGGTTCTGGTCGGCCGTCGAATGCACGGCGACCGTCTTGATGCCGAGCTCGCGGCAGGCGCGCAGGATGCGAAGCGCTATCTCGCCGCGATTGGCGATGACGACCTTGTCGAGCATCGCGGATTACTCGATGGCGAAGAGGGGCTGGCCGAACTCGACCGGCTCGCCGTTCTTGGCGAGCACCGCGGCGACCCGGCCGGCGCGCTCGCTTTCGATCTGGTTCATCATCTTCATCGCCTCGATGATGCAGAGCACCTGGCCGACCCGGACCTCCTGGCCGATTTCGACGAAGGGCTTCGCGCCGGGCGCTGGCGACGCGTAGAACGTGCCGACCATCGGCGCGGTCACCATGTTCTCGTTGCGCGGCGCCGGGGCGGGCTCGGCCACTGCCGGAGCGGCAGCGGGCGGAGCCGCGGGCGCGGCCGCGACGGGCGCGTGCATCGGAATCGTCTGAGTGACGCCCGGCGGGCCCTGCATGACGCGTGCGATGCGGACCGATTCCTCGCCCTCGGTGATCTCGATCTCGGCGAGGCCCGACTCCTCGAGCAGCTCAATGAGCTTCTTGATCTTGCGGATGTCCATACCTATCCCTTGGAAGCCGGATCGAGGCGGTCGAGCGCCGCCTGGAGCGCAAGCTCGTAGCCCTGCGCCCCGAGGCCGACGATGCTTCCCGCCGCGATGTCCGAAAAATAAGAGTGCCTGCGGAACGGCTCGCGCGCGTGCACGTTCGACAGGTGCACCTCGATGAACGGCACGGAGACCGCGAGGAGGGCATCGCGCAGCGCGATGCTCGTGTGCGTGAAGGCGCCGGGGTTGACGATCGCGTAGTCGACCGGCGTGGCGGCGAGCGCCTGGACGCGGTCAACGAGCTCGTGTTCGGCGTTGCTCTGAAAGCTATCCAGTTCTGCGCCCCGCTTCTTGGCGAGGGCCTTCAGGCGCTCTTCGATAGCCGCGAGCGTCACGTCGCCGTACCAGCCCGGCTCCCGGCGGCCGAGCAGATTCAGGTTGGGCCCATTGATGAGCAGGATCCGACGCATTGCCCGACGTCCCCTCCGTATCCCCGTCAGAGGCCGAGCCATTCAACCGGACATCCGGCAATTTGTCCAGAAAAGGCGTCAAACTGGCGCCTAACGGCGCCGATCTGCGGGCAATCAGCCGACTTTGGGGACTTCGGCCCGGATTCGGGCCTGCGCGGCCTTGAGGTCGATCTGGCCGGCATCGAGCGAGCGGACGACGGACAGGATGACGTCGGCCTGCGGCCTGTGTAACTCGCCGACGTGGAGGGCGACGATTCGTCCCGACCCATCGACGAACGCGGTGAACGGCAGGCCGATCGATTCCATGCCGAAGGCCCGGGCGGCATCGAGCCCGTCCTGTTCGCCGATGAGGACCGGATAGTTGACCGGCGTCGACTTGAGAAAGTCGAGGACGTCCTCGCGGAAATCGATCGCGATTCCGATCATCGCGAACCCGTCGAATGCCGGGTCGGCAACCAGCGCATTCAGCATCGGGATCTCACGGCGGCACGGCCCGCACCAGGTGGCCCAGAAGTTGATCACCTGGGGCTTTCCGTTCCATTCGGAGAGGCTACGCAATTTGCCGTCGCGGTCTGCGAGCGTCACCTCGGGTCGGCGATCAGGGACGACGGCCGGCGCAATCGCGGTCGACGCCGCAGCAGCAGGGGCCTCTGCGTGCCCGGTCCATGCTCGGCCCGCGAAGTAGGCGGCAACGCCGGCCACGGCCGCCAGCAGGAATACGAGGAGGTAGCGGCCCGCGCGGGTCATCGTCAGCACTCGCTCGCGAAGCGAGCGAGGTGCGATCTGAAGTCATCCGCCTTGACGTAGCCGACCAGCCGGAAAGCGCGGCACTCGCGTCCCTCCGCGCTGAAAAACGCCGTGGTCGGCGGGCCGTAGATGCCGAAGCGGCGGAACAGCGCCTGGTCGGCCTCGCTGTTGGCCGTGACATCGGCCTTCAGCAGCACGTAGTTCGCGAGCGCCTGGCGGACGGCCGGGACGGAGAACGTGTATTTCTCCATCTCCTTGCAGGAGACGCACCAGTCTGCGTAGAAGTCGAGCAAGACGGGCTTGCCGGCCGCTTTCGCGGCCTCGAGCTCGCGGTCGAGGTCTTCGACCGATGCGATCTTGCGAAACGGCAGTAAATCCGCAGCAGCGGATGTGCCGCCGGCGACACCCGGGATCGACGCGCCACGCAGCGGTTGCAGCGGATCCTGGCCGCCGGCCGCGGCGCCGATCATCATGAGGACGCCCCAGACGATCGACGCCAGGCCGAGGCCGCGCCCTACGATGGGCCAGGCATGGCCGTCTGGACTACGACGGCCGAAGCCGCCGAAATAATAGCCAGCGACAATCGCGAGAAGCGCCCAGAGCGCGAGCGTGACCGAGCCTGGGAGCACGCGTGAGAGCATCCATACCGCGACGGCCAGGAACAGGACGCCAAACAGGGCCTTCACGGTCGTCATCCAAGCGCCGGCATGCGGGAGGAAACGCCCTTCCGCGATGCCGACGAGCAGAAGCGGCGCGCCCATGCCGATCGCCATTGCAAACAGCGCGAGCGCGCCCCGCGGCACGTCCCCGCTTTGGCTGATGAATGCCAAAGCGCCGACGAGCGCGGGCGCGACGCAGGCCGTTACGACAAGGGCGGACAGCGCACCCATGATGGCCGTGCCGACATAGGTTCCCGATCGCTGCCGCCCCGACATCGCCGCGAGCCGCGTTTCGACCGCGGCCGGAATCTTGAGGTCGTAGAGCCCGAACATGGCCAGTGCGAGCACGACGAACAGCGCAGCAAAGGAAATGATGATCCAGGGCTGCTGGAAGAACGCTTGCGCCTGCTTTCCGGCGGCTGCGAAGACGGCACCGACGACGGCGTATGTCAGCGCCATGCCGAGCACGTAGGTGAGCGACAGGAAAAACGAGCGCTTGGGAGTCGCGGTGACCCCCTGGGTCGCGATGATTCCCGACAGAATCGGGATCATGGGCAGTACGCAGGGCGTGAAGGCGAGCAGGAGGCCGATGCCGAAGAACGTTGCCATGACGGCGAAAAGGTTGCCGCCGGCAATGAGGCTCGACAGCCGATCCTGCTCCGAGACCATCGGCGCGGTCCCGCCGGAAGCGGCGGATGCACGCTTGGCAAGCGTGCCCGGCGGCGGCATGTCGATCGCGATCGTCTTGGTGACCGGCGGGTAGCAGAGGCCGGCGTCGGCACAGCCCTGGTAGCTCACCTGGATCTCGAAGGACGATGCGTCGCCCGAGCGTGACACGGGCACCGTCGCGCTCAGCGCATCGTAGTAGACCTCGACGTCGCCGAAGAACTCGTCATGGTGCTTCTTGCCGTCAGGCATGGCGACCGCGCCGAGCGTGAAGCCGGGCGTTGCGGTCTTCACTGACACGCGGTGGCGATAGAGGTAGTAGCCCGGCGCGATCTGCCAGTCGAGCAGCACGCGATCGCCGCCGTCGGCAATGGCGGAGAACATGAAGGCCTGGTCGACGGGCAGAAACTGGTCTTCGTTGGAGGCCGGGCCCAGCAGGCCCTGGCTGGCCGCCAGGCCCGAAACGGTGAGCCCGAGGAGGGCGAGGAGCGTCCTGAATTTTTTCATGGCGGGCGAGAGGTTAGCGGCCTCGTTGGCGCTTGTCGCGACGGCTTGCCCGTTTTCGCGCCGGGAGCGCTGTTTTCGCACGACGCTAGTCGTTTAAACGCCTTAAGAATCAAGTAGATACGAATCCTTATCACTCAGCGCCCGAGAGTGCTTGAATTTGGGTCGCCGAGCCCTATCATTAGCACCCGTTCGGCGTGAGTGCTAACGAATTCCCAAGGAGTGTTGAACCATGAAGATCCGTCCGCTTCATGATCGCGTAATCGTCAAGCGCGAAGATGAAGAGCGCAAGTCCCCCGGCGGCATCGTGATCCCGGACACGGCCGCAGAGAAGCCTATCCGCGGAAAGATCGTCGCGGTCGGCAAGGGCAAGATTCTCGAAGACGGCAAGGTCCGTCCGCTCGACCTCAAGGTCGGCGACAAGATCCTGTTCGGCAAGTACGGCGGAACCGAAGTCAAGGTGGACGGCGAAGAGCTCCTCGTGATGCGCGAGGAAGACGTCATGGCCGTCATCGAAAAGTAATCCAGAGGAATACGAATCATGGCAGCCAAGGAAGTCCGTTTTTCAGACGACGCGCGCACCCGCATGGTACGCGGCGTCAACCTGCTCGCGAACGCCGTCAAGGCGACGCTGGGCCCGAAGGGTCGCAACGCCGTGCTCGAGAAGAGCTTCGGCGCCCCGACCGTCACCAAGGACGGCGTCTCCGTCGCCAAGGAAATCGAGCTGAAGGACAAGTTCGAGAACATGGGCGCGCAGATGGTCAAGGAAGTCGCGTCCTCGACCTCCGACGAGGCCGGTGACGGCACCACGACCGCGACCGTGCTCGCGCAGGCGATCATCCGCGAAGGCATGAAGGCCGTCGCCTCGGGCATCAACCCCATGGACGTCAAGCGCGGCGTCGACCTTGCGGTCGTTGCGGCGGTCGACGAGCTGAAGAAGCTCTCGAAGCCCTGCAAGGACTCGAAGGCGATCGCGCAGGTCGGCACGATCTCCGCGAACAGCGACGAGGCGATCGGCAAGAAGATTGCCGACGCGATGGAGAAGGTCGGCAAGGAAGGCGTGATCACGGTCGAGGAAGGCTCGGGTCTCGACAACGAGCTCGAGGTCGTCGAAGGCATGCAGTTCGACCGCGGCTACCTGTCGCCGTACTTCATCAACAACGCCCAGAACCAGACCAGCGAGCTCGAGGGCCCGTACATCCTGCTGTACGACAAGAAGATCTCGAACATCCGCGAGATGCTGCCGCTGCTCGAGGGCATCGCGAAGGCGGGCAAGCCCCTGCTCGTGGTCGCCGAGGACGTCGAGGGCGAGGCGCTCGCGACGCTCGTGGTGAACACGATCCGCGGCATCGTAAAGGTGTGCGCGGTCAAGGCGCCGGGCTTCGGCGACCGCCGCAAGGAAATGCTGAAGGACATTGCGATCCTGACGGGCGGCACCGTCATCGCCGAGGAAGTGGGCCTGTCGCTCGAGAAGGCGACGCTCAATGACCTCGGCCGCGCGAAGAAGATCGTCGCCGAGAAGGAGAACACGACGATCATCGACGGCGCTGGCAAGGCCGGCGACATCAAGGCGCGGGTCGACAACATCCGCCAGCAGATCGAGGACGCCACCTCCGACTACGACAAGGAAAAGCTCCAGGAGCGCGTGGCGAAGCTCTCGGGCGGCGTCGCCGTGATCAAGGTCGGCGCGGCCACCGAGGTCGAGATGAAGGAGAAGAAGGCCCGCCTCGAGGACGCGCTGCACGCCACACGTGCGGCAGTCGAGGAGGGCGTGGTCCCGGGCGGCGGCGTGGCGCTCGTTCGTGCGCAGAAGGCGCTCGACAAGCTCACGGGCATCAACGAGGACCAGAACGTCGGCATCCGCATCCTGTCGCGCGCCATCGAAGAGCCGCTGCGCCAGATCGTGCAGAACGCCGGTGAAGACGGCTCCGTCGTCCTCGCCAAGGTGCGCGAGAGCAAGGGTGCCCACGGCTACAACGCCGCGACCGGCGAGTACGGCGACCTGATCGAGATGGGCATCCTGGACCCGACCAAGGTCACGCGCCTGGCGCTCCAGAACGCCGCGTCCGTCGCCGGCCTCCTGCTCACCACCGAGGTGATGGTCGCCGAGGCTCCGAAGGAGGAGCACGAGCATCCCCCGATGCCGGGCGGCGGCATGGGCGGCATGGACATGTAAGGCCGACAGGCTTTACGTTCGATCGAAGGGCCCGGGAGGCGACTCCCGGGCCTTTTTGTTGGGCGCGTGCCGGACGCGCGTACGCACGGCCGACGACATGTGCGTGGCGAGTATCCGCCGCTTGGCGGACTCGTATTCGGCATCGCTGATCGCGCCCACTTCGCGCAGGCGGAAGTGCTCGCGCATCTCGTCCCGCAACTGCTTCGCGCGCGATCTACGCCGCGCGCGGAACGCGACATCCAGGTGTACCGCCAGTCGAGGCAGGAAAGTGCGCAGCGCGCGGAAAGTTCCGAGGTGGCCGGCGTGCGCCAGCAGCCGGGCCCGCCCGTGAGCGCTGACCAGCGCGAGCGTTTCGCGCGAGAGCTGATACGCAGCGAACATCGCGCACCCCCCGAGGCCGAACAGCGCAGCCGTGGCCGGGAGCCACTCGTGGCGCCACCACGGAGCCCGGCCGGATGCAATGGCGTGCGCACCGGCGATCGCCAGCGCCATGAACAGGGCGCCGGACGCCACCCAAGGCCATGCGAGCTGGCGCTCGCGGCGCGGCGCGGGGTCGACGAAGCGCAGGTCGATCACGTAGCGGGCGACGACCGAACCTGCGCGCATGATGCGCACCGACAGGAAGTAGTACTCGATCAGCGCGAGTTCGACGGAGCGACGACGGGCGTCGCGCAGCATCACCCGTGCGTGGATCCTGCGCGCGGTCTCGCGCGCGGGCACCACTCGCTCGTCCGACTCCAGGAGGATGTGCTCGGCCGCGTCCATGCGCGACACATCTTCCGACAATCCGCTGCGAGGCGCACGCCGCGCGACGCGGCGCGCTTACGTCAAACGGCCGTGTAAGACAGCCGCATGACATAGTCGGGATTGGACACGCGTGGCGCGGGGGTATCGGGCCGTGCGACGCCCGTCACGAATGAACTGCGACCCCGATCACACATCGCGGGATGAACTGAGAGAATAGTCGCACCGCGATTCAGTCAAGGGCAAAGCAGTCGAAAGGCTGCGACGCAAAGTCTCCGGTCTAAAGGGCGCGAGCCCCAGGATAGCGGGACCGCCGGAATCCGAGCCCTAGCGGGCCCGAATCGGTTGCTTTGCCCAGGTTTTTTTTGCGGGGCGAGTGATGCGAGAGGGCCATGCCATGCCGCTGATCATCCGTCTTTTCGTCGCCGTCTCCCTGGCGCTGTGCATCGGGATCGCGGTCGCGCGGGCCGACGAGGCCGACCGGCAGCAGATGAAGGGGCTCGACGAGCAGGTCCAGGACATCAAGACCGACGTGCTCGGCATCGCGGCGGAGCTGAACCAGCTGGAGGAGAAGCTGCTGTACCCGTCGGGCACGCAGCTCGCGGTGTTCGTGGCGCTCGCGCAAGGCGACGCGGTCCGGCTCGACGCGGTCCAGATCCAGATCGACGGACAGCCCGTCGCGCGCTACATCTACAGCTTCAAGGAGCTCGATGCGCTGCGCAAAGGCGGCGTGCAGCGCATCTACGTCGGCAACGTCGCGACCGGCACGCACACGCTCGAGGTGTCCGTCGGCGGCAAGCTCGAAGGTGGCGCCGATTACAGCGAGACCGGCCAGTTCAGCTTTGATAAGGGCGTGGGCCCGAAGCTCGTCGGGCTGACCGTTTCCGGACCGGGGTCGGGTCGCGACCCCATCGAGCTCGGGAACTGGTAGCGATGGCGCGCACGCCGCACCGCTGGCTCGCCCTCGGCGCCGCCGCCCTGCTCACGTCGAGCCCGTGCTGCGGCGCAGAGCTGCGCGACCTCT
>Ga0075424_100003656_pt1 | contig 14444 bp, 12 predicted proteins | sample SoiMethybrSBSTD3_FD_75301 | JGI IMG/M metagenome (GOLD analysis project Ga0075424, IMG submission 75301) | Bulk soil microbial communities from a Populus tree surrounding site in Tennessee, USA - Soil MetaG P. TD hybrid SBSTD3 | ecosystem: Environmental > Terrestrial > Soil > Tree plantation... | reverse complement strand
TCGACGTCGAGATTCAGCTGCGGCTGCTCGAACACCTGGTGGATGTGAACGTCCGCGGCGCCCGGGATGCGCGCGACTCGTTCGCGCAGGCGCTGCGCGATCTTGTAGTTGCTCGCAGCGTTCGGACCCACCACCTGTACGTCGATCGGCGCCGGCAGCCCGAAATTGAGAATCTGGTTCGTGATGTTCGCCGGCTCGAAGAAGAACACCATGTCGGGAAACTTCTCAGTCAGCCGTTTGCGCAGCTGAACCTGGTAGTCGCTGACCGCGCCGTGTCGACCTCGCGCGAGGGAAATCAGGATCTCGCCATCGGTGGCGGCGATGTTCGGCACGTCGCCCTGGGCAAGGCTGCTCCACGCGTTCGGGATACCGATGTTCTCGAGCACCGTGTCGATTTCAGCCGGCGGCACCGCGTTGCGAATCTCGCGCTCGACGTCGGCGAAGCGGACTTCCGTCTGCTCGATCCGCGTACCGGGCGCCATGCGCGCATGCAGGCGTAGCGTGCCGGCGTCGACGTCGGGGAAGAAGTCGCGGCCGACCAGTTGCGTCAGCAGCAGCGAGCCCAGCGACATCAGGAGAAAGCCGGCCAACACCGGTGCTCGACGGTCGAGGGACCACTCGAGCAGGCCCATGTAGCAGTAGCGAAGATGCTCGAAGCCGTCGTTCATCCTGCGATGCAGCGTCCGAAGCGCGCCGCTGCCGCCGCCGTGCCCCGCCGCTTCACCGCGCAGCATGTGATGCACCATCGTCGGCACCAGCGTTCGCGACAGCAGGTACGACGCCATCATCGCGAACACGACGGCCATCGCGAGCGGCGTGAACAAGTACTGCGCGGTCCCGGTCAGCAGCAGGACCGGTACGAACACGATGCAGATCGACAACGTGGACACGAACGTCGGCACCGCAATCTGCGACGCGCCGTCCAGCACGGCGCGCACCAGCGGCTTGCCCATCGCCAGGTTGCGATGCGTGTTCTCGATTTCGACGGTCGCGTCGTCCACCAGGATGCCGACCGCGAGCGCGAGCCCGCCGAGCGTCATCACGTTGATGGTCTGGCCGAGCAGGCTCAGGATGGAGATCGACGTCAGAATCGACAGCGGGATGGAGACGCACACGATGAACGTGCTCCGCCAGCTGCCCAGAAACAAGAGAATGACCAGACCGGTCAGCACGGCAGCAATCAGCGTCTCGCGCACGACTCCGCCGATCGCCGACCTCACGAACAGCGACTGATCGCCGAACACCGACAGTTTCAGCTCCGGCGTCACCGTCCCCATGATTCGCGGCAGCGCGTCCTTCACCGCGTTGACGATGGCGAGCGTCGACGCCCGGCCGTTGCGCGTGATCGTCAGCAGCACGCCGCGCGAGCCGTTGGTGCGGACGATGTTGGTCTGCGGAATGAACCCGTCGTGGACCGTGGCGACGTCCTTCATGTAGATCGTCGCGCCGTTGACCGTCTTGATCGGCAGGTCGTTGAATTCGGCGACGCTCGGCAAGCTGCTGTTCAATCGGACGGGATACTCCGTCCCGGCGAACTTCGCGGTGCCGGCCGGTACGATCAGATTCTGAAGATTCAGTGCGTTCGAGACATCGATCGGCGACAGCCGCTTGGCGTACAAATCATCGAGATTCAGGTCCACCATGACCTGTCGATTCTTGCCGCCGAACGGATAGGACACCGTCGCGCCCTGCACGGTCGCCAGCGGCGTTCGGATGAAATTGTTCCCGAGGTCGAAGATCTCCTGCTCCCGAAGCGTCGGGCTGCTCAACCCCAGCTGAAGAATCGGCACGCTCGCGGCGTCGTACTTGAGGACCTGCGGCGGGAACGTCCCAGGCGGCATGTTGCGGACCTGCACCTGGCACTGCGTGACGATCTGCGAGAGCGCAAGATCCACCTGGACCGTCGGATGAAAGTAGACGCGAACGACCGCGATGCTTTGGTGCGACTGCGATTCGATGTGCTCGATGCCGACGACGTTGGACGTGATCGCCCGCTCGAAGTTCGTGACGATTCGGCTCTCCATCTCCTCCGGCGTCAGCCCGTTGTATTGCCAGACGATACTGACGACTGGAATGTCGATGTACGGAAAGATGTCAACCGGCGTCGTCGCGATCGCCACGCCGCCGAGGATGGCAATCAGGACCGCGGCGACGACGAACGTGTACGGGCGACGAAGGGCGAGCCTGACGATCCACATCGGTGCGAGTACCCGAGGCCCATGAGCGGCGTCACCTATCGCGGACGCCGTCGCCACACGCGCGGGAGTCCTGCGCGCCGGGGCGCTCGGCCTTGATCATATAGCGCCCGGTCACGGACGAACGGGCCTGCCCCTGCGGCAGCGTCCCCGTCGGGGCCCGGCCTTCGGCGTGGTCGCCGTGTCAGGCTGCCGCAAAAATACCCTGCCCATCACGCCCATGACATCGACGGCCGCGCCGAAGCTTCGACATTTCAGTGCTGTACGATCCGGACCTCCGTTCGCATCCATGGGTGAATGCAGCACTGGTACTTTTCGACGCCCACTTCGTCTGTCGTTTCCTGGAACGAGTCGCCCGGATGAAGGAGCTTCACTGCCCGCGGATTGCACTCGGGGATCGTGGGTCCAAACCCGCCAACCTGATTAATCTGGTTAACGAAGCCGCCACCGAACTCATCGACCTCCGTAAACGTGTGCGTTTCGCCACCATGGTTGAACGCCGACAATACGTCGCCGAGCTTGATCATGACTTCTCCGGGAGCCATGTGCCAGGCACCGACCGAGTGGTGGCGCCCCAGCTGGTCGAGAAAGTTCTCGAGTCGAACGCCTCCCTGCCTTACACAAGTCCCCGGTCCAATCCCGAGAGGCGGCGGGGCGTTGAAGGTTTCGGGATCGCAGGCGTCCATCAGCATGACGGTTTTTCCCTGAGCTGTCTTCGCAGAAGACTGCGCGAGGGAACCGGCTGAAGCCGTGTCGACCTGATTGGAACCCGATGGGCTGGCGGGGAGAGCGTCTCGGTTCTGGCACCCGAGCGCCACTGCAGCGGCGAAGCAGACAACCACAAGAAAGGCACGAATTGACATGAAGTCTCCTTTCGTGTGGCAACGACAAGCAAATCGGACGCCTCGTCAGGCGCAACGTCAGCAACATCCACTACGGCTCTCGCTCGATTGGATTCTCATGGTGAGTGGTAAGTTTTATTGTTGAGATTCCTCGGATGAGGTCGACGATCAATCGACCAAAAAGAATCTGTGCACGATCAGTCCATCAGGACCTCTCCGTGGTGCTACGTTTGTCGTCGTTCAGGTGAGAGTCTGATCGCCTTTCTCGGTCGCGTCTTTCAATTTCAAGCACACCTCGAGGAAGACCGTCATGTCCACAAAGTACACACCGCTGACACAGTCGGAGCTCGATCTCATTGGTGTACTCGAAGGCTTTTCGGTACCCACGTGGAACGGGCCGGCGCTTCCTCGCCCTGAGGGCGCGGAAGGCCTCGAAGAGGTCTTCGACTCAGTCGATAGATTGATCGCGCGCGGCCAATACCTGATTCAGCCGAAGGACGGACTCTCGATCGCGTACACGCTGAACAACATTACCGCGACGGCGGAGCGCTTCATGCTCGGCACCGAGGAGCAGGTGCAGCAAGCGGCGGATTTGCGGGGGTTGCTGATACTCATCGAAGAGTTCTTGCGGAAGATCTTCACGAGTCCGGCCCACGCGAACCTGATTGTTTCGGCTTTCGACAGACTGCGGGCGAAGCTCGAGGCACGACTGGTGGCTCGTTCGACAGCACATGGCACAGTATCCCCAGCATCGGCCGTGTATCGATCCAGCATGTCGCCGCTCACCGCTTTCGAGGGAGCACCCGACTACTCGGCATTCACGCTCGAGGATCCCAGCCAGTTTGGGATGGCCTGGACGACTTTCGAGGACGTGTTTCGCCGAGGCTTTCCGCACATCACCGAGTATTGCGCCGCGATCACGGATCCGAAGGAGGCGACGCGGCAGTTCTGGCCGACGCTGCGGAGCCACGCACTGCCGTACAACCTCCTCGTCCTGCAGAAGTTGACTCCGGCCACCGCGATGCCATTCCAGAACAATCTGGGACTGGCCTGGTTGCCGACATATAACGAACTTCTGGACCAGGGCAGGCTGTACGGCATCGACATGACGATATTCTCCGGTCTCGGCCCGCACGAGGTTGCGAACGGCACGGTGCGGTCTACACCGAGCACCATGGCTCTGCTCGAGATGGACGAGCAGAAGAACCTGAATCCGATCGCGGCGTACGTGGTCGACCCGAACAATATCAACTCTGCACAGACATACACGCCGTCGTCACCATCGTGGGTTTACGGATTGCTGGCCGTGAAAACGTCGTTGACGGTTCATGGCATCTGGCTCGGCCACGTCTACACGCAACACATCGTGACGGCCGCGATGCAAATGGCCATGCTGAATACACTGCCTGCCAGCAACATCATCTATCAGCTGCTCGCACCGCAATCGCAGTACACGATTCCATTCGACTTGCTGCTGTTGGTTGGATGGTCCACCCTCGCTCCGCCAACGTCAATCAGCGATCCCGGCAAGTTCCTCACCCTCTGCAACAAGTTCTCGGCGACGCACGAGTTCTTCTCAACCGATCCCGCCGAGACGCTGGCGCAGTTGAACCTTGCTGAAGCCGACTTCACGGACCCTTCGATCGACGATCAGCCCTGGAATCTCTATCCCAACGTACAGAAGATCCTGAAGGTCTGGCAGCTGACAGCCGATTACGTCAGCGCCGTCGTCGATGCGGGGTATGCGACGGACGCGGCGGTGGCGGCTGACGCTGATTTGGCGAATTGGATTAGCGTGGCGAGCGGCCCGGGGAATGTTGCGGGCCTTCCCAGAGTGGATTCGAAGGCAGCCTTGAAGGCTGTGGTGACCAGCATTCTCTATCGGATCACTTTCCACGGAATGGGCCGATTGAGAAGCATCAGCTCGCCTGAGCCGTCGTTTGCCCCCAACTATCCGCCGTGCCTGCAGAACACGACGATTCCGGATCCGTTGGATCCGCTGCCCACCTCGGAGCTCTTGAAAACGTATCTGCCGAATACCGGAACGCTGGGGGAACTGATTACCTTCTACGACATCTTTTCCTACACGGCACCGTATGTGCCCCTGGTTCCTCATAAGGGCCCTGAGGACGAGTTGTTCTTCGATCAGACGCTGCATCCGACTGCGAACCAGGCCTTGATCGAGTTCCGGCGCGGGATCGAGGATCTGATCAGGACGCTGCAGCCAGATTGGGTTCAAATTGGTCAGTGGTCGAGAAGTATCGAGCTGTAGTTCCGGGAACGGCCCTCTTCGATTCGCGCCCTCGTGTTAGCGAACGTCCGGAACGCGCCTAGTCGTCGCGGAACGTCCCGGCGGTATTCCTGACCACGCCTGCGACCGCCTGTGTCGGGTGGAACTCGCCGACCAGGAACGGCGTCCACGCCACGGCATTCGAGAGATCGGGATCGCGCGCGGTGTTGTACGCCGTCAGCACATCGACGTGCGACTTCTGCGCGTGTCCGTTGAGCAGAGTGTCGCCGATGAAGATCAGTGTGCCGACTCGGCCAACGCGGCTGACCCACCCGTGGTGCCAGCGCCGGACGCGGCCCAGCCATCGCTCACGGCGAGCGTCTCGCGGCTGAGCGCGTCATAGAAAGGAGAGATGCCCTGGGCTCCGGCGACGGTCGCGGTCAGCCCGATGGCACACAGAAGCAGACAGGCTCGCATCACTCCTCCTGACGACGCTGCACCGCGGAATCCGGCGCGCGACTCATTCTTTCGGCGTGAACACGACGTAACCGATCGCGCACAAACCGACGAGCGCGAGCGGCGGCCCCCACACCGCGAGCGCTATCCGTTCGGGCGGCGCCGCGCGCCGCCGCAGCACATACGCCAGAATGGGACCGCCTGCCGACAAGATCAGCGCGCCTGCCCAAAACGTCGTCACTACGGGGCCGGCCCACGGATTGCGATCGTGCCAGCTATCGAGGATCCACCCAAAGACGATGATGAGCAGTCCCACCATCAGCAGGTCGATGATGACGCCGATCGCGACGAATGCACGGTACATGGTCACCTCGCCGACCGGGTGGTCATCTTAACGCGCGAACGGACTTCTCGGGCCTGCCCTTCCAATCGTGCGCAGACGCGACAGCGTGTCGGCGTCTGTCGCTCGCTCGCCTGCAGTCGAACGACGTTTTCGCCTAGTGGGGTGCTCTGAAATAGACCACGCCAGGATGTGAAGACAGCGAACACCGAAGTAATTGGGCCGTCAGGAATGGAACGCGTCTTGTAACCTCAGCGGTTCGTGGAGGACTCTCATCACCACAGGCGTGCCCACAGAAGGCCAATAGAAAAAATCTCCACGCGGTGGCGGTGGTTCGGGTCCTGGATGGATCGTCGGCGGTATCGCCGCCGGCAAGCGTATTTTCGTCCAACGGATACGCTCGCCCTCGACGCCGCACTGGTCCAGCTCATCGACCGGATCGTGAACGTCCGATTCGCGGACGTTGCCGGTGCAGACAGTCCGTTTGCCGGACAGTCGCTCTACCGGATCTTCGGACAAAAAAGATTCGGCTCGACATTCATGCGACCGGAACGCGACTTCGATTTCTTGGAATGATGATGCTACACGCAAAGCCTTGGCGGCTCTGGAGGCGACGCCGCTCAGAGAGGCAATCGGAGCCGCGCGATACGCCTCAGGGTTGCATCGGCTTGCTCCGCCCCGCCAACGCCTGGACCAACGGCGCCAGATCGTTGGGAACGGTCGCCTCGTCGAATTCGAGGCGTCGCACACCGGCATCGGTTTCCATTTCGATCTCGTAGACGATCTGATCGCGCGCCTTTGACGGTGCGACCGGCGTCGGGCCCGATCCGGCGTGACGTTCCAGCGCCGTGCGGAACGCGACGTCGAGCTCATTGAACTCGACGTCGCACCCGCGCACGAGCCCCGCAAAGCCGCCAGATTGACGGAAGCGGATCTTGTGAATTGCCAAGTAGTCAGAACCCCACAGTCTTCCAGGCCTTGATGACCGCTTTCTCTTCGGTGCTACCCGCTCCGAACAAGGCTCCTGCGTTCTGCGTCGACATGTCAACCATCTGCTTGAAGTTGCTGGTCTTGTTCAGCGCGAGGAGAGTCCGGTACCAAATCCGCCCGGCCTTCTCCCACGCGCGACCACCGAGCGCGTTGGCCACCAGGAAAAACGCGTGGTTCGGGATGCCGGAATTGATGTGGACACCACCGGAGTCGGAGGTTCCCCTGAACTTGTTCTTCAGGTGTTTCGGCTGCGGATCTGTGCCCAAATTGGGATCGTCCTCGAAAGCAAGCTCGTCTTTGAATGTGCGCAGCGCCTTGGCCTGTGTTCCGGGACCCATGATGTCAGGACCGATCAGCCAGTCGGCTTTGGCCGCGGTCTGCTTCTTCTTCCACTGCTTGACGAGAGAGCCAAAGACGTCAGCAAAGTGCTCGTTCAACGCTCCCGACTCGTCTCGGTACTCCAGATTCGAGGTGTGGGTGACGACACCATGTGACAGCTCGTGGCCAACGACATCCACCGAGCGGGTGAATCGGATGAAGACGACGCCGTCACCGTCTCCGTACGCCATCTGCTCGCCGTTCCAGAACGCATTGTTGTAGCTGTTGCCAAGATGCACGCTCGACACGAGCGTCATGCCGTGGTCGTCCAGGGAGTTTCGATTGAAAAGCTTCCTGTAGAAGTCGTACGTCGCACCGGCATAGTCGTAAGCCTCGTTGACGGCCGGATCCTTGGTCTTCGGGTCCCCCTCGCTTCGCATCAACTTGCCGGGCAGAAACGACGAGCCTTGCGTCTTCATGTCGTAGACCAGGCGATTCTTCTTGCCCTCGGGCGATGGCAAGGCGGTCATCGCCGGCAACTGAGCCAGCGCTGTCCGCGTAGCCCGTAGGGTCGCGGACCGCGCGATAGCTTCGATGGCCAGCTTGCGGACTCTCGGCAAGGGCGACTCGGCCAATTTGTCGAGAATGTACGGTGGCAGGATGCAATGAATGGGATTACGGCAGCAGCTCACGCGAGGCTCCTTTCCATCTACAACGGCTCGCGATCTGACGAGCCAAGGCTTGGACCTGCCGAAGCGCAGCGAGAACGAACTCACGCGGCAACGCGGCCGGCTTCGAACACACCTGACGAAGCAAGAGGTTTGCCGACGTTCGTCCGACGACACGGTAACGCGGTAACCACGCCAGGCCGAAGCTGTTGGATGTGTAGTTGGCATGCGCCACCGATGTGTCCAGTGGAAAATGCACTCACCGAACAGTGAGTGCACTAGCTGAATGGATAGAATCCCCGTCGTCGAGAAGGTTAATGACGGCGCATAGCGGTTGGCGGGTTGACTGGCGCCTCGCCGAGAACATCGATGACGATCGTCGAGAGGAAGCCGGCAAACATGACGACCAGGCCGATGACCGCCAAATTGATCGTGCGACGGTGCTGCGCTTGCATCTCGCGCGGGACCTGCAGTGCTCGATACAGCGCGAGCACTTGGAGAGCCACGCTGCTTCCATAAAACAACAATGGAATGGCCCCGACCAGCTCCCATTTTCCGGGCCGGTTGCTCCATTCGCCCAAGATCGCGATTGAGAAGCCGAGCAAGACACCTAGTGCGGTTATTGAACCGTTTCGCTCCGTGTCGGAGATCCGTTCCATTTTCTGCCTCCCACAAAAACGGGGCGCGGGTGTCCCCAGTGGAGTGACTCGGTCAATGCTAACCGGCGGCTTTCGGCCAGGACTGATTGACACGTTTCATGACCGGGTATAGACTCCGCCGCCTCGAAACGCCGCAGAAGTCACCGTGCACCTTCCCTCGTTGGCCTCAGCTCATCCGCCAACTTCAAATACATAACCGATGCGGCTTTGCGGGCGTCTGTGGATGATCGGAAGCCTTTTTCAGAATGGAGGACAGAAATGGCTAATGACAATGCCCCCAAACATGATGATCAGGAAATGGTTGAGCCCCGAACGCACCGGCGTTTGCTTCAATTCATTAATGCGGCCCGCACTCCTCAGGATCTCGCGTTCGTTCCACAAACCGATGTTCCCCCTGCGGAAGCTGAACCCATCGTAAGACGACCTGACGTGCGCGAGCAGCGTGAGGCGCCTGAACAGCTCATCGACTTTGATCAGGCGCTCGCCATTCTCCTGGCGCGCGACCGAGTAAGCCCCTTATACGGGTTCGGACACATCGATCAACTGCGCGACATCATCGGCCGATTGAATCTGCACGGGTTTCTGGATCGATTGCTCGAGTGCATGGGCCCCGCGCGCTTTGGTGAGTGGAGCACGGTAGGGCCCATCAAAGATGACCAGGGCCAGATCATCGATATCGTCCACGCTGCGATGCTGCGCACCGGCTGGGTCATGTTCATCGAAGCCGCGTGCGGCCTGGCCGCTTCGCGCACACCACTCTGGAATCCTTTCAACCGCGCGACGGTGGAAATCAAGGTGCCGGCATCTCCCACCGACAACCTCTATTGCTCGGGACATTCATTCCTGTCGGACGGCAGACTGCTGGTGGTAGGAGGCGGCGGCGATCTCGGAGACACTCCGCATCCCAACTTTGGCTGGGTATTCGATCCAGTGGCCGGACCGAATGGAACCTGGAGCTTCACCAAAGACAACGCCAACGTTCGGACCCGGATGCACGTCGATCGCTGGTACCCAACGCTTGTCACATTGGGCGACGTGCCAGGGCGCGTCCTGATTGCTTCCGACAACAATCAGATGGAGGTTTATGAAGAGGCGACCGGCACGTTCGCGCTGATCACCGCCAACGGCTCCGATCGAGCGTTCCGGCCAAGGTACCCTGGCCTGCATCTGCTGCCGGGCGGCGAGATATTTTTTGCGCCGGTCGGGTTCGCCAGCGGCGGCTCGGCCCCAAATGACTTTCCAGGAAATGAACCTGCCGGGTATTGGGAGTTCGATAATACAGATAACCTGAAAGGCCATTGGACCGATCTCGATCCGAACGATCGCACGAAAGGTATGTCTGTGCTCTTGCTCAGTCCGACCTATCCATTCGCGCAAGTGATGGTCATCGGAGGAGGTAATCTTAATAAGAGCAGGACCTTCCAGATTATCAATCTGTCCAACCTGTCCCCTGAATGGCAACCAGCCATGAGTTTTCCAATGGCGCCGGGGCAAACACAACCGACGTCCCGCGTGAACCCGAACCCGGTTCTACTACCGGACGGCACAGTTTTCTTGTCTGGTGGCGCATCCGCCGGAGAACCGTGTTGGTCATATAACCCGACGACAGGGGGATGGTCGCAGAGGGCCGATGCGCCACGCACGCGGCAATACCACTCGCATGCGCTGCTGTTGCCCACCGGCGAGGTGATGTCGAGCGGCTGGCAGAACGCCAGCATGATCGACATCTTTGCGCCACCCTACTTGTTCAAAGGCCCACGCCCGGTGATCGACTCGGTGGCCGACGCCGTCGATGTCGGTAACGAGTTTGAGATCTACACGTATCAGGCGTACGAGATTAAGAAGGTAGTACTGGTCCGGCCAATGGCGCCCACTCATAACACGGACAGTGAGCAGCGCGTCATTCAATTGCAGTTCAGCTGTGCCGGCGAGAATTATCTGCGCGCCAGGACGCCCAACGGCTGGCATCCACATGCGACGGCCCCGCGCGGGTATTACATGTTGTTCATCCTTAACAAAGACGGCGTTCCGTCAGTAGCCAAATTCATTCGGTTGCAATAGCCCAACTGGAGGTGTGAAACACCTTCTTCTTACAGTCTGAATGTGCGACGGACGCGAGGCCGACTTGTTCCTGCTAGGACAACTTGAACTGGCAGCACGGCCGGGCGCAAGATGTCACCACAACCTCTTAAAGGATTGGTCTTTCCGACCAGACGTTCGGCTGCCCTTTGGGTTTGGAGGATGAATGGTTGGTAACCTGTTCAGGCTGTTCGCGGTCCAAATTTTCGTCCTTACGGCAGTCGCCGCGAATGCATGGGCACAAGAGGCTCCGCAGAGTTTCGAGTCACAGAATACACTGCTCTCCCAAAAACAATTCCTCCAAGCGCGGGCAGCGTTCGAGCGGGTTGTGACCCCCGCAATGGGGCTTGGCATCCATTTCAACGAAACTTCTTGCGCCGGCTGCCACCTCGCCGCAGGTGCGAAGGGCTTGCCCGGAGGAAGTGGTCCGATAACAGAAATTCGCGCAGGATACCTCGGCCGGAGCAAGGAATTCATTCCAGCGCCTGGCGGAACCCTGATAACGACGAGGGCCGTGGGCAACGTGACTCCGGAGATAAAGGCTCTGTCGAACAGCCAGAATATTCGCGACCGGTTTATTACGACATCTCTGTTTGGAGCGGGATTCGTGGAATGCGTCGCGGACGACGTGCTGCGACGGATCGCGCGGGACCAGGCTGACGACAGCCACGGGCGAATTCGGGGACTCATTCGGGAAGTCCCCATTTTGGAGACTCCCGGCAAAACGGCGGTCGGGAGGTTCGGGTGGGCCGCGCAGCACGCGAGCCTGCTCTCCTTTTCCGCGGATGCCTATAGAAACGAGATGGGTATCACGTCCCCTCTAGCACTCAACGACAATACCCTCCTCGGAGACCCGGTGGACGACGGGGTCGCAGACCCGGAAGATACCGGAGGACGATTCGGTGAGTATGTGGAGTCGTTTGCTAACTTCATGCGCGCTTTGTCGGCGCCGCCTCGTCTTCTCCCTCGCGATCGGAAGGAACGTGAAGAGATCGAGCAAGGATTCAAGGTATTCAAGTCCAGTGGCTGCGCCGCCTGCCACTTGCCGGAACTTGTCACAGCGAGCGCGGGCGCATGGGTGAATGGCAGAGCCTTTCGCGTGCCGAAAGCGCTCGGGAACAAGAAATTTCACCCTTATGGCGACTTCCTTTTGCACGACATCGGGACCGGGCCAACCATCCTGCGCGAAGAGATGCCGCCGGAGTCCAGAGGAATGATTCGCACGGCGGCTCTCTGGGGGATCGGGACGCGGCTGGTCCATGGCGAGCCGCTTCTCCACGACGGCAGCGCCCGCAGTCTGGAGGACGCCATTCAGAGACACAAGAACAGTGCTGCCCGCGAAGCCGAGAAGTTTCAGCGCCTGCGCGCGAAGGAAAGAACCAGGCTCTTGAAATTCCTGCGGAGTCTCTAATGTGCTGCACGAAGCCGCCGCAGTCCTAGTACGGCTACTCCAGAGTTTTTGCTGCGCTCGCAAAAAAACCCAAATACGCGACGAGCAGAATCGCCACGCCCAGCGACAATACGCCGAGCAATACCTGGTGATTGAGCAATCCCCACGTGCCCGTTCCTGAAGCCAGCACAATCGACAACCAGATGAGCACGAGGTGGAACGAACGCAGCGAGAGCGTCGCGTCACGCGGTGGCGCTTGCGGCGGGGGCACTCCCGGCGTCGGATTCCGACGATATCCTGGATGGATATCGCCAGCGCCAGTCGGGAGACGCGGCCCGAGCTCGATCTTGCCCCGCCTGATCTCCTCGAAGAGGTACGGCACTAACAGGGCAGCAAAGAGCCCAACCGCGATGACAATGGCAAGCCACAGTCCAGCATCCTGGAAAACAAAGAAACCCGACATGACTCACCTCCCGCCATCACTACATAGAGCTGCAAATAGTGGACCTCGAACGGCAGCAACGGCATCGCTCGATTCTGGACACTCTGCTGAGCGAAGTTTTCTTTGGGTTATCTCAGCATTTTGGACCGCGACCCTTTGCACAAATACGCTACTCTCACACAGCCATGGATCAATTGAAGAACACTACCGTTCGATTCGGCATCACCGATCCGGCTGACTTCTCGCCCGCTGGAAGCAGCGGCGACTGGCGCCGCATCGACGTCGCCTTCCCGTCACCGTTCGGTCCGCCCAAGCCCGGCTTTCCGAAAGGGGTTCCTCAGGAAATCAGCGTTGTCGTGACGGCGCTCGATATGCGGGTCGCGCCGGTGGCAGTCGTAAAAAAGGTGACCAACGCCGGTTTCATCCTGTGGGCGCGCAACGCGATGAACAAAGCGGGGTCAGCTCGATTCGCGTGGCTTGCCGTGCTCGGTGTGCCCGACCAGGCGCGGCGCGAAGCCGTCGATGTCCGGCTGGGCGTCCTCCAAACGAAGGAGATTGTGCCCTTCAAGGCCGCCGAGTGGCCGGGTGTGTGGTTCAGCGACCCGCTGGTGGGCACCGGCCGCGTGGTGCTGCTGACGCCGCACAATTTCACAGGACCTGCCCGCTGGGGTCTGCAGTGGCACAACGCCGCTGCGGTCGCATCCGTGTACCCGATGAACGGCCCGAACCCGATTCTTCCCGACGATGGATTCGCGGTTGCAGCCATCGGAGTGGAATCGGTGGGCCGATGCGGGTACTACTATGCCGCATTCATCAACAGCCGCGAACGCGAAGAACTGGCCGCCTCTGATCTCTGGATTGATCACGGATCGGACAAAGGCGTCGAAGATGGCTTTCGATACAACACTGTGTCGTGGCCAACGGCGCCAAACCGGCGAATGGAGCCGGGCGCACAGGACGGCGACTGGCGACATCTCGACGTGTACTTCGATCGGCCATTTCTCACGCCGCCAATTGTGCTGGCGACGGCTCGCGACTCAAACGGCGATCCAAAGATTCATCAGAATCCCCTCGTCACGATTGCCCAAAACGTAAGTCCCTACGGGTTCACGCTGTCCGCTCGCAACACCGACACGGTTGACGCGACAGCAGAGTTTTTCTGGGTCGCGATCGGATGCCGTGCGGGCTGCGGCTAGCTGCTCGTGCATTTCTCGAACGTCGAACCCTCCTCGTAGGTTCTCGAAGTGCGGGCGCGCAAAATGATCCGAGAACTCCGAGGTCTCGGAACAGACGGCCACTGCTCTGTTCTGGGAGTTCGTATTCGTCCCCGATCGATGTTCCTGACCGCCGACAGAGGGGATCGCGAGTCGGTTGACATCAGTCGGGTCCACGACATCGAAGAGCTGTAGCGTGGCTTCAGCCTGACGCTACAGCCCTCGCGTACGTCCGCTGTGGGCTCAGTCGTCCATCCGTCTCGCCGCGTCAGCCGCCGCCGCCAAGTCGCGCATGAACTCGAAGAACTTCGGCGACTGATCCGCGAACAGGCCCATGCGAGTCAGAAACGCCAGTGCACCCATCGCGGCGCCGCGTGTTTGAGTCGGCCGGATCACCGAGCACTTCGGCAGCTTTCGACTGAGGAACGGACACGGCTCCGGCATGATCAGATTGTTCGTGAAGGTGTCCCCGCCAAACGGCGACACGGTGAGATCCGGAAATGTCAAACCGTTCGTCGGGTCCGTGAGAGGAGCCAACGGGGGCGACACCGCTGCACCCGCCTTGTCCGACCACGTCTGAAAGTGCATGGTTTCGGTCGGACCGATGCTGATCAGGATCCG
>Ga0075424_100003655_pt1 | contig 14445 bp, 13 predicted proteins | sample SoiMethybrSBSTD3_FD_75301 | JGI IMG/M metagenome (GOLD analysis project Ga0075424, IMG submission 75301) | Bulk soil microbial communities from a Populus tree surrounding site in Tennessee, USA - Soil MetaG P. TD hybrid SBSTD3 | ecosystem: Environmental > Terrestrial > Soil > Tree plantation... | reverse complement strand
CATGGGCCGATCGGCTCATGACATTGGAGCGACGGGCCCATTGCCATCCGGGCCCGCGCGTAGTCCACTGCAGGTGACGGACACCGTCGGGGCACGACCAACAGAGCCTGTCGTGCTGCATCGCAGGACCAAGGTCCCGGCGGGCGCCGAGACGCGCGCGGGTCAATCGACCCGCCGCACATCGGCCCGGTGGACGGCCGGGGCGCCGGTCCACCGGGCCATTGCGCTTCCCGGCCTCGGTCATCTCGCAAGCACTTCGCTCTCGGGATCTCAGTGCGTGCGCCGGATGCCCTGCAGCAGCGCCACGAGGTCGGCCATCTCCTGCGCCTGGAACGTCGGCCAGGATGCGCGGCCGGCACCGGGCCCGGGGGCCGGCACGACCGTGTGGTTCCACAGCGCGGCCAGGACACCGGCCGGAGAGTCGGTGCCCTTGGCTGCGGTGAGGTCGCTGGCCGGCTTCCCCCGCTCCCCGTAGACCCCGTGGCACCCGAGGCAGCCCTTGCGGGACAGCATCGCCCAGCCACGGCTGGGGCTGCCCGAGGTTGCGAAGTACCCCGACGAGGACAGGTAGGCGACGAGATCCGCCATCTCCTCTGGCTGGAGCTCGGGAATCGTGATGTTCCGGGTGGCCATCGCGGCGGTCATCGCCGGTGCCTTGTTCCAGATCGCGGCCGCGAACTCGAGCGGGCTCCGTCGCACACCCTTGTCGGTGAGCGAGGGCCCCACGCTGCCGCCGGCTCCGCCGACGCGATGGCACTGCACGCACTGCTTGTCCGCGAATAGCACCCGCCCCCGCTCGGCATCGCCGGGTAGCACGAACACGGAACCGGCCGCCGCCCCGGTGCCGGGGGACAGGTAGGCGATGAGATCGCGCAGCTCGGGGGCGGTGAAGGTCGGCCGCTCGATGCCCTTGGCCTTCATCACGTCGGCCATCTGGGGCCCGTGGTTCCACATCGCCGCCGCCGCGTACAGCGGCGAGCCGAACGCCTTGAGGCGATCCACGCTCGGTCCCGGGCCCGCGGGCCCGTGGCACTCCGCGCAGTGCTTGGTGGTGAACAGCCGCTTGCCGGTCTCGGTGTTCCCGGGAGCGTCGAAGTAGCCGACCGTGTACAGGAAGCCGACGAGGTTCTTGGCCTCGTCGGCGGTGAGCTCGGGCCGGGCGATGCCGAGCTGCTTCATGCGCTCGGTCATGCGCGGCAGGTGGTTCCACATCGCCGCGCCCAGGTCGTAGAAAGAGCGCGGGCGCGCGATCCGGGCCAGATCCGGCCCGACCTTTCCCCCGGAGCCGTTGAGCGCGTGGCACTTCACGCACCCCTTCGCGTCGAACACTCGCGCGCCGGCGACCGGATCCTGACCCGGGCCGGGAGACTGCGCCCACGCAACGTCGACGAATCCCGCGACGAGCGCCATCGCGGCGACGAGAAAGCCCAGGGCCCGCGTCATCGATATCGCCTCCTTCGGATCACTTCCGGCAAAACGGCGCAATCATAGCATGAGGCTCCGGGACCGGAGGAAGGCTACGCGCGAAGGACGTGGAGCTGACGACCGGCCGCCCACCTCGATTCCGCGCGACGCTCGGTGGTCGCGCCGCGAGTCCTAGCTGGAGTCCCGGCCTCGCTTGATCGACTGGATCATGCGGTCGAAGGCCCCCCGCTGGGCCTCGAGCGTCGCTCGTGGGCCGGTCGCCCGGAAGAACCACCGGGCGTCGGGCCCGTCGGCGATGGCACCCAGCAGCATGTAGTCGGGTCGCTCCGGCCCGACCGGCCCACCGCCCATCCCGCCCACGTAGGTGCCGGTGACCTCCACCCGGGCAACAGAGATGTCGCCCACCTTCGTCTCCTGCAGCGTGTAGCCGTCGCCGACCGGACTGCCGTCCGGCCGCACGAACTGACCGGACCAGCGAGCGGCGTTCGCCCTGCTGTCGCCCCCCTGCCCCGGCCCGAAGTAGAACACCACGCATTCGGCGGGGCCGCCCGGCCCCGGGAGGCGATACTGGGCGCGACGCATCGGCGACGACGGCGTCTCCCGGGTCCACCCCGATGGCATCGTCCACGTGAGCGCGTGGCTGCCAGTTCCGCTCCCTGGCGATGGCCCGGGGATCGAGGGAGCGGGCCCACCCAGCGGGGGGTGGCCAGGGGGCAACGGGCCCGTCTGCGCGTGCCCCGCGGCCACGAGGCTGCAGGACACGGCCAGAGCGAGCAGAGTCGCAAGCCTCCGGGCGCCAGCGGTCCTCACGAGGGCCGCCGGAGCTCGAGGCTCGAGACGTCTCGACTGAGACAGGCGCGATCGCACCGGACGCGCGTCGACGGATTGAAGGCACTGCAGCTGACCACCGCGACGAATCGCCGGAGACCGCTCGGCCCGTCCTCCTCGAATGCGACATCGACCTCTTGCCCGGCCTGATTGCACCAGAAGCGGCGACGGACCGGAAAGCTCGTCACCAGCATCGCGAGGAGGAGCAGGATCACGGCGGCGGCCGCCCACGCCAGCAACGGCCAGACGTACGCGTTCGCGGCGGTCTCGGCCCACAGCTGGATGTCCGCCCCGTCATAGCCCATCGGCCAGTCCATGAGCACCACCCCCGCTCACCGTGAGTGCAAGCCGAATGCCGCGATGGATCAGCCGAAAAGGACGTGAAGTCGACGGGTTGCTCGTCCCCGTGGGATCGGCGACCGGGCCGCGGTGGTGCCCGGGGGGGACAGTGTGGGGATGCCGCGCCTCAGCCTCCGGCTCCGGGCAGACGACCCGGCTTGACGCCCTGGGCCCGGGCCTCGCCGATCAGCCGGCGCACGCTTTCGGCGTCGGGCCCGCTGGGCAGGACCTGCAGGAACGCTTCGGCCGCCTTGATCGTTCCCGCGAAGTCGCGCTTGCCGTAGTAGAGATACTGGGTGCGATCCCAGTGGGCGTGGATGTAGGCGGGGTCGATCCGGAGCGCCTCCTCCACCTTCGCGAGCGCCTCGACGACCCGCCCTTCCTGATAGAGCACCGCCCCCAGATGGGTGATCGCCTCCGCGTTTCGCGGCTCGCGGGCCAGCACGCGACCATAGACCTCGCGGGCCTCGTCGAGGCGGCCCTGATCCAGCGCCGCATGCGCGAACTGGAGCAGGCCTGGGGTCGGAGTATCGGGTGCCGCGCTCACCTGCCGCAGGGCCCGGAGCTCGATCTCGCCCATGAGCGCCGATGGCCCGTTCCGGCCCGGAGTCGCCGGAGCCGCCGCGCTCGCGCCGCTTCCCTGCCGTCCCCCGAGCCATCGCGTCCCGAGCATGCCGCCCCCGACACCGATGATGACCAGGAGCACCCCGACCGCCGCGACCAGCGGCGGACGCTGGAGCCACCGGGTGCGCCCGCCAGCCGACGCCGCCGGCAGCCCCCCCCGCCGGTCCCCCGCCCCGCGCTGGGCCCGTCGCAGGCTCACGAAGAGCCGACCGCTCTCGCGCTCGTATTCCGCCTGCCGGCGCCGGTGCTGGTCACGGCCGATCTGCCCGGCGGCCAGGTCGGCGTCCAGGGCATCGACCGCCTCCGCCGTCCTTTCCAGGCGGCGCGTGATCTCCTCGATACGGCTCATCGCTGGTCTCCACACGCAAGCCCGCCACCGGAGGGCTTCCGGTGGCGAGAAGATCGCGCGCCCGGCGACCGCTAGAAGCGGTAACCGAGCGTCACGCCGAAGATGTGGGCCTCGTAGTTCTTCAGGTCGTTCCCGAGATAGACCGCGGAATCACCCGGGACGAACGGATTGATGGTATCGGTCCGGAAGTCGTGCTTGCGGAACGCCTCGTATGCATAGTTGAGGCTTGCCGTCCAGGCCTGCGCGAAGTGGTACTTGAGGGAGGCCTCGAGCCGAAGGAGGCTATCCTCGAAGGCCGGGAAGCGAGCGGCGACCTGGTTGGTACCGGCGGCAGCGGCGGCGACGGCGCTACCGGGGGCATTGGGGTTCCAGGTCTCGACGCGGCCAAGGGCATAAGAGTAGTTGCCGGCGAACTTGAGGTCGAGCTTGCCCGGAATCAGCCGCGCCGTCATGGAGGCATGGTAGGTGTCGATGGTATCGGAATTGTCCGAGATCCAGTCGAGGGCAGGATTGTCGAACGACGCGGGCGTTGTGATGGCATTCCGGTTGCGCGAGCGCTGCTTCTGGAAGTTGGACTCGTGCACGTACCCGGTGGAGAAGGACAGCCGTTCCGACGGCGCCCAGTTCAAGTCCATCCCGGCCAACCAGCTCACCGCCTGCTGGAGGCCTAGCATGGCGCCAGCCTGCCCCTGACCGCTGGCCTGGTGCTGGAGACCAGACGCGATGTAATCGTCGTACCGGTAGCTTGCCGTCGGCGTGATGGTCAGCGTGTCGGTCGGGCTGATCTGCACCATGAGGTCCAAGCGCTGCCGGTCCCGGTCGCTCTCGTCGTACTTGCGAAGCAGGTAGGACTGGCCCGGCTCTCCGGGGGCGGCGTTCGACTCCACCTGGGCGAGGGCGCTCGTGTTGTAGCGATTTATCCGGCGGAAGGATGGTAGATAGGTGGCCCGGATCATCAGCCAGTCGGCTGGCGTCACGTCGACGGCAGCCTTGGCGAAGAACTCGTCGCTCTCCGGCACCTCCCGGGTGTTGGGTCGGTCCCATCGCTCCCAACCGGCGCCCAGCGTGAGGGCCAGAGGCTGCGTGATCTGCCAGCGGCCGGCGAGGTCGGCATTCTGGCGCATGTAGCTGAACCGCTGGGAGAACGTGGGCCCGGGCGTGACGGTCGGCTGATCGTTGATGACGAAAGCCTGGAACCTCACGACATCGCTGTTGTCGATGAGATCGTAGAACCGGTACTTGGCCGTGAATGTGACCGGAATGGGCAGCGGCCGGCTCGTCGCGTTGAGGTTGAAGAGGATCGTTTGGACGTTGCCGTTCAGGCTCTTCTGCGGCAGCGCCACGTCCGGATTGGTCAACGGCAGGATGTTGGTGGTCGTCTGGGGCAGGAAGTTGTCGTTCTGGAGTCTCAGGCCATACGTGAAGTTGCCGCTGATGCGGGTGCGCAGGGGCAGGTTCACGCCGCCCTGCAAGCTCAAGGTGTGGGCCATGTTGCTCGGCGGCAGCGAGACCGTGCCGAACGTCTTGTTCGTCCCGATGTCGCCGGCCGCGCACGGCGCGGAAGGGACCGGGGTGGGCTGACAGGGATTGTCGGCCCGAACGAAGTCGAGGTCGTTGACGAAGACGGACATGGTGTAGCCGGCCTGGAGCTGCCACCGCTCGGTGGCCCAGGTGCCGCGCAGCCTGAAGTCGTGGATCGTCTGCTCGATGGGCTGCAGGACCTCGAATGCATTGCCGCCGGGGCTGCCGAACGCCATGCCGAAGGGCTTCTCGCCATCCTTGCGGATCCGCGTGTACTCGGCGACGAGGTCCGCGTTCTCCGACAGGTTGAACTTGAGGAACGCGTGCGCCGTGTCCCAGCGCACGCTGATCTCGTCGATGCCCCGGGCCCGGTTGTAGTCGCTGATCGGAGGCCGGGGATTCGGCAGGACGAAGTACCGACCATGCGCCACATCTACCTCGTTCGTGAGCGTCTGCGCGCTGGTCGAGAAGATGTGCCGCATCTGGTCCCAGTCGAACCCGGCCTCCCAGCGGCCCGTCCGCTCGAAGCCCAGGTGGTACTCCTGGTCCTGCAGACCCCACTGCCGGCCGCTGAGGGTGCCCGAGTACTTCTCGTCCGGCGTGAAGAAGCGCAGCCAGAGGCCCTGGAGGTAGAGCCCCTGGTTGATGTCGCGGTACTCCTCGAACTTCGCGCTCTCCTTCTGGGTGGGGCGCTCGCCGAAGAAGCGAACTCCCGCCTCTCCGTATCCTTCGAGCCGGAAGCCGCCGATCTCGATGGGTGGAGTCTCGGGGGGAGGAGTGGTCTGGGCGGAGGCGGATCCCGCGGCGGCGAGGATCACGAGGCCCGCGAGGACGGATCGTACCGTTCGCGTCGTTTGCATGGCGGCCCCCTTACCGCGTGAAGGCGAAGCCGGCCGGGTGATTCGAGCCGTGGATATTCACGTGACACGTCAGGCAGGACTGCCCCAGCACGAACTTGAGGGAGGCGGTATCCCTGCCGTACGGCCTCGTGGGGTGCTGCGTCGGGACGTGACACTGCTGACAGAGCCGCGGCTTCGACACCTTCAGCATGTTCTCGTGATTCGAGCCGTGAGGGTCGTGGCAGTTGGCGCAGCTCTCGATCTGGGGCGGGTGATTCCACAGGAAGGGCCCGCGCTTCTCGGCATGGCACCGGAAGCAGGTGTCGTTGAGCGACGGCTCGTTGAGCAGCGCCGGTGTCACGGTCCCGTGCGGATTGTGACACGAGGTGCAGGTCATCTTGCCCTCGCGGAGCGGCATGTGCGACGTCCGCATCGTCTGGGCCCGTCGCTCGATGTGGCAGCTGCCGCAGGTCTCGATGACGGTTTCCTTCGCGAGCTGGTGACGGGGGGAGACGTCCTCCATGACCTTGTGGCAGTTCGTGCAGGCCACGTCCCGCGACTCGTGCGCGCTCCCCTGCCAGAAGAGACGGGCGCCCTTGGTGTGGCACGACAGGCACACCGCGTTCCGCTTCTCCACCGGGGTGGGGTCGTTCTTCGCGAAGGTGATCAGGCCTCCCTTGCCCTTGCCCCCGCCCGCGTCCACGTGGTCCTTGCCGGGCCCGTGACAGTTCTCGCAGGCGTTGGCCTCATTCGGGTTGCGGGCCTGCTTGAGGAAGATGCGCCCCATCCGCGTGTGGGAGAACTTGTTGAAAGCTTCCTCGTGGCACCCCTTGCAGGTCTCGGCGCCGACGTAGTTGTCGCCGGGGGGCATGACCGCCGTTGTTGCCGACGGCGCGGGTTGTTGAGCCCGCGAGGAGAACGGCAGGCCGAGGACGAAGCCGAGGGACAGGATCGCGGTCCCGCCACCGACCACTCCGAGAGCCCGCCAAAGCATCAGCCTCATGGCCATCGCTCCTATCGGTTCCCCGAGAGCAACCGGCGCTCGTCGTCGAGACTCGGGACAGTGCGCCCCGGATCGCGGTGAGACTAATCGGATTCGGTCCACGATGGCAATAGTTCGTTTGGATCATAATTGGGGGGGTCATCTCGACGGAGGCAGAGGGCGCCGGTGCGCCCGGGCGCGCGGCTTACTTCTGGCTGGCCTGGGCCGCGGCCGCTTCGGCTTGCACCCGGGCCGCCTCCAGGATCGACTCGGCGGCGCCCGGATTGTGGGCGCCCCGCGCCTTCTGCACCAGCGCGAGGGCCTCCCGCGACCGCCGGGTGAGCACCTCGGCCTCGGGCAGGCGGCGCCCGGCCCGGCGCTCGCGGGCCAGCACGGTGTCCGCGTGACCGAGCGCCTGGCGAACCGCCGCCGCCTGCTTGTCGAATCCCGTGGTCCACTCGCCGACGAAGGCGGCATAGGCCGCGTCGTGGCAGCCGACGCACCTCTCGCCCACGGCCTGGCGCGAGTGCTTGTGCGACCAGTCGTGGCAGCCGGTGCAGGCCACCACCTCGGCCATCGCGTTGGGCTCGACCTTCACTCCCAGCGCGCTCGCCTGCCCCCGGTAGAAGGCGCTCTGGGCACGGTGGCACGACTCGCAGCGCTCGTTCTGGGGGCTGTGGTGACAGCCGGTGCACGTGGCGGGCTTCGCGGTGACCGCCTTGTGCACCTCGGCCGAGTGGCAGGCGGTGCACACCGCGCCGAACTCGGTGACGTGCCGGACGTGAGGGATCCGCCGCTTGCCGTACGTCACGAACTCCGGCTGCTTCACCCCCGCGGTCGAGTGACAGAGCACGGCGCAGTAGCCACCCCGGACCAGCGCGTCGTCGCCCTTGAGCGGGGGCTTCCCCAGCAGCGGCAGCGCCTCGTCGAGCCAGCCGTTGGAGAGCTTCAGCAGATCGGCCGCGTAGAAGACGTTGTGGACGCCCTTGCCGAGCTCGACGAACCGCATGTTGTACTCGGCATCGCCCGTCAGCTGCTTGGCGCGCGCCTGCTTCGGGCTCGGGCTTCCTGCACCGGCCAGGGCGGTCCGCGCCGCGGCGAGCTTGGGGGCGAGGATCTCCTGCATCTTGCCCAGCGTGTCCACCCACCGCCGGAGCATGCCGCGATACTTCTCACCGTGGCAGTTCACGCAGGCCTGCTCGGTGGGCCGGAAGGTTTGCCCGACGAGCGCGCCGCCCGTCTGGTCCTCCTTGGGGACGATGTGGCAGGCGACGCACTGCACCCGCACCTGGAACATGTGGCTGGGGATCATGGGCGTGCCCCGTCCGCCCATTCCGATATACATGCTGAGGACTCCCCGGTGGCTTCCCTGGTGGCACTGGCGGCAGTCGAGCTCGCCGGTGTGCTGCGCGGCGGGAGGTGGAGGCGGGGCCGGGGCGCTCTGCGCGCCGGCCGGGTCCGGTCCCAGAAGGGCGGACCCGAGGAGCACCAGCCCGAGGAGCACCAGAACGAGCGCCGCGCGGATCATCGGCCTCCCGGCATGGCCATGAGCGCCCGGGACTCGCCCTGCGCGGTGGGGGCGCCGACCGGCGGCGGCAGCCGGTGCTTGATCTCCGTATGGCACCGGATGCAGCTGATGGTGCGCTCGGTCACGTGCGCGGTGTGCAGCAGGGCCCGGTCGGGGTACCGGTCGAGCTTGTCGGGCTGGTTGTGACAGGTAAGGCACCGCTCCCGCGGCACCTCCCCTTGCCCCTCGACCACGTTGAGGTGGCACTTCTCGCAGGACACGCCGCGCTGCACGACCTGGGCGTGGTTGAACCGGATCGAGCTCACCGAGATGTCCCCCTTCGGCAGCTCGTGGCAGCCGGTGCAGCCGGCGACGGGGGCGATCTCGCGATCGTTCTTCCGGCCCTTGAAGTGGCACGTGAAGCAGGTGGAGGTCGTGACCTCGAAGTGCTTGCCCACGACGATCTGCGAGTGGCAGCTCGTGCAGCGCAGCTGCCGCCCCATCTTCGCCGCTTCGAGATGCGGGCGGTGATCGAAGCGCACGCCGCGACCGAAGGTGATCACGCCCCGGCTCTCGAGCTGGGAGGGGGAATGACATCCGGAGCGGAAGCAGCTGCCGTCCTCCACCACCGCGAACGGCTTGGAGTTGTACGTCTGGGTCGCCCACTTGGCGACCTGGCTGATGGCCTGGAACTTCACCCAGAGCGTGTCGCGAAGGCCGGGGGGATAGTGACACTGCACGCACGCCACGTCGTGATGCTTGGAGGCCTTCCACGCCTGAACATAGGGCCGCATGATGTGGCAGGAGTTGCAGAACTGCGGGCTCGCGCTCACGTGCCAGAGGCCGGTCAGCGCGGCGCCGCCCACGACCACCACGATCGCGAGGATGATCCAGACCGCGGGCCGGCGGTACAGTCGCCGGCGCGCGGCCGGACCCTCCCCGGGGTCGGTCACTTCTTGTGGCACCGCTCGCAGTTGGCCTTATCGGTGGCCGCGAATACGACCTTGCCCTTGACCTCCGTCGTGCCGTTGTGGCACGTGCCGCACAGCTGCCCGTTCTTCATGCGCTCCATCGTGATGGGCGCGTCCGCGCCCTTCTTCATCTTGAAGATCTTGGTGTGGCACGCCGTGCAGCCGCCGACCTTTTCCTTGTGCTCCTCGTGGCTGAAGGTCACCGGCCCGGGGCTGTCCTTGCCGCCCTCGAACTTGAAGTCGGCGGGCGGCTTGACCTGCGCCGACGCGGTCCCGGACGTGGCCGCCACCACGCCGAGCGCGGCCGCGATCACCAGCGCGAACATCCATGGTCGATACGACATCGTGGAGGCCTCCTGGCTGTAGGTTGTCACGGTGACTTGGCCGTGCTCCGCAGGAGCCCGACCAGGTCGCCCATCTCCCTCCCGGTGAAGCGAGGGTACGTCACGCCCATCCGCCGGGCCTCCTCGGCCATGCGGGGCGCATGCTTCCACACCGCGCTGGCCCAGGCCACGGGAGACTGGTACCCCGGATTGTACTGCGTGAGCTCCTCGGATACGTTGCCCCCTTCGCCCCGATAGCGGTGGCACTTGAGGCATCCCTTCCGCACGAGGAGGACCTGTCCCTGGAAGAGGTCCGGGGCGGGGTCACGCGCCAGATCCGCCTGGAGATACGCCATCAGATCGGCCATCTCGCCGGGCTCGATCTCCGGCCAGGCGACCCCCTCGCTCCTCAAGGTCGTGAACATGGCGGGGGCGTGGTTCCAGAAGCGACCGGCCAGCTCGTAGGCTCCCTGTGGCCGTCGGAGCTCCTCGACGACCGGCCCCACAGTGGGCTGGCCCCGAGGCGCGTGGCAGCGCACGCACTGCCTGGCCCCGAAGACCGCCTTCCCGCGCTCGGGGTCCCCCGGAGCATCCGCCGCGACGCCGACGCCCGCGCGGCCCCACGCGAGAACCAGCGCCAGCCCCAGCAGGAGTCGAGCGGGCCGTCGACGGATCACTTGGTCGCGCTCGCGGTGTACCCGAGGATCGTGAACAGCACCATGTAGAGGATGATCGCGATCCCGATCCACGTGAAGAGCCGGCTCGGCTGGCCCCGCGCGGTGCGGCGATCGAGAATCGGGATGAGCAGCAGGAAGAGGCCGCCCAGCCCGAAGGCGAGAATGCCCGCGACCTCGCCCTCGATGCCGAGGATGTGGCTCGGCAGGTACTTGAGGGTCTGGAACATGAACATGAAGTACCACTCCGGCTTGATCCCGGCCGGCGCGGGCAGGAACGGATCGGCCTTCTTGCCCAGCTCGGCCGGGAAGTACGCGGCCAGCGCGGCGAGGACCGCGAGGGCCGAGAGCCAGCCCACGATGTCCCGCAGCAGGAAATTCGGAACGAACGGCATCACCCGCGAGGCGCCACCCTCCCGCTCGACGCCCGGGGGCACGCTCATCCCGTGCCGCTGCACCAGGTAGAGGTGCAGCCCCAGCAGGGCGACCGCGGTCGCGGGCAGGATCGCGACGTGGATGCCGTAGAAGCGCGTGAGCGTCGCCCCGGTCACCTCGTCACCACCGCGCAGCAGCCGGCCCGCGAACTGTCCGATGCCGGGCACCGCACTGGTGATCTCGGTGCCCACCTTGGTGGCGAAGTACGCGAGCTCGTTCCAGGGCAGCAGGTAGCCCGTGAAGCCGAAACCCAGGGCCAAGCCCAGCAGGGCCATGCCGGAGAACCACGTGATCTCCCGCGGCGGCCGGTACGCCTTGAGCAGCAGCACGCTGAACAGGTGCACGAACAGCGTGAGGATCATCAGGTTGGCCGCCCAGGAGTGGACCGAGCGCACGAGCCAGCCGAACTGGACCTCGGCCATCAGGAACTGGACCGACTCGAAGGCTTCCTCCGCGCTCGGCCGGTAGTAGAGGAGCAGCAGGATGCCGGTGCTCACCTGGACGATGAAGAGAAAGAGGGTCATGCCGCCCAGGTAGTACCAGATGCCGTGCCGGTGGACCGGGATCTCCTTCTTTCGCGCGAGCTTCTCCAGGTCCTTGAGCCCGACCCGCTGGTCGAGCCACATCCAGAGCCTGCCGTGTCGCGGCTCGGCGGGCTCCATGCTCACGCGCTCTTGCTGACCACGATCTGGGCGCCCCGCACGTTGACCACGAAGGTGTCCAGGGGGCGCGGCGGCGGGCCCGCCACGTTCTTGCCGTTGAGGTCGTAGTGGCCGTTGTGGCAGGCGCACCAGATCTCGCTGAGATCCGGGCGGTACTGCACGGTGCAGTTGAGGTGCGTGCACACCGCGGAGAACGCGCGCAGCTCGCCGCTCGCGGTGCGGATCAGGATGCCCGGGCGGCTGCCGAACTTGAAGATCTGCCCGGTGTTGGGCTTGACGTCGTCGGGCTTCAGGGGCAGCGTCACGGTGCCCGAGGTGGACTCCCCGACCCGGGGTGGCACCAGGTAGCTGAGCACCGGGTAGACGACCGAGAGGACGAAGGCCACCGCGCTCGTCCCCAGGAACCAGTTGATGAATCCCCGGCGATCGGGGCCCGGCTCGAGCACGTGCTCACTCATGGGAGGCCTCCTCGGCCCGCGACCGGGCACCCCGGCCGCCTTCGAGCTGCCGGATCTTCACCACCAGGCCCGCGATCAGGGCGCAGATCACGACCAGCGACACCGCGAGTCCCTTGCGCCGGAACCCGAGCTCATCCAGTGCCTGCAGCCCCCGGGCGTGGGCCTTCGCGGCGACCGCCAGCCCCGGCTCGACCGCCTGCTTCACCGCGTCGAGCCGGAAGGCGTGCACGGCGGCCCGCGCCTTGACGAGGGCGTCGCGCGCCCCGTTCAGATCGAACTGGACCTGGCTGACCTCCATGCCGGCCCGCTCGGCCCGCACCAGCAAAGCGTGGGCCTTCTCGACCTCGGTGTGCAGCCCCGCGATCCTCGCCTGCATCTCCACCGCGCTCTTGCCCCCGTTGTCATCGGCCGCGTGGCAGGCACTGCAGACCGCCTTGTCTCCGAGCCCCAGCATGAAGTCGCCGGGGACGCGGATCGCGTGGTTCTCGTGGCAGGTGGCGCAGCCGGGCGTCCCCATGTCGGCGAATGCCTTCGAGTGGACGCTCGACTTGAACAGGTCGGCCTGCACGGTGTGGCACTGCCCGCACACGTTGCCCACCCAGCTCACCCCGGGCGGCACCGCGCCGTGATTGCCGTGGCAGCTGTTGCACGTGGGCGCCGAGAGGTCGCCCTTGGCGCTCATCGCCGCCCAGTGCACGCTGGTCCTGTACTTCTCCAGCTGGTCGGTGGGGATCTTGTAGTCCGCCATGTACTTCCCATCGGCGTGGCACCGGCCGCAGGTGTCGGCGACGTGGAGCGGATGAATGCTCGACTTGGGATCGGAGCGTGGCCGGATCCCGTGGGCGGGGTGACAGCTCGCGCACGTCGCCACCTTCTGGTCGTTCAGCTCTCTCAGCCGTCGGCCGTGGACGGAGGTCGCGTACTCCGCCACCTGGTCCACGCGCAGGGACGGGTTGTAGCGCTTCATGAAGCCGGCGTCGGAGTGGCACCGGCCGCAGACCTGGGCCTGCTGCGGTCGCAAGATCTTGCCGATGAAGCCCTTGCGGGGATTCATCGCCTCCATGCCCGTCTCCCGGCTGTCCCCGCCGTGGCAGTCGATACAGCCGAAGCCCTTGGCCTTGTGGATGTCCCCGTCGAAGCTCTTGGCGGGAGCGGCCAGCCGGTCGTCCCCGGTCTCCAGGTGACACGCCGCGCACGCGTCCGTCGCCTGGGCCGCCGGCGCGGGCGATGGCCAGAGGAGGAGCGCGAGGAGCAAGGCCCCCGCGAAGCCGAGCTTGGTCATCGGGACGATCAGCGGGCGCGTGGCGGCTGTTCGAGGGACTGGAGCATCGCGATGAGGTCGGCCATCTCCTGAGAGGAGAACATCGGCCAGTCCACCTTCTTCCCGGCGACGGTGGGCGTCGTCAGGGTGTGGTTCCACAGGGCGGCCAGAACCGCGGCCGGGGACTGGCGCCCCGGCGCCTTCGAGAGGTCGCTGGCGGGCTTCCCTCGCTCGCCGCGGATGGCGTGGCAGTTGAAGCATCCCTTCTGGGTGGCCACGGCATATCCCTGCGTCACGTTGCCGCTCGCGAAGTAACGGACCGAGTACAGGTACGCGACGATGTCGGCCATCTGCTCCGGCGTGAGCTGGGGCACGCTGATGCCCCGCGGCTGCATGGCCGCGGCCATGGCGGGCGCCTTGTTCCAGATCGTCGCCGCGAACTCGGTCGGGCTCTCCCGGATGCCGCGCTCGACCAGGTCCGGTCCCACGCGGCCGCCCAAGCCTCCGACCGCGTGGCACTCCACGCAGCGCTTCTCCGCGAAGAGCTGGCGGCCGGAGTCGGCGCGGCCCGGCAGCACGTAGAGCGGCCCCTCCTCGGGACCGCCGGTGGCGGGAGCCAGATAGGCGATGAGATCACGCAGCTCCTTGCCGGTGAAGGTGGGGCGGGTGATCCCCCGCTCCTTCATCTTCTCCGCCATCTGGGGCCCGTGGTTCCACATCGCCGCCGCCACGAAGATCGGGGAGCGGAACTGCTGGAGGTGATCGAGGTTCGGCCCCACGACGCCGCCGACCCCCCGCACGGTGTGGCAGACGATGCACTTCTTCTCGGCGAAGAGGAGCTTCCCGGCGTCGATGCTGCCGGGTGGGTCGAAGTAGCTCAGGGTGTAGAGGAAGCCGACGAGGTCGCCCGCTTCCTTGGCGTCGAGCTGAGGCCGCGCGATGCCGAGCTGCTTCATCCGGTCGGTCATCTGGGGCAGGTGATTCCACATCGCGGTCGCCAGGTCGACGAAGGAGCGCGGCCGCATCGTGCGCGCGAGATCGGGGGCCACCTTGCCGCCGACCCCGTTCACCGAGTGGCACTTCACGCAGCCCTTCGAGCCGAAGACCTTCGAGCCCGCGAGCGGGTCCTGCCCCCCGCTCATCGCGGACTGGGCCCACGTCTTGCCGAGCGGTGCGAGAAGCACCGTCACGATGAGGACGGCCCAGCGCACACTCCGCATTATTGGCGACGCGCTTCCTTTCCCATC
>Ga0075424_100003654_pt1 | contig 14445 bp, 8 predicted proteins | sample SoiMethybrSBSTD3_FD_75301 | JGI IMG/M metagenome (GOLD analysis project Ga0075424, IMG submission 75301) | Bulk soil microbial communities from a Populus tree surrounding site in Tennessee, USA - Soil MetaG P. TD hybrid SBSTD3 | ecosystem: Environmental > Terrestrial > Soil > Tree plantation... | reverse complement strand
CCTCGACGGACACCGAAGTCATCGCGCATCTCTACGAGGAATACGGCGCGCGGTGTGTCGAGCCGATGCGCGGCATGTTCACCTTCGCTATCTGGGATGCGCGGCGCGAGACGCTGCTGCTCGGCCGCGACCGGCTGGGAGTCAAGCCGCTGTATTACGCCGAGAGCGGCGGGCGTCTCCTCTTCGCCTCCGAGCTGAAATCGCTGCTCGAGCTGCCCGACATCGAGCGCCGGCTGGACCCGCGCGCATTGAGCGAGTTTTTGACCTCGCAATACACGCCGCCCGACCAGAGCATTCTCACGGGAGTGAAGAAGCTCGAACCCGGCCACATTTTGATGGCGGCGCCGGGGAGCAAGCCTATCGTGCAGCGCTACTGGGACGTGCGCTTCGAGCCGGACATAGGCCGGAGCGAAGCCTATTTTGTCGAAAAGCTGCGCGAGCTGTTGACCGAATCGGTCCGTCTGCGGCTCGTCAGCGACGTGCCGCTCGGCGCGTTCTTGAGCGGCGGCATCGATTCCAGCTCGGTCGTCGCAACGATGGCTCGCCTGGTGCCGTCGCCCGTCAAGACGTTTTCGATCGGCTTTAAAGAAGACCGCTACAACGAGCTGCACCACGCGCGCGCCGTCGCCAAACGGTTCGGCACGGAACATCACGAGCTGATTCTCGAGCCCGACGTCTTGTCGGTGATCGACAGCATCATCTGGCACCTGGACGAGCCGCTCGGCGACGCCTCGTGCATCCCGACGTATATGGTGTCGAAGCTGGCGTCGGAGCACGTGAAGGTCGTGCTCTCGGGCGACGGCGGCGACGAGCTCTTCGCGGGTTACGACAAATACATTATCGAGGCGAACGATCGCTGTTTTTACGTGCCGCCGCCGGTGCGGCAAGCGCTCCGGCTCGCAGCCAGGCTCATGCCCGTGGGCATGAAGGGAAGAAATTTCGTCTATCACTATTCGCTTACCGGCGGCGACCGCTATCTCGACTCGATCGCGCTGTTTCCGGAGGACGACAAAAAATCGATGCTGCAGCCCGATATTCTGAAGATGATCGGCTTCACCGCCCGCGAATGGGAGCACGAAGCGCTCCGGCGCGCAGGCAGGGACTGGCTCTCGGGCGCGCAGTATATCGATATGAAGGGCTATCTGCCGCTCGACATTCTCACCAAAGTCGACCGCATGAGCATGGCGCACTCGATCGAAGCGCGCGAGCCCCTCCTCGATCACAAGCTCGTCGAGTTCGCCGCTACAATACCGGCAAAATTCAGGCTCCGGCGCCGCATGACCAAGTATATTTTCAAGCAGGCGATGCGCGGCATTCTGCCCGACGCGATCATCGACCGGCCGAAGCAGGGCTTCGGCGTTCCGCTGGAGCACTGGTTCCGCGGACGCTTGTCGAGCTTCGTCCGGGATCTTTTGTTGTCTAAGCGGAGCCGTGAGCGCGGCATTTTCAATCCCCACCATATTGAGAAACTCTTGAGCATCCACGACGGCGGCCGCCGCCGCGATACCGAGCTGTGGCTGCTGATCTCCTTCGAGCTGTGGTGCCGGACTTTCCTCGACGTTTCCGCCGCCAAGCCGGCGTCGACGAATATTTGCGAACCCATTCGGATAACCGCCTGACAAGCGTCCGGAGGTAGTAAAAATATGTATACCGTCGAACACCTGGCCAATATTCGATTGTACGAGCTCGAGCGAGTCTCTTCGTATCTGCGCAAAGGCGCAAAGATCCTCGAAATCGGCGCGGGTGCAGGCTGGCAGGCGAAGAAGCTGAGCGAGCGCGGCCTTCGCGTCACGGCGATCGACGTCGGGTCCAGCTATTATAAACCGGATCAGGTGTGGCCCGTCATCGAATACGACGGAGTAAATATCCCGTTCCCGGACAATTCTTTCGACATCGTGTTCAGCTCGAATGTCCTGGAGCACATTCCTCACGTCCATTCGTTCCAGACGGAATTGCAGCGCGTGCTGAAGCCCCGGGGCATCGCAATCCATATTCTGCCGAGCGGCGCATGGAGGATCGGCAGTAACGTCGCGCATTACGCGTGGGTCGCGTGCGGCGCATTCAATCACTTCTTCAACCGCAAGCCGATCGCCCAAACTGAACCCGCCGCGGAGCCGCAGCCCGCTCCGGAAAAAAACAAAACGCGGTTTATCAGAACGCTTATCGCGCCAGCGCGGCACGGCGAGTTCGGGAACGTCATCACAGAAGCATACTACTTCAGCCGGTTTCGCTGGACGCGCTTATTCCGCGCTACGGGATGGAAAATCGAAGATTGCTATTCGAACCGACTGTTTTACACCGGCTACAGCGTGCTCGATGCGAAGCTGTCGATCCGCGCGCGCCGTGCTTTGAGTTACGCGCTGGGCAGCGCGTGCCATGTCTTCGTCTTGAAGAAACAAGCGCTGCAAGTGATCCCGCAGCGCCGGCGGGCCCGCCGGCAACGCATGGTCGGCGCGCGTGCTCAGGTGGCCGCGGCCGCAGCAGTAGAGTAGAGGCTTGCGCCGCTTATATCGGAATGTGATCTCGTCATTGGAAGTCCAATCATGACTCCTCGCCTCGAGCGAATTGCGGCGCTCTCGATCGCGATCTTGATCGCCGCGATCTTGATCCCGATTTTGAGCGGCGCCGAGTCGTTTCCCGGCGGCTTTATCGAGAAGGCGGGCAGCAAAAACGTCCGCCCGCGCTTGACGGCCGCGCAAATTCGATCGTTCGTGCCCGATCGGCGCGGGTCGTTCCGCTTTCCAGCCCCGTACAATACCGAAGCGATCCGCCTGACCACGCCGGCCGACTGCAGCGGCCAGGACTGCGTCAAATATATCGGCTATTCGTACTGGATGAACATCAACAATCACGTAGGCAGCGATACGATGCTCATCTTTCTCGGCCTCGACCGCCGCCAGGGCGGCAGCGGCCCGACGCTTTTCAGCTACAACAAAGTCACGGGCGAGTCGAAAAAGCTCGGCCCGCTGTTCGACGGCGCGAGCGCGCTCAGCTGGCACCACGGCGCCGGCTGGTACTTCAGCGCAACACAGCCGACGAAGCTTTACATCGACGACGACGGCCCGAGGCTGCTGTCGTACGACGTTTTCGCGAAAACGTTCCAGACCGTCTTCGACGTCCGCGACCGCTTCGGGGGCGATAAAGGCGTGTCGCAAACGCACTCGAGCGGCGACGATCGCACCCATTCCGGCACGCTGGTGTGCAAAAAAGCCGGCTGCACCGACGGCGTTCACACCGCCGCGAAAGCCGGCGAGGCGATGGGATGTCTGGTTTACAGGCAAGATTCAAGAACGTTTTCTTATTTTCCGCGCGCCGGCGTTTACGACGAGTGCAACCTCGACAAAAGCGGCCGCTGGCTCGTCATCTCCGACGGCCCTACGAGCGACATCGGCAACCGCATTATCGATCTCCAGACAGGCAAAGAGACGGATCTCGCCGATCAGGCGGCCGGCCGACTCGGCCATTTGGACATGGGCGACGGCTACGTCGTCGGCGCGAACGGCGGACACCGGGAGCCCAATGCAACGCTGCTTATGAAATTACCCCCGTCGATCGGCGGACAACTGGAAAGCGTGGTCCATTACAATAAAGACTGGAACACGGGGCTCGCGAACCACGTGAGTCATCAAAATCGCCGCTCGGACCTGCCGCCCGAGCAGCAATATGCGTGCGGCAGCGGTCTCGACCGCGGGCCGAGCGAAAATGAAATCGTCTGCTTTCGCCTCGACGCATCCCACGACCGGCTCGTGGTCGCGCCCGTGATGACCAACCCCGACGCGCCGGGCCCGTGCGATGATTATTGCAAAGCGCCGAAGGGCAACCTCGACGTTACCGGCCGCTACTTCATCTGGACGAGCAATTTGGGCGGCAGCCGCATGGACGCCTTCATCGTCAAAGTGCCCGCCCAGCTCCTCTTCCCTCGTCAGTCGGCGAAATCCCCTCAGTGACTCCACGCGAGCACGATCGCATCGTTACGCAGAACATGGCCGGCAATCCTTTGGTCGAGCGGCGCTACGCTTCCACGACGGTGGAAGAGCGCGCTGCGGTCGAGTCTTCCGCGCGGCGAATGCGGATCGCGCTCGTCGCCGGAAGTCTCGACATCGTCGGCGGCCAGGAGGTGCAGGCGAACCTCCTGTGCGATCGCTTTCGCCGCGAGGGATACGGACTCGATTTCGTTCCGATCAACCCGCGCTTTCCGCGCGGCGCGCGGTGGCTCCGCCGCCTGCCTTATCTAAGAACGGTTGTGAACGAAGCTTTGTACATTCCAACGCTCGTTCGGCTGCGGCGCGCCGATGTCGTGCACGTCTTCTCGGCCTCATACTGGTCCTTTCTTCTCGCTCCGGCGCCGGCGATGCTCGCTGCGAAGATTTTCGGCAAGCGCGCGGTCTTGAATTATCACAGCGGCGAGGCCGAGGATCACTTGAGCCGCTGGGGCATTCTGGTGCATCCGTTTTTGAAGCTCGCCGACGAGATCGCGGTGCCGTCGGATTACTTGCGGGAGGTTTTCGCGCGCCACGGTTATCGCGCTCGCGTGATTCGGAATGTCGTCGACGCCTCGCGCTTTCGCTTCCGCGAGCGCAAGCCGCTCCGGCCGCGGCTCGTCTCGACGCGCAATCTCGAGCCGATCTACGGCGTGGATAACACGCTGCGCGCCTTCGCGCTCCTGAGAGCGCGCCATCCGGAAGCGACCTTGACCATCGCCGGCAGCGGCAGCGAAGAACAACGGCTCCGCCGGCTGGCGGCGCCGTTCGCCGGCGCCGTCCGCTTTGTCGGACAGGTCGAGCCGGCTTCGATGCCGCGCGTCTACGACGACGGCGACATATTCGTCAACTCATCGATTGTGGACAATCAGCCGCTGTCGGTGCTCGAAGCGTTCGCGGCCGGGCTGCCGGTGGTTTCCACCGCGACGGGCGAGATCACCAGCATGGTGCGCGAAGGCGACACCGGCTCGATCATTCAGGCAGGAAATCCCGCAGCAATGGTCGAGGCGATCTCCCGACTTCTCAACCACCCCGAAAGTGCGCTTTCGATGGCGCGCCGCGCGCGCGCCGAGGTTGAGAAATACAACTGGCCGGCGGCGCGCCGGGAATGGATCGCAGCGTATTCGGGCCGCGAAGCATGAAAATGCAGCGATTAAAAAGCATGGGTATCGGCGAGATCGCCTACCGCAGCCGTCAAGAGGCGAACAAACTGCTCGAGCGCGTCGGCGGCGGCGGCAACGGCCACGCGCCCGGCTACCTTTTGCGGAAGTCGCTGGCTCCCGACGCACTAAAGGAACTCCGCGGGGGTTCTACAGGCGATTTCCACGCGTTCGCCAGCGCGCTGCTGGAGCGCTTCAAAGCGAACGCCGCGAAGCGGTTTTTTGCCGGCGCGGCCGATCCGCAATCGACTCGGCTGCTGCGCGAGCACGCTCCCGAGGCGTGTACGGCGGTCGTCGACATCGCCGATAAAGCGCTGGCCGGCCGCTTCAAGCTGCTCGGCCACGACGATCTATTCTTCGGCGATCCCGTCGACTGGCGGCTCGATCCGCTGTCCGGCCGAAGAAGTCCGCTTGCGCACTGGAGCAGCATCGACCACCTCGACTTCGCCGCCGCCGGTGATCACAAAGTCGTCTGGGAACTGAATCGCCACCAATGGTTGATCTTGCTCGGCGAGGCCTACCGGCTTACGGGCGACGAGAAGTATGCGCGCGCTTTCGCCCAATACCTGCGCCAGTGGCTGCGCGCGAATCCTCCGAGCTTCGGCATCAACTGGGCGAGCAGCCTGGAAGCGGCGCTGCGCATTATCTCCTGGACGTGGACGCTGTTTTTGTTCCGCGATTCCGCCGCGCTCTCGCCCGAGCTCTTCGTAAGAATGCTGGAAGGGATCTCGCTCCATGCGACGCACGTGGAGAAATACCTGTCGTACTATTTCGCGCCCAACACCCATCTCACGGGCGAAGCGCTCGGCTTGTTTTACGCCGGCGTTGTGTTTTCCGAGTTTGAATCCGCGCGCCGCTGGCGCGAGCTCGGCGCGCGGATTTTGATCGATGAGAGCGAGCGGCAGATCCTGCCGGACGGCGTCTACTTCGAGCAGTCTACTTGCTATCAGCGCTACACCGCCGAGATTTATCTTCATTTTCTTCTGCTCGTGGGCCGCAACGGGATTGCGGTGCCTCGTGCGGTTGAAGAACGCGTCCAACGGCTTCTCGACGCGCTGCTTGTCTTCCGCCGGCCGGACGGCTCCCTGCCGGACATCGGCGACGGGGACGGCGGCTGGCTGCTGCCTTTCGCGCCGCGCGCTCCCAGCGACTGCCGCGGCGTTTTCACGGTCGCCGCGGGCTTGTTCGAGCGGAAGGAGTACGCCTGGGCGGCGGGCGGTCCGGCGCCGGAGAGCATGTGGCTGCTCAGCTCCGCGCGCAGACAATCCGCCGCGGCGCTTAACGCGTCGCCGCCGTCCACCGGCGATGCGATCGTTTATCCGAGCGGCGGATATGTCGTCATGCGCAGCACCTGGATGCCCGACGCGCACCAGCTGATCTTCGACGTCGGGCCGCTGAGCTCGCCGAAGAGCGGGCATGGGCACGCCGACCTGCTGAGCGTTCAGTGCTCGGTGTTCGGCGAGCCCTTTATCGTCGACGCCGGAACCTACTGCTACACATCCGAGCCGGAATGGCGCGATTTCTTCCGCGGCACGGCGGCGCACAGCACTGCAACCGTCGACGGTCTGGATCAGGCCCGCGCTGCAGGGCCGTTTCGCTGGGATCATCATCCGCGGGCACGCCTCCGGCGTTGCCTAACGACGACGGAATATGCATTGGCCGACGGCGAGCATGACGCATATGCGCGGCTGTCCGATCCCGTTATTCACCGGCGCCGCGTCGTATTCGTCCACCGCCGTTACTGGATCGTCGCCGACGATTTCCTGGGCGAAGCGAATCATCGCATCGACTTGCGGTTTCAATTCGCGCCGCTGAGCGTGGCCGTCGAGCGCGACGGCTGGGTGAAAGCGCGCGGCTGCAACGGACATGCCCTGCTGCTAAAGAGCTTTGCCGGTGTGCCGGTCGAACTGAACGTGCTGGCTGGCAGCGAGTCGCCGATCGGCGGCTGGATTTCTCCGAACTATGGCCGGCGCGTGCCGGCGCCCCGTGTGAGTTATTCGACGGAGGTCCGGCTGCCGCTTCGAATCCTTACACTTCTCCTGCCGGTCGCAGATTCCTCCGTGCCGGTTCCCGAGGTTCTGCCGATAATGCGCGACTCCGCTCCTTCGGGCTTCCAATTCGGCAACACGACCGAATCCGTGAGGCTCGAGGAAGATGCGGTGGTCTGCGGAGCGGCCGCCGCGAAATTGTTACGATAACTTTCCGCACACCTGATCAAGGTGAAAATCATGCAACCAGAACTCCTGGCGCCCAAGCCCGCAAGCGTCGCGACGCATGCCGCCCGCGATGTTTCCGTCATGGTCTTGATCCCCTGCTACAACGAAGAGCTGACGATCAGGCAGGTTGTGCGCGAGTTCCGCGCGAAGCTTCCACAAGCGACGATCTGCGTCTTCGACAACAACTCTTCGGATCGCACGGCCGACGAGGCTATCGAAGCGGGCGCGATGCTCTTATGCGAGCGGCGGCAGGGCAAAGGCTACGTCGTGCAATCGATGTTTCACCAGCTCGACGCCGACATTTACATCATGGTGGACGGCGACGGCACATATCCCGCGGACACCGTCGACGCCTTGATGGCGCCGATTTTGGCGGGCGAAGCCGACATGGTGGTGGGATCGCGCCTGCACACCGAGTCGCAAAGCCGTTTTCGTCTGCTCAATCGGTTCGGCAACCGTCTGTTTCTCACGATTCTCAACCGGCTTTTCAACGTCCATCTCACGGATATCCTTTCCGGCTACCGCGCTTTTAACCGCAAATTCGTCAAAGATATGCCGCTCTTCTCGCAAGGCTTCGAAATCGAGACCGAGCTCACGATCAAAGCGCTGCAGCGCGGCCACCGTGTCGTCGAAGTGCCTGTCGATCTCCGAAGCCGTCCCGAAGGGAGTTTCTCGAAGATCCGTTTGGTTCACGACGGGCTATTGATTCTCAATACGATCCTGGCGCTTTTCCGGGACTACAAGCCCCTTACCTTCTTCGCTCTCCTGGGCTCCTTACTTATTATTGCCGGCATCATTCCCGGCGTTGTCGTTATCGTCGAGTATCTGAAGACGGGCCTCGTTCTCAGATTTCCTTCCGCGCTCCTGGCGGTCGGCTGCATCTCAATGGGAATGCTGCTGCTGGTCTCCGGCTTGATCATTCACACGATCACACGACGCTTTCAGGAGCTCGACTACAAGCTTCAGCTCCTGAACGAAGAGCTGCTCGATCAGATCAACAAGCCGCTCTGGCGGCAGCGGGTGGCGAGAATCAAATCCTCCGAACGCGCCGAGGTGCGCAGCCATGGCTGAATCGCGCGCTGAGACTTTCGCGCCGCTGCTCTATCCGACGCGCGGGGCGCGCACGGCTACCGCGTCGGCGCGGCTTCTGCGTTATGCGCCGCCGGTCCTGCTGTACGTCGGCGTTACGTATTTCACGGAAGCCTTCTTCATGGGCGACACGGTGCATTACGTCGAGTTGATCATGGACGCGCCCGCGGCGCTTCTTTCCGATTTCGGACATCTGCTCTGGTTCCTCTCGGGCCAGATTATGTGGCATACGATCCAGGCTGTGGACGGCACGGCCGACCGCGGCACCCTGCTGACCGGTTTAATAGCGCTCTGCTGGCTGGCCGGACTGGCAAGCACTGTTTTTCTTTACGATCTCGCGCTGCGAATCGGCCAGCGCGTGTGGATAGCGCTGCTTGTGGCGGCGGCGTTGGTCTGGTCGCAGGCGTTTCTCGATTACACGCACACCGGATGCGCCTACGTGCCGGGCCTGGCGTTCTTCATGATCGGCGTCTGGCTCGTATTCCGGCATGAGGACGGGAATCCTCACGCAACGCTCGCCGGTGTCGGCGCGGGTATCGCTTTCGCCGTCGCCATCGGTCTCTGGTTCCCGTACGCGCTCGCGGTTCCGGGCGCGCTCGCGGCGCCGCTTCTTCTTCATGGCTGGAGTAAAGAGCGCTTTCGTTCGGCTGCCCGCGCCTCTATCGCGTTCGCGCTGACGGCCGCCGTCGTTTACGGCAGCGCCGCCGCCGCGCAGCGCATCTACACGCTGCACGGCGTTCTCGCCTGGGTGTCGTCTTCGAGTCACGGCATTGCGATAGCCGGCTTCAGCCGAATGGTTTTCGGCTTTACCCGCTCGTTCGTCAACATGGGCAACGACGGCGTCCTCTTCAAGCGCTTCCTGCTCCACGATCCGTTCAATCCCGTATCTCTCGTCGAGCTCATGCGCGTGAGCCTCGGAAAACTCGCGCTCGTATATCTCTTTTTCGCTGTCGTCTTTGCGGCTTTGGCGGTTTCGGCGAAGGGCCGGCGCTATTTGGCCTTCGTCGCAGTGAGCGCGCTGCCGATCATCGCCTTTGCATGGTCGTGGCAAGGCGGCGACATGGAGCGCTACCTGCCGCTATATCCGGTGCTCTTCGTCTCGCTCGCCTACGCGCTATCCGAAGGTCCGTGGGTGCGTTTCGTCCGCTTGGCGGCGGTGCTTTTCGCGGTCTTCCTGATCGCCGTCGACACCGGCCCGTTGAGCCGAAGCGCCGCAGAGCGGCGTCAGGCGGATGTGATGCGGCGCATCGATGAAATCCAGCAGAGCTGGAAGCCCGGCAGTCATATCGCGACGGTGCTCTGGCAGGACGACGTCACTTCGTTTTACTGGAACTATCCTTTCAACCCGATCAATCGCAGCGGAATTTTATCGCAGCCGCGCGGCGACGTTCCCGTCGTCTTCGACATCGTCGACCGCAACAGCCCGAACGCGCCGCGATGGCGGCAGATTTTCGCCGCAGACGCGCTCGCGGTTTGGTCGCGCGGCGGGGACATGTGGGTGTCCAAAGAGGCGTTCTCCCCGCGCCCCGATTCCGCCTGGGTCGAAGGCGACGACCCGACGGTCCCCTGGCCCGACGTGCCGGGCTTTTTTACAACGCTCGACACCAGCCGGTCGGTCGGCGGCGAAAATGGATTTCTCCTGCTCGCCCCGTCCTCGCACAACCGGCAAATCCTCACGCAGCTCGCGGTTGAGGAGAATTAATCGGTGCTGTTCGATACGCCCATTTACTTCGCGTTTCTCTGCACCGTCGTCCTCCTCTACTGGGCGATGAGACACCGGCAGCAAAACGTTCTGCTGCTGATCGCGAGCTATATTTTTTACGGCTGGTGGGACATACGGTTCCTGGCCCTGATCGCGCTGTCGACGACGGTCGATTACTTTTGCGCCCACGCCATTCACGCGTCGGACGACGCGCGGCGGCGCCGGCTCTTGCTCGCGTTCTCGGTCACGCTTAATTTCGTCTTTCTCGGCGTCTTTAAATATTTCAACTTTTTCGCCGATTCGCTGCATACCGCGCTCCAGGGCCTCGGCTTCAATAACGTTCCGATGCTTGCGCTCCAGATTCTGTTGCCTCCTGGAATCTCGTTTTACACATTCCAGGAGGTTGCTTACATCGTCGATGTCTACAAAAAGCGGTTGCGCCCGGCGAACTCGCTGCTCGATTACGCTCTCTTCATCAGCTTGTTTCCGCATCTCGTCGCCGGCCCGATCCAGCGCCCGTCGCACTTGCTGCCGCAGGTCCAGGTGCCGAGGAGTTTCAGCGCCAATGGGTTTTTCGACGGCATCATCCTCATCCTTTCCGGCCTGTTCCGAAAGTGCGTGATCGCCGACAACTGCGCGCTGCTCGCGAACGCGGCGTTCGGCGGCCACCTTGGTCCGCCGAGCCTCGCCGTCGTGGCGCTCGGCACGTACGCCTTTGCGTGGCAGATCTACGGCGACTTCAGCGGCTACTCGGATATCGCCCGGGGCAGCGCTCAGCTTCTCGGCTTTCACTTTATGATCAATTTCCGCCAGCCGTACCTGGCAACCAGCCTGAAAGATTTCTGGCGGCGCTGGCACATAAGCCTCAGCACGTGGTTCAGGGACTACCTCTATATTCCACTCGGCGGGAACCGCTTCGGGGAGCTTGCCACGCACCGCAACCTGCTCACCACGATGTTGCTCGGCGGACTGTGGCACGGCGCGAATTGGACGTTCATCGTCTGGGGCGCGCTGCACGGCGCCGCGCTGGGCGCGGGACGGTTATGGAGCCGGCTCTGGTGCGACGGCGCGGCGGAGCGCTACGGGATTAGCGAGTGGGCGCAGCGCATCGCCGTCTTTCACCTCGTCTGCCTCACATGGATCTTTTTTCGGGCCGGATCGCTGTCCGAAGCTCTGCAATTTCTCTCCGGCATAACGACTCTCGCGTGGCGGCCGGAGTTTTTCACCGCGTTCACCATGCTGGCGGTCTTTACCATTCCGCTGTTCTTGATCGACCTATTTCTCGAGTACAGAAACGAGGAGTATCCGCTGGCGGTCTCGTTCGAGCCGTTCCGCATCGCCGTCGCGTTCGGATTTCTCGCGGCCGTCACGCTCTTGTCCGGTAATCAGATCAACGCATTCATCTACTTCCAGTTCTAATCGAACCACTAAGTCTGCCGGCTTTACGGAGGCCAGAAGCGATGGATTCGCCAACGCCCGATTCGCATGACGCGGAAGCCATCGAGCCGCTCGGCGCGATCGCACCGAGCGTCCCGATCGTAGGGTCGCCGGTCTGGATCTCGTATCTGTTACTGGCCGTGTTCACTTTTCTCATCCTTGTGGAGTTCGTCGCCGCCTACGGTCTGCACCGCGTGAGCAAGATTCAGCACCGCATCCGCGAGGAATACCTCGCAGCGCTCCTCATGCGGCAAACCCACACCAAGGGCCGCACGCAAGTTTTGCTCGCCGGCAATTCGCTGCTCATCGCCGACGTCGACCTCTCGCTGCTCAAGGAACAGCTTCCTGCGAACTTTGAAGTCAAGCGTTTCGCCGTGGAGCAAACGACCTATCTCGACTGGCACTACGGCTTGAGAAGGCTTTTCGTCGAGGGCTCGCGGCCGGATGTGCTGGTGCTCGCGTTAACTGCGCGCCAGCTCGCGGCGTCCGAGGTTTTGGGAGAATATTTCGCGCACAACTTGATGCGCGCCGGCGATCTCGCGAGGGTCGCGCGCGACCTGCAGCTGGACCGCACGACGGAGAGCAATCTTCTGTTCGGCCACGTCAGCGCGTTTTACGCCTCCCGCAGCGACATCCGGAAGTGGCTGCTCGGGAAGGTTTTCCCCGGCATGCCGGCGCTCATGGAAATTCTGACGCAAGTGCCGCCTCAGCCGCCGAGCGAAGCCAGCCTGCGTTCCATTGCGTCCCGGCTCGCCGAGCTCAAGCGTCTGACAGGCGAATACGACGTCCGCTTGATCCTTCTCGCTCCTCCCGTGCCGGCCTTTAAGGAAGATTCTTATCTGGATGTTCTCACCGCGGCGGCGTCGGCTGCTGAAGTCCCGATGCTGGTCGCTCTCCGTCCCGACGAGCTCCGGCGCGAAGACTACGGACCGGACGGCTTGCACATGAACGATACAGGAGCGGAGCGGCACACGCGCGCTTTGGCGCCGCTGCTCACGGCGGCGGTCGACAGCCAATATGAAAGCGCGGCGGTAGCGGCGCGGTAGAAAGGACCCCATCATGTGCGGCATCGCCGGAATCGTTAATTTGAATTCGCACGCTCGCATCGACGAAGCGCGGCTCAAGCGCATGCGCGACGTTCTGCGCCATCGCGGCCCGGACGGCGCGGGATTGTGGATCGACGGCCCCGTCGGGTTCGGCCACCGGCGGCTCTCGATTGTCGATCTCGCGGGAGGCCACCAGCCGATGGCGAACGAAGACGAGTCGGTATGGATCACCTACAACGGCGAGATTTACAATCACGCCGCGCTTCGTCCCGAGCTCGAAGCCGCGGGGCACGTTTACCGCACGCGGAGCGACACCGAAACGATTCTCCATCTCTACGAGGAAGACGGCGAGCGCTGCGTGGAAAAACTCCAAGGAATGTTCGCCTTCGCCATTTGGGACAACAAGCACGGCCGGCTGCTGCTTGCGCGCGACCGGCTCGGCATCAAGCCTCTCTATTACGCGATCACCGACGACGAGATCGTTTTCGGGTCGGAGATCAAGGCCATTCTCGCCTCCGGAGCCGTCCGACCGGAATTCAACGAGGCGGTGCTGCCGGAATTTCTCGCGAACCGCTTCGCCGCCGGCGACGAGACGTTTTTTCGCGGCATTCACAAGCTGATGCCCGGCCGCACGCTTTCATGGTCGACGGCTGACGGAGTTGCGCGCCGCCGCTATTGGAAACTGCCGGCGCCCGATGAACGCAGCGACATTTCTCTCGAACGAGCGGCAGCGGACGTGCGCGACCGGCTGTCGGCGGTGGTTCGAAGCCATCTCATGAGCGACGTGCCGCTGGGGCTTTTTCTCTCCGGCGGACTCGACTCGAGCGCCATCGCGGCGCTCATGGCGCCGATGGTGGGCGAGCCGATCCGGTCCTTCTCCGTCGGCTTCGCCGAGGCCGAGGCGAACGAGCTCGGCTACGCGCGGCTGGTCGCCGATGCCGTGGGCGCCGAGCACCGCGAGATCGTGCTCAGGCCCGAAGAATTTTTCTCGGCCCTGCCGAATCTCATCTGGCACGAGGACGAGCCGATCGCGCACGCCTCCAGCGTGCCGCTCAACTTCGTCTCGCGCCTGGCGCGCCAGCACGTCAAGGTCGTGCTGACCGGCGAAGGCTCCGACGAGCTTTTTCTCGGCTATCCGTGGTACCGCGCGACCGTTTGGAACGAGCGTCTCGGAAGAATGTACTTTCCATTTATACCGGAGAAGCTCCGCGCGCGCACCAAAGCTCTCGCGCGCCGACTGCCGCGGCGGCTCCGCCGCTACACCGAGCGGAGTTTTCTCGCGCTCGATCCCGGTCCGCGCGGATTATTCTACGAGAACTTCGCCGTATTCTCCGACCGCCTGCGCGGCAATATCCTCTCGGACCGCGCCCTTGCGGAAAGCGATCCTTACGCCGAGTGTCTCCGCCGCTATGAGGAAGGCGACGGCGACATGCTCGCGCGGATGAGCGCGGCCGACCTGCAGACCTACCTCGTCGAGCTACTGATGAAACAGGATCAGATGAGCATGGCGGCCTCCATCGAGAGCCGCGTACCCTTCCTCGATCATGCCTTCGTCGAGCATGTCGTGCGACTGCCCAGCTCGTTAAAAGTCCGCGGTTTGACGACCAAGGCGGTCCTTCGCGAGGCGGTCAAGGATCTCGTCCCGAAAGAGATTCTGACGCGCGGCAAAATGGGTTTCCCCGTCCCGATGGGGAAATGGCTTCGCGGCGCCTTCGCGCCGCTGGTCGATGAATTCGTCCTGAGCCCGCGCGCGCGCGCGCGCGGGCTCTTCAATCGCGCCGCCGTCGAGCGGCTCGCCGAAGAGCACCGGAGCGG
>Ga0075424_100003652_pt1 | contig 14447 bp, 19 predicted proteins | sample SoiMethybrSBSTD3_FD_75301 | JGI IMG/M metagenome (GOLD analysis project Ga0075424, IMG submission 75301) | Bulk soil microbial communities from a Populus tree surrounding site in Tennessee, USA - Soil MetaG P. TD hybrid SBSTD3 | ecosystem: Environmental > Terrestrial > Soil > Tree plantation... | reverse complement strand
TGTCGTTCAACCTAACGCCTCGGGCCCGAAATAAGTTGCCACCATGGGGTTCGCGCCGACTGCATTGGATCAGCTTAAAAAATTGGGGCCACCGCACGGGAAGCAGCAGCCCCTAATAAGCGCCGCCAGCTTCGGGGGAGATAGGGGACGGGTGCTGACGGCAGCGCCTATTTAACTCCTCTTGGGGCTTCAGCGTTCCCGGCTCACTCTCACCTAGGGCCTTAAACGCCTCGATTGCGATAAGAAGAGGATCGGTTGCGCCCTCGTTCAGTTGTCGCCGGATAGAAGCATGAAGTCGCAAAGAGATGTTCGGTTGCTCGCGCTTCCGCTGCGGGGAAATCTGCTTCCAAGCGGTGCGATAAACCGAACTGTATAGCTCAATATTTTTCGCAGTCTTTCCCCAACCGCCTGTGTGATGCTTTCGTGGGGGCTCTCTTCGTCTGTTCTTTCCGGTGGCTTTCATTGAAAATATTGGCTGGTCGCATGTCGCCCTGAGAACTGAGAAGTGCCGGAGCAGTTCCAACAAGATAGGGACCGCTGGAGGTTCGCCCCGCGGTCCCTATGCAGCGGCCTGCCTGAGGCAATCGAGAACAGGCTGCCACACCGATAAAACTATCAGGCGCGGCATATCGTGAGTATTAAAAATCTTAATTGAGAGGCCGCCCACCTACGAACGCCTAAACATTCATTGCGTCGCGAAAGTATAAAATATCACGGTCGAGCAGGCACGGTCCCAAGTTCAGCAATATGAACAGCAATACCGCGAAACTGTCGCGCAAGCCAAGCAGAAGGCGACGCAAGTAGCCGACACTGCTGCCGTCTCGCACGACGCCCTGTTCGGTTCTCTCGCTCTGCTTCTCGGGGCCGTAGCGGGCTGGTTCGGCGGACGCATGGGCGCCGTCGAACTGACGATCACTGCGCGGAGGGCGCTGAATCAGACCAGCGGCCCGAGCTCCGGACGCACTACAGACACGGTTGGCCCACGGTCGGCCATCGACGCTGCTAGTCGCCGAACGACACAGCAGCCACGGCACGCGCAGGAACACACTCTGCGTGGCGGCGTTGGTCAAACAAGGAGTAGTCCCCATGGCTAAAAAACCGAAGATGCTCGATGAACTGTTCCACGAAGGTCTCCAGGACATTTACTTTGCAGAAAAGAAAATCCTCGTAGCCCTTCCAAAAATGGCGAAGGCCGCCGAGGCCGAGGAATTGGCGGACGCGTTTAGGGAACATGAGGAGCAGACAAGAGAGCAAGTCAGCAGACTGGAAAAGGTCTTCAAGCTGATTGACGAAAAGCCCAAAGCGAAGAAATGCCCGGCGATCATTGGCATCATCGAAGAGGGCGAAGACATCATAGAGGAGTACGAGGATTCTCCTGCCCTCGACGCAGGCCTACTAGGGGCTGCGCAAGCCGTCGAGCACTACGAAATTGCCCGCTATGGCACTCTCAAGGGTTGGGCTCGCGAACTCGGTCTCAACGAGGCGGTGTCTCTCTTACAGGCCACGCTCGAGGAAGAGAAACATACCGATGAAAAGCTCTCAAAGCTCGCGGTGACTCCGATCAATCAAGCGGCTGAAGCTGCCGAATAAGGCAAACACAGCCGCGTGAAACAAACGGACCCGCATGCTCTTTGCACTCAAAAGTGCATGTGCCATGACCGGGCGCACATCGAGACACTGAAGAAGCTGCCCCGACCGAGACTTTGACGATTGTCACGCCGGAAGTCCGCTTTCGGGGCGCAAAGGCGTAGGGAATAGCCTCGCCTACGCCCCTGTAGATATCCGAGACTTACCAACGGCCGCGGAAGTGACGTCGATGGCCCCATCCGTCACGCCAACCCGGACCGGCGTATGCGTATACAGGAGGTGCCGCATACACGCGCGGTGCCGCATAGACCGGATATTCATCAACCACCACTGGCGGCGGCGCTACAATGACAGGCCGGCGAACCACGACGGTCTCGGAAACGACGGGAGCCGGCTGCTCGACAACGACAGGCGGCGCACTACGGTACTCGTACGTGTGCCGCTCATAGCTTGGAGCCTCTCTATACGGAGTAACCGGCAGATCGGCCGCCACTGCCGGCGAGGCAAGAGCTAGTGCACTCGCTGCACCCAGGATCGCTTTACGCATGAACGTTGTTCCCTTGTTTGTCGCCCTGTGGCGAGCAAACGCGGGAACCCATTGTTAGGTCCATGAACGGATGTGCCGAGTCCAACTTACATTTCGCTGCGTCATTAATTTTGCCCGTGTGGTCGGCGTTGCTTGCAGCGCACTATGTCAAATGACTTGCCGGCATGACGAAATTTTAATCTGGCGACACGTTCGAAGTGCGCCCTAACTTATTATTTAACGGGTGCCGGTCGCTGACGTCTCCCGACCCTCCGAAGGAGGCGGGTTTCCGTCCCCTATTAACCCGCCTCAACGTTCGGCGACTGGCACTCTGTGAGCAATCGATCAGCGCCTATAAATCTTTATTCCCTTCACCCATCACTGGTGCAGCGGGCTTGTCCGAAGTGCGGCGGGCTAATGCTGATATCGGATGTTCTGCCGTACACTCAGAAAGGGCGCGAGTTGCTGATTTTTGAATGCACTCGGTGCGCTCATTACGAAAAGCATAGCGTCAAAGTGGAATAAGACGCGCCGCCCCCTCGCGCACGTGAACGTGCAGCCGATAGCCATCATGCTTCAAATCATGCGCCCAAGCTCCTCTGGTTGGAAGCTGCTTGGCGACGATGAGCTGACACGGATCGATGAAGGCAGCGAGCGCGTTCAATGGCCCTGCCGCGAGAACTACGCTGGAACATACGAGGCTATGTAGCTGAATGAAAAAGTTTTTCCATGGTCGCGAAACCATCAGGCAACTTCCTGCTTACCCAATCATCACACGAAGCCCTCCTCCAAGAAAAAGTGTGATGAGGAGCCGCGTCGCCGTTGAGGCAATCGGCGCGACTTCCTTTGTCCGTCACCTTCGGTATGTCAAATAACACGAGCGGAGTTGTGCCGCCAAAAGCAACCGAGTGTGAGGAGGAAGGGGCATGCAATCCTGCACGGCGTTAGCGTGAAGCCGGCCGGCCCCAATCCCAAAGTGGGTGTAACGTTTCACGCCTGTCGCGATAACGACCTGTCACGCTGGCGATATACCAAGCCGCGGCAGCGCCGAGCAACGCGGCTGCACCGACCATGAAGCCCAAAATGACGCCGGTCCGGCGGGCGCGCGAAATATTATCCTTCGCTTGCGCAATGACCTGGTCAACGCGACGCTCCGCATCCGGCGGCGCTAACCCAGTCACTGTTGCCACCAATCGAACAAGATAGCTCCGATCCTCAGCCTGCATTCCACGATGGCTGGATGCCGTCAATAGAATACGTGCGGCCTCGGCGCGCGGATAATTTATGTCTTCCGCTACGCCTTGCGGTCTCCGCTCGCTGCGAAATAGCCGATCGAGATCATATGCGATGATGTTTTCACCAGTAACCGACGTTTGTGCGGAGCTTCCAGACGCCGTTGCCAAGCGTGGCGCCGCTTGAGCAACCGTCAACGCAATCAAGGCGGTCAATAAGGTTGCCAATGCCCACACAAGCAATCCGTCGACGCCGTTGCGAAATCCACTGATGTCAGACGTGTTTGCCGACGGGACGCGAAGGCGAGCTGTGATGTAAGCACCAAACCCGTACGAGGCCACAGCCACCAAAACAAGATAAAGCCCGGATAAAAGCACTAAGACGGCCGACGAATCGCGCCAGGTTGGTGCCGTCGACGATAGGCTGATGCCGATTCCCCCTGCGAACGCGTGCAGTACGAAGGCGAGCGCGGACGCACAAATAGCGCCCGCAATGACACAACTCCATTCAATATCGGTCGACGTTTTGACCGTTGCGGGCTCAACCCGTGTGCTAGCTGTCGCCATGTTCCCCTCCGGTTCGGGTCGCTAACGCAATCCGATGCAAGTCCGTCCAAAACCTGACAAACAAACGGGGGTACGCAGCGATAGTTCCGGGTTGCATCCATTTTGGAACCTAAAACGCCGTATCGATTTATCCGGGGGTCCACCCGAGGAGGAGAACTCATGGTGAAGAAACTCGCTTTGGCGACTGCCGCTGTAGGACTTCTGATGTCTACGGCCAGTGCCGACTATTACATTGTTCAGGAGAAGGCGACGAAGAAGTGCAAAGTTGTTGAAACGCGCCCGACCGAAACGACCTGGATCCAGGTTGGTCCGGCGGCCTTCAAGACCCAAGCCGAGGCCCAGAAGCAGATCAAGACCGTCTGTGTAGAGAAATAGCTAGTCATATCCTATGAGTCTCTAGAGGCGCGGCCGACGTTACCAAGGTCAGTCGCGTCGCCGTTTTTCATTCATCGTTGATGGCGTAACTTGAGTCCAAGCTAACTCGCTTTTCTGTGGCGAGTGGTCGAGTGTTTCTTTGCGCTCTTTCGGCGATGTGTACTCCGCCGCGTGTGGGGTGGCTTGCTGGCGCCCGCTCACCGTGCACACTCCGTCGCAGTGCATCCATTAGATTGACTACGTTGTCAGACCTTGGTTCGCGCGGTGCCTCGATTTTTTCACCCTTGTTTTTTTTACGCAGCAATTCTTTAAGAGCGTCTTCGTATCGGTCTTCAAATTCCTGGGGCTTAAAGTGACCCGTTTTCGTCTTGATGATGTGCTTGGCGAGATCCAACATATCCTTCGTGACCCGCTCACTTGGGATGTCACCGAAGTAATCTTTCTCGTCGCGAACCTCGTAGGGATAGCGAAGCGTAATTCCCATAATACCCTTCCCTCGGGCCTCCAAACCTATGACGTGTTCTCGTGAAGTGAAGACGACCCGTCCAATGGCGATCATCCCCTCTTCTTCAATGGCATCTCTGATAACGGTGAAAGCCTGCGCGCCGGCTTCGCCATCGGGGACGATGTAGTACGGATTAGCAAAATATAATTCGTCTATTTCCTTGCGGTCCACGAACTGATCAATCTCGATCGTGCGCTTGCTCTCGATTGCTACCGCTTCCAGTTCGTCCGGTTCGACGGGAATATATTCACCTTTGCTCTTTTCGTAGGCCTTAATGATGTCTTCCTTATCGACCTCGCGTCCGGTGTCCGAATCGACTTTCTTGTACTGGATGCGGTTGCCCGTTTTTCTATTGAGCTGATGAAAATGAATTTTCTCCCGCTCGGATGTGGCGGGGTATAGCGCAATCGGACAGGACACTAGGGAAAGACGCAAAAAACCTTTCCAGTACGCGCGGGGGGCCATGATGGAACTCCGTGACGAATATCACCATCAACGTTCCCTCGTGCATAGTCGTTCCGGAACCAATTTGCTGATTCGCGGATTCAAAGTTCACCATGCTGATCAAACCTAAAACTCAGACCTATCACGCAACCATGCTCGTCACGCGGGCCGAGGAATGGTGTGTAGAAGCTGCGAGCACAGAGGAGGCTCAGGCGCTACTAGAAGCCGGGGAAGGACACCGATGTTCGCCGGGCGAAATCTGTTGCGTGGAGCTCAGTGACATACTTTCAAGCTGATAAGATACCGCGATTAGCGCAGGGTCTTAGGAACTCGCGCGATGTTTCCCAGTTGAACCCTTGCTTGAGAAAGCCGAGGAGGGTTTCGTGGGTTTCGGTCTATCGTGAGGCATGATGCAAACGGCAGCTGAACGTGAAGCCCATCTCCGCCTGCTCGCCAATCAACTATTTTTCGTCGTCGAGAAAACTGGACAACGCTTCACATTGAAACGCACAACCGACGTGCCTAAGCCAGTGTGCGAAGAAGGCCTCACCCTAACAGAGGCCGAACAGTTGCTGCAAAGGTGGAAACTTCGTGGCTTTCACGGTGGCTGAGTCCAATTGCCACTTGCGCCCAGTCGCGAACATCCTCGAAACAAATTTTTTACTTCCACGTCACACAACCACAGTTAACTCGCGGGCGACGAAAAACCTAAGCACGGGACCAGGTCATAAGTTCTAGCCCGTGTTTGGCGTCGAGCAATCGACGCGATGCCATTGTGAGCCCGTGCTTGGCCAGAACCTCCTCCGGCGATAAAGCTGGTACCTCGGGAAAAACGCCCCGTCCGCCCGGTATCTGAACCCCGGGCGCGCGGGTCAAGAAGAAGGTGTCATACCGATCTAAGAACAATCCGAATACATCCGTTCCGCCGATGACACCGATACTGCCATTAGGCGCGCCCAGAACGACCAGCGCCTCCTCTAACGTGGCACCAGTCGGGTTCCAAAATAGAGCGTTACGATTATTTGCATCGCTCGCTATCGACGGAATTCCGCGCGTCAAAATCAATCTGCGCCGCATGTCCGAGCGTCTGTGCCGTTCTCGAGAATGGCGGCCGTGCACGACAACGTCTACGCTATTCAGCCCGCGCTCAAAAAAATCTTGATCGGCATCGAATTTAAGTGCGCGCGGCATAGTGCCATTGGCAGTTGCGATCATGCCATTGTCCGAAACGATGGCGTAGCCTTCGATCCGCGCGTTCATGCGAGCGAGCGTGACGGCTTCCAAAGCTTTTTCAGCGGGCCCTTTTTACCGAACACCGGATCTTTGCTCGGTAGTCGGACCTTTGGGATCATTCGCACGGCCCTGGCATGTTCGTCTCGTCGTCCGGTGTACTCGTCGTATTTTCCAGACGCGGGATAAGCACCAACAACAAGCAGGTCCTTGGTTGCTCTGATAGCCTCGTGGCCGGTGCCAGCCGGTAAGATTACGACATCGCCCGCCTTGAGACGAAACAACTTACCTTGTTTGCCGCCAAACCGTACCCGAGCCCGTCCCCGTGCTACGCCGAGCACCTCGTGTGTGCGCGGATGGTAGTGAACATAATCGTAAATTCCGTTGCGCCATGAGCCGACCCAATTGTTTGCCGTGAAAACACGTTCAAATACCGCTGCAGGATCTAATGCTCCAGTGAGAGAAATAACGTTGCGATAGTAAATGAAAGGAAGTGTCGGATTGTTAGGAATGTGATTCTTGTCTTTAAAAACAGTGGCGCGCGGTTTTCTTTCTTTGATTCGTTTTCTCAGTTCCCGAGCTGTCGGTTGTGCGATCCCCGTCAGATGCTCGAGCCCGCTTTTTATTGTTTCGACCGCATACATTGCAATATCACTCTTCATTCGTCTTCTGCGCAGGATGCTTTACGGGAATGAGCATCTGTACCTGATCCTTCTCGCAAGCAACTTCAGCGATCTGCTTAGAATCTCGATTGCCATGCGACTCATCATCGAGACGGTTAGCCGTTTCAGTCCACGTAAGCTCTACAGTTTTGCCTTGTCGCGTTGTGACCGGAGCCGCCTCATCAAGCGGCGACGCGAGCCATTCTTTCAGATCGCGACGGCGGTCCGCTTCAAAACAGACTATATCCAGCCGTCCGTCAGCGATGTTGGCTTTGGCGGCTAACGGCAGCGCCGGCCCGGTAAAGGGCACATTCATGACCTCAACGCCAAGAAACTCGCCCTTGAGGGCTTTGCCGTCGATCGTAATCGAGACCTCAATCGGTTTTGCGGTTTTCACCCATTTCTCTAACAGGGCGCGCCCTTTACGCAGATTGTCGGCGCCCTTACCTTTTTCGCGCTTGTCCGCTGCCTTGAGAAATTCGGCGAATAATCCAACACCGAATCCTTCGAGAAAACGCGAAGTGCCCCAGGATGCTTTAACCATCCCCACATCCATTGGTCGCGTGTTATAGAGGTTCCATGTTTCCACCAATTCTTGTGGTGTGCCGGCAATTCCCAGTGAGCGCGCAATGTTGTTTGCGGTCCCAAGTGGCAATAGAGCGACGGGGACGGATCGATCGGGCAATTTTGTCATTACTTCGGTGATGGTGCCGTCGCCCCCCGCGATGACAATCAAGTCCGTCTTCTTGTCCAGGCCCCGCTCGATGTCGTCTTGTTTAACCGATACGTAGCGCACCTCGAAATCGGCCAGCTTCAACGCGGCTAAGATATCATCCTTGTCCGCTTTATGTCCGGCCGAGGGATTGTGAAACAGTGTTGTTCGCATGGGACAGGTAACTTCGGCGAGCCAGACGGGTTCCGCTTTCGCCGACCATGAGCTCCGCTATGTCATTTGATGTCTGGGAGCTTTTGTTGAGTCGCCTTTTGCCGGTATCTGCGGGTCTCGATTGCGCTCCCTACATCAAATGCGCACGCTTGCGCTAGTTGAGCGTGTGTCGGCTCATGCTGGCCTGAACAATTCCACGAACGCCGAGTTAGTTTTAAAATCCAATCCTAGGGAGCGTATCATGCCCAAAAAACTCAAGAAGCTCGATGAGCTGTTTCACGACGGGCTCAAGGACATCTACTTTGCCGAAAAGAAAATCCTGGTAGCCCTTCCCAAGATGGCCAAGGCCGCCGAGTCAGAGGAGTTGGCGAATGCCTTCAAAGAGCACGAGATGCAAACCAAGGAACAGTTGAGCCGGCTGGAAAAGGTGTTCCGACTTATCGATGAGGCGCCACGCGGCAAGAATTGTCCTGCTATTACCGGTATCATCGATGAAGGCGAGGAGATCATCGACGAATATGAGGATTCCCCAGCTCTCGACGCTGGGCTGATCGGCGCCGCGCAGGCCGTCGAGCATTACGAAATCGCCCGCTACGGCACCCTAAAGGCCTGGGCGAAGGAACTTGGCCTCGAGGAGGCCGTGTCTCTCCTCGACGCGACCCTCACCGAAGAAGAAAGCACAGATGAAAAGCTTTCCAATCTTGCAGAAAGCGCGATTAATCGAAGAGCCGAAGCCGCCGAGTAATTCGATACTTCGAGACCGGTAAAAAGCGCCGCCGCGATCGCGACGGCGCTTAGCACGAAATCCTGGCGCCACTGTCGACGTTGTCCGAAGGAAATCGAGATGACCTTGTCGAAAACCCTCACCTTGAATGCGAATACGTTGACCCGTTAGCCTTACTATCTTACCGATTGCGCGCAACACGGATTTCGACTGTCAAAAGTTGTGTCCCGCCGCCTTCGGTGACTTCGAGCATGTGAGTCTCGCTCCCGATACGCGGGAGCGATATGTCGCGCACCATTCCGGCAGCTGTTTTCAAACCCCCGTCGAGAGCCGCTGAATCGTCCGGAAGATCGACGACATGATCTTCAGGCGAGCCATTGTTGAGCCGAAAAAGATACTTTGGCATTTGCGCCACCAAAAACAAAACGCTGCCGACCACCCTTTGTTTCATGTCGGAACGTTTGAGCAGGTTCCGTTTTGAATCGTAAAGGCAGTCTCAAGGGCGACTCGTAATGGAGCACGTACTCAAAAGATTGGCTTGGACCGATCGCCTTTCTGGCGATGAGCAGGACGAGCTCGTCGGCTCAGTTTCGCGCGTCCAGTCTTTTGAGGCGGGTGCGACGATTGTGCCGGCTGAGGTGCCGGTTGATTTTAGCTCCATCATCCTACAGGGCATCAGTAGCAGGCAAAAGGTACTCGAAAGCGGCGCAAGACAGATTACCGCTTTTCATATAACCGGCGATTTTTGCGACCTTCACACCTACGTGCTCAAAACATTGCCGGATAGTGTCGTTGCCATGAGCGATTGCAAAGTGGCGACAATCCCGCACGATAAATTAGATAGAATTTTCCGCGACAACTACCACGTAGCGCGCTTACTTTGGGCTTCTACCCTTATCGATGCTGGCATATTCCGCCAGTGGATCATTTCGATCGGACGCCGAACGCCAACAGCACGCTTAGCCCATTTGTTTTGTGAGCTATTCCTTCGCTTTCAAATAGTCGGTTTAACACAAGACATGAGCTATCCGCTTCCAGTGACCCAGACAGATCTAAGCGACGTACTCGGTCTATCGCTCGTCCACACAAACCGCACCTGTGCGGCTTTGCGTGCAGAAGGCCTCGCCACTTTTTCGCAACGCAGGGTTACCATTCACGATTGGGAAGCTTTGCAGAGGACCGCCGAATTCAATCCAGAATATCTGCACTTACAAAGAAAGGTCGCTTTAGCGCCTTCATGCTAACACCAAACTGCTTCGGCGAACATTATTGCACTCGGACTTTGATGCTCTAGATAGCCCGGCTATCGAGGCAGCACAATTCATCGCATGGTTCTGCCAAAAGGCACGACGTGAAAATCAGAGCAAGACCTGTTGTTGCGGCGAACAGGTGCTTCTCACGCGGCAGAACTGTTTGGTCACCAATCAAATGTTAACCTGGGCACAAAGGTGCAAACCATCTCCCTGAGTTTTGTTCACACTCATTCTCAGAATTTGCTTACTCGACGTAGATGCCGCTCAGACGATAGGCATCAGAAATGATGTCGCGGCCCCGATGTCCTACATCAAATGACACATCTCAATGCTGTGAGAGATGAAACGGCGTGCCGCCAGGAACCGCGACACACATAGCGCACTTAAACAATTGGTCGGATTGAAAATGAAATGAAATGCGTATTGCTCAAATAGCCCCTTTAGCGGAGAGCGTCCCGCCCAAGCTTTATGGGGGCACCGAACGGGTCGTCGCCTGGCTGGTCGACGAGTTGGTTGACCTAGGACATCAAGTGACGCTGTTCGCGAGCGGCGACTCGCAGACTAAAGCCGAACTTGTTCCTGTTTGCCCGCGAGCGTTGCGCCTGGGGAAGCCGCGTCCGGATCCGGTGGCTGCGCAGGCGGCCTTGCTCGAAGCAGTGGCGCAAAGAGCAGACGAATTCGACGTCATCCACGCTCACATCGACTGGCTTCACCTGCCAATCGTACAACGCGCAGGCATCCCGTTCCTAACGACGTTACATGGCCGGCTCGATCTTCCCGGTCTGTCCGACATGATCCGAATTTTTCCGACCGCTCCATATGTTTCTATTTCGGACAACCAACGCATTCCGCTTGCCGGAGCAAAGTGGCTCGGAACTGTGTATCATGGAATGCCAAAAAGGTTGCTTAAGCCCTCCTTCCGTCCGGGCCAATACTTAGCCTTTCTCGGCCGGCTGACGCATGAAAAGGGTGCCCATATCGCCATTCGAATTGCACAAGCGACGGGAATGCCGCTGCGCATAGCTGCCAAAGTACCTCGCGACCATCGGAGTTACTTCAAGGAGCACCTCGAACCACTCATTGACGGAAAGAATATCCAGCTGGTGGGGGAAGTTGATGATCGTCGTAAGCAGGGTTTTCTGGACGGGGCTGCTGCACTTCTTTTCCCGATCAATTGGCCGGAGCCATTTGGTTTAGTGATGATCGAAGCGATGGCGTGCGGCACACCCATAATCGCTTTTCGCGCCGGTTCTGTTCCCGAAGTGATCGATGATGGCGTGACCGGATTTATCGTTGACTCTGAAGAAGAAGCGGTTCGAGCGGTAGGTCGTGTCGGGAAATTGAACCGGCGCGAGATCCGCCGCATTTTTGAACAGCGCTTTACGGCTCGGCGCATGGCTGATGATTATGTCGATATTTATCGTCAGCTCACTGACGGCTCCGTCTTGGCCCTAAAACCGATTGCGCCCGATGCTATCCGTGTAAAGGCTCCGATGGATGAAAACTCCTCCTTGGATCAGACCCTCTCACTGATACCCGCTCCGGGCCAAACCGGGACCTCAGGCTCTGTTGAGTAGGTGGTGTCCTGCACGCCGCCCAAACTAAGCGACCACGAGTGAACGTACATAGCGAGTCCGGTGCCAATCGCAAAAACCTGCCGAGACTTTTTTGCTTCTAGTTTAACGAGCAGACTTTCGTAGTAAAGGCTGCGTCCCAGTGCTTTTTTTCTGGCCACGGGAATCCGTGCTCGCGCGTTTCCGGCGGTCGACTCTCTGGATTTTGCGAACCGACCTCTGATGGAGCGCATCCATGGGCTCCATGACATTTTTCAATTTCTGTCCCCTCCCCGCCGCCAGCCAAATTCGCCACCTTCGAAGCGTGGCCTTTAATGCTTTGTTAGTCGCCAGGCCAATTCCTAAGCCAGCCGCCACATCAGACGGATAATGCGCCAAAATTAGAGTCCTGGTTGAGGCCAGGCAAATCATTGTAGGCCAAACAAATTGCCGGAGCGATTTTGGAGCAAGTCGGGCAGCCGACGGCGCCATCGCGCCGAGATGAATAGCGTGTCCCGACGGGAAAGAATCCCAGGCATCTCCTGAATAGGGAATGCCGTTTCTAGGTCCTCTTATTGTGCGGTCGGGGCGCCGTCTGCGCACCAGTAACTTGAACAGGTCCGGCATGACTCCTGCGACGAGGAGGCTGGCGAGCATAGTATCGGCCTCTTCACGATCTTCGCCTCGTTTGCAGTACCGCGACGCTAGCCATATGGCCGCGGCGATGACCAGCATCGCTCTTTCATCGGCTAGCGACGATACCCAATTTAGGGACCGCTCCATCGACGGAGTGGCGACGTGCGCACAAGCGCGCACGATCTTTAGATCCCTTTCAAACGGCCGCAAATGCAACGGGTCTGCTGACATAGAAACCTTCTGGCGTGTCCACCTTCTGGCGTGTCTAACCATGCAGGCAGACCCCGGTTCCACGCCGAACTTTTTGGTGTCCCTTGAGTTTGGCAGGCATGGAGATCAGCCAAAAGCTAAAGATCGCGCTCGACGAGACCCGCATGGAGGTGCTCGGAGTTCAAATTCTTATCGGCTTTCAGTTTCGGAGTGTTTTTCAGAACTCATTTGACACACTCCCCGTTTGGTCTCGTTATCTGGATGGGATAGCGACACTGCTCATGGTCTGCACTCTTGGATTATTACTATTGCCGGGGCCGTACCATCGCATCGTCGAAGAAGGCAATAGTTCGGGACGTTTTCATGCCCTTGTCGGCGGAATCGCATCGTGGGCCCTTGCACCATTTGCACTAAGCATTGGGCTTGCTGTTGGAATCACATGCGAGCGCGTCTGGGGTCTGTTCGGAGGACTGTACGCTGGTGCGACGGCGGGTATGATGGCAGGTTTCTTATGGTACGGACTCGGCGGATTGAAACGATCAGAAGGCAATCGGGAGCGAGCCATGAGCAAGAATGATTTAGAAAAGGTCGAAGATCCCGGACTGCACCAGAAAATCGATGCGATGTTGACCGAAGCCAGGATCATCTTACCGGGCGCTCAGGCTCTTCTCGGATTTCAACTCGCTATTGTCCTGACCGAGGCATTTGAAAAACTTGAACCGGCGGTGAAGTCTCTTCATGGAGTCGCGCTCTTATTGGTTTGCTTGAGCGTACTTTTGCTCATGTCTCCCGCTGCTTATCATCGCATCGTATATGCGGGGCAGGATTCGGCGCAGTTTCACAAAGTCGGCAGCTGGCTGGTGACACTGTCAACCGTTCCACTTGCACTTGGGCTAGCTGCTGATGTTTTTGTCGTCGCGACGAAGATCTGGCCATCCACTAGTGTACCGGTCATGACGGCCGTGTTTTCACTCATTTTCCTGGTGATCTGCTGGCATTTCGTGCCGCTTGTTGCAAGAGCGATGAAAAAGCCGGCCCTGCGTACAAACAATAGCGTGCCGGCGTGAAGCGCCCGCACACCTACGATCCAAGTCCGAACGAAATTTCTGCTCCTGCGAGAGAGCAAGCGACCGTGAGAAACAACTCAGAGTTTCCGCCGAAGCGCGCTAGTTGCTAGAAGAGACTGCAACGACATCGCCCGAACGCAGCTTACGACCGACGTTCACGGGGTCATTAACCTGACTTAGGAACTGACGGAGGCGCAAAGATTTTAATCTGCGAGCGCGCGTAAACTGTAATGGACAATGCGATGACCCGGAAGAAACCATAAGACCGAAAAACCAAAAAGTATCACAACTCAGACGATTGCTATTGAGCAATGCGATAAACCCCGCTCAGCCTCGTTCCAGGATCGATGTTGGCAGGACCAGCGACAAAATAAAGGCCCGAACCAAGCAGAAGAGCAAAATCGTCGCAACTTGATCTGATACGGCGCTGTTTCAAGCAATCTATTATGTACTTCTCTATGTCTGTCCGTGGGCTGCCACTCATTGGGAGCAGTTATTGCCTCGCCCAGCACGTGCGAAAGTTTGCATCCGTTTGAATTAAATTAGCGTGGGCCGGCTCGAGGGGGCTACAAACGGCGCTATTATTCATGGCTGGGCTTCCAACAGCGGAGTTTTGATCAATGTGTGACTACAGTCTTCTAAACGTCCGGTCCCGTCCAGCAAAGGTTGGCGACAAACTTACCACACGAGACTTTGGTAGCGGCACCCGTGTTTCGCTGCGGCCGAAGACAATGCAGTAGCGGTCTGCGTGCTTCCTGGAACCGAGGTTGCATTTTCGAGCGCGGTATCGGTTACAGAACCCCGTTTCCTTTTCGGGGAGAGGGCCGAAAGACTAGCTTATGCGACGGCCATCTTCCGACAGGTAAACAAGAACGAACAATTCAGGCACCACGATGCACTCGAATTCCCCGATGGACGCATTGTTCTGCTGACACAACTATGTTCGGGCCAGACGGCAACGGTGCTTCAGTTACCAGCTCAGCCAACGAG
>Ga0075424_100003648_pt1 | contig 14457 bp, 9 predicted proteins | sample SoiMethybrSBSTD3_FD_75301 | JGI IMG/M metagenome (GOLD analysis project Ga0075424, IMG submission 75301) | Bulk soil microbial communities from a Populus tree surrounding site in Tennessee, USA - Soil MetaG P. TD hybrid SBSTD3 | ecosystem: Environmental > Terrestrial > Soil > Tree plantation... | reverse complement strand
ACGGACATCTACACCGAGCAGTGTTCGGTGAGCGTCAACGCGAAAGACCTCGCGATGATGGCCGCGACGCTCGCTTCCGGTGGCCGCAACCCGGTGACGAAGAAGCAGGTGATGAAGACCAGCAACGTGCCGTACGTGCTGGCGGTGATGGCCACCGCCGGCCTGTACGATGACTCCGGGAAGTGGCTGTATCACACCGGGCTGCCGGCCAAGAGCGGTGTCGGTGGCGGGATCATCGCCGTGGCGCCGGGCAAGTTCGGCATCGCCGTCATCTCCCCGCCGCTCGACGACGCGGGAAACAGCGTGCGCGCCCAGCGCACCATTCAGGATATCGTCGCGCGACTGAACGCCAATCCGTACGCCGTCGGCGCGGTGGCGTCCACCAAATAGCACGCCGTAGAAGGGGAGGCCGTGCCGCACACGGCTCCCCGGCCGTTGCCTAACGCGATAGACGCCGGAGTGCGGTGCGTTGGGTTGCACTCTCGTCCGTCGACTGCCCACCACGGAGCCAACTCATGTCGTTCACGCCTCCCGCGGCCGCACGGTGGTGCAGGGCCGCCGCCTTCCCTCGGCCGGTGCTGGCCGTCGCGGCGCTCGTGCTCGCAATCGCTCCACTGCGCGTAACAGCCCAGGAAGATCCGGGTAAGAGTCCGGACGATTCCGCCAGCGTCGAGGACACGCTCTACACGAGCAGTATTGGCGGCGAGTTCCGTCCCGCCAAGGGGTTCGATCTGGTACGGACGAAGCGGTCTAGCCTCAACATCAGCTTCTACGGCCTGTTCCGCTACATGAACCAGCTGCCCGGCACCCAGACCTTCGAGGATCACCTGGGCAGGGAACGCACCGTCAAAGCGCGCAACGACCTGAACTGGCACCGCACGTTCGTCTGGCTCACCGGATTCTTCTGGGTTCCCAAGTTCCGCTACAACATCTCGCTCTGGTCGTTGCCAACGACGCAGCAGACACTGCTCTTCGGCAACCTCCAGTACCATTTCAATCCGGCCTTCACGCTCGGCGTCGGCATCACTCCCAATCTCACCGCGCGCTCTGTCCAGGGCTCCTGGCCATTCTGGGGATCCAGCGACCGTCAGATGGCGGAGGATTTTTTCCGCGGCGGGTTTTCGTCGGGGGTATTCGTCACCGGGAAACCGTTTCCAAAGTTCAACTACACGGTTTCCGTCAACAACAACCTCAGTCAGCTCGGTGTCGTTGCTGCCAATGACTCGCGAGATCTAGCCTACAGCGCCAGCGTCGTCTGGCGGCCGACGACCGGCGAGTTCGGTCCGCGCGGTGGCCTGGGCGACCTGGAGTATCACGAGAAACTGGCCACGCAGTTCGGCATCTCAGCGGGTCACAGCCGCGAGTCGCGGTACGCCGACAACAGCGCTCCGCCTAACGCCACACAGATCAAGCTGTCCGACGGTGTCAATCCGTTCGATGCCGATGCGCTGGCGGAAGGGGTGACGGTGCAGAAGCTCGACTACGACGAAGCGGCGGTCGACGCCGGTTTCAAGTACCGCGGGTTCTCGTTCCAGAGCGAGTACTACTGGCGCAATCTGTCCAAGTTCCAGACGATCGGAGGTCCGGTGCCCATGAGCTCCATCTTCGATCACGGCTTCCAGGTGCAAGGGATGCACATGGTCGTGCCGCAGCGGCTCGGGGTTTATGCCACGTACGGGAAGGTATTCGACGACTTCAAACGAAACCCGTACGAGATCTCGGAAGGGGCAAGCTTCTACCCCAGTGGAACACGCAGCTGGCGGCTCAACCTGCACCTCATCCACATCAGAAAGAGTCCGGCGGCCTCGAACTTCGGGTTCTACACGTCGGGCCAGACCGGTACGACGGTCTCCGCGGGGGTCGACATCCTGATGTGATCCACCACGCCGACCTTCACCCAGTACTCGTTCGTTTCGCGAAGCGGCAGCCTAACGTGCCGCTCACCATACCGCCTGGCCGCTGCTCGACGGCGCCAGGCGGTCCTTGTCTCTACCCAGGAAGTACCGCAGCACAGGGAGGCTCGCATGGCTTCGTCGAAAACACGGATCGAGCACGATCTGCTCGGTGACCTCGCGGTGCCCGCGGACGCCTATTACGGCGTCCAGACCGCACGCGCGCTCGAGAACTTCCAGATCTCGGGCGTCCCCATCAGCCTTTACCCGAACTTCATCAAGGCACTCGCCATGGTGAAGCTCGCCGCGGCGCGAGCGAACGCCGATGTCGGCACGCTCCCACGCGAGATCCTCACAGGGATCGAACGGGCGTGTCAGGAAATCATGGACGGCAAGCTCCACGATCAATTCAGTCTCGACGTGTTCCAGGGCGGCGCTGGCACCTCGACCAACATGGCCGCGAACGAGGTGATCGCCAACCGCGCGCTCGAGCTCATGGGACACAAGAAGGGCGAGTACAAGTACTGCGACCCACACGACCACCTGAACCAGTCGCAGTCCACGAACGACTTCTATCCCACGGCCATGCATGTCGGGATGCTGCTCGGCAACGTGGAGCTGATTGCCGCCTTCAAGGAGCTCGTCGCAGCCTTCGCCGCCAAGGCCGCCGAGTTCTCGAGCCTCCTCAAGATGGGCCGGACGCAACTACAGGACGCCGTGCCCATGACGTTAGGCCAGGAGTTCAAGGCGTTCGCCAAGACGATGAGCGATGAGCTCCAGGCGCTCGACTCGATCCAGCGGGTGCTGTGCGAAGTCAACATGGGCGCGACCGCGATCGGCACGGGCCTCAATGCGCCGGCGGGCTACGCCGAGAAGTGCGCCGACCACCTGGCGAAGATCACCGGATTCCCGATTCATCTCGCCGAGGATCTCATCGAGGCCACCCAGGATACGCAGGCCTTCGTGCTCTACTCGTCGTGCCTCAAGAGCCTCGCGATCAAGCTCGCCAAGGTCGGGAACGACCTGCGCCTGTTGTCGTCCGGCCCGCGGTGTGGCCTGTACGAGATCAACCTGCCCGCCAAGCAGCCCGGCTCCTCAATCATGCCCGGCAAGGTGAATCCCGTGATCCCGGAAGTCACCAACATGGTCTCCTACCGGGTGATCGGAAACGACTTCGTGGTCACCATGAGTGCCGAAGCCGGCCAGCTGCAGCTCAACGCGTTCGAGCCGGTGATCGCCGCCGTCGTGTTCGAGGGGCAGACGCTCCTCGTCAACGCCGCGCGTACGCTGCGCAAACATTGCGTGGAGGGCATCACGGCAAACCGGAACATTCTCAAGCGCTACGTCGAGAACAGCATCGGGACGGTCACGGCGCTCAACCCGGTCATCGGTTACGAGCGCTCGACCGAGCTCGCCGCGGAAGCGATGAAGACGGGAGAAGGGATCGTCGAGCTCGTCCGCAGCAAGAACATCCTCACCAACGAGCAGATCAATGAGATCCTCAACCCAGCCGCACTGACTGGTCAGGGACGTTGACGCCGTGTCGAGCGGGAGCTCGGGCCTAACGACGTTTCTCACCCGCGCCCGGGTCGCCCGTCTGGTGACCCTGGCGGTGGCGCTCATCATCTGGTTCGTGCCGCCTCCGGGCACGCTGACCGTCCAGGCCTGGCGCCTCTTCGCCATCTTCGGCGCCACGATTCTCTCGGTCATGATCGGGGCATTCCCGATCCTGACCGCGAGTGTCCTCGCCCTCGCCATCGCGGTGTTGACGGGCATTCTATCGCCTAACGTCGCGTACACCGCCTTCGCGAACCCGACGATCGTCCTCATCATCGTCGCGTTTCTCGTCGCGCGCGCCGTCGTGAAGTGTGGCCTGGGCCAGCGGCTGGGGCACCGCGCCATCAGCCTGTTCGGACGATCGACGCTCGGGCTCTCGTACGCGATCTTCGCGGTCGACGCGTTGATCGCTCCTGCGTTTCCGAGCAATACCGCGCGATCCGGCGTCATCTACCCGCTGGCGCTCTCGATGGCCGAAGCCGCCGGCGTGAGCCCGGAGCGCGAGGACCGAAAGCGGCTCGCGTTCTACCTCATGTTCTCGGGCATGATCAGCCTGACGCTGTCGTCCGCGCTCTGGCTGACGGCGATGGCCGGCAACCCGCTTGGCGCCGAGATCGCGCGACAGTGGGGGCTCCAGATCACCTTCGGCTCGTGGCTCATTGCCGCCGCGGTGCCCACGCTCGTCTGCATGATCCTGCTGCCGTGGGTCTACTACAAGATCATGCGACCCGAGGTCACGGCAATGCCCGAGGCCCCGGCCGAGGCGAAGAAGGCGCTCGCGGCTCTCGGCGGACTGACCCGCGACCAGAAGCTCGTCGGCTGGACGTTCGCCGGGATGGTGGCGCTTTGGGGAGCTGCTGGCACGTTAGGCATCGACGCGACGGCGGTCGCGCTGCTCGGACTCGGAATCCTGCTCGCCACCGGCGTGCTGACCCTCGGCGACATCGCCAAGGAAGGCGACGTTCTCGCCACGTACATCTGGTTCGCGTCGCTCTTCGTGATGAGCGACCAGCTGAACAAGCTCGGGTTCATGGAATTCCTCGGGGAACGTCTCGTGATGCGCCTCGGTGGTCTGCCGCCGGCGGTCGTCGCCGTGACGCTGCTGGTCGTATACGTCGCCATCCACTACCTGTTCGTGAGCCAGACCGCGCACCTGCTCGCGCTCTTCGCGGTGTTCGTGGGCGTGGGGGCCAAGTTGGGCGTCTCGGCACCGCTGCTCGCGTTCCAGCTGCTGTTCGCGACCAACTACTTCGCTGCCCTCGCTCCGCAATCCTCGAGCGCCAATCTGCTGTTCGTGGGCAGCGGCTACCTGCCACAGGGAGAGCTCTACAAGTGGGGGGCCATCCATACCATGGCCTGTGTCCTCATCTACCTGCTGATCGGGACGCCGTGGCTGCTGCTCGTGGCCCGTTAGGCAGTCGAGCGAACCATGGAATACTTCCTGACGGCGCTGCAGAAGAACCCCGAGCTGGCAATCTTCCTCACGCTCGCTGGCGGCTTCGTGCTGGGGCGGCTGCGGGTTGGGTCCTTTCGATTGGGCAATGTGGTTGGTACCCTGCTCGCGGGCGTGCTGATCGGGCAGCTCAACATCCAGGTCCCGGCGACCGTCAAGGTCGTGTTCTTCGACCTGTTCCTGTTCGCGACCGGATACAAGGTTGGCCCGCAATTCTTCCGAGGGCTTGGGCGAAGCGCGCTCCCGCAGGTCGCGGTGACGGTCGTGCTGTGCGTCACCAGTCTTCTCGCCACGGTCGTCGCGGTGAAGATCCTTCGCTACGACACCGGGACGGCGGCCGGACTCCTCGCCGGCGCATTCACCGAATCCACCGTCATCGGAACGGCAGGCGACGCGATCACGCGGCTTCGCCTTGGTGACGCCACCACCGCCCAGCTTCTCAACAACATCGCGGTGGCGTACGCGGTCACCTACCTCGTGGGGACGACCGGTGCCGTCTGGTTTCTCTCGAGCCTGGCGCCCCGCCTCCTGAAGGTTGACCTCAAGGCCGAAGCCCGCGCTTTCGAGCAGCAGTCCGGTGGTGGTGCGCGAGAGGGCAGCAGCCTCGCCGGCTACAGGGAGTGGGACATCAGGGCGTATCGCCTCGGCACGGAGTGGGTGGGACGCAGCGTGGCCGATCTGGAGCGCTCCTTCGACCCGGAACGGGTCTTCATCCTGAGGATCCGGCGCGGCGAGCAGGTGATGGACGCCAAGCCCGACACGATCCTCTGTCCCGGCGACGCCGTCGCGTTAGGTGCGAGGCGCCGGGTAGTCGCGGGTGGCGTGCCGATCGGCACCGAGATCGAGGATCGTGAGGTGCTCGACTTCCCCATCGAGGCGATGGATGTGGTGGTCACCAACTCGGCCGTGGTGGACCGGACACTCACCGACGTGGCGCAGGAGCATGGCCGAGGCGTGGCGCTCGTTCGACTGATCCGGGGGGGGGAGGAGATCCCGTTCGGGCCGTCCATCACGGTCAACCGGGGCGACCTGCTGCGACTCGCTGGCCCAACCCAGGAGGTCGAGCGGGCCGGTCAGGCCCTCGGGTACATCGAGCGATCGGGCGCGACCACCGACATGGTGTTCGTCGGTCTGGGGATCGTCCTCGGTGGCTTGATCGGACTGCTGTCGGTCAAGGTGGGCGGCTTGCCCTTGAGCCTAACGGCAAGCGGTGGGGCCCTCATCATGGGCCTCGTGTTCGGGTGGCTGCGATCCGTGTATCCCACGTTCGGTCGCATCCCCGAGCCCGCGTTGTGGGTCTTCGACACCGTCGGGCTCGCGGTGTTCATTGGCGTGGTCGGGCTCACCGCGGCACCCGGCTTCGTTGACGGTCTGCGCCGCACCGGCCTGAGCCTCGTTCTGGTCGGCCTGGTGGTGGCGATCATCCCGCACCTCACCGCGCTCCTCTTCGGCCGATTCATCCTGAAGATGAATCCCGTCATTCTGTTCGGTGCCTGCGCCGGAGCGGGCACCAGTACGGCCGCCCTGCGATCGATTCAGGATGAAGCGCAGAGCAAGGCGCCTGTGCTCGGATACACGGTTCCCTATGCGCTCGGCAACATCCTGCTGACGGCATGGGGACCGGTCATCGTGCTGTTGACACAGTAGGAGGTTCCAATGCTTCGGCGATCCATGCCTTCCCTGATGATGCCACTGCTTGTCGGCGTGGCGACAGCGCATTCGACAGCATCGGCGCAGCAGCCGGCGGCAACCGGCCCCCTGCCTAACGTGGTAGTGCTCGCCACCGGCGGGACCATCGCCGGCGCGGCCGCGAGCGATGTGCAGGCCGGCTATACGAGCGGCCAGGTCGGCGTCGAGCAGTTGCTCGCGGCAGTGCCCCAGGCGAAGAAGCTCGCGAAGATGCGAGGCGAGCAGATCTCGAACATCGGCTCGCAGGACATGAACGATGAGGTCTGGATGAAGCTCGCCACGCGGGTCAACGAGCTCGTGGCGATGCCCGACGTCGCGGGTGTGGTCATCACCCACGGCACTGACACGATCGAGGAGACCGCGTACTTCCTGAACCTCGTCGTCAAGTCGCGGAAGCCAGTGGTCCTGACCGCCGCGATGCGACCATCGACTGCGCTTTCGGCCGACGGGCCGCTCAATTTCTACAACGCCGTGGCCGTGGCGGCGAACAAGGACGCGGCAGGGCGCGGCGTGCTCGTGGTGGTGAACGACTGGATTCACGGTGCGGCGTCGCTCACCAAGACCAGTACCACTGCGGTGCAGACCTTTCTTTCCCCGGCGCGTGGTCTGATCGGGACCGTGGCGTACGGTGTACCCGAGTGGTATCGCGGCCCCGTGGGCAAGAACACCGTGAGCTCGGAGTTCTCGGTGGACAAGAACACGGTGCTGCCGCGCGTGGACATCATCATGGCCAGCGAGAACATGGACGGCGCGCTCATCAACGCGGCCGCGGCGGCCGGGGCGAAGGGGATCGTGATCGCCGGCGTGGGCAACGGCAACATGACGAAGTCCGCGCTGGACGCGCTGGCGGCACAGGCGAAGAAAGGAATCGTCTGTGTACGATCCTCGCGGGTCGTCACGGGAAACGTTGGGCGGAACGTGGAAGTGGACGACGACAAGCTGGGGCTCGTCGCATCGCTCGATCACAACCCGCAGAAGGCGCGCGTGCTGCTTCGTCTGGCGCTGACCAAGACGAGCGACCCCAAGATGATCCAGCGCTACTTCGATGAGTACTGATACGCTGCGACGCTCGCGGCCGTCGCAACCGTCGCCCTGCGCACGGGAAGCGGGGCGGCGGTGATGCGGTCACGATTCACGTTAGGCATGATCCTGCCACTGTGCCTGTCACATCCCGCGAGCGCGCTCGGCCAGCAGTCGACCCGGCCGCCCCGTGACACGACGCTTCAGACCGAGATCGGCGGCGATGCCGGCGAGGACCCGGTACGCAGGAACCACCTCCGGCGACCGGAGTTCGACTTCGGGTTCACGACGTTCCATGTCGGCGCCGGATTCCTGGTGGACTTTTCGTCGTACGCCCAGAACGATGAGAGCCAAGCGCAGATCAACAACATGGAGCCGGGTTTCAAGGTCCGGGACACTCGCCTGATGTTCGGCGGACGCTTCAAGACGAAGCGTCCGATCACGTGGCAGGCCGGGGTCATGTATGACGGCAAAACGGATTCCTGGTTCGTGCGCCAGACCGGGATCATGGTGGCGGTCCCCGAGCTGTGGGGGCACGTCTTCATCGGTCGCGCCAAGGAGGGGGTCAGTCTCAACAAGGTGATGGTCGGCTACGACGGCTGGACGCTCGAGCGATTCACGATGAGTGACGCGATCCCACTCTTGGCCGACGGCATCAAGTGGCTCGGTTACCTGCCTAACAGGCATTTCATCTGGAACGTCGGCTGGTTCACGGACTGGCTGTCCGAAGGACAGAGTTTCTCCACCTACGACAACCAGGTCACCTTCCGCGCCGCGTGGGTGCCGATGGTGTCGGACAGTGTTGGTACGCTGCTGCACATCGGCATCAACGCGCGCAGAGGGAAGCTGAACGACGGACAGTTCCAGTTACGTTCGCGCCCGGAAGACTCCGCCGCCCCGTATTTCCTCGACACCGGCAAGTTTCCCGCGAGCTCGTCGCGCATGGTGGGACTGGAGGCGTATTACCGGCCCGGCCCCTGGTTGTTTGGCACCGAGTACTACGTCCAGACGGTGAATGCGCGAGAGATTCCCGATCCTCTCTTTTACGGCGGCGACGTCTCCGTCATGTGGCTGATCACGGGCGAAACACGCTCGTACAACACTGTCGGCGGCTATTTCCGCAGCGTCTCACCGGCGAAGACCGTCGTTGACCACGGGCCGGGAGCGTGGGAGGCGGTACTGCGATTCTCCTACAGCGACTACAACGACACCGGCGTGCCGGGTGGGACGTTCTGGCGAGTCACGCCTATGGTCAACTGGTACCTCACCGACAATGCGCGGCTCGAATTCGGGTATGGCTACGGCGTGCTCGACCGATTCGCCCTGAAGGGTGCGACGCAATTCTTCCAGTCCCGGTTGCAGCTGGAGTTCTGATGGCGGCACATATGACGAAACACTTGCTCGTACACAGTACGGCGGTCATCGCGTTCGTCGCGGCCGCCCACTCGGCAGCCGCGCAGTCGGGGCCTCGGGTCCGGGACTACGACTTCGATGACTCCCACTTCCATCTGACGAATTACATCCAGGAGGGCACGGACATCCGTGACTTCGTGCGCCTCATGGGGACGCGCGTTGGTCGCTCCACTCTGTTCGGCATCCCGTTGCAGCAGACGTGGTCGCACGAGAACTCCGGCGATTACGCGCCGACCTACTACCTCCAGAGCGACGCGCCGCTCTACTACTACTCGTTCACCGACGCCTACATCGCGATGGCCTACCGCTCGCTGCCACCGGAGCAGCGGGCCCGGTTGGATCCCATGATCACGGGCTTCAACCCCGCGGACATGTATGCCGCGGATCATATCAAGCGCGTGCTCAAGACCTTCCCCGGCGTGTTCTCGGGCATTGGCGAGTTCTCGATTCACAAGGAGTTCGTGTCGGCCAAGGTAGCCGGGGAAGTCGCGAGCCTAACGAATCCGGCCGTGGACCGGATTCTCGATCTCGCGGGGCAGGCCGGGCTCGTGGTGATCTTCCACAACGACATGGACATGCCGTTCGCCAAGGCGGGCACCGAGCCGGTCTATCTCGCGCAGATGAAGGCGCTGCTCCGCCGCCACCCGAACACCACGATCATCTGGGCGCACATGGGACTCGGCCGAGTCGTCCATCCGGTGCAGGCGTCCGCGTCGGCCCCCGCGGCGGAACGGAACACCAATCACGCCGCCATCGTCGAGGGAATCCTCGCCGACTCGACGCTCCGCCACGTGTACTTCGACATCAGCTGGGACGAGGTGGCGAAGTACATCCTCTCCAGCCCGGAGGTCACGCGCCGAGCCGCCCAGGTGTTCAACCGATACCCCGATCGATTCCTGTTCGGCACCGACGTCGTGGCGCCAAAGGACACGACGCAGTACTACGCGGTCTTCGAAAGCTATCGCCCGCTCTGGGCCCTGCTCACGCCCGACGCGAGCGCGAAGATCCGCAAGGGGAACTACGAGCGGTTGTTCGACACCGCACGCACGAAGGTGCGGGCGTGGGAGAAAGCCCAGGGATGGTAGGCATGTGCGGCGGCAATCAGAACGTCCAGCTGATGGCAAGCGTGGTCCCGTAGTCGTTCTTCTCCGCGCCCGTGGACTGGGGCTTGTTGTCGAACGAGTCGAACAGCGTCACCGTGAGCATGAAGTCCTTAACGAGCTCATACGATACACGAAGGTCGTTCTGCCATCGCACGCGGCCCTGGATGGAAAAGCTCGGGTAGAGCTGGCTCGTCACCGACGTGTTGAGCTTCGGACTGTCGTACCGGAAGGCGTTGAACACGGCGCCAATCAATCCTTCGAGACTCACCGACACCGAATCCGTCGAGAAGTAGCGCTCGCGCGTGATGACGGGTCCCGCAATGGTCCCGAACTCCGCGTGGTTGGATCGGGAGATCGTCCGTGCTCCGAAGGCGACGACTCTCGAGCGGCCCGCGAGATCCAGCTCCTCGTTCCGCTCGTAACCAATGGCGAGACCGGCGCTCCAGAGGTTCCCGAACAGGTAGCGTTCGGTGAGATCGCCCGTGAGGCGCGTAGTCTGGGGCGCGTCCTCCCGATCCTCGCGAAAGGTGCTGATCTCGAGCGAGGTCTCCGAACGCGGCCCTCGATACAGCACTTTCGCCCCGCTCGTGAGCTGAAGGGTCTTGTTCGCCTTTTGAAAGGAGAAACCCAGGTCGACGTATCCGTCCATACGATCGAGCAGCCGTTGCCGGATCGGCGTGATGGCCACAATGTGGAACAGCGAAAGCGTGTCGGCGCCGATCGCCACCCAACCATTCGACGCCCGCCCGAGGGTCCCATAGTACTTCTCCCCGGTGTTGACCTGCACCTCGAACGTCGCCTTGCTGCTGATGCGCACAACCTTGTCCCACTCGATGTAGATGGTGCCAAGGTCGTCGGTGGAATACTTGAGCAGCGCACGGGAAAGCGACTTCACCTCTCCCGTGATCCGGTCTCCGTTCCGGATCCACACCGAATCGCTCTTCTGCGCGGGGGCCATGCGGGCCGACATCAGAATGAATACGAGCGCGATCCACAATGAGCATTGCGGCGAGGTCGAGCGTTGCATGCCCATCCCTACACGGATCGGGTTGCTCTCACAAGTAAACCTTCGTCGGGTGTATCCGCGGCCGTCGCCGCGTGAGCGCCGCGATCAAAGGTCCAATTGTGTCCCACCCGCCGGACGTCATGATCCGTTACAGGAACCGTCGCGACAGCACATGACCGATCAGCCACAACTCGGAGCGCGCCACACGTAGGCCGAGTCCATCGCCGAGCCGACTATGTCGTTCACGAGCGTGCTGCTCTCGTTGGTGCTCGCCCACTCGCTCGTCGCCCAGATCCCGGGCGTGGCGAGCCAGCCCTCGACCACACCGCAGCAGCAACCCAGCGATCCACTCGGACGCGCCACGCCGCGCGGCACCATCTCCGCGTTCATCCGGGCGGTGGAGCGCGAGGACTACGTGCTGGCCGCGAGATACCTCCAGGTCAACGAGAGCCAGCGTCGAAACACGGAAACGCTCGCCCGGGACTTGAAGTCCCTGGCGGACCGCTATTTCAGCGAGCCGATCACGAGCATCAGCGACTCGCCGGATGGGGCGCTCGATGACGGTCTCCCGATCGATCGCGAGCGCGTGGGGCCGCTCACCATCAACGACACGAAGACCGACATCACGCTCGTTCGCGTGACCGACCCGCAAGCCGGGAGGGTCTGGCTGATCTCCTCCGAAACACTGGCCCTGGTGCCGTCGCTCAAGCGGTTGGTCGCACGTACCTGGATCGAGCGTGTGATGCCGAGCGCGCTGTTGAATCGAGAGCTGCTGGGCATCTCGCTGGCGCACTGGATCGTGCTGCTGGCGATGCTCGTCGTTCCGTTCGCCGTGCTCACGCTCCTCGGCGCCGGTCTGGCGTTCGTCGTTAGGCGCCTCCTCGCCGACTCCGTGCGTCGGCAGAACCTGGACGCGTGGTACACTGCGACACGCTGGCCCGCCATCACGGTCGTCGTCCTTGCCATTCACTTATCTGCGCTGCGGTTCCTCGGCTACCCGCTGGCGTTCCGGATCACCTATGCGCACATCGGGCTCATCACCGCGGTCGTCGCGATGACGTGGCTCGTGCGGCGGATCCTGACGCTGGGGTTCGCCCGCGCTCGCAGCCTGGTGTGGGGGAAGGATCGTACGAGCACCCGGTCGCTCATGCTGCTTGGCGAACGCTTGATCAAGGCGCTGGTCGTGGTCGTGGCCATCCTGGCGATCCTGTCGATCATCGGCGTGAACACGAAGACCGCGCTCGCAGGCCTCGGCATCGGCGGCGTCGCCCTCGCGCTCGGCGCGCAGAAGACCGTGGAGAACGTGCTTGGCGGGGTTTTCCTCCTGAGCGACCGGGTGCTCGCCGTGGGTGACGTGTGCAACATCTCGAATCGTCTGGGTACCGTCGAGGACATCACGCTGCGCTCGGTGCGGCTGCGGACGCTGGACCAGACCCTCGTCTCCGTGCCGGCTGGCGTGCTCGCGCAGTCCGGGATCGAGAACTTCGCCACCCGCGAGAAGATCCTGGTGCAAACGATCCTTCGTTTGCGTTACGGCACGAGCGTGGAACAGCTCACGCGGATCCTCGACGGCGTTCGCCGTCTGCTCGCCAGCGGCCCCGAGATCGAGAAGGAATCGTCCAGGATCCGGCTGGTGAACTTTGGCGAGCGCGCCATCGAGCTCGAGATCTTCGCGTACATCCTCACCGCCGATTTCGCGGAATTCCTGGGCCTCCGCGAGGGCCTGCTGCTCGAGATCGCGAAGATCGTGGAAGCGGCCGGCAGCGCCTTCGCTCAGCCCACGGAGTTCGTCTACCTGGATGGCAAGCCGGGGTCGGACGCGGCGGTCGCCCCGGGACTCCGCCGCGATTCTCCGGTTCCGGACGACGTGCCTCTGACGCCGGGGCGAAGGTGATAGGGTCAGGTCCCGCGCTGTGCCTCGCGCCGGCCCTGAGCGGCTTTCCGGTTCTGGGCCAGACCGCTGGCCCTTGGTTCAATGGCATGCCCTTCCGCTGCGACGTCATCATGGCATGGGCTCGTAGGCGCTCCTGCTGCGCCCGAACCGTACAATTCGAGCCCAGGGTCGAGGGCCAGGACTATGCCCGTTAGGCGTCTGTATTGGTTCGGGATCGTCGGCGCGGCGCTCGTCTGGACCAATGGGGCGGCGGCGCAGGATTCCGCCTCGGTCCAGAGCGCCGCGGGTCGCACCGCGGCGGAGTCTGCCGTCGAGCTGCCCACGGCGCCCGTAACTGTGGATGGCGTCGTGCTCTTCCGGGTCCGCGGGATCTCCTCCTACCCGGCCGAGCGACGCGCCGCCGAGATCGCCAACCGCATCGCCGACGTCGCGGCGGACCGCGCAGTTCCCGTCGAGTCGCTCACCGTCCAGGACACGCCTACGGCATCGATCGTCGTGGCAAAAGGCCATCGATTGTTCGGGGTGCTCGACCCCGACGCCGAGCTCGAGGGCCTAACGAGGCAGCTCGTGGCCCGGGCGTACCGGGATCGCGTGGCGGAAGCCATCACCGATTTCCGGCGTGACCGTGAAGCGTCCACCCTTTGGAAAGACTTCTACAGGGCAGCGATCGCGACCCTCGGCTTCCTCCTGCTCGTGGAGCTGGATCGGCGCACCCTGCGACGCGTCCGCGCGACGGCAGCCACGCGGTATCGGTCGAAGGTCCAGGACGTGCGTTTCAGCACGCTCGAGATCGTGCGTGGAGAGCAGCTCTGGAACGTCGCCCAGCATGCGGTGAGGATCGTGGCCGTGCTCGTCGCGCTGGTGGCTGGGTACGTGTACCTCAACTACGTCCTCGTGCTCTTCCCGTGGACGAGAGCCCTCGGTCGAAGCCTCACGAGCGTTCTCCTTCAGCCCCTGAAGACACTCGCCACCGGGTTTCTGGGGTTCATCCCCGATCTCGTCTTCCTGATCATTCTCGGGCTCATCACCCGCTGGGCTCTCCGACTCGTCAGGCTTTTCTTCGTGCGGGTGGCCGCGGGGGAGACGGAGGTTCGTGGTTTCGAAGCGGATTGGGCGAAGCCCACGGAGCGCATCGTCCGGTTCGCACTGATCGCCATGGCGCTCGTGATCGCGTACCCGTACATCCCCGGGTCCGGCTCGGAGGCGTTCAAGGGCATCGGGGTCGTGGTCGGTCTCATGTTCTCCCTCGGATCCGCCTCCGTCATCGGTAACCTGGTGGCCGGCCTGGGCATCGCGTTTCGGCGCGCCTTCCGGGTGGGCGACCGCGTGCGTATTGGCGACACTATCGGCGAGGTCACTCAGGTCGAGCTGTTGACGACGTACCTCCGATCGCCGAAGAACGAGCAGATCGTGATCCCGAACTCGCTCAT
>Ga0075424_100003647_pt1 | contig 14457 bp, 13 predicted proteins | sample SoiMethybrSBSTD3_FD_75301 | JGI IMG/M metagenome (GOLD analysis project Ga0075424, IMG submission 75301) | Bulk soil microbial communities from a Populus tree surrounding site in Tennessee, USA - Soil MetaG P. TD hybrid SBSTD3 | ecosystem: Environmental > Terrestrial > Soil > Tree plantation... | reverse complement strand
CGAGCTCGCTCCGGCGCTGAAGTTTTTTCCCAACCAGCAGTCGCCGGTCGGGCGGGCCGTTCATCGCAGCACGTTCACGGAGGATCTGTATTTGATCCTGTCGGGTTTTAGCGAGCTGGATAAAAATCGCGCGACGCTCAAGGTCCTGGTCCGCCCGCTCGTCGTCTGGATCTGGCTCGGCGGCGCGGTCATCGCGCTCGGCACGCTCGTCGCCATCTGGCCGGTAAGAAAGACCTCGACGGTCACCGTCGAGCAGTCGGCGGCTTCGGAGCTGGTGGCCGAAGGCTGAAAACGTTTAATGGCCCTACGCCGTCTCATCATCACGCTGGCCGTCATCGTGCCGCTCGTCGCCCTGCTCGCCTACGGCTTCTTTCGCGATCCACGCTACATTCCGTCGCCGCTCGTGGGCCGGCCCGCCCCGACGTTTTCCGTGAAGCTTTTCAACGGAGAGAACGTGAATCTCGCCGACCTTCGCGGCAAGGTCGTCTTCATCAATTTCTGGGCGTCATGGTGCCCCCCGTGCATCGCCGAGGCCAAAGAGCTGGAAGCGACGTGGCAGCGGCTCAAGGACCAAGGAGTGGTTTTCCTGGGCATAGAGATTCAAGACACGGAGGTCAACGGCCGCGCGTTCGTCGACAAGTTCGGCGTGACCTATCCGAACGGCGCCGACGCCAACGGGAGGATCGCGATCGATTACGGCGTCTGGGGCATACCCGAGAGCTTTTTCATCGATCCCGACGGTCGCATCGTTTACAAACATGTCGGCGGCATCGGCGCGGAAATTCTCGCCGCCAAAGCGGCCGAGGCGCGCGAGCGCATCATGACGACCAAAGAGGGCAAAGGCGATTATCAGTCGATTAGATAGTGAGGAGTGAGCCGTGAAGAGCGCGCAGTTAAAACGAATCTTTTTCGGAGTATTGTTTTTACTCCTCACTCCTCACTTGCCCACTCACTCACTCCCGGCGGCTGCGCCGCCGGACATCGAGGAGCAGACGCGCGCGATTGCAGCCGAGCTTCGCTGCCCGGTCTGTCAGAACCTCTCGGTGGCCGATTCGCCTTCGGAGCTGGCGCAGGAGATGCGCGCGCTGGTGCGCGAGCAGCTCGAACAAGGAAAAAGCCCGGAAGAGATTCGGAAGTTCTTCGTCTCGAAATACGGCGACTGGGTTCTCCTGGCGCCGCCGGCAAAAGGCTTCAATCTCCTCTTGTGGCTACTGCCCGCCATCGGCGCGTTGATCGGCTTGCTGCTGGTGATCGTTGTGACGCGGCGCTGGGTTAAACGAAGTTCCGACGGACGGCTAACGACCGCCATGGAAGCCAAGGCTCCGCCGGCAGTCCCGCGCGCGCCGGAAGCCGCGGACGTGCCGATGGACGTCGATAGCCAGCGCGATTTCTATCGCCGCGAGCGCGAACGCATCGAGGCCGAGGGAAAAGAGATCGAGTTCGATTTCCAGTCCGGGAAGCTTTCCGAAGCGGATTACACCGCTATGCGCCGCCGCCTCGATAGCGAAGCCGCGGTAACCGGGCAAAAGCTCGCGTCCATGCCGAGCAGTCCCGCGCCCGCGCAAAAACGTGCGCCCGAAAAAAAACCGGCGGCCAGCGGCGAGCGCCGTCCATTAAAGACCTGGCAGCTTGCGGCCGGCGCTGTCTTTCTGCTCTTGCTGGGTCTCTCGCTCGGCGTTGTTCTCATGCAGGCGACGCGGCCGCGGGCCTCCGAGCAGGATACGATCACCGGAGACTTCCTCACCGGGACGCCGGGTTCGGGCGGCGGCGACGCCTTGCTCGCCCAGGGACGGGCCGCGTTCGAGAAGCGCGACTACGGTCAGGCGATCGAGATGTTCAAGAAAGTTCTGGCGGCCGATCCCAATAATCCCGAGGCGCACGCCTATATGGGCCTGATGCTCGCGCAGGCGGGCCATACCGACGGGGCGCTGTCGGCTTTCGACCGCGCGCTCGCCGCAGATCCGAATTTCCCCGTCGCGCTCTGGGGCAAGGGAATGCTCCTCGCGCAGAATGGCGGCGACCCACGGGAAGCGCGCCGCCTGCTCGAAAAAGTCTCGACGATGATGCCGAACGGCCCGGAGAAATCCGAGGTCGAAAAGTTGATTGCGGAGTTGGGCAAGCCCGCGGCGGCGGGCAATGTCGCAGCTCCCGCGAAAAAACCGGCGCCGCCGCCAGTGGCGCAAGCCGCCGGACCGGCGATTCAAGGCGTGATCGATGTGGATACGAAGTCCAAGACGTCGGTCGATCCGCAGGCGGTGCTGTTTATCATCGCCAAGTCGACGAGCGGCGCCGGCCCCCCGCTTGCGGTCAAGAGGATCGCGGCGCCGAAGTTTCCGCTTAATTACACGATCGGTTCGGAGGATGTGATGATGCCGGGATCGGTTTTCTCCGGGAAGCTCTTCATATCCGCGCGACTCGACAAGGACGGCAACATCGCCACCAAAGAACCGGGAAATCTCGCGGGAGAATATAAGAAGAACCCCGTCGATGTCGGCGCGAAGAAAATCGATTTTCTTCTGGAGCCGCTCAAGTAGGGAAGTCGATTCTGCGACGCGTCAGCGATGGTCTGAAGCGGTTATGAACAATCCTGCGGTTCAGCCTTCAACCTTCGCCGAATTAATCACAACCGGCTCCACCGGCACATCCTGGTGTAGGCCCCGGTTTCCGGTGCGCATTTTCTCGATCTTGCGCACGACATCCATACCGTCGGTGACGCGGCCGAAGACCGCGTAGCCGTAGCCGTCCGGGCTGTTGTTCTTATGGTCGAGAAATTCGTTATCCGTGACGTTGATAAAAAACTGGCACGTCGCGCTGTCGACCACATTGGTTCGCGCCATGGCCAGTGTGCCGGTTACATTCTTTAAACCGTTTCCCGCTTCGTTCTTGATCGGCGCTTTCGCCTTCTTCTGCTTCATCTCTTTGTCGAAGCCGCCGCCCTGAATCATGAATCGCGGTATGACCCGGTGAAAGATCAAGCCGTCGAAGAAGCCTTCCTTGACGTAACTCAAAAAATTCTCCGCGCTGATCGGCGCCTTGTCGGCGAATATCTCCGCCGAAAAATCGCCTGCGGTGGTCGAGAAGCGAACGACGGGATTGCTGTTTTCCATGGGCGCTCTCCTGTGATGTGATGGCTCATCTTATCCGCTTTTCACGTGCGGCGAAAGCGTGCGGGGTCAATCTTTCTGCCTCGACGGGCCGCGCTGTCCAAGTCTCGTCTCGCCCGTCGCGTAATGTTCGCCGCGGAGCGCGCGCTCGGCGTCCGCCTGATCCTCCTCGCTCCAGCTTCCGAGGTTGTAGCCGAACCACGGCTTTTTCAGCTCGAGCATCGGAAGCTTCAATTCGCGCCAGATCGCCTGCGCCTTTTCCATGAATTCGCGGCGCGGCAACGAGACCGGCGGGTACTCCCATTTCCGCGTCGCGTCGATCAGAATCGCCGAGCCCCGCTGCGCGGCCGCGTCCTCGCGCGACGACGGCGGCGCGAGGGAGAAGTCGAGGGCGGTCGAGACCTTGATGTCGCGGATCTGAATGTCCCGGTGCGGCTGCATGCGATACGACATCGCCCACTGGACCGCGTCGGCGTCGCGCGCGTCTATATCTTCGTCGACCGCGACTAAAATCTTGGGCGCCGCGCGCGGCATGTCGGCGACGACGTTCAGCACCGCCATCGGATCGCCCACCGCCTCGCGATCCATGCGGATAACGCCGACGCCGTGACTTCCCGCGGCGTCGGGTAAAGCGACTTCCAATATGCCTTTCATCTTCTTGTCGACCGTCAGAATTTTATAGATCAGCCCTTCGAGCGCGACGCCGCGCAGCACGCTCGATTCGCTCGGCGGGAACTGGCTCAGGAACGCCTGGAATATCGCGTCGCGTCGGCGCGTGATCGCGGTCACGTTCATGAATTTATCGGCCGCGCGGTGCGCCATGTAGCCGGTGAATTCGCCGAAGGGCCCTTCCGGCTCGAGTTCGTCGGTGGGAATGACACCTTCGATGACGATCTCGCTCCGGGCAGGGACAAGCAAGTCGACCGTTTTGCAGCGTACGAGCTCGACCGGCTCGCCCGCGATCGCTCCCGCGATCGGATATTCCGCCGCGGGCAGGCGCGAGGTCGAGCAGTAAGAGAGATTCGGCGTGCAGCCGACGACGATGGCCGCTTCGAGCGGCATCTTACGACCGCGCGCCTTGTTCCAGTGCTGGCTGATATCCTGATAAGCGAAGGCGAACAGGCCGACGCGCGTCGGGCTTTTTAGCTGGCCTCGATAGGTGCCAAAATTATAATCGCCGGTCTCGGGATCTTTCGTCACCCAATGGCCGGAGCTGAAAAACGGCGCGCTGTCGAAGCCCGGCGTCGAGATCGGCACCGGCAGCATGCCGACGCCGCCGGCATTTTCAAGCTCGCGCCCTTCGTAAATAATCTCCTGGCACGGAGCCGAGGAAACGACGCGCGGCGGAATCGGCCGCGTCTGCGCCGCGGCCCATTTCGCGGGAATCTCTTCGGGCGAGTTCACGCCCATCCCGAGCGCATAGACCGCGCGACTCGGCGCCATGACGGCGAGGGCGACCGGCATGTCGTAACGCCGGCCGCGCACATCGAACACGTTTTCGAAGAGCCAGCCCTTTCTCTCGCGCTCCGGCAGGCCGCGGAACTGGAGCCGTGCCAGCGGATGCATCTCGGTATCCTTGTCGATGCGTCGCGCAATGCGGTTGAGAAAGCCCTTCTCTTCCAGCGCGTCCAGCCATTCATGCAGATCGCGGTAATATGCCACGTATTCCTCCGTTGAATCGTTACGACTCCCTACACCGGCGGATTTTTCCGGTCAAGGCGCGCGTTGACAGACGCGCGGCGGGGGAGATAGAAAGCTTGTGAGCCAGTCACCGCGGGAGATCACGCATGAAGGCAGCAACCTTCTTCACCGTCCTTCTTTTCTTTCTTATGATCGCCGCCGCCCGCGCCGAGGTCGTCACGCTTGGCATCTCTACGGTCGGCCTCTACGAGGTGCCCACGGAGATTGCCAAGCGCAAGGGCTTCTACCAAGAAGAGGGCTTGGAGGTGCGGAAGATCGCGATCCGTACCGGCATCCAGGTCGCCGCGCTGATCGCCGGCGAGCTCGATTACTCGACGGTCTCCGGCATCGTTTCGAGCGCCAGCATTCAGGGCCTGCCGGTGAAGACGGTCATGGGATGGCTCGACAGGCCGCTCCACATGCTCATCGCCCGCTCCGGAATCAAAACGCTCGCCGATCTGAAAGGCAGGCGCATCGCCGTCAGCGGCTTCAACTCGGTGCCGCACCTCGCGGTGCGCGAGGCGCTGGTCCAGGCGGGAATGAATCCCGACAAGGACGTCACGTTCGTGGCGCTCGGCGGCTCGAGCGAGCGCGTGACCGCGCTCGCGGCGGGAAGCGCCGACGCCTCGCCCGTCGACCTCGCCTATATTCAAAAGACGGAGCAGATGGGCTTCGTCGACGTGCTCTACCTGGGCGACGCGGTCAACATCCGACTCGGCGGCCTCGGTGTAAGCCAGGAGAAAATTCAAAAAAATCCCGAGCAGATCACGCGTATGATCCGCGCGACCCTCAAAGGCGTGCGCTTCCTCCGGGCGAACAAGCCGGAAACCCTCGCCGTCATGCGCGATTACCTCAAGATCAGCGGAGATTACGTGGAGAAAATCTATCAGTACGCGCTGCGCGCGCTGAACGAGGACGGGCTCGTCGCGAAAAAGACGATCGACACCGAGATCCGGCTCGCGCGGGAGCAGTTCAAGATCAAAGAAGACATTCCCGAATCGAAGATCTTCGACTGGAGATTCATCAAGGAGATCCAGGCGAAGAAATAAGAGCGCAGATTATCGGAGAGATTCTTCGCTGCGCTCAGAATGACATGATAGCTCGTGTTCAACGAATGCGCGCGCTATGTCATCCTTGAACGAAGTGAAGGATCTCTCTTCGTTCCGTCTTGACATTGCCGGACGCGGGCATATAAGCGAAAGAAAGCACACGCATTTTTCGGAGGTGACTTATGGGGAGTAACGGACAGATCGAAGGCATCCTCATCCCGATGCCGACCGCTTTCAAGGAAGACGGCGCGATCGATGAAGGCGGCACGGACGCGTTGACCGATTTTTACATCAACGCCGGCGTGCAGGGCTTCTTCGCCCTCGGCACGCACGGCCAGGGCATGGTGATGGAGATCGACGAGCGCAAGCGCGTCGCCGAGCGGCTCGTGCGCCGCGTCGCCGGCAAAGTGCCGATCGTGCTGCATATCGGAACAGCGAACACCTATTCTTCGATCGACCTCGCACGCCATGCGGTCGGTCTCGGCGTGGACGCCGTGGCAGTCGTGCCGCCCTATTACTATCCGCACAACGACGCCGAGGTTTACCTCCATTACAAAGCGATCGCGAAGTCGGTGCCGGGCACGCCGATGTTCATTTACGACAACACCGAGACGACACACGTCCACATCACGCCGCCGAAGGTATTGAAGGTGATCGAGGCGATCGCGCCCAATCCTCTCGCGGGCATCAAGGTCTCTTTTCTGCCGTTCGATCAGCTGCTCGGCTACGCCTTTAAGCTGCCGAAGTCCGTCGGCATCTTCCCGGGGTCGATCTTCTCGCTCTTCGGCGCGTATTCGCTCGGCGTGCGCGGCGCGATTCATCCGCCGACGACCCCGTTCCCGGAGCTTTGCGTGAAAATGTTCCTCGGCCTCAAGCACGGAAAGCTGGAAGAAGCGCGCAAAGCGCACGACCAGCTCGCCGCGATCATGAACGTCGTCGGACGCTATCTGCCGGAGCACGGCCGCGTCGTCTTCGGCGAGATCATGCGCATGCGCGGGCTCCCGGTGCCGCGCTTTCCGCGCTGGGACTGCGCGCCGTTCACCGATAAGGAGCGCCAGGACCTCAGGCAAGGACTCATCGAGACCGGCGTCTCGCTCCCTCTCGGATAAAAATATACGGAGTGAACATGAGCGCGAACGGCAAGCTCGACTGGGGCAAAAAAATGAGCGCCGACGAGGCGGCGGCGTTCACCGACGACATCATCAAGAAGATGTACGCCCGGTGGCAGAAAAAAATCTTCCAGGGCGACTTCATGCGCGATCTCGCCGCCGGCAAGCTCCCGCGCGAGACGATCAAGCTTTTCTGGAAGCACTGGTACAGCTATCCGGTCGAGATCAACAATTTTCATCTCATCATCTATCAGCGGCACATGGGCTTCTTCAGCCGCCACCCCGAGCTGCTGAGTCCGTACGTCGGCAAGATCAGCGACGAGCTCGTGAACCCGAAGATCCCCGGCCACATTCAAGTCCTCATCGAACAGGGGAAGACTTTCGGCGTCTCCCGCGAGGAGATGGTCAACTGCGAGGTCTTCGCCGAATGCCGCGCGCTCACGGAATACGCGCGCGGGCTCGTCTACGAAGGCGCGCTGATCGAGTGGTGGGCGCGCTCGCTGAACGAAGAGATGTTCGGCCACTGGGCGCGCGAGTGGCGCCAGGCGCTGCTGGGAAAATATAAATACCCGGATGCCGACCTGCATTATTTCCAGGTCCACGAGGAGGCCGATCTCGAGGAACATGAGGACGGCCTCATGGCGCACGGCCAGGTCGCGCGCATGATCTTCCAGACCCTGCTGCAAGACGGCTTGACCTGGACGCGTCCCGGCTGGTCGCCGGAATACTGCTGCCTCACGAACGCCGATTACGTCGCGCTTTTCCACGACGGCGTCTATAAGCACGCCAAAGAAGCCGGGCACTTCTAATTTTTCTCGAAAACCGCGATGCCCTTCAACGATCTCCGCGAGTTCATCGACGCCGCACGCAAGCTCGGCGACGTGCAGGACATTCACGGCGCCGACTGGGATTTGGAGATCGGCGCGCTGACCGAGCTCTTTGCGAACCGCGACAGCCATCCGCTGCTTTTATTCGATAAGATTCCCGGCCATGCGCCGAATTATCGCGTCGCGTCGAATTTGGTGAATCATCCGCGGCGCATCGCGCTCGCCTCCGGCATGCCGCCGGAGCTGCCGAAAACCGAGATGGTGCTGCGCTGGCGGAAGTCGCTGCAAAACTTAAAACCGATTCCGCCGCGGACCGTTGCGGAAGGTCCGTTACTGGAAAATTCAAAGAGCGGCGCGAACATCGACATGACCGTTTTCCCCGCTCCGCGCTGGCACGAGCTCGACGGCGGCCGCTATCTCGGCACCGCCTGCTGCGTGATCACCACCGACCCCGACGATCCGTGGGTGAACGTCGGCATCTACCGCGTGCAGGTCCACGACCGCGACCGCCTCGGTCTCTATATCTCGCCGGGACACCACGCGCGCATCATGCGCGAGAAATATTGGGCGCTGGGAAAATCATGCCCGGTAGCGATCACCTTCGGTCAGGAGCCGCTCACGTGGCTCGCCGCGGGTCAATCGGTTCCGTACGGCGTCTCGGAGTTCGACTACGCGGGCGCGCTGCGCGGCGCGCCGGTCGACGTGATCAAAGGCGAGCGCACCGGCCTGCCGATTCCCGCCGGCGCCGAGATCGCCATCGAAGGCGAAGTCCCGCCGCCGTCGGAGGAGAGCCGCGTCGAGGGGCCTTTCGGCGAATGGCCCGGTTACTATGCGCACGGCGCGCGCACCGAGCCTGTCATCCGAGTCAAGGCGCTATATCATCGAAACGATCCGATCATCGCCGGCGCGCCGCCGATCAAACCGCCGGCGCTCACCTTCGGCGTGCCGATCGGCGCGGCGGCGATTTGGAATTATCTGGAGAAGGCCGATGTGCCCGACGTGCGGGGCGTCTGGTGCTACGTCGGCGGCTCGGCGCCCGGCGGCGGCGCACCGTTCATCGTCGTGTCGCTCAAGCAGCGCTACCACGGCCATGCGCAGCAGGCCGCGCTCGCGGCGCTCGCCTGCCGCGCCGGCAACTATCACGGACGCTTCGTCGTCGTCGTGGACGAGGACATCGATCCGGCCGACATGGGCGAGGTGCTTTGGGCCGTCTCCACGCGCTGCGATCCCAAAACCGCGATCACCGTCATCGACAACTGCTGGTCTACCTCGCTCGATCCGACGCTCCCCCCGGACAAGCGCGACGCCGGCGACATGACCAACAGCCGAGCGATTCTGAACGCTTGCCGTCCCTACGCCTGGAAAGACCGCTACCCGCCCGTCAATGCGCTCTCGCCCGAGTTGAAGCGAAAATATAGCGAAAAGTGGAAAGACATTCTTAAGTAGGACGGGCCGTAATCCTGCTCCTAATTGCGTGTAAAAAACTTCTCGGAAAATTAATTTATATATTGACTATCAATACAAAAAGTAATTATATAAAAGCATCCTTACTTCCCAACGGAGGTCCCGATGCCTTTCGCAGACCTGCGCGATTATATCTCCCGGCTCGCCTATGAAGGGGAGCTACAAAGGATCGATGACGAGGTCCAGCCCGTCTTCGAGATCGGCGCGGTGTTGCGGCGGGCGTACGAGCTGCGCGCGCCGGCGCCGCTCTTTACCAACATTCGCGGTTTTCCCGGCTGGCGCCTTTTTGGCGCGCCGATCGGCCTCAGCCGCCGGAAGAATGCCCCCTTCCTCCGCTTCGCCGTCGCGATGGACATGCGGCCGGACTCGACGCCGGCGGAGATTGTCGAGGAATATCTCCAGCGCATAGCCCGGCCGATCCCTCCCATTCTGGTGAAAACGGGGCCGTGCAAAGAAAATATTCTGACCGGCGGCGCCATCGACCTTCAAAATATGCCGGCGCCGGTGCTGCATCGCGACGACGGCGGCCCGTATCTCGGCACGTGGCATGCGAACATCGGCAAAGATCCCGATACCAATGAGCGCCTCTGGGGACTCGACCGCTTGATGATCAATGGCCGGATGATGATGGGAGGCTTGCTGCTGCCGGGGCAAAAGTTCGCCGAGCACTACTACGCGAAGTACGAAGCGCGCGGACGCGCGATGGAATTCGCGGTCGCGATCGGCACCGAGCCGGTAACGCCGTGGGTCGCCGCGACGCGGCTGCCGCCGAACGTCACCGAAGCGGAGATCGTCGGCGCGATCCGCGGCGCGCCGCTCGAGCTCGTCAAGTGCGAGACGGTGGATCTCGAGGTGCCGGCCACCGCCGAGATCGTGATCGAGGGATTCATTCCGCCCTACGAGAGGCAAAACGAGGGGCCGTTCGGCGGCGACCTCGGCGCTACCGACGCCGCTCGCGCGCTGCGCCCGGTTTATCATGTCACCGCCATTACGCATCGCGATCGACCTATCCTGCCCTTTGCGCTCGACGATCTCGCGATCGCGCTCTCAGTCACGCGGGCGGCAGAGATTCTCGCCGAGACGCGCCGCCGCGGTTTTCCCGCGCGCTCGCCCTTTTGCCCGCCGGAAGCGGGGATCTCCCATTGGGATAGTGAAATCTGCATGCGCGACTGGCCGAAAGACGATCCGTTTCAATCCGCCTGGTCGGCTGAGATTCAAAAGATCGTGCGCGACTGGCGCATCCACACCTATCGCGGCGAAGTCTCCGAATGAGAGAGCGCCGGGTCGGCGATCGGCTCGCCTATCGCTCGCTCGAAGGTCTGTTTCTCGCTTACCGCTTTCTGCTTAGATCTCTGCCTGCGGATATTTTTCGACGCGCCGCCGCGCCCTCGCTCAGGCTCATCGTGCGCGTTCTGATCCCGCGGCGGCGCATCGTCAAGAATTTGAGCGCAGCGTTCGGCCGCTCTTACTCCGCCGCGACCAAGGAAGGCTTTGCGCGGGGGATTCAGGAAAACTTCACGCGGAACTTGATCGACTGCTTTCTCCAACTCGGCGATCCCGAGCGGGCGCGGCGTAAGATCACGATCGAAGGAATCCAAAATCTCGAAGCCGCGATCGCCAAGGGCAAAGGCGTGATCGCGCTCGGCGCGCATATCGGCAATTTCGTTTTAGCGGGGACGCGCCTCGGGATAGAGGGCTACCCTGTCTCGACGCTGTTTCGCATGCCGGATGACGAGCGCCTGAGAGCGCTCATCGATCGCCACCTCCCCTATTTTCATCAGCAGGTCATTCCCTCGCGCCCGCGCGGCGCGGCGATCCGCCGCATCGCCGAAGCGCTCAAGCGGAACGAGATCGTCGTCATCCTGGGCGATAATTTGAAAAAAGGCAAAATTGAGACCTCTCTCTTCGGCCGGGCGGTCCACACCGCGCGCGGGCCGGCAAGCCTCGCGCTCAGGACCGGCGCCGCTCTGGTGCCGATGTATCTGGTGCGCCATTATAACGGGAAGCTCCGGCTCGTCATCGAGCCCGCGCTGCTTTTAATCAGAAGCGGAAGCGTGTATGAAGATGTCAGCGGCACCACGCACCGGATCGTCGGTTATCTCGAAGGGCTGATCGGCCGCTATCCCGATCAATGGAACTGGCTCACCGTCCGAATGAGGAAAAATCCTCGCGCGACGGTGCCGGACAGAGCGCGCGAAGACTTAAATGAATAGCTTAGAAAAGCAAATCAAAGCTATTGTTTTGCAAGCGATTTACTTGGAGCCGTCGACCTTCAATCGCGTCCGACCCGGCGCCCTTACGAAAGACGGCGGGCGGCTCTTCGTCTCACAGTTCTCTCACTTCACGCGCAACTTTCCCCGCTGGCTCGCCGCCGTCGCGTCCAACTGCCCGCTCCCTGAGGCGCGGAAATTTCTCGTCGCCAACATGTACGAGGAGGAGATCGGTCCCGGCGGTCAGGGGTCGCACTACGATCTGTTATTGAGGCAAGGCGAGGCCCTGGGCCTTACGCGCCAACAGGTCGAATCGACCGACCCTCTGCCCTCGACCGCCGTCGCCGTCGATGCGCTCGACAGCATCTGCCGCGAACGCTCCTGGCTCGAGGGGCTCGCCGCCACGACGGGTCTCGAATGCATCAACCATCCGGCGCTGCGCGCCGAATCGGGCGTCATCATCATCAACGATGTGCGCGCCTGGCAGCATCTGGGACTGAACCAGCAGCAGCTGAGGTCGCGGACGATCCACACCGAAGAGGATGAGAAGCATGTCGAGACCGGCCTCAAGATCCTCGCCGAGGCGGCGACGGAGGAGACGGCCGGGAAGGCGGTCGCCGCTGCGCGCGAAGCGCTGCTCGCCTTTCGCCTATTGATGGAAGGAATCGGCCGCGCGGCGCTGGGGGAATAAGAATAAGTCAAAAGGCAAAAGTAAAAAGGCCGACAACGCGCGATTTTTGGTTGTTTTTAGTTCTGTTTCTCTTTCTTTAAACTTTTACCTTTTTCCTTTTAACTTTTTCCTTCTTTCACCGGCGGCATCTTGTTCGGGATGCCGCGCTTTTTGATCTCCGCCTCGAAAATCCGCCGAATCTCCGGATCTTCGTCCTCGTATTCGATCAGCGTACCGCCCTCTTTCACGCTGATGAAGACGCCGCCGTCGCGCTTCTGCGCCGCGACGTAGAAACCCATTTTGTGGCGCTTGCTGCCGTAGCGGAGCGCGAGCTGGCGCGCGGGAGCTTCGCCGAGGTTGAAGTGCTGGTGGAACCAGCCGTTCGGCGGTCCGAACGCGGTGCCCGGCTTCCAGTCGACGCGCACCACCTGAGCGCCGTGCCCGCTGGCGTAGGGATGGATGCCGAGCTCGTTCGGCCACATGATCGTATAGCCTTCGGACTTCAAGATCAGCAGCACGGCGCCGGCGCCGTGGTAGTGCGCCTTGTGGTACATGCCGACCGGCCACTCGACGAGATGCCCGACGAGCGAGTTGCCGGCGATCTCGAATCCGGTGAAAGAGCCTCCCTTGCCCTTGTACTCGTGCGCGTCGATCGACGCTGTCGCGACGTCGGCGATGAAATTGGTGTCCCAGTAGTTGCCCCGGCCGATCACATAGCGCTTGTTCGAGACTTCGAAATAATTTTCCTCGCCATTGTAGCGGTCCTTGAACTGGTAATCGCAGTTAAAGACGAAGTCGGCGTTGTGAAACATGTCCATGATCATCGGCGCATTCGTGACCGCTGCAAGACGGGCCGGCTGGGCGCCGCCATTGATCAGGCGGTAACGGGTGTTGAGCGGCACGGCAAAAAGACTGCCGGGTCCCCATTCGAAGAAGCGCTTACCCTCGCCCTCCTGCCAGATCTCGGTCGATCCCAGGCCGCTGACCACGTAGAAAACTTTTTCGTAGAGATGTTTCTCCGGCTCGAGCGTCTTGCCGCCGCCGATTTCGACGACCTCCATCGCGGTCGCGCCTTCCATGCCGCGGAGCTGGACGAAGGCGCCCCGGCCGCCCTTGCGCCGCCAATCGCCGAGCGGAATGTCCGCGACATCGACGCCGTAGCCTTCGATGATGGGGACGCCCTGCTCCTTGATCCACCGCTCGTAAAACGGCGCGGGGTTTTCCATTTCAGCCATTCTGATCCTGCCTTTCGAAAATTGTGAGGGCGGTTCGCGAACCGCCCCTACGAGACTTATAAAGCGGCGGCGGCAGTGTCAAGCGTGGAGGGAACAAATACCAAGAGAGATCCTTCACTTCGTTCAGGATGACAAGCCTTTTGTCGAAGCTATTGTCATTCTGAGCGCAGCGAAGAATCTCTCCGGAAGATTTTCTACGGATACATGTACTCGATGGGCGGAGATTCGAATTCCGACTCCACTCTCTTCACGCCGGGAACCTTCTCGGCGATGAGAACAATGTCGCGCTCGAGATCGAGATTGGCCAGAATTCCCGAGAGGCGCACGCGTCCCTGGTCGACATTGACGTTGATCGTCAAGTTGCGCGTCTTGGGCGAGATGATGAGCGCCGCCTGGACTCTCGCCGCGATCGTCAGGTCTTGAAACGCGCGCTCGGACTCCGCCGTCGGCGCGTATTCCGGCCGGCGCGACGCCTCGAGAATGAGATGCGCCGCGCTCTCTAGGCTCATCTGCCCGACGTTGATGACGAGATCGTAGCGGCTCGGGTCGCGCCAGTCGCCGCCGAAGAGGGCCTGCAGCCGCCGCGTGCGCGCGCGGTCGACCTGCTCGATGTAATGCAGCGCGGCGGTCTCGCTCATTCCTTCGCGGACGCGCACCTGTTCGACCCGATAGTTCATCGGCGCGGTAAGGTAGACGCGTAGAACGTGGCTGATGCCGGGAAAGAGATCCTGCCCCGCGTGGCCGTGGTAGACGAGATTCCCGCCTTGCGCGACCTCGCACATGGCCGCCTGCAGCACGATGCGATAGAGCCTGAGGCCCTCCTGCCAGCGCTCCCACCAGCGCGGCGCGGTGTCGAGTATCTCGGTGAATTTCGCTTCGGGAATCCCGTACTGGCTGCTCGCCTGCATCAAGACCTCGCGGCTGACGCAGCGATAGCCCAATTGCGCGGCGACCCGCTCCGCCAGCTCGGGCCCGCCGCTGAAAGCTCCGCGGGTGATCGTGATAATCGACATGGCGCCGTCACCTCCTATCGAAGGATGGGAACCCCGATAATCCGGCATACCCTTTAGCATGTAGCGGCTGAGCGGTTCAAGCGGGCCCAAAATGGG
>Ga0075424_100003643_pt1 | contig 14465 bp, 10 predicted proteins | sample SoiMethybrSBSTD3_FD_75301 | JGI IMG/M metagenome (GOLD analysis project Ga0075424, IMG submission 75301) | Bulk soil microbial communities from a Populus tree surrounding site in Tennessee, USA - Soil MetaG P. TD hybrid SBSTD3 | ecosystem: Environmental > Terrestrial > Soil > Tree plantation... | reverse complement strand
GTACTTACGCTAGCTCAACAGTAGAACTGCTGATACCATCGCACCAAATTCATCAGTCCCCACAATCTATAATCGTGATTTCGACTACCTGAAAAGTGCTCCTGCTTCAATTTATCAACAAACTCCCAGTTTAGAAAACCTAAGGAATTCACGCTCTGCTGGCTTAGCACCTCGTCAACAAAATCCTCCAAATCTTCACGAAACCACTTTCCCAGTGGCAAATTGAAGCCTGATTTTTTCCTCCGAATGATCTCGGCAGGAAGTTTTTCAGCCATTATTCTCTTTAGAAGATATTTGGTGTCAGATGCCCTGATTTTCAGGGAAACGGGAACCTTTGCTAATGCTTCGACCAGTTCGTAATCTAGAAAGGGAGACCGGCCTTCTAGAGAATGGGCCATTGTCATGGTGTCGACCTTACTCAAGATGCTTCCGGCTAGGAAGACTTTGATATCCGAGTAAAAGCTCTTCTCCAGTGCTTCAGCCCCTTCTGCCATGTTGTAATGGTGAGCATAGCTTTCGCTAGAATCCCTCAATTGAAGGAGAGGGAAACAGTCTTGTCGGAGTACCTCCCGTTTCTGACTGTCATCAAAAACTATTCTCCACCAGTAATGGGCTTTTGCTGGAGAATGCTCCGCCCCTTCGACGAATCGTTTAAGCCTAAACTCCCAACTGAGTTTTTTGTCAGATCTTGGAAGAAGATCGATTAACCTTTTCAAAAGGGAAGTGCGGACCACGGGTGGCAGCTTCCGATAATAGTAAGCCAGCAGGTCCGCTTGATAAGTGGGATAGCCACCAAATGTTTCGTCACCGCCGTCACCGGTGAGAACTACCTTTACATGTTCCCGGGCCAGCTTGGAAACGAGGTAGACTGCCAGGTTCGAATTGTCGGCGCTGAGACAGTCTGAGTGCAGGACCAGTTCATCGAAATGAGTCCTCAGGTCGTGTGGACCGCAACGCACTTCGAAATGGGTCGTGTTCAATTTCTTTGCCAGCAGCTTAGCAAACTTGGTCTCATCATAGCTGGACTCAGAAAAGGAAACGTTAAACGTCTTGAGTGTGCCAGTCAAAAACTCTCTCATAAAATACACCACTGAACTGGAGTCCAGACCGCCACTCAAGAACGCACCGAGCGGGACATCTGCCACCAAACGTCTTTTCACGCAGCACTTCAAGTTGTCCTCAATAGCTTCGACGTATTCCTGCTCATTTCTCACTTCTCTGCTATGAAATTGGACATCCCAGTATTGAAAGAGAGAGGATCTTCCATTTTGATAGGTAAGGTAGTGCGCAGGAGGCAGGGCCTTGATTTTGAGAAACGGAGTTCGGGGAGGGGTTATGTAGTTCATCGAAAGAAAGTCACTGATTGCCTGCCAATCAAGTTGGCGGTCCATCCCTGGAAATTTCAGAATGGATTTCACTTCCGAAGCAAAGACGAGATAGTTCTGGTCGAGATAATAAAACAAAGGCTTGACGCCCAAGCGATCACGGACTAACCACAGCTTTCTTCTGCGGCCGTCCCATAAGGCAAATGCGAACATCCCGTTAAGCCTTGCGACAAGCTTCTCTCCCCATTGTTCGTATGCATGAATAATCACTTCGGTATCAGTCTTGGATCTGAATTGACGTCCTAGCTTCTCTAGTTCTTTTCGCACTTCTTCGAAGTTGTAAATCTCGCCATTGTACACAACCCAAGTGTCACCTGATTCATTGCTCATGGGCTGGTGACCCAAAGGAGACAAATCGATGATGCTGAGGCGAGTGTGTCCCAATCCTAGATTTGCATTTAGGTAGATGCCTTGATCATCGGGCCCACGATGCAAAATTTGCTGGCGCATTGACGCGATCACAGCGTCATCGAGGCGAGTCCCCTTCAAGCTCAGGGCTCCAACTATTCCACACATGTCCGTTATAGTTTGGTTCGTTTCAACACGAGGTCAGCTAATAATCCTAAGAATCCAATTTGAATCGCCGCCAGAATGGCTATCGCTGCTCCTACACCAAAATAGTTTTGGTGAAGAAAGTCGATCAAGGCCTTGGAGAGGCCAATCACAAGCAATATCAGACTGGCTGGTAAGAAAAAATTCAATGGCTTAAAATAGACAATCAGCCGCACGACAAGGCTCGTGAAGCCGAGAAAATCCCGGAGCGGCTTTATGCTGGAATGTCCTTTCCGTTCATAGTAATTGATGGGGACAAACTTTACGAGGTAACCATTGGTTAGAGCAGCTATGGTAATGGTTGTAGTAAAGGAGAACCCATCAGGAAGAAGACAAAAGAACCTTTCAATCAATTCCTTCTTAAAAATACGAAGTCCGGAATTAAGGTCGGGAATGTTGTACTCGCTCAAATAGTTTGCCATTTCTCTAAGAAACCATTTGGCAGGCCTCCTGAAAAGCGGGATCTTCACATGTTGTCCTGTCCTGGCACCGACCACCATGTCGTAATCGTAGCCATCAGCATTCATGTGTCTGAAAAGCACCGGAATATCGCTAGCTGGATAAGTTCCGTCAGCGTCGGTGATCACAATGACATCATGACTAGCTTTAGCGATTCCTGACTTGAGGGAGGCCCCATAACCCTTGTTGTGATCGTGCCTTATAATTTTCACCTTCCTCGATCGAACAATTTCTAGCGTCTTGTCTGTCGAACCGTCGTCAACAACAATCAGCTCATAGTCGATCGACTCTTGAGCCATTCCTTTTTCGATGGCGTCTAGCACTTCGGCAATTGATTCTTCTTCGTTAAAGGTCGGGACTATTATGGAGAGGGGCACTTTTTTTTGCTGAATGAACCTTAGTTGGAAGACCTTCGGGTTGCAACTTGCCGATTATCTCAGAATTTCTGCTCCTTTTGTAAGGACGAGGCAGAGCGCAAAGTATCCCTAAGAAACCCGGAGGAGTTTGCACTGTTTGGCATTGGGACGATCTTAAAAGAAAAACAGCTCGTTAGGGGCGACGGTGCGATTATTGGTTGCGCAGGTTCCGCATCGCATTCGATACCCAATTGGGAGACCTAAAATGTGAGCAGCAATCTTCGTCGGGCCCTCAGGCTCTTCCTCCGTGGAAATGGCTAGATGTGGTCTGTGGCCACTTAATGTGTTGTTTGCACCCTTGAGAGCGCGCAAGACTGAACCCTTGATATCCATCTTAATGAAATTGACCCGGTTCAACTTCAATTCCTGAACTAGGTTGTCAATGGTGGTAAGAGCTACCTTTTGCTTGCGCTCGGCAATAGCCTGGTTGAAGATGACAAACCCGTCTGCTGCTGAGTTCCCAGGAACCTCTTCTCTATCCCATACGCCTTTCGGATAGACGATGACACGACCAGCAGCAATCTCGGCAGCAAAGTTTCTCCGAAGACACTCCAGATTCTCTGGGGCGGGTTCGACGGTTATTACTAACTTTGCACCCAAAGACAACGCCTCGCGGGTAAAAACACCAATGTGAGCACCACAGTCCACAACAATGTCTCCATTTCGGACACTTGTTTCTTGGTCAAATCCGTAGATTCTACTCTCCTGCTGGGACAACAGTATGAGTAAGACATCGTCACTGCCTTGGGGGATCCAATAACGTCCCTTCGGGGTTTCCCAGAGGTGAAGGCCCGCTTTGTCTTTTTCCACCAAATGGCTTCCATTCTTAATGCGATCGTGCTCCGAAAATGCTGGTATCTCACGGCGCCCTGGAAAGCCTGGAGTGGAGAACAGAGCGGACTATGACCAACCAGTGCAAGGCCAAAGACGTACAGTGGTGGATAGAGAAAAACCGCGAGTTCTAAGCAGAGTGTAAATATCAATAAGCTGGCAAGAACCTTGAGGACTCGAATCATTCTGTTGAACGTGAGAGCGTCTTTGCAGACCGGCTTAGTGCTTTTTGCCTGAAAGCACGGTATACCATTGGATGGCAACAAAATCGTAAATTGGATACGGAGATCTTAGATGTTCGCAACTCTCAGAGAGCTATCACTATAGAGTTTTTTGTAACCTAAAGATTGAAAAATATGATTTAGGAGAATACGCTGCGCCAGTTAGGCGTCACTGGTAACGTTCGACGAGACTTTGGAAAGACTTTAGTTGTTAAATAATCAATGAGACGGCTGCCGTGCCAGTTCACTTTTGCGTTTTTGCCAGCTTTCGTGAAGATCGCTTTTCAATAATTCTTTCCAAGACAACGACAGAGATCGGCCTTTGAGCATAAATCTTTCCGGACGGGGTACCAGAAGGAGCCCGCCCGCGCAAGCCCGTCCAGTTGAGTGGCTGCCCTTACCCGTTTTTGCAGTTGATGTCGGGCGGAATCCATCCGAACTTATCTGGTCCGGTAGGAGCTCGCTCGATGCAACCAGTGAAAATTGACTCGTCGCGGAAACGCACTATGTCTAGCGTTGCCTTGCTCTCCCCTGAGATTCTTGCCTTCGCGCGGGCTGGCGGACGGGACTGTTCTCAATTCTTTGTGGATAGATTCGGGAAGATTGGCCGAAAAGTGATACAGCAGTGTCCGGTCTTGCCATTCAGTCGGCTCGAAATAACACTATCCGTCGTTTGAGTAAGGAGAGGAGCATATGTCGAACTCCAGTCCAGTCAACAAGGGCCCTTGGGAGTGGATGCAATTATTTCTGCTCAGTTTTGTTGCGCTGTACTTTGAGCTAATCGTGATCCGCTGGCTGTCCTCAGAAATACGCATCTTTGCATATCTTAAGAATCTTCCGCTAATTGCCAGTTTCCTGGGGTTAGGCCTTGGTTGTGCCTGCTCCAAGAGTTCCTGGAGATTCTTCAAATATTTCCCGCTTACAATTGGGATTCTTTGCTGCATCATCGCATTTTCTGGGCAGCTCGGGATTACCTTTTTGCCGTTTCCGATTGGGGACTATCTCATCGTGGGAGACGTCACTGGAGGATTTGACTATTCCACGCTTGCCAATAAGGTATGGGCCTTGATCAAATTTGTTGCGGTGGTTCTCGCAGTCTTTAGTTTATGTGCATATGTATTTCTGGCCCTCGGTCAGAAACTGGGGCAACTACTGGAGCAATTTCCGCCACTGGTTGCTTACACTATCAACATCCTGGGCAGTCTTCTAGGAGTGCTAGCATTTTCGCTCATCTCGCTGGCCGGCTGGCCCCCGATGGCTTGGTTCTTTCTGGGATTCGCCGTGCTTTTGATTTTCCTTGAGAGAAAGATCTGGGCTGGAATGGTCTTTGCCGTTACGATTCTAACTATTTCTGCGGTACCGCAAAAGGCGCTCTGGTCACCCTATTATCGAATTGATGTTACGCCAGTGTACGCGGAAGAGCAGAATGCTGGCTCTGCAGTGGTGGGGTACAATCTCAATGTCAATCATGACTATCACCAGCGCATGCTCGACCTCTCTAGTGGATCCTTGGAAAGCGCGTTTACTGCTAAGGCCCGCCCTTATTACGACTTGCCCTATCGCTTTGCTCGACCAGAACGCGTCCTGGTTGTTGGGGCTGGTTCCGGTAATGATGTGGCTGGCGCACTCCGTCATGGTGCCCGACATGTGGATGCTGTGGAAATTGATCCGCTGATTATTCGACTCGGTAGAGAGTTGCATCCTGAGAGACCTTATAGTTCCGACAGAGTTCGAGTCATTAACGATGATGCCAGAGCGTTCTTCAAACGAAGCGCTGAAAAGTATGACTTGATTGTCTTTGGGTTACTGGATTCCCAGACGTTGCTCTCCAGCATGTCCAGCATTCGACTCGACAACTACATTTATACCCTTGAGAGCCTTAATGAAGCAAAGAGGCACCTCAGCGTTGGAGGAACGGTCTGCTTAAGTTTCGCCCTAGTGGAGACTTGGATACAGGAAAGATTCTACGGAATGCTGGCGGAAACCTTTCATCAAGAGCCCCTTTGTCTCGCGACGCCTTATGATGCTGGTATCTCGTACCTAGTCGGGCCAACAGCCAACAGGAATCATATTCGCGGTCAGGCCGACCTGGAGGCCATGGTCATCAATGATCGTATCCCTAAGAGTCAGACTCCATTGCCAACTGATGACTGGCCCTTTCTTTACCTGAAGCACAAGTCCATTCCGTTTGCTTACTGGTTTACTCTTTCGATTCTATTGCTGTTGAGCGCCTTTTGGATTAGAAAGATACTTCGTTCGAAGAATCTGACAGGCAAGGAATCAGAGAGACCTGCTACTCTGGCCTACATGTTCCTACTCGGTGTGGGCTTTATGCTAATCGAAGTTAGAAGCATCAGTGCCCTGTCCCTGCTCTTTGGCTCGACCTGGTTTGTTAACTCTGTGGTCATTTCGGCCATCCTGCTGATGATTCTTTTAGCCAACTTCTTTGTCCTGACGGTTCGACCCTGCAGGAGGGATTGGGTCTACGCCTTCTTGGCGCTCAGCTTGGTGTTCAGCTATTTCCTCAAACCGGACGCGCTGGCCGGTTTGAGTTTTTATTCCAAGTCTGCAATTGGAGGTGTTATTGCTGGGTTTCCGATTTTTTTTGCAGGTATCCTGTTTGCCTCGGCGTTTAGAAAGGTCAGCAACTCCTCGGATGCCTTTGGCGCCAACCTGCTCGGGGCGCTCGTGGGAGGCATTCTGGAGAACCTATGTATGATTTATGGTGTGGCCTTCCTAAATCTGTTGGCACTTAGCATATATCTCTTATCAATATGTGCATTATGCAAACCCGACTGGTTCAACTTGAAGCTGGTTTGGACGCGAATGACCAGCAATGCGTCGAGTTGAATCTGCCTTCGCCAAAGGAGTGTCGTGATTGCTGAATGGACTGTGTCGGCCTGAGAAGAAACACCCTCCTTATCTTGAGGTAGTTTGCCTGCTTCTGACTTCAGCTTTAATCGTTGCTCGACAGTTTAGTAATCCCCAATTTGCCTCCTGCGTGATTGATGACTCCATTCTGCAAATGAGCTGGGTTGGGCAATTCAGCCGAGCGTTGCGGGAGGGTGTGTGGTTGCCGCGTTGGTTGCCTGAGTCGAATGGTGGATATGGAAGTCCGGTTTTTGTCTTCTACTCACCTCTGGTCTACTACGTCACAGCAGTCGTTCACTGGGCGTGCGGATCAATCATCCTTTCCATGAAGCTTGTTCGTGGCTTGGGCCTCTTCCTGTCCGGGGTCACGATGCTGGCTTATACCAGTCGTTTTCTCGAGAGAAAGACTGCCTTGGTCGCCGCTCTTGTGTACGTGGCGATTCCCTTTCACGTCTTGGATATCAGCTATTGGAGTCTCTATGCCGAAACTTGGGCTTGGGTTTGGTTTCCTTTGATTTTGCTTTTCATGGATCGCATTCGAAGTGATCAAAATGATGCAATAAGCTTGTTGGGACTCGCTGTGAGTTACGGCGGCCTGGTTGTTACCCACCTAATCTCTGCGTACATGGTCGGTTTTCTAATTGGGGCCTTTGCTTTTGCCTGTTGGCTTTGGAAGGATCCGCCAATTTGCGCTGCACGGATTCTGTGGGGGGCTCTGGGAGGCTTGGCACTGTCAGCTTTCTATCTTTTTCCAGCCATCTATGAACGAAAGTTCATACGGCTCGAGTACAGTACTTCGCTACCGGAATTTGACTTCCACAACACTTTTCTTTTTTTCCCCAGCGCTGACTTGATGCGCGCAAATCCATTTCAGGATAAGACAATCCATATATTGCAGGTTGTCTCTGTTCTGCAAGCAGCATGGATTGTGTCAGGAGCGGTACTGACGATATTGAGGAGGTCGCTCCTAGGCTTGCGTCGCGAAGCAGGTTTCCAGGTTGCTATTGCCGCTTTTTGCCTATTCTTCATGACGTCACCTTCAAGCTTTATTTGGGAGTGGGTTCCCGGCCTAGCTCAGATTCAGTTCTCGACACGCTGGCTTTCTATTTTCAGCTTTTCGGCCGCGATCGTCGCTGGCATTGGCTTTCAGGGTGAAGGTAGACCTGGGACGGGAATAAAACTCGTTTCGTTCGGACACCTGACGATAGCCTTCGTGGCGGGCCTGGCCTCACTCCTGATCATCCTTGGAGGCTGCTTCCTGACCGAGGAGCATAGTCGAATGGCTGCGGCGAGCATTTACAATGCGCCTGAATACAATCCAAAGGAGATGAAACTCTGGAGAGAGAGAGTCATTCAGCCAGGGGAGCTTCTCTATTCAGTGGTTGATGGGAAGGCCTTAGTGACCGTGGATCGCTGGTCGACGCATGATCGCTGCTTGAGCGTTAAGGCTGAGGTCCCGACGCGCCTTAGGATACGGCTGCTCCATTACCCCGGATGGACCGCCTCGTGTGATGGACGTCAAATTCCCTTACATACCGATCCGGAGAGCGGAGCAATAATGGCAGACGTTCCAAGTGGGTTTCATAGGTTTTGCATTAGATTCGAGGATACTTGGTGGCGAAAAGCCGCGTTGGGTTTCTCGATTCTTACGGCGAGTGGAATGCTGATTTGGGCAATCAGGCAGGGCTGCAAATGAAGATGCAGCTTAGTAGAAAGCACCGCTTCACCCTAGCTGGAATTCTCGCACTCACCGTTCTGTCTCGCATTCCCTTTCGGGCTCGGATACCTTATGGACTGGACTCTATTCAATTCGTCTTAGGCATTGGCCACTACGACGTACGAATCCATCAACCCCATCCGCCGGGTTACTTCCTATTTGTCATGATGGGTCGCTGGCTTAACTATCTTCTTCAAGATCCCAATCTCAGTTTCGTGGTCCTTAACATAGGTTTCAGCGCATTGGCTGCATGGCTGATTTTTTGCATTGGACACGAACTTTTCGGAGTTGAGTCAGCTTTCGCCTCACTGCTATTGGTAGCCAGTAGTCCGGTTTTTTGGTTCCATGGGGAAGTTGCACTCTCTAATGTTGCAGACTGCTTCTTTGTTTGCATGCTCGCTTTACTCTGTTGGAGGAACCTTAGCAACGGTTCCAGGCACATCTATCTTTCGGCGGTGGTCTTGGGTCTTGCCGGAGGTGTTCGCCAGAACACTTTGCTCTTCATGCTTCCGCTCTGGGTCCTTTCTGTCAAAAGGGCAGGACTGAGGAGGTGTCTTGTTTCACTGGCAATCTTGATTCTGACGGTCTGCAGTTGGTACTTACCGATGGTCGAATTATCGGGAGGTATGAGTGCCTATCAAACTGCACTAAGGGATCATTGGCTGAATTCCAACTGGCATGGCTTCTCTCTGGAATGGATACCTTTTAACTTCTTCTGTGTTGGCTACTTCATCCTTTTGGGCACGGGACCTGGGGCAATCTTTCTTCTGCTTGGCACTCTGTTCTATTTAGAAAAGAGCAAGCTTCCAAGTCTATTGGGTGATCTACATTTTCGGTTCTTTGCGGCTTGGCTCCTCCCGTGTTTAGGCTTCTTTGTGTTTGTCTATTCTCATCCGATTCAAACAGGACACAGCCTGATTTATCTTCCAGCGCTCTTGATTCTCATGCCACGGTGCGTGGCGTTGAGCTGCGAGCAGATCATCAGACTGTTCAAACCCAGCGTTGCTGAACTTGCAGCGTCGCGCGATGTGGATCGTGCTCTCCGTCCGAGTGCAGGCTTGTCTCGCATGCAAGTTCTTACAGGGACTTTGCTGGGATATAACCTGATTGCTTTTCTTGTAATGAATGGGGCCGTCTCTCGAGGCTCGATCAGGAAGTACGAATCACAAGTAGCTGAGGTGGCCACAGAGGTACAATCACATTGGCCTCCAGAAGAAACCGTATTGATTAGCTATGACTTTATGTTCCTCGGATTTCGCGACTTCATGTTTCATTTACCCGAATATCACAGCTATCAGCCCCGACTGTATTCTATGTCCGGAAAGAAAGTTTTGTTCTCGGGTTTTCGGCGGCAGACCCAATTGCTTGAAGACATTGAAGTGCCTGCAGAAACTAGGAGTTTTGTTCTGACAGCCGATGAATTTATCAAAAACCCCGAACTGATCCATGGAATTAAACTGGAGAGATTTCCAAAGGAGTCCTTTCTGACTACTCCTTCAGGTCTTCGACTCTTTTACGGGCAGATCCAGGACCTCTCCAAATTCTTTCCTCAGGTTCACGTTAAGCTGCAATGAGACCTGCAGATCAACATCAGCCTTCCGGAATTGTGCGATGGATATTTCCATCCATCAAGGACGTCTTATTCCTGGCCTACCTGTTCGTCCCACTATTGGTGAATTCTTCAGGAGTTCTTTATGATGGAGATACTGGTTGGCACATTCGCAATGGTGAGCATATCCTTCAAAGCCGGAGTTTTCCTCGGTCAGACTATTTTTCCTACACCCACCAAGGCAAGGAATGGTTTGCCTGGGAATGGCTTGCCGACGTAGCTCTAGCCATCTTCCACAAATATGCCGGACTCAATGGCATTGTAGTTTGGGCCAATTTGACCTTCGCCTTAACCTACGCCACCCTCTTTCGCTGGATGGTTCGGCGTGGAGGAAATGTCTTTGTTTGCCTCGCCTACAGTGCCATAGCGGGCTTTGCTTCAACTGTTCATTGGCTCGCACGTCCCCATTTGTTCACAATGCTATTCGTCCTGATTTGGTATATTGTGCTGGAAAGCGTTCAGAAGCATGGTCTATCTTCGAAGGGTCTCTCACGAAAAACCTTTCTGATCCTACCTGCGATTATTTTGATTTGGACCAACCTTCACGGTGGGTTCATCGTTGGGATTATCTTGCTATTGATCTATGCCCTCGGCAATTACCTGACAAGCCTCACCTCAAATCAAGCCGGTCTAAAAGATGCTTGCAGAAAGCTCTGTGGTCACTTTGCCTGGCTAAGCCTAATCTGCTTAGTTATTACTGCGGTCAATCCTTATGGCGTTCTGGTTCACAAGCATATTTTTGATGCTTACTTGCAATCTCATGATTTGGTCGACAAAGTCACTGAGTTTGTCTCTCCGAACTTTCATACGGGAGTCATCAAATTCTTTGAGCTGCTGATTCTCTCAAGCATCGTCGTTCTGGGGGTGTCTTACAGGCGGCTGGGTTTTATCGAAATAGGACTGATACTGTTTTGGACTCATATGGCCCTGTTTTCAGTCCGGCATGTACCGCTTTACGCATTAATGGTAGCTCCGGTCCTCGCTGACCATCTTACCGAATACCTTAGGGCTTTAGAGACGGAAGAAAGAATTCGCCGCTGGATGTCGGAAGTGGTACGGAAGTTCAACCATTACTCAGGAAATATCCTCAAATTCGAAAGTCAGTTTCCTGGGTACCTCTACCCTTGCCTCCTCAGTCTCTTCATGATTTGTCTTGCCTTGAATCAAGGATATCTTGGCAAAAACAAGTTGTTGAGTTTTGGCTTTGATGCGAAACAGTTTCCAGTGAAGGCCTCGTCTTTCATTGAGAGCCACCCCTTAAGCGGAAATCTTCTGACCACCGACTATTGGGGTTCGTATATGATCTATCGCTTCTACCCGCAAACAAAGGTCTTCTTTGATGGTCGGAGCGACATGTACGGCAAGGAATTCATTAGAGAGTACGAGAAAGTAATGAATCTCGAGTACTCCTGGAAGAGCGTACTAAGAAAATATGATGTCCGTTGGATTTTGTTGCCTGTGAACTACGGTCTAGCCTCCGCCTTGAAGGAAGTTCCGAATTGGAAGGTCGTCTATGATGACCAGTTCGCCATTATCTTCGTCAAACGCGAGGATTAAGCTCAGGTCCTGAATCAAGTGGAAGACCGCTCCTACAGAACCGAACGCATCATAGCTGGCGCTAGGCTAGTTCTGTCCATTGTGGCCATCGAGCTTCTGCTGGTACCGCCAAACGGTGCAGGGCAGCAGTCCAATGAGGCGTACAGTGCCGTCGCATTATACTTTCTTTACGCCTTAGCGGTCACTTGGATCGTGGACCGTGGTCTCATGGCCGCGGGTCGGATAGGCTTTTATACTCAGGCCGCAGATACGTTGTGGTTTCCCATCATTCTTTTGTACACGCAGGGTGAGAACAGTCCTTTCTTTCTATACTACGTGTTCTCCCTCATCACGGCCAGTTTTCGCTGGGGATTCAGGGAAACCTTTTTTGTGAACACTGCGAACGTTGGGATGTATGTGATTGTGCATTTTGCGACTTTGCGAAGCAATTTCAGTTTCTACGAGTTCTTGGTTCGTCCAACATATCTGTATGTTCTGGCCTGCCTTGTCGGTTATTTGGGCGAGCATCAGAAGAGAGCTCAAAAACAGCTGATGACACTCGCCGAACTTTCTAGCTCGCTCAGAATAAGGCATCGATTCTCTCGAATGCTTGTTGAGCTGATGGAAAAGGTAAGAGAATTATTTCGAGCCGAACGTTGTGTTCTTGTGTTCCATGATCAAGAAGTAGACCGTTCGTTTCTTCAAATTGTTGGTGGAAGTAAGAAAAATTCCCATCGTGTTGTGGAGCTTCGCCCTGCCGAGACTGAATTTCTGCTCTCGCCTCGGCAAAACCTGGGATACTTCGTAAACCCATCTCGACGTATGTCCAGAGTTTTTGGGATCAAAGATGCTTTGGTTTACGATTTCGACAACCAACGAGTGCTATCGCAATCCCTGGAGCCCAACAAACGTCTTGTCTCGATCCTAGAAATGGAATCCGTGCTTTCAGTCCCAGTGATACTAGGGGAACAATTCAAAGGCCGCGTCTATCTTGTCAATAGAGCTCAGGACAGTTTTTCGAATTCTGATCTTCAGTATTTGAAGCTGATTGTCTCTCAAGTGGGACCACTCATTGAAAGCTATCGCCTGCTTCAACGAATGCAAAAGGTATCTGTTCTGGAGGAGAAGAATCGAATTGCAAGGGATTTGCATGATGGGCTCGTCCAATCGCTCGCAAGCCTGGATCTCCGTGTTCAGGTATGTCTCAGGTTGTGCCAGGAATCTCCTCAGAGAATCAGGAGCGAGCTAGCTGAGTTGCAGAGGACTGTTCGCGCAGAACATGAGGAACTGAGGAATTTCATGAAGCGTCTCAGAACCCCAGCGCCTCCCCGTGAGAATTTAGCCAAGACTATCAAGGAATACATCCAGAATTTCGAACGAGAGAACGCCTTGACAGTAAAGCTGACGATAGAGCCGGAGGAGTTGGTCTTACCGCGAAGGATAGGCAACGAGATTTATCAGATCATTCACGAAGGTCTAACCAATGTAAAAAAACATGCGGCAGCGCACCAGGTTTCGATAAAGCTGTTCAGGGATGAAAGCAACGCAAATCTCGTAATCTCTGATGATGGGTGCGGTTTCTCGACGAGAATGCAATCCGATGGGGTTTCACAGAGCAGTGCTCCGTGGTCAATCTACGAAAGAGCTCGTGCTTTGAAGGGCACCCTAGCCGTCGACTCTTCTCCCGGCAAAGGCAGTACCCTTTCTATCCGCTTGCCGATCAGTTTTCTCGAAAGAACAGAACTTTGAATCCGGCTGTCAGGAGAAATCGCAAATGGAGGCACAAAAAGTTAAGGTAGCCCTTGTCGACGATCACACTCTGTTTCGCGAAGGGATCAAGAAAATCCTGTCTCTGGAGCCCGATATCGAGATTGTCGGAGAAGCTGTGGATGGGGAAGAGATCGTGCAGCTTCTAAAGCATTGTCGGCCTGATGTACTGTTGCTGGACATCAAGATGGAAAAAATAAGCGGGCTCCAGATACTACCGCAAATTGTGGGGCAATACCCTCAGTTGAAAGTAATTGTCCTCACAGCTCAAATTAGCAAAGCCGAAAGCGTAAAGGCCATTAAGGATGGTGCGCGTGGAATTATTCTTAAGCACGCGGCCAGCGAATTCTTGATCAAGGGAATACGAAAGGTGTTCGAAGGTGAATTGTGGGCCGATACCTCTACCATGACCCGGGTGGTGGAAAGTCTGTCGCAAAAGTACCGTGGTGAAAGAGATTTGGAACAAGACCGAAGGGAACTTTCTCAGCGTGAGAGGGAAGTCGTCAGTTTGGTAGCTTCGGGATATCGCAATAAGGAAATTGCAAATAAGCTTTTCATAAGCGAGCAGACGGTCAAAACTCATTTGAGCAATATCTTTCAAAAGCTGGAGATAAGTGATCGGCTGGAGTTGGCCCTCTATGCTATGCGAAATGGCCTAGCTGACGGTCAATAATTCTGACCTTTATGGTACAGATCGTAAGATCTGATGGGATCTAATTCTTTATTCTGAGTCACATAAGATCTCCCCTAATACTTTAGTATTAGAAGTTGTCTTTTTTGATCAATCTTCGATTTCTCCGAAAATCCTACTCTGGTTCAATTGACTCCCTATCGAACTGCGCCGATAATTCAACTCAGCTTTGGTGTATCTTGCAATGAGGTCCCTAGAGCCTTTGGATGCGGAGTTGCTAGACTAGCTGGAGGGACCAACAGCCAAATCAAGCAGGAAACCGGGAGGTGGGACGCTACATCTGAGTGACGTTTTTGCCAGTGCAGGGTAGATAGAGAGAATATCAAATCAAAAAGGAGAATTAACACAATGATGGAACTATTGAAAAGATTCGTAAAGCAGGAAGAAGGACAGGATCTAGTTGAGTACGC
>Ga0075424_100003638_pt1 | contig 14470 bp, 12 predicted proteins | sample SoiMethybrSBSTD3_FD_75301 | JGI IMG/M metagenome (GOLD analysis project Ga0075424, IMG submission 75301) | Bulk soil microbial communities from a Populus tree surrounding site in Tennessee, USA - Soil MetaG P. TD hybrid SBSTD3 | ecosystem: Environmental > Terrestrial > Soil > Tree plantation... | reverse complement strand
TGCCGGTCGCGAAGCGACGCCAGACGATCGCGCAGCACGCCTAACGTTTCGCTCACGCGCCGGCGGTCCTGGTCGAGCTGCGGCTCGCGATCGATCTGTGCGCTCAGCCGAGTCGCACGCTCGTTGAGCGGAACGAGCCGCTCGACCTCCCGACGCAGCGCCGCGTGCCTGACGCCATCGTACCCGGGAGGAATGGCACCGAGATCCCGACGGACGGCTTCGTGCCGTTGCTCCTTCGCGCCGATGTCCTTCGTGAGCTGTGTCAGCTCCTGGACCGCCGCCTGTACCTTCGCGAGCCGGCGCTCCAGCGTGCCGACTTCGGCGCTCAACGCGCGGCGAGCCTCATCGAGCTCCTTGACCTCCTCCGGCATCTCCTCGAGCTGGTCGAGCCGCGTGTTGTAGAACCTGCCGTCGACGGCGATCGTCTCGAGCTGATCATCGAAGTGCTCCAGTACGCCGCGGAAGTGCTGGTCGAGCGGTCTGGTGCACACGGGGCAGGCACCGTCCTCGCCCAGATCCACGATGCGGTCTCGCTGCGCTTTCAACTCGGCGTACTGTCGCCGCAGTGCGTCACGCTTCGTCTCCGCCTCCTGGCGGTCGCGCACCCACTCGGTGCGACGCGCCTCCAGACGGCCCAGACTTTCCTCGAGCTCCTTCCGCTTTGCCTCGACGGCGATGGTGGCTTCCTCCTCCATCACCGGCGCGTTGAAGACGCGTGCGCGGCGTTCCCGGAGGCGCGTCAGCTCGTCGACCAGGAGCCGCTCGGTTTCCACCAGTGTCTGGCGCCGCCCCTCTTCGCGCGCGAGACGCTCGTACCGCTGGAACTCCTCGGCGACTTCGCTGAGCGGTTGGAGCTCCGTCGCGAGCGCCTCGAGCTCCGAGCGTGCGGCGGCGACGGCGGCAAGCTCGCGCGATATACGATCCGCATCGCGCGCGAGGCCAGCTTCTTCCATCTCGGCAACGCGAAGCTCGCCGACCAACTCCTGGAGGCGATCACGCTCCTTTTGCGCGCGCTCCCAGCGCGGCGCGAGCTCGGCCAGCGTCGCTTCGCGCTCACGGCGGGCCTTGTCCGCCGCGGTGGCGGCCTGACGCGCCGCGGCGAGCCGGTGCTCGGAATCCGCGAGCAGTCGCGCGACGGCCTCCGCGTCGGGCATCCCGGCGCGCAACCCCGCTGCCTCAGCCGCGATGAGGCGCCGGCGATCACGCACGAGCGTCTGCGCTGTTTTCAGCTTCTCGTAGCCGAGCACCCGGGAGAGGAATTGCGCGCGGTCCGACGGCCCCATGGCCGCCATCACGTTGAGCTCTTTCTGCCCGGTGAAGTACGTGTTGAAGAACTCGGAGCGCGACATGCCGAGCCGCCGCTGCAGCAGCTCGTTGACGCCCGTGATCGAGTTGGCGATCGGCTGGCCCGCGCCGTCGAGGTACAGCTCGGCGTCGGTGAGGCGCCTAACGATCCGGTACCGGTGCCCGGCCAGCTCGAAATCCAGCTCGACACGTACCGGCGATCGCGGCGCCGCGCGCGAGAACCGGATCGAGTCGCGCGTCCCGCGCGTGGCCGAGTTGCCGTACAGCGCCCACGCGATTGCCTCGAGGACCGTCGTCTTGCCGGACCCGTTCGTCCCGATGATTCCGGTCAACCCGGTGTTGAACGTGATGACCGAGTCCGCATGCTGGCGGAAGTTCTGCAGCTGAAGCCCGTGCAGCCTCACTCGAGCGTCCCGACGGAGCTGACCGGGGCTGACGCCTCGAGCGCTTCCGCCTCCCGGAGGTAATCGAGCCCTAACGCCACGAGCCGTTCGCGGTCGATGTCGCTCGTCATGACACGGCGCTGGAGATGATCGCGTACCGTGTCCGCGAGCGACGGCCGGCGCCCGGGACCGCCGCTGGCGACGGCGCGAATGATCTCGGGGCGACGCGTGTCGAGATGGTAGTGCAGCGCTCGACGCTTGAGCTCGCGCAGCGCCTTGTGGTCGAGCTCTCGCGCGATGTGGCGCGGCACGTCGCGCACCACCTGACGAATGACCTTGTCGTCGATGCCACCGCTCACGCGCTCGACGCCGGCCTGGATTGCGGCGTCGAGGTCGGCCGACGACATGCCGCGCGCGGAGATCGACGGCAAGTCGATGATCGGGCGTGTGACAGGCAGGAAGTGAAATTTCCGCTTGTTGGTCGCGAGGTCGTATTCGATCATGCCCTTCCCGGGCAGCTTCACCGCGCGCTCCTCACCCAGCTCGCCCCACGCGTTCGGACTCGTGTACTCCAGCGACCCGGCATAGTACATGTTAGGCGCCAACTGCCGGTACACGTGGTAGTGCCCGAGCGCGACGTAACTCCAGCGCGCCGGGCCGATCTCGTCCGGGCTCACTTCGACGACAGTCCGCTCCGGCGCCGCCGCGGTCGCCGCGAGCATTCCGGTGATCTCGCAGTGGATGAGCAGAACGTTGTGCTTGAACGCCGGGTCGGGCTCGAGCGCCGGATGGTCGCCGCGGAGCGCATCCGGCACGGCCAGAATCGACAGGTCGCGGTCCGGAAACGTTAGGCGTTCCGCCTCGCCGTGCACCACGTGGATGCCGAGCGGCGCGAACAGCCGCAGAATGCATCCGGTCTCGGACGCGCGCGGCGAATCGTGGTTGCCGGCGATCATCACTACGAGGGACCCGGGGAGCGCCTGGCGCAGCCGACTGAATTGCGAGAACGCGTGGACGATCGCGGTGTTCGTGGGCCGAACGGCGTGAAACACGTCACCGGCGATGAGCACCACGTCGGGCGCGATCTCGACGATCTTGTCGATCGCCCGCCTGAAGGCCGCAGCGACGTCCGCTTCGCGCTGATTGATCCCCGTGGGTGTCTGCCGCTGATACTGGCGGAAACCCAGGTGCAGATCGGATATGTGGATCAGCCGCATGGTCCCAAATATAGGCCGCGGAACGCGTTACGATACCATCACGGCACCGTGCGAACCCATTGCGTGACCTTCATCCGGAATCGCATGGCGGCGTTCGTGCTTCCGGAGTTCGGCGACACGGTAGAACGAACAGTGTAAGTCATCCGCGCGTCGCTTATCCAACGCAGGCGCCGATCAATGACGAGCCCGCCGGTCACGGAGCCGGACATGGTGAGCGTCGCCCAGCCGTCCTTGGACGAGGCTGGCCTGCTGAGCGTGCCCAGTAGCGAGACGTAGGCGCGGTCGCCATTCCGAGACAGCGAATCGAGCCTGAACGTCGCCTCGAGTCTGCCGCCACCTTTCGGCGCTGCCGGCCCGATCGGGGCCACCATGGTTCGCGACCAGGTCTGGCCGACCGCAACGGGAGTGCTAGGGAGCGTCGCCGGCATTTGCGCGAAGAGCGCGTTGAGGTCCGCGTTTCCGGCAACATCGCCGCCGGCCAGTTCTGTCGCCCCATCGGGGGAGATGCGAAGACGCACTTGCTTGCCCTGGAGCGCCCGACGCGTTTCGGTGGCGACGGCCTGCGAATCGGCGCCGGTGCTCGATGCCGCAACCGAATCGGTGGACGCGAGCACCACGCTCGCGTCGCGGTCGCGACGCTCGACGAACGTTCGCGAGATGACGAGCAGGGTGGTGACGACGGTAGCAGTCGAGTCACCCGCATTCATGCGCCTGGTGCCCGTCATCTCGACGCGCTGATCGAGACGCATGCGCATCGTCTCGCCGACCGCGGGCTCGATCCGCAACGCAACCGGCTGTTGCGCACGCGCGACCGACGCGGCGAGCGCCGACCATACGGTCAGCATCACGAAGCGGGCGCGCATTGTTACGCGGTCGCGAGTCAGAACCCGTACGGATCATCCGCCGGCGTAGTGCGCAGCGGCGGAGTCGGAGCTCGGGCTGGCTGGCGAGGCGGCACGATACGACGAAACTGCGACGCGAAAAACGTCTTCACGTCGTCGGGGCGCGCGTGCAGCGTCGCGTTGCGCGCGCGGATCACTTCTTCCTCGGTGGCGATCGCGATGACGTCCTTCACCCAGCCTAACGTGATGCTGCCGTCGAGCTGACGGAGCGAGCGCACCACGGCATGCTCGAGCGTCACTTCCGCCGCCTGCGGGAAGCGCTCGGCGCCGTCGCGGCCCAGCATGATGGCCGGCCGCGGAAAGCGAACGAAGATCGGCTGCGTGAAATGCGGATGTCGAACCATCAACTGCCCTTTGTCCAGTGTTGCCAGCTTGGTCTTCGTGGCCGGGCTCAACACGAGGTACCCGGGGGTCGCCAGCTCGTCTGCGTCCATGCGGCCAAACAGCGCCGTTCCGGAGTTGCCGACGACACGGCGATGCACCTGGGAGCGAAACTGCTGCGCGCTGAACAGCACGAGACCGAGATACCGGCCGCGCTCGGCGATGTCGAGAAGCATCTTGCGGACGTACGTGTCCTGCCCGTCGTTGGGTGCGTATTTGTTCAGCTCATCGACGAACACGATCACGTGCTTCACGCCGAGGTCACGGCGTTCGAGGTGCTCGCGAAGCTTCGAGACGACGCGCGCGAAGATCAGGTCCTGCGCGTCCTCCTCCAGGTTCGCGACGTCCACCACGTACACCGCCCGGTCCTCGAAGTTGCCGAACGGCACGTCGCTCACCGTACCGTCGTCGGTGACCAGGCCGGCGCAGCGCGTCGAGATGTTCGAGAGGCGATTCCGCACCTTCCGAATCGTCGCGACGTGGTGGGTGCGCCAGCTCTGGTCGTCCGCGGCTTCCATCGCGCGGAGCACGTCACGGAACCACTTGTCCAGATCCGCGAACGACTGCACTCGATACCGGGTCGGGCCCAGTCGCTCGTCAGAAAAATCCTTGTCGATCACGCGCTCTTTGATGAAGTCGATGAGCGCGTCGGCCTTGGCATCGACGTCATCCTTGTTGAGCAGCACTTCCGCGAACTGCAACACCTCACGGAGCCCCCACGTGAGTGGCGTGACGTTGTGCAGCAACGCCTCGTTCGACCGCAACGTGTTCAGCGAAAACCCCTTCGCGTTGTATGGCGCGAAGTACCGGACGTTCTCGAACGGACGTGCCGGAACACCCATCTTCTCGTAGAGGTCGCGGTCGCGGTCATCGAGCACCCCCGGTTGATCCAGGAAGCACAGGTCCGGCCCTTTGACGTTGAAGCACACTGCGGCCACCGACCCCTTGCTCTCCGGGAAATGCGCGAAGATGGATGACAGCATCCATTCCACGGCCGAGGTTTTCGTCGCGAGCCCCGACACGCCCGTGATATTCAAGTGCGCCGCCTCCGGGCCGACGAGGAACTCCGCGTCGAGATAGATCGGCGAGTCGGTTCCTCCGGCGCGATACACGCCGATCGGGATACCCGTCCGGTTCCCATCGCGGAGGTAGCCGTCCATGCGCAGGGCGACGGCGACATCCTGCTCGGTCGCGAGAAAGACCTGGCCCATCGGCACCGGCTGCAGCGGCTCGTCGGGGATCTGACGCAGCACCGCGGCCGTGTAAAGCCGGATCTCAGCGCGATCGGTCGGCGCGTATCCAGCGCTCTCCGGCGTGCCGTCGTGCCCGATCACGTCGTGCAGCGGCGACATCAGGTCCGTGTAGCTGAACCCCTCGACGACGATCCCGTAGATGTGCGGGATAACCCCGTCGACCGGGCGACCATCGACTCGCACAATCGTCCCGATCCCCACCGGGGATGCGAGAGCGGTCCAGAAATGAAACTCGTGCGGGGTATTCGGGCGGCGCTCGGTGGCCACCACGCGGCCAAGTGGTGCGGCAGATTCCGGAGGGGCTGTCACGACGGCGGACGCAGGGGCTGGGGTGGAGTCGACGAGCGCCCAGGTGCACAGCGCTCGGACAAAACTATCGCTCGTACCGTCCGCCCGCATTCGACCGGATCTTACGCGCGGAGGCTCCGCAGGAACTCTTCGCAGTCGCGTATTCCGTAGACCATTTTGTCCCACCGCGCATCCGGCAGCGACAACGGCATGAGCTCGGCCAGAACCCAGCGCGAGATCAGATTCGCGTGGTCCGCGATCGCCTGCGGAGACGTACCGATGTCCGGCAGCGCAGTCTCAACACGCAGCAGTCCCCACATCGGATCGTGGCCGACGCAGTCACGAATTCGCAGATACCAGCTAGCCACCGCAGTTCGGTGGTACGCTTCGACGCGAATCACGCTCGAGCGATGGTTCACCGGGAGCGACTGCACCACACGCATCGCCGCGCCGGCAACGTACAGCGTGCGATGGCTCTTGATGACGCCAACGGCGTTGGGTGCCGCCGCCACGCGGCTACTCGAGGCGATGCTGCCGTCGATGAACAGGGACTCCTGCTGCGTCGCGCACCATTCTTCGGCAAACTGTCGCTCCGCCGCTTCGCGATCGCGCTTTACGGCATCGAGCGCGCGTTGCGCCAGGGCGAACGGATGCGGGTCATCAGCAGTCCAGGCCGTGCTGCTTTCGCGATCGCTCGTGTCGACAGTGTCGAAGCCGGCATCGACCACACGCATCCAGAGCGTTGGGGGTACGAGGTCTCGCGGAATGTAGAGACGCGACCGACAGAGCGGGCGCTTCCACGTGACCATCCGACGAAGCACCCGCTGCCGCACGACGGCGGCCACGCGACCGAACACGATCGGGACGCCGTCGGCGTAGTGAATGACCTTGCTCTCCTGCGCGCCGTCCAGAAAGGCGTCGAACCCGGTGGTCGGAGGATCGACAATCCGGTGCGAGCGCACTGTTGTGCTCTCGATCACGTCGGACTGAATGACTCGTGGTGGCTCAGGCGGGGTGACGGTCGTCTCAAGTGTGGGACCGAGATCGCGAAGTGCCGCGGCGTCATGCTGGAAGAGCCGTTGCGCGTCACGAAACCGGGCGTCGGCCATGGTGGCGGTTGTTGTCATGTCTCGCCCACGATGACCGATGCTGCACGACGAGTTGGGCGCTTGCGCGCGCGTCGCGCGTACGGAGCCTGAGTCGCACCTTTGCCGTTTGCGGAAGTTCCGCTCATGAAGCGATTTGCGCTCATCGCGACCATCCTAGTGGTCGCCGCTGGGTGTGACAAGACGAAGGCGCTGCTCGGACTCGGGCATCCACCGGAACCCGACGGTCCGCCGCCGGAGGCGCGCCTTGACCTGACCAAGAGGCCGAACATCGTGTTTCAGCTGTTCGGCGAACGCGATGATCCGCGCATGATTCCGGTCGCCGCGATAGTTGATGGCGTGCTCAAGCCGATCCAGCTCACAGCCAGCGGCTGGCGCGAGTTCGACGCAATGTACACACGGTCCAACAAGAGTTACCCGCTCTATCAGGACGGCATGGAGATCGGGCAGGTGCACGTGCGCCGGGGGATGTGGGAGCGTGCCACCGAGCCCCTGTACAGCCTTCCCGGTTGCTCGCTCGTCACCCCGCTGTCCGCAGTGTCGATCGAGACACGATCGCGGCTCAGCTTCACGGTCGAAGCGCTGGCAGCCACGCCGGGCATCGTCGTTAGGCCCAAAGTGCCGGTGAAGCTCGAGAAGGGTCTCGATGCCCGCGCCCGCCGACTAGCGTTCGACGTGGCGCGCGCCGGGGGCATCGATAGCGCCGCGCTCAGGCCCTCCGCGTTTCACTTCACCGCCATCAACACCGGCGCGACGAGCTCGCCGACGCTCGTGGCATCGTTCCTCGACCCCGAGTCGACCGATCGCAACGGCTCCACCGCTCACGTGCTCGCTCTGGCCGACGACACTGGCAGTGGCTACCAGCCGACGTTCCGGCATACGGCATCCGGGGTCGTTGGCACCGCCGAGTTTCGCCGCTACATAGACCACCTCGACATCAACGGCGACGGGATCGACGAGATCGTGCTCGAAGGGTGGCAGTTCGCGGGCGAGACGTTCATTTCCGTGCTTGGCTACGCGAACGGCGGGTGGAGCGAGGTCTTCCGCGGCCCGTCGAGCTGGTGCCTCTCGAAACCGAAGCGCGCCACCACCGAATAGCCACCGTCGCGCAGCCGCCTAACGGCTTTCCACGACAGCGACCATGAACCCGTCATACGCCGGCATGACGATCGACGTGGCACGGCGATCGCCGGCAACCCTCGTGTTGAACGCTCGCACGGCCCGCAGGTCATCGTCGTCCGCGCGCGACGCCTGATCGGCAACCCGACCGCCGAGCAGGACGTTGTGAGCCACGATCAGCCCTCCGAGGCGAACGAGGCGCATCGCCCAGTCGAAGTACGTCGCCAGCGGCGCGCGATCCGCATCGAGGTAGACCAGATCGAACTCCTCACCGTCGAGCGAGGGCAGAACATCGAGCGCTCGTCCGTGTCGAACGTGAATGACCGACGCCAATCCGGCGCGCTCGGCATAGCGCTGCGCAAACGCGGCGTGGCGTTCCTCGCGCTCCACCGTCACGACGGTCCCGTCGGCGGGCAGAGCCCGCGCCATCCAGATTGCGGAGTAGCCGCCTAACGTGCCGACCTCGAGGACGCGGCGCGCACCAATCGACCGCAGCAGCACCTGAAGAAACCGCCCGCCGTCGGCCGAGATCGCCGCCGGAGGCAGGCCCGTGCGGTCGGCCTCCTCGCGCAACGCGCCGAGCAGCTCGTCCTCCAGCGCGAACAGCGACACGATGTACTCCGAAAGGTGGTCCAACGCAACGCGAGCCCGGAGTAGACGGGGTAAGATGACCTGCCCGGCCAACCGTTAGGCAGGAGGACGACCGCGGCTGGCCCTACTCGATGCCGATGTCCCAGGCCTGCTCGAGATCCTTCTTGGAGTAGGCCCGGAACGCCGTGAGCGTCTGCGTCCGCTCAATGGCCGAGACCTCGGGGAAGCGCTCCGTCACGACCTGCGCGATCTGCTCGTACTCGGCGACCTTCACGATGGCGACCAGGTCCCATTCCCCCGACACGGAGTACACCTCCTGGACGCCATCGATGCCGGCGAGCTTCATGGCCGCTTCCGGAATGCGCTTCGGGTCGGCCTTGATCAGGACGATGGTGGTGATCACTGGCCTTCCGGAAATGGAGGAACGGCGAGAAGCCACACGCCAGCAATGCGATCCTTCCCATCAACGTCGATGAGGATGTCCCGTGCGATGCGAACGGTCCTGGTCTGTCGCGATGGGCCAAGGCGAAAGTGAATCGTTCGCTCGGAGTCATCCGCCTCGGCGGCCATGGCGGTGTTCATCTCGATCGACGCGATGCCGTTGTCGGACCCGCCGACCATGACTCGTCCATCGGTCACCTCGTTCGGCGGCGACAGCGATGAGCGCTTCCGAACCTCGGGCCACACCGCGACCTCGACGCCGTGCACCGACCCGCCGTTCAGATCGAGGATCAGCCATGATCCGTCGCTGCCTTCGATCTCGACGGAGCCCGATGTCCCTTCACCGGCGGCGCGCGCGCGCAGGTTCGCCGTCAGGATATCGGTGTCGGTGTCCCACCGATAGTCCACATCGCTTGGCGTTCCGTGTAATGCCTCGACCCGGACTGCAATGCTCACGGTGTATCTCCACTACGGGAGCGTCAATCTGCACGTCGGCTGCGTTCGGCGCACACCCGATCCATAGCAGTGCGACGCCGGTAAACGCACGCACTTCCAGCTTCGGTGGCGAAAAAGATAGTAACACGCGTGATCCGCTGACCAGAGTGGCCCGGAGGACTATACTTCGGGCCCGCAGACGACTCTTCGCGCCGCTACCGGCGCGTTTTCGACCGCAAGGAGCCCCAGTGGTAGAACGTGAAGCCAGTGTCGGACGGAGCGCCCAGCACGCAGTGCACGTGCTCCCGCACGCCGAGTTCGCGATGGTGCGCCTCCTCGAGCCGGCGCTCGATCGCATCGCCACCGAGGTCGACGCGACGCAGCTGCTGGTCATCACGCCGGACACCGACACCGCGGTCGCGATGGCGGACGTGGCGCGCGCATTGGGCGGGCGCACGGCTACACCGCTCGTGGCGATCACCGCTGCAGGTCGGGGCGCGCGGCTCCTGCGTTCGCGCACTGTCCCCGCCATCTCGGCGACGCCAAGCACGCTCGTGACCCTGTTGCGGAGCTCGGCCGTGAAGCTCGATGGCGTACGCGCGGTCATCGTCGCCTGGGCCGATGAGCTGTTCGATGCGCGCGAAGGTGAGGCCCTCGAGGTCCTGCTCGCCGAGGTCCCGAAGGACGCGAGTCGAATCGTTGTGGCCGACCGCCTGTCTCCCGAGGTCGAAGCCCTGGTGGAGCGCCATCTGCGACGCGCCAGCCGGAAGGGAATCGGTGCCGAGGACAGCAGCTCCGCGTCGCTGGCGATTCGTTACGTCAATACGACGGCGGCCGGTCGACGTGCGACGTTCCGGAGGCTGCTCGACGACCTCGATCCACCTTCCGTCATCGTGCTCGCGAGCGATCCAAAGACGCTCGAAGACGCGCGGGCTGCAGTTGCATCGCTTGGTTACGAAGGCGACGCGAACATTCGGGTCACGGACGCACCGATCGAGGAACAGGCCGCGCTGGTCGTGTTCTACGACCTCCCGTTCACCGCGGAAGAGGTGGCCAAGGTCGAGGCTAGCGAGCCGGCGCAGGTCGTCGCACTCGTGACGCCACGGCAGGTACCCGCGCTGCGAAGACTCACCACCGGCACAGTCGAGCCGTTGGATGTCTCACGTGCCGCGATGAAAGCGCGCGCTCGCGACGAACGAGTTCGCTCCGCCATCCGCGCCGAGCTCCAGGCGGGTTTTCCATCGCGCGAGGTGATGGCGCTGGAGCCGCTCCTCTCCGAATTCGACGGGCTCGAGATCGCCGCAGCTGCACTCCGTATCATGGAGCGTAATCGGCACGAGGAAACTGCGCGACGCGTGGACGCGGAACGACCGCTCCAGCCCGCCGAGCGGCCGGCGGACCGGCCAGCGGACAGAAAAGAAGAGCGCCGCGAAGCAGGACCTGGGAGGACCGCATCGGGTCGCGGGTCGAGCGAATTCACGCGAGTCTTCCTCAGCGTTGGCGAGCGAGATGGAGTACGGCCAGGAGATCTCGTTGGGGCGATCACGGGCGAGTCCGGCATAACGAGTGATCGTATCGGCAGGCTCGACATCCGCGAGGGGCACTCCGTCGCGGAGATCGCGTCGGCGGATGCCGACACGGTCATCGAGAAAATGAACGGCGTCACGCTCAAGGGGCGTCGGATCACCGCTCGCGTAGACGATCGCCCGCCGGCGAGGTCGCGCGACGCGGGCCGCGAGGGCAGGCGGGAATCGGGAGGCCCGCGACGGTCCGGGCCGGCCGAGGCGCGCCGCGGCGGGTTCCGCGAGGGCGGGCGCGGGCCTCGTGAGGGTGCGCGCGGAGGGTTGGGCGGCGAACGGTCTCGCGAGCGAGGAAACCGCGGGTCGCGCAGCCTCGGACGTGATCGCGAAAGCCAAGAACGACGGCCGCGCCGCGATGATGATCGCCCGCGCGGGCGCGGTGGATTTCGGGACCGATCCGATGAAGGGCGTGTCCCGCGCGCGGCGCGCGAGCGGGAGGAATGGAGCGAGCGCGGCGAACGAGTCCGTAACGCCAGGCGTCCGCGGCGCGACGATACGTGACGGCTTTCCAGCTCACCGGCGGTTGGATCGAGGTCATCGCCGGAGTGATGTTCAGCGGCAAGAGCGAAGAGCTCATTCGTCGGGTGCGCCGGGCAATGATCGCCCGGAAACGGGTGCAGGTGTTCAAGTCACACCTCGACGGTCGTTATTCAGGGATCTACGCGATCTCCAGTCACGACGGGCGCAGCGTCGAGGCGGTGCCAGTGGACTCGTCCGCCCAGATCGCGCAATGCCTCGATCCGATGGCGCAGGTGATCGCGATAGACGAGGCACAGTTCCTCGATGACCCCGTTGTGGACCTCTCGACCTCGCTGGCGGCGCGCGGCCGGCGGGTGATTCTCGCTGGCACCGATACCGACTTTCGGGGGGAGCCCTTCGGCCCGATGCCCCAGCTCATGGCGGTGGCAGAGGTCGTAGACAAGCTCCACGCCATCTGTGTCCTCTGCGGCGCTCCCGCCAGCCGAAACCAGCGGCTCGTGGAGGGGCGTCCGGCGAGGTACGACTCGCCGGTCATTCAGGTGGGTGGGACGGAGTCGTACGAGGCGAGGTGTCGCGCATGTCATCAGGTTCCCCGGCGGGACGAGGACCAGGGGCGGCTGTTGTAGGCCGGGGATCCGGGGTCGGAATAAAGGGAACCGGGAACAGAAGCCCTCTATCGGTATGGTCGCGATCCCTCGCCTTACGGCTCGGGATGACTCCTTTCTTCTCTCGTCGCCCGGTGCCGTCGTCGCCGGTCGCCCGTCCGCCCAGCCGCCGTCCCCCAGCCGCCGGCCGCCAACCGCCAGCCGCCTCGCTTGGGTGACCTGCTGTGTTCGCCAACCGTCCTAGCTGGCAGAGCTTACTTACCCACAAATCCCACAATGGGAATCGTCGCGGCGCTTCTCAAGAGCCCGGAACAACTTCACCGTCTGCGCGCCGCAATACGTGGGCGTTATCCGGTCACACCATGCGACGGATGGGATGCCGTGCGCCGGCTCTGCGATACCGAGCCCGTCTCGCTCGCCGTTCTCGACCTGTACGCCGACGGCTCGATGGCCCTGGACCCGGTAAGACAGCTTCGCCGACTGTACCCGAGGCTCGTCACGGTCGCCTATGTGTCCGTTCGGCCCGATCGTATCCGCGATGTCTTCGACGCCGGCCGCGCGGGACTGGACGGGCTCATCATAGCGGATCGGGACGATGCGCCGGCAGAGCTGTGGACCATTCTCGAGCAGGCTGAAACCCGTTCGGTTGCGAGCAACCTGCGCAATGCCCTGGCGACCTTCGATCCGACCGTTCGCGACGCGGTTCTCGTCGCGGTCACGCGAGCGCACGAGAACCTGAGCGGGGACGGTCTGGCCCGTCTGCTGTCAATCCCTCGACGTTCGCTTACCAAGCGGCTCACGCACGCTGGTTTCCCCGCCCCGCCTCGGTTGCTCACCTGGGGTCGGTTGATCGTTGCGGCTCAAATGCTGGACGACCTCAATCGCAGCGCCGACGCCGTGTCCGCGGCCCTCAAGTTCCCGTCAGGTAGCGCGTTCCGAAACACCTGCCAGCGGTATGTGCACGCGACGCCCACGGAGCTTCGCCAGCGCGGCGGCGCCGATTACGTCGTGAATCTTCTCCTGGCCGAGGCGCAGCACCGCCCCCACCGCACCGCCGCGTAGCGCCCGGTAGCGTCGCGAGCCGCTACTCGCTGGCGTGTGCGAGCCGCAGGAACTCGTCTCGCGTCTTCGCGTCGTCCCGAAAAGAGCCCAGCAGGGCGCTCGTTATCGTCTTCGAGTTCTGCTTCTCCACGCCGCGCATCATCATGCACAGGTGCATGGCCTCGATGACGACGCCCACGCCCCGCGGGTGGAGGACCTCGCAGATTGCCTGGGCGATCTGATCCGTCAACCGTTCCTGGACCTGAAGACGGCGCGCGAAAACCTCCACGAGCCGCGGCAGCTTGGAAAGGCCAACGATACGGCCCGACGGGATGTACGCGATATGGGCTTTGCCGAAGAATGGCAGAAGGTGGTGCTCGCACAGTGAGTAGAGCTCGATGTCGCGCACCATGATCATGTGGTCGTGCTCTTCAACGAACACACCTTCGCCGACCGCGGACCACGCGTCCTGGCGGTAACCGCGGGTTAGCCACGCCAGCGAACGAGCGACGCGCGTCGGTGTACGGAGAAGTCCCTCGCGATCGGGATCCTCACCCACTAGCAGCAGTTGCCGTCTAACCGTTTCCTCGAATTCCGCCTCGTCCGCCTCAGAGAGAAGCTGAACGGTGCCCGTGGGAAGGGCCTTCCGCGACGAAAGGTCAACTGGCGCTTTCGGGGTGATCCGGTTCTTGATGATCTCACGAGGGCGCGACGTAACGACACCGGCCTTTGGCCCGTTGACTGCTCCTCCATTGCGGCGCCCATTGTTCCGACGATTCGATTTCGCCACTCCAATCCTCCAGCAGTGTCGGTTTCCGTTGACGGTCCTGTCTGTTCCCGATCCGAGGCTGTGCGGACCTCCTAGCGTCCGCCCGATGACCTCCGTGAGTACCACGTACGTTGACATTCCAACTGGGCGGTTCCTACCTTGGAGCCCTTGCAACGCCCTAGCCACGATGCTCGACGACAAGCCCTTCTAGCAAATGCTCCTCATAGGCCTTACCGGAAATATCGCTAGCGGGAAGTCGACCGTGGCGCGCCTCCTATCGGAGCGTGGTGCGACCATCATCGACGCGGACGTCCTGGCTCGTCGAGTAGTCGAGCCGGGCATGCCGGCATTCGACGAGATCGTCCGCCGTTGGGGGCAGGTCGTCGTCGCGCCCGACGGGAGCCTCGATCGCGATGCGCTTCGCCGACTCGTGTTCTCTCGTCACGAGCAGCTCGAGGAGTTGAACACCATCGTTCACCCCGAGGTCGCCGCGTATCGCGACCGGCTCGTCAACGAAGCACGCCAGCGGGGCGATCGTCTCGTGGTGCAGGACATTCCGTTGCTCTTCGAACGC
>Ga0075424_100003637_pt1 | contig 14473 bp, 10 predicted proteins | sample SoiMethybrSBSTD3_FD_75301 | JGI IMG/M metagenome (GOLD analysis project Ga0075424, IMG submission 75301) | Bulk soil microbial communities from a Populus tree surrounding site in Tennessee, USA - Soil MetaG P. TD hybrid SBSTD3 | ecosystem: Environmental > Terrestrial > Soil > Tree plantation... | reverse complement strand
AGCGTGACGTCGTTGACGAGCGTGCCGTAGTTGGGCCGGGTGTACCGCTCGACGATGTGCAACTGCTCGGTATGCGGTGTACCGCGCCGATCGAACCAGAACTTGTCGTTGAAGCCGACGGTGTCGACGACGAGCGCATCGCCTTCCCACCGGCCGATCGAATGTCCGAGCCACGACGGAATCGGTGCCGCCGGGTGCTTTCTGCCATCCATATAGACGACACGATGCGCGCCATCGTCCATCAGCTCGTGGAGGATGTAGATATGCGTCAGGCCCTTTGACGTGTACCCCATCACGAACTTCCACGGATACGGATTGGTCCGCAGGACGCTCATTGGCAGGCACGCTGTGTAGGGATCGTCCTGCGACTTGCGCTTGTCTCTGAGTTCCTTCGCCCATGGAAGCAGTGGAAGCTCACCAGGCTTCAGGCCACCGTCTCGCTCGATGTCAGCGACGGTGCCGCCGCCGACCCATGGTCCGGTCAGATCGATCTTTCCATCGGGCAATCGAGGGACCGGCTGACTGTTCACTGCGGAGTCCGGCAGGACCGGTGTTCCGGGATTGATGTACGCGACACCCCCCTCAACCCCGAGGCCGTTAGCGGACGGCGTTCCCGTGCTGACGTCGCGTTCCGTCGCGTGATCGTCGCGGGTTTGGGCGCTCAGCGACGATGTGACGACGAGCATGGATGCAACGGCGATCAGAAGTTGTCTCACAGACAAGCCTTTCGAAAACTGCGGGATTATACCGGACAAGCCATGCCTTTCGAGCTCCAGCCGACCTTGACCGGCACGCTTCTCGAACTCAGGCCGCTGCGCCCCGAGGATTTCGACGATCTGTACGCGGTCGCCTCCGATCCGGCCATCTGGGAACAGCATCCGTCCAGCGACCGCTACAAGGAAGACGTTTTCAAGGACTTCTTCCGCGAGGCGATGGAATCGGGAGGAGCCTTTGCCGTCATCGATCGCGCGACCGGCCGCATGATCGGGTCGTCACGCTATTACGGCTACGACGAGCAAGGCAGCGAGATTGAGATCGGGTGGACGTTCCTGGCATGCGCGTACTGGGGCGGCGTCTACAACAGGGAAATGAAGGAGCTGATGCTGAGACACGCCTTCCGCTTCGTCTCGTCCGTCGTCTTTTTCGTCGGACCGACGAACTGGCGATCGCAACGGGCGATGGAGAAGATCGGCGGCGTCCGTCTGCCAGAGACACGCCGTCAACCCGGCAGACGGGAGAGCGTCGTCTTCCAGATCACGAAAGCCAATGCGCATCTTTCAGATTGACGCGTTCACCGACGCGGCGTTCAAGGGCAACCCGGCTGCTGTCTGCCTGCTCGACGACCGCGACGTCGACGCATCGTGGATGCAGAGCGTCGCGGCGGAGATGAACCTGTCGGAAACGGCCTTCGTGCGGCGACAGGATCAGAACTGGTCGCTCCGCTGGTTTACACCGACGGTTGAAGTTGATCTGTGTGGCCATGCGACGCTCGCCACCGCGCACGCGCTTCTCGAGGAAGGACTGCTTCCGCCCCGCGGAACCGCGTGGTTTCACACCAGGAGCGGCGTCCTTGCCGCCGCGCACGACGGTGAGTTGATCGAGCTCGATTTCCCGGCCACGGTCGCCCAGCCGTGCGCACCGCCGGACGAGTTGATCGAAGGGCTCGGGACGCATCCAGTGTGCGTACTGCGCAACCAGTTCGACTACATGGTCGAGATGGCCAGCGAAGAAGATCTCCGCTCGGTCACCCCCGACCTCGAGATGCTTGGACGGATTCCGGTCCGCGGCATCATCGTGACGAGCCGCGCTTCGACGGCCGGTTTCGATTTCATCTCGCGGTTTTTCGCGCCCGCTTGTGGTATCGCTGAGGATCCCGTGTGCGGCTCAGCGCATTGCACGCTGGCGCCCTACTGGGCACCGCGGCTTGGAAAGACCACCTTCATGGCGTACCAGGCGTCGTCGCGTGGCGGTGTGCTCCGCGTCACGCTCGCGGGCGATCGCGTCCGGTTGGGCGGACGCGCCGTGACCGTTTTTCGTGGCGAACTGAGGGTATGATCCGCGCCATGACAAGAACATTCGTCCTCGGCGTGCTTCTCGTCGCCGGCGCGCTGTCGATCGCCGCCGCGGCAGCGCAGCAGGCGCAGACCAAACAGGTCATCGATGTCGTGAAGGTTGCCGACAACTATTACGTGCTGACGAGCTCGACGCCCGGCAACGACGCGACGTTCAGCGGCGGCAACGTCGGCGTCTTCATCACCGGCAACGGCGTGGTGCTCGTCGACACGAAGCTCGCCGGCTGGGGCCAGACGTTCCTCGATCGCGTGAAGTCGGTCACCAACAAGCCGGTGACGATGATCATCAACACGCATACGCACGGCGACCACACGGGCAACGACGACAAGTTCGGGACGAACGTCGAGATCGTCGCACAGGAAAACACCAAGGCGAACATGGCAAAGATGGATGCCTTCAAGGGCGACAAGGCCGTGTTCCTGCCGAAGAAGACGTTCAAGGACACGATGACGCTCGGCAGCGGCAAGGAGCAGATCAACCTCTATTACTTCGGCGCCGGACACACCAACGGCGATGCGATGGTCTATTTTCCCGCGCTGCGAGTGCTTCAAACCGGCGACCTTTTCGCGAGGAAGGACGCGCCGCGGATTGATCGCGCGAATGGCGGCAGCGGCGTGCAGTACCCGCAGACGCTCGCCAGGGCCGTGGCGGCATTCAAGAACGTCGACACAGTGGTCCCGGGGCACAGCCCGCTGATGAAGTGGAACGACCTGCAGGAATATCAGCGCTACACGGTGGATTTGCTGGCCGCGACGCAGGCGGCGAAGCGCGACGGCAAGAACGCGGACGCGGCCGCGGCGTCGATCAACCTGACCGGCAAGTACAAGGGCTACACGTCGGAGGGCCAGAAGCTGGCCGTTGCGGCCATCTACGAGGAGCTCAACGCCCGCTGATCATCTCGCCCGGTACTCCGGCGACTTCGACAACTCCCTCGGATGGCGCGACCTGCAATCCGAGGGCGACACGCAGCGGCAGGCGCAGTGGATGCCAGAACTGCGAGTACTGCCGATCGACCTTTCGATTGGTCCACAGCTGCAGCCCATACGCGAGCAGCAGCAGCGCGGCGCCCACCCCAAGGACGAGCGGATGTGCCCAGAGCGCTTCCGCGGCGCGCCCGATCCACTCCCCTTTGAAGAAGCCGCCCAGAATGGCGACGATGCGATCCGGCACCGTCGCGTGCGCGTGCCACTCGTCATTCACGTACAGAAACACCCCCGCGACCGCCACGATTAACGTCGCGATCAACCCCGACCAGTACGACACCTGCCCGAGCCGCAGCGTGGATCGGTTGCAGCTGACGAGCGAGCCGTGCCCCCTGTGCACGTCCGCGATTTGCGTCTCGATGGCGCGGATCCGCCAGTCCGTTGGATGCAGTGACGAGCTGACGACCGCGACGTCGGGCGGAATCGACCCGGGGCTGTAACCCTCTGTATTTCGCGCGATCCGTTCGAACACGCTGCGATGGACGAGTGCGGGGCCGGTACATGTCGTCGCCCGCAGCGCCTCGACGTCGCGCGGCTGCCAGCGATAGAAGATGCCGAAGCCGGCGCGCGGATCGTACATGCGGTCGTTCACGTCCGCGTGGATGTAGTAGTTCTCTCGATCGCCGGCAACGAAGCGCAGCCCGTTCGTGTTCGCCTCCGCCATCATCCACTCGAGCGACTCGAGCGACATCCCGTGGCGCGGGTAACCGCCGCCCACGTTCGAGTGCACGCCCGCGAACCACACCTGTTTCACCTGGCCTTCCGGTGCGGCTCGCTCGTCCCAGAGCACGGGCTTGAATGCCTCGCGTTCCTCGTCCAGTGCGAGCGCATGGCGGCCACACTGCACGCGCGGATCGAGCGCAGTCGTCCGGAACTTGAATGCGTAGATGTAGAGGTTGATCAGGTCCGCGATGCTGAATGGCACTCCCACGGCGTCCACGGTGTCCCAGACGCCAACGAAACGAATGCGCGCGTCTTGCGGCGTGACGGTCAGCTTCAGCTCGACGGGCTGCCGGCGGCCGCGAAGTCGGCACGCGATGCTCTCACACGCATCGGCAAACAACGCCTGGTACTTCGCACGGTAGGCACAGTAGACCTGCTTCACGGCGTTCTCGAACTCTGCATTGGTGGCGTAGGCGTCCGCATCGAGAATGCCGCAGGTGAGGATGAGACCGGCGAGGGTTCGCACGGTGAACGCGCCGCGGCTGAACCCAAACAGGTAGATGTCGTCGCCGCGTTTGTAGACGCGAGCCAGGCCGGCGTACAGATCGCGGACGTTGCGTGACAAGCCAAAACCAGTCGCACCCGAGAAGATGCGCAGCCACTTCAGCGTCTCCGTGCCGACGCCGTCGTGGTACATCGCGATCTGCGGCGTCAACGACGGATTCCTGCGGTGGCCGTTCTGGTCGACCGCTTCGTACAGCTTGAAGACATTGGTCCCGCGGTCCTTGATGGTCGAATTGCCCGTGCCGTCGGCGCACAGAATGATGTTCTTCCGCTGTGTGTCCTGCATGACGACCTCCATGGGCGGGTTCGGCGTTTATACCTGCAGCGGGATCCCGGCCTTGGGTTCCGAGCGAGACGCGCTCACAATCGCGAATCGGACGGCAACAAACGTCACGACGCCCCACGCGGCGAGCGCCAGCGCGCCGATGCCGACCAACAGCAGCGGATGATCCAGGATCGCGCCAAGCGCCGCAAGGCGCGACATCGGCTCGTCGAGCGCCGCGACCCGCTCGAGCGGCTGACGCAAGCCGCCGACCTCCTGCAGCTGCGGCCCCAGGCCGGCCACTGCCGCAAGACGCACGTCGAGCGACGACACGCGATCGAGCGCAGGCCGGAGCGAGGCGACGGCCTCCAGGCTCGGTCTCATGGCGGCGAGCCCGCGCATCGGCGCGTCGAGCCGCGCGACCGCATCCATCGCCGAATCGAGCGCTGCGACGCGCATCATCGGCCCGTTCAGCGCCGCCACCGATTGCATCGGAGCGTCGAGCGCGGCCACACGCGTCATCGGTTCACGCAGATTCGCGACGCCCTGCAGCGTGGGACTCAACGCGGCGACCGATTCGAGCGGGGCGCGCAGGCTGTTCACCCCCTGCAGCGCGGGGATGAGCGCGGTGGTGCCTTTCGTCGATTCGGTAATCGCCGCCGTGTTCATCCGAATCGTGTCGGAGCTGCCATTGATTGCCGCCGTGTTCTGGCGGACAGTGGTCGCCACCGAGCAGCCCGTCATCAACGCCGCCAGCGCCACCACCGACATCGTCTTCGTGTTCATATGCATGCTCCTTCGCATGTGTCAGGTCCGCTTCGCGTCCGCGAGGATGACGTCCGCCGCTTTCTCGCCAATCATGTAGACCGCGCTTGCGATGAACAGCCCGGGCACCCTCGGAAATGCCGATGCATCTGCAACGCGTAGGCGGTCGACTCCGTACACCCTGAAGTCGCCGCCCAGCACGCCGCCGCGGTCTCGGGGTCCCATCGCGCATGTGCAGGATGCGTGATGACCCCAGGCGTGAGCGCGGACGAAAGCACGAAGCTGCTCTTCGGACTCGTACGCGGGTCCGGGCATCTCCTCCACCATCCCGAGCGCATCACGGAGACCGGCCGTCATTCGACGGACGAGCGAGACGCCGTTGACGACGGCCGTCAGATCGTCGCCAGAGGCATCGTTTCCTTCTTCGAAGTAGTTGAAGTTGATGAGAGGCCGCTCGCGCGGGTCGCGCGATGCGAGCGTCACCTCGCCGGCCGTGTTGTTGGTGTGTCCTTTCAGGACGACCCAGGTGAGGTAATTCGGATGCTGCTTCACGGCGTCAGAGTAGCCGGGCTTGTAGCCGCGGAAATCGGCGAGCAGGGCGTAGCAGAAAAGGTCGGGCGAGGGCTGCGCGCCTGTCGATCGCGCGATGACGCACAACGGCACGCCGTTGGTCGTATAGATGCCTCTGCGGTTCTCTTTCCATTGCCCGTACTGTGCGTCCGTCTCGCTGAAGGTCGCGCCGCGCAGCATGTCCCACGGCTGTTCCATCCGGTTGACGACTGCCACTTCGTATCGGTCCTGGAGGTTTTTTCCGACACGCTGGAGTAGCGCGACAGGAGGAATCATGTGGCGGCGCAGCTCGGCCTCAGGCCCGATCCCGGACAACATGAGCAACTGAGGCGTGTTGAACACACCGCCGGCGAGGATCACCTCCCGGCGCGCGCGAGCCTGTCGCATTTCGCCAGCGGCATCACTCGGCCGCGCATGCGCCTGATACAGGCGCTCTCCCTTCAGGTACTCGACGCCGACCGCCCGCTTGTTGTCGTCGAAGAGCACCCGGGTGGCCAGGGCATTGAGCTCTATCTTCAAACGATCGGGAAAGCGCTTCCGAACATCCATCAGCCGTTCGCGCGCCCCCACCCGCTGAAAATTGCGCGTCGTCATCGGTGTGTAACAGGTGCCGAACCTGTTTTCCGAGATCACACGCCAGTCGTTCGGATCGCCGAGGCTCTCGAGACGCGCCGCGGTAGGGATGCCGACTTCCTTCAGCGCGTTGTGAATCGACGTGGCGAACAGCCGGCGGATCTTCCGGTCGCGGATGGCTTCGGCGGGCGCGGATTTTTCGACCGAGAGCCACCCCTCATAGCCGTGCCGGCTGGGATTGACGCCAAGCTTGCCGCGCATCCGGTCGTACGGCCGATGACGACAGTTCTCGAGCCGCTCGAAGTACTGCCGCATGTGCTCCGCACGCCACGAGGGATCGCCCGTCAGATCGGCGATCTGATTCCAGTCCTGGTTGGACGGATAGACGAAGATCATGGCGTTGTGCGACGTACACCCTCCGAGTGTCCCGGCGCGCGGATACCACACGCCGCCTTTGTCGGCGACGTACTTCGGGTCGGATCGCTCCCTGGCGGGATCGGAATAGTGGTGGACGAAGAAGTCCCAGCGCATCGCTTCGTGTTCGGTGGCGAACGGGTGAAAAGCCGGCACGTCGTACGCGCTTCCGCGCGGATCGCCGCCTGCCTCGAGCACGACGACCGAGTAGCCGGCCTCCGCGAGGCGGGCCGCTACCGTTCCGCCGCCGGCGCCGGAGCCGACCACAACGAAATCGGCGGTAAGAGCTTCGTCGGCACGCGGCTGGCCAGCGGCCGTCGCGACGCGCGGTGCGCGCGAAGACGAGGGCGCCCGGCGCGGCAGACGCAGCACCGGCAACGCGAGCGCCGCCTTCAGCAGATCGCGGCGCTTCACTAGAACGTCTTCAGGTAGGCAATCAGCGCGCGCTTGTCCGCGTCGCTGAGCCCGGGTTCTTCCGTGAACTGCGACGTGCCGAAATAATGGCCCTTGTTGACGACAAAGTCCTTGCACTTGCTGACCGCAAGCATGTCGTCCACAAGGTTTCCGAGCACCGCGCCAAGGTCTTTGGTGGACTTGAGCTCCTGCTTCGTGCGGCGCAGGAGGTTTAGAACCTTCTTTTGATGCTCGTCGCGTTCGGCCGGCGTGAGCTCGTAACCCATCATGTCGATGTTCGTGATGAGGCCGACCGGCATCCCTTTCGGGAAGGGCCCGAGCTTGACCGAATAGCCGCTGCCACCGATGAACGGAAACAACCGGCGTCCGATGTTGACGAACGGCCGCAGGTAATCCGGAATGTAACCCTCGGACACCTCGAGATAGCTGTCAACCGTGATTCGATCGATGACGCCAACACCCGGGCCATTCTCATTGGCGAAGAGCGAATCCTTCTGACGTTTCTCGGGCCATAGCATTTGTTCGATCGAGTCGTCGAACGAGCGCATGCGCGCGTCAACCGCGGGACTCCATTCGAAATGACCGACGGTGTTGTTCTGCAGGAACGGCGCGGTGGACCAGAGGCTGACGAGCGAAGCCGGGCGGATGTAGCCTCGTCCGCCCGCCGGCAACGGATAGTCGTACTCGGCGCCGGTCACAGGGTGCCTGACCTTGATGGGCCCAACCGACGGCAGCTCCTTGTAGGACTGTGAAGAAAAGTTGTCCCAGATGTTGCCTCGAATGGCGTTGGTCGCCAGCGGGCTGCACGCGTTGATCCCGAGCAGCGTAATGGGGACACGCAGCTCGCTCGACAGGAAGTTTCCGTCGAGAAAATCGTCGCGCATCACCTGCTTGCGCATCTCCGACTTGAACCCCTCGGTCTTGGTCCAGTTCCAGTACTGGTTCCATCTTGTGAGGTAGTCCGGGCCGTTTCCGTTCTCGAGATCGAGACCAGGCGGCAGGTCCGGCAGCTTGCTCGAGTGGCAGCGCGCGCAACGGTCCGCAAACACCTCCTTGCCGCGCAGGAGTGTCGTCTGGCCGTCAGTCAGATACTGGGCGCCGCCAGGAGCGTCCTTCAGGTGATGTGGATCGGTGCTGGCGAGGAAGAAGCGCGCCATGTCCGGCGTGCGCAACTCGGTGGCGCGCCAATAGACGGAGTTCTTTTCTGCGGTCTCGATCGGAATCGGCGTGATCGGCTGCCCGCCGATGACGGCGCGGAAGTGCAGCAGCCATTCCTCGCTGAACAGGCCGATGTTGAGGTACACGCGATTGAGCGCTCCCAGGCCGCCGACCGAATCGGAGCCATCCTTCAGCACGCGCGGCGTCCAGACCGTCCCGGGCCACACGAAGAACTGCGCCAGCGGATCGCTGCCGGCCACGAAATCGTTGAACTGTTTGTTGCGCCGCTCTCCTCCGGCGATTGACTCCTTGCCCCACTTGCGCGCCTGCATCATCCGCGGCAGGAGGTAATACACCGCATTCATCGTCCGCGGGTTGTTGATGCTGTCGGTGGAGACGAGCGAGGTGTCGAGCGTGCCTGGGCGCGAGACGTGGAGCGCCTGATAGAAAAAGCTTGCCTCGTTGCCTTCCCCTCGCCAGTTGAAGACGCGGTCCCACCAGAAGTACTGCGCGCCGACATTCGAGCTGAGGTTCTCCCACGCCGGATTCTCGGGGTCGGCCGGCGGCTTGATCGGATTGGGCCCGACATGGCAGAACGCGCACGACATCCCGACCCGGTACGGCCGGACGAGGTTGCGATCGAAGTAGTAGGCAGGGTCGTTGTAGTACCGCTCCGAATTCCACCGCCTTCGCGCCTTCTCGTCGAAATCGGGGTTTGGAAACAGCCTCAGTCCAACGATGCCCGTCGGTTCGCCGTAATAGGAGCCGATGGGAACGGTCACGCCGCGCGCGCCGACCCTGGCGCCGGGATACCGCTTCTCATCGGCGAATGGATCAGGCGGGCACCGCGGATCGCGCTGGTCCAGCCAGAGACCGAAGCGATTCGGATCGGGACCGGTCGCTTCCCTGAAGCACGGTTCGTTCACCAGGCCGAGGTATCGCCATCGATTGTGGCGGCCGTAATCGGTCGCGTACTCCGCAGTGGGCGGATGCGACGAGATGGTCTTGAGCAGATCGAACGTTCCGAGGCTGTCGATCGTCAACCGGTCCCACAACCGATCGTTGCCGCCGGTCCACACCATCCACATGTTCCGCCCTTCGATCTGCTGCGGCTGGGCGAACGTCGGGCGCGCCCCGTTGACGATGTTGTAATCCATGTCACGGAAGTAGTCATCGGTCGGCTGCAGAAAATCTTCGGGGTGACGCCCCGCACGCATGGCTTCATCCCGCACCGTCCCCGGTTTGGGGCCGATGCGTCCACAGCTGAGTACGTTGACGGCCACGATGACCGCCGCACACAGCGCGATCGCATGCCGGGACATTCAGACTCCTTCCAGAGATGGCGAGCGCGACAAACGTAACTCACTCCACGAAAAATGGGAACGTGCGCTGCACACAATACACATCATCGGTCTCGAAGACGTTTTCTTCAGGCATGACCGGTGCTAGCATGCGGCCGCATGGCGGATGTCCTGTTCGAGCCACTGCAGTTCCGCAACCTCACGATCAAGAACCGCATCTTTCGATCGAACATCTCGGGACGCTTCGACAACTACGACGGCTCCGGCAACCAGGCACGTATCAACTGGGAGACGAAGTTCGCGCGCGGCGGCGTCGGCGCAATCGTCTCCTCGTTCGTGCCGGTGCAGATCCGGGGCCGCATCATGCCGAACTACGCGACCATCGATCGCGACGAACGGATTCCGTTCTGGCGGAAGGTCGGCGAGTCGGTCCACCAGTACGACTGCAAATACATCCTGCAGCTCAGTCACGGCGGGCGTCAGCGAGACGTGCCCGGCATCGAGTACCCGACGGGTCTCAGTTCCACCGGCAAGGCGGATCCGCTCCACGGCTTCGAGTGCAAGGCGATGGACGCGGCGCAGATCAAGGAGACCGTGGAGGCGTTCGCCGAGGGGGCGCGGCGCGCGCGCGAGGCGGGACTCGACGGGGTGGAGCTGCACGGCGCGAACGGCTATTTGATCACACAGTTCCTCAGCTCGGCGATCAACGATCGCAAAGACCAGTACGGCGGTTCGCTCGAAAACCGCGCGCGATTCGTCATCGAGATCGTCGAGGCGATTCGCCGCCGGGTGGGACGCGATTTCCACCTGCAGATGAAGATCAGCGCCGTCGAACACAACGACGCGCTGGCGTTTCTGAAGTTCGAGGGCACCGGCAACACCCTCGAGGATTCCATCAAGGTCTGTCAGTGGCTCGTGAAGGCGGGCGTCGACGCGATTCACGTGTCCACGGGCAGCTCGTTTCCGCACCCGCGAAACCCCGCGGGGAGCGACCTGCCGCTCGACGTGCTCGGGCAGACCTACGAGCAGCTCGCCTCGAGCGGCACGCACACGCTGCGCAATCTGCTCTTCTTCCGCGGAGCGGTGACGGGTCCGGTGTTCAAACATCAATGGCTGTCCGCCGGCGTCCCCGCTGACCGCATCGAAGGTCTGAACCTTCCCGACGCACGCGCCATCAAGCAGGCAGTCACGGTGCCCGTGTTGTGCACTGGAGGCTTTCAGACCGCCTCCGTCATCCGCAACGCGATCACGCGGGGCGACTGCGACGCGGTCAGCATTGCGCGGCCGCTCGTCGCGAACAACGACCTCGTCAAGCAGTTCCAGGCGGGCAAGGACCGGCCGGACAAGCCGTGCACCTACTGCAACAAGTGCCTCGTCCATGTCGTCGAGCATCCGCTCGGCTGCTATGAAGAGAGCCGGTTCGCGAGCCGGGACGAGATGCTCGCGCAGGTCATGTCGGTCTTTTCGCCCCCGCCGTTCGCATGAGCATGGTGTCGCGCCGCACGATTGCGATCGCGCTCGGCGCCTTCGCGTTCGTGATCCTGCTGTGGGCAGCGATCGCTGTCGCGTCGGACCGGCCGGTGACCTACGGCGACATCGCCGAGCATTTCAAGTACGGGTCGATTGGCAGCGAGCCAGGGGTGTCGCTGCTGCGCCCCGTCGGCGGCGTCCTTCCGCCGCTGTCGGTCTTCACCGCCCTGCCGTCGATCTGTGCGGAGAAGCTGCCCGGGGGCTACGCGTCCCTGGGGTTCGTCTTCGAGAAGGGCCATTCACTGCCCATCGGTGTGTCGCGAAGGCGCCGACTCGGCATCGATCATGTGGGACTGAACTGCGCCGTCTGCCACACCGGGACTGTTCGTGACGCTCCCGACGCCGAGCCCAGAGTGGTGCTCGGGATGCCAGCCCATCAACTCGATCTGCAGCACTTCGTCGAGTTCGTCCTCGAATGCTCGCTCGACAACCGGACAACCGCGGAGGCGGTTCGCGGCCGGTTGCAGCAGAACGGCGTGTCGATATCGCTGTTCGAGCGCATGCTCCTCCGATTCGGTTTGGTAGATCGCCTGAAGATCCAGACGCTGGAGCTGCGCAACCGTATCGCGCCGATCCTTGGCGCGGCAGTACCCCGCTGGGGCCGTGGCCGGGTCGACACGTTCAATCCGTACAAGGCTATTCAGTTCAACTGGCCAATCGAACGTCTGCCGCATGACGAGCTGATCGGCGCGTCGGACTTTCCGTCGCTCTGGAATCAGCGGCCGCGCGAAGGGCTGCACCTGCACTGGGATGGCGACAACGATTCCGTGGACGAGCGCAACCTGAGTGCGGCGCTCGGCGCCGGCGTGACGCCTGTCACGGTCGATCACGCCTCCATCAAACGCGTACGCGACTGGATCTGGACGCTGCCCCCGCCACGATATCCGTATGCGATCGACGCGGCGCTCGCATCGCGCGGCGCCGGACTGTACCGCCAGTACTGCGTCATGTGTCACGCGGACCACCAGTTCCGCGACGGCATCCGCGTGCCGGAAGCGACTCGCGTCGGCCTCGTCGAGGACATCGATCGCATCGGCACGGATCGTCATCGCCTCGATTCGTATACCGATGTCTTCGCCGCAAACCAGTACGCGCTCTATCCGGAGTCGGAGTACCGGTTCACCCACTTTCGCAAGACCCACGGATACGCGAACCATCCGCTCGACGGAATCTGGGCGCGCGCGCCGTATCTGCACAACGGGTCGGTGCCGACGCTGCTCGATCTGCTGAACGCACCCGCCGAGCGGCCGAAGGTCTTCTACCGTGGCAATGACGTGTTCGACCGCGAACGCGTCGGCTTCGTCTCGACTGTGAAGGAATACGGCGGCCGCACCTACTTCGAGTACGACACGTCGATTCCAGGCAACGGCAACGCCGGCCACGAGTACGGCACATCGCTCCCGCCGGCCGACAAAGTCGCCATCGTCGAGTATCTGAAAGGTTTTTGATATGGCCGGGCGCTGGTTTCAACGTGTGGTCTGGATCGGCATCGCATCCAATCTCGCACTCGCCGTTCCGACGCTCGTCTCGCCGGCAGCGTCGATGGCGCGCGCCGGCGTTCCGAGCGCAACGCCGCTGCTGTGGCCGCAATTCTCGGCTCTGCTGCTCATCCTCCTCAGCATCATGTATGTACCGGCGGCGCTCGACTTCGAGCGCTATCGGATCACCGCCTGGTTGACTGTCGCCTCGCGCCTCGCGGGCGTGATTTTCTTCGTCGGCTTTCAACCGCGCGAGTACCACATGCTCGGCTATTTTGATTTGATTTTTTTCGTGCCCGAAGCGGTGTTACTGACGCTCGCATTCAGGGATATCCACACGCATGACGGAACTGGTTCAGCCGCACGCGGACGCACGGTCGAGCCGCTTTAGACGGTTCGCCGCCATCGCGGCGGCCTTCGCGTTGCTCGCCATCATCGGCGGCGTGTTCACGTACAACCATTTCTTCCGCAGACCGCCGGCGCCGTTCTTTGCGTCCGACGAAGACCATTTCCTGTTCGGATCGATTGGCACTGAAGAGACCGACGGCATTCCGTACTGGATCTGGCTGGCGCTGCCGCGCATCTTTCCAGAGTACCTGCCGGCGCCCGGCGGTTACGCGTCGCTCGGAATGCTGGCGAAGGACGGGCACGAGATGCCGATCGGCCTCTCGAAGGTGACGATTGGATTCGAGCGCGTCGGCATCAACTGCGCCATCTGCCACACCGCCAGTTATCGCCTGCACGCGGGTGAACCTCCGACGATTGTGCCGACTGGGCCCGCGCATCAAATGGCGCCGCAGCTGTACGTGCGCTTCCTGATCGCATGCGCCTCCGATCCGCGTTTCACCGCGGACACGATCATGGCGGAGATTTCGAAGAACGTTGATTTGCCCGCCTCCGATCGCATGGTGTACCGCATGATCATCCCGTTCACCCGGCGCGCGATTCTGCGGCTGAAAGATCGCGACGCATGGATGAACAGCCGTCCCGACTGGGGGAAGGGCCGCATCGATCCGTTCAATCCGGTCAAGTTCACGACGCTGCGCCAGCCGATCGACGCGACAATCGGCAATTCCGACATGGTGCCGCTATGGAATCTGAACGCGCACGCCGGATACGTCTATCACTGGGACGGATTGAATACCGATTTGCGCGAGGTCGTGATGTCATCGGCCATCGGCGACGGCGCGAACATGAAATGGGTCGACGGTGATTACAGCCACTGGAACGATACCGATCCGCATACGATCTCGAGCCTCAGGCGGATCCAGAACTACATCAGCGCCGTCAAGCCGCCGGCGTACCCGCTGCCGATCGATGCGACGCTTGCGGCCGTGGGCGCCACAGTGTTCCAGGGTGAATGTGCGTCCTGCCATGCGTTTGGAGGTGCGCGCACAGGCACGTTGATCGACGCCGCGGAGGTCGGCACCGACCCGCATCGCATCGGCATGTGGACGCCGGCATCGGCCGCCGCCTACAACGCCTACGGTGACGGGCACCCGTGGAAGTTCTCGCACTTCCGGAGCAACAAAGGATATGCGTCGGTTCCGCTCGATGGCCTCTGGCTTCGCGCGCCGTACCTGCACAACGGATCGGTGCCGACGCTTGCCGACCTGCTTGAACCTGTTGATCGCCGCCCGCGATTCTTCTGGCGTGGGTACGATGTTGTCGACGGCACGCGGGTGGGATTCGACTCGTCAAGCGCCGAAGCCCGCCGCGTGGGCA
>Ga0075424_100003636_pt1 | contig 14475 bp, 14 predicted proteins | sample SoiMethybrSBSTD3_FD_75301 | JGI IMG/M metagenome (GOLD analysis project Ga0075424, IMG submission 75301) | Bulk soil microbial communities from a Populus tree surrounding site in Tennessee, USA - Soil MetaG P. TD hybrid SBSTD3 | ecosystem: Environmental > Terrestrial > Soil > Tree plantation... | reverse complement strand
TGTTGACGTTCCAAGTAACTGGAGTGTTCGGGTGGATAGGGAGTGTGCCACGCTCCAACGAACACCTGCTCTCGGGGTTTTCCAGATTAGCTCCGCGGAAAGAAGACAGCCCGATTGGCGATGCTGATCTAGCAGAATTTGGCAAACGATCGGATACCCACAGGAACGCGGTTGGTGCGCGTGGGATACGGTCCCTTTTCCGGCTTTAACGCATGTTTTGAGGACCATGATCGGATGTGGAGGCAATGGTGGCTCCGAACGGGAGGGCTAATGGTGTACGCAACGTACAACGTCTCAGCGCACCGCATCCATGAAGCCGTTACTGAACAGGCCGATGTTGAAAGGATCTTGACGACGCTCAAGCCTACAAACAATGCAGAAGTATGAAGTAAGAGCCTCTAACGTGCTGGTTGGTGTGAGATCCCCACCACAACTGATCAGCTAAAGCACGTTCAGTGTTTGCCATCGAGACGGAGCAAAGTTCGGCCGGAACATGCCAGTCTCCCTGCATTTCCCATAGCTGTCGCCCTGCTTTACACTAAAAAGTTTGAAAACCGACCTCCAATCTTGGATTGAACGCCTGCGATCAGGCGATTCGCGCGCTCTCGCACGCGCCATCAGCACCGTCGAAAACCGAACCTCGGAATCTTCTTCCCTCCTGAAGGCATTGTTCCCGCACAGCGGAAAGGCCCGCATCCTGGGATTGACGGGCGCGCCCGGGGCCGGCAAATCCACGCTGGTAGACCAATTGGCGCGGTACTACCGCCGCTCAGGAAAAACCCTCGGCATCATCGCTGTCGACCCGACGAGTCCTTACACGGGCGGTGCCATCCTCGGCGACCGCATTCGCATGCAGGAGCATTACGCAGATCCGGGAATCTACATCCGCAGCATGGCGACGCGGGGCTCCCTGGGTGGGCTGGCGCGCACCACTGCCGACGTTGCCACCGTAGTCGATGCCTCGGGCCGCGATCTCATCCTCATCGAAACTGTCGGGGTCGGCCAGGACGAGATCGACATCGTGCGACTCGCCGACATCACCGTCGTCATTCTCGTGCCCGGCATGGGAGACGACGTGCAAACCATCAAGGCCGGCATCATGGAGATTGCCGACATCTTCGTTATCAACAAGAGCGAGCGGGAGGGAGCTGAACGCGTGGAACGCGAGATCCTATCGCTGCAATCCCTCGCGACGCGCCCAGACCAGTGGACCCCGCCTATCGTGAAAACCGTAGCCAGCACCGGGCAGGGAATTGACGAACTGGTGAGCGCTATCGATGACTATGAAACTCATCTGGCCAACGGCAATTTGGCTCTCAAGCGCAACATTCATAACTGGCAGGAGAGGCTAGTCGAAATGGTGCGTGACGCTCTATTGGAAAAGGCTCGCGTCGAGTTGGGTAATGGTCGCGTAGAAAAGTATGCGGCCGAAGTTGCCGAGCACAAGCGGGACCCATATAGCCTTGTAGAAGAGATTGTCAGTAGAGTGGGAAAGTGAAAATTGGGTAGCGCCGGCGTCCCGCCGGCAGTCCGTAGGGCGTCCCGCCCCGACGCCCCCGAGGGCAAGATGCCCTCGGGACAGCCGGCAAGATGCCGACGCTACTCAAAACCTATCTCGCGTTTGGGAACATTCGCCTCGGTCGTGCGTTGCTGGTTCTGAACAATGATCCTTCTAGCAGCAGACACTTCCGGAAAGCACGGCAGCATTGCGCTGGCGCGCGTGACGGACGACGCCAAGCCGGGGAACGGTTCTCCCGACGCCCTGGAGATCCTGGAAATCGTCCCGCTCGCCGGAGGAACGTTCTCGGCACAACTCGTGCCGCAGATCGCGACCCTGCTCAGCAAGCACGGCCTGCAGGTGCATGATATCGGTGCGTTCGCGGCTGCTTCCGGGCCCGGATCATTTACCGGACTTCGCGTCGGATTGGCCGCCATCAAAGCGCTGGCCGAAGTGCTCCAGAAGCCGATCGCGGCCGTCTCCCTCCTCGAAGTAGTCGCACGTAGCGCCAACGTGCAAGGACGAATTTTGGCTGTTCTCGATGCCGGACGCGGCGAAGCCTACGCTGGTGACTACGAAGTAGGCGATAGAGTGAAACTGCACAGCGAACGCCTGCTGTCTCGCGATGAACTGTTGTCGGAGGCCGCTACGCGCGTGTTTGTGACACCTCACGCTTCAATTGCAGAAGCAACTCGCAAGGCGGGTCTGCACCCGATCGAGATTCCCGAACCAAGAAGTGATGCCATTGCGCGATTCGGTTGGGAAAAGATGCAAGCTGGTCAAACCGTCTCTCCCGAAGACTTGGAGGCCAACTACATTCGCCGCTCCGACGCCGAGATCTTTGCGAAAAATAGCTCTTAGAGCCCGCTCGCAAGACCCCCGCGAGTCGGGGCAGAAACTCGAAACCCCAGACCCAGCCCCCAAGACCATGCTCATCCGAGCTGCCACCGAAGCCGACATACCCGCTCTCATCCATCTCGCGCAGCATTCCGCCACGGCCGCCCACTGGTCACCAGAGCAATACGCGAATCTTTTCACCAGCACTTCGCCCCGCCGCATCGCACTTGTAATTCAAGAATCGTCCAGCGTGCAGGGCTTTCTGATCGCGCAAACAATCCCGCCCGAGTGGGAGATTGAAAACATCGCCATCGCCGCCGACGCGCGACGCCGCGGCCTGGGCACGCGTTTACTGGGAGAATTCCTCGACCGAGCCCGCGCCGAGGGCGCGCAGGCGGTCTTCCTGGAGGTGCGGGAATCGAGCCGTGCCGCTCGTTCTCTCTATGAAAAGTGGGCTTTCGTGGAGAGCGGACGGCGAGTCCGTTACTATCAAAATCCTCAGGAAGATGCGATTACTTACCGCCATCTCTTCGCGTGATTTTGCCTCTCCTATGGTGCAAACCAGGAGTCACATCGCCTTGTGACTCACGAACACCCTAAGCACAAATTCGGATTGCTGTGCCTTTAACCCTGTGTTAATTTTTAGCTGACAACCCGGTTAGGAGGTCTGCTGGATGCTCACTCCGAAAGACCAACTCCTGGCCAGCCACGATGAATTTCGCCGGCTGGCCACAGAGCACACGCAGTACGCAGAAAGACTCGATTCACTCACCCAAAAACGCTATCTCACAGAAGACGAAAAGCTGGAAGAGGTTCGCCTGAAAAAGCTGAAACTCCGCCTCAAGGACCAGATGGCGTCCATCGAGCGGCAGTTCCGGCAACAGGTTCAGAACCAGGTCGCCTAATTTCCGTCCAACCAGACACGGCTTAGCCGCGAGTGTCTACATGTCTGCAAAACACGGCGCGTGTAAGCGCCCTTTTTTATTGCACTTAAGCTGAAAGCCTCGTCTGAACTATAATTCTCGAGACTTCCCATGGTCCCTGACGGCTATTACTACGCCGCGCCTCTGGTATTGGCGGCAGTGCTCGTCGGCTGGTTTGCAAGCCCAGTTTGGGCGGCGCCTGCCGTGCTTCTGGCGGTATTCTGCCTGTGGTTTTTTCGCGATCCCGAGCGAGCGGTGCCGCAGAAAGCCGGTGCCATCGTCTCGCCCGGCGATGGCAAAGTCACCGATATTTCCAACATCCTCGTAGGCGGCGCTGAGCGCAAGCGTATTAGCATTTTCCTGAACGTGTTCAACGTCCACGTGAACCGATCACCCATCGGCGGCGACATACGCGAAGTTCGCTATCAAAAGGGAAAGTTTCTCAATGCGATGGGCGCCAATTGCGCTGATGAGAACGAACAAAACATTGTGACCGTCGAGGGCGAAGGCCAAACCGTGGTCTTCAAACAGATTGCCGGTCTCATTGCGCGCCGCATCATATTCACGAAGAAAGTTGGCGACCGGGTTGCCCGTGGCGAACGCGTGGGCATGATCAAGTTTGGTTCGCGCGTGGACGTCATCATGGACGCAGACGTCCGTATTGCCGTCAAAGTTGGAGATCACGTGAGGGGGGCTTCCACCATTCTCGCCTACGCGAATCCGCAACCGGAATTTGTCGAATCCGCCGCTGAATTGGCAAGCGCAGGAGTGCACTGATGGACGGCTACAGCGAGCGCGCGATCGTGGAAGTCCCTCGCCGCCGCAAAGAAGATCGTTTGCCGCGCAAACAGCGCAAGGGCATGTACATCCTGCCCTCGCTGTTCACTATGGGAAATCTCGCTGCCGGTTACTACGCCATTCTTCAGGTCATGCACGGCAGCGTCGGCGAAACCTGGCACTTTGACTTCGCTGCCAAGGCGATTGGATTCGCAATTCTGTTTGACGGCCTCGACGGACGGATCGCGCGCGTGACCAATACCAGCAGTGACTTCGGGCGCGAACTAGACTCCCTCGCCGATGTCATCACTTTTGGCGTGGCGCCCGCCCTCCTTGCCTTCATGTGGGGCTTCCATTTGCTGCCGCCGCTCGCGAACCCTGAGTTTCACGCTAAGCTTGGCCAGTTCGGCGCCATTGCCAGTTTCCTGTTCCTGATTGCGGGGGCCAGTCGGCTGGCAAGGTTCAACATCCAGGTGAACCCACAGCCCTCGAATCCGGGTCGCCCGGACAAGAAATATTTCGTCGGGATGCCGATTCCAGCTGGCGCTGGCGTAATCGCTGCGGTCGTGCACTTTACGCTTGGTGACCCGCTAATGTCGCCGTGGATGGCGATCACCTGGCTGCTGCTGGTTTTGGCAGTCGCCTATTTGATGGTGAGCACCTGGCGTTTCTACAGTTTCAAGGACATTCACTTCAATTCGCGCCAGCCCTTTCGCATCATGCTTCTGCTGGCCCTGATCTTTGTGTTGATCTGGTTCTACTCGCGGTGGGTCCTTTTCGGCATTGCCCTCATCTACATGTTCTCGGGCGTTCTGTGGCGGCTGCAGTGGATCATCCGCCGTCGCCCACAGCCGCCCGCGCCGCCCGTGTACGAGGAGGCGTCCCAGCCCTCATGAGTGCCCCGTTGAAACCCGTCACAGCTTCCAGCGTCGACGCTGCTCGCGGTAACGTCTATCGCGTCGCCATCGTGGGGGCTAGCACGCTCAAAGGGAAGGAAGTCGCCGAGGTCCTGAACGATCGCAATTTTCCCGCAGTGGATGTGAAACTGCTCGATGATGACGAGTCGCTAGGTCAGCTCGAAACGATGGGCGATGAGATCACGTTCATCCAAAGCGTGCGCACGGAACAGTTCGAGCATCTCGACTTCACCTTCTTTGCCTCCGATCAGAACTGCACGCGCAAGAATTGGAAGACGGCGCGCGACGCCGGTAGTGCGATTGTCGATCTCTCCTATGCGCTGGAAGATGATCCGACCGCCGCTATCCGCGCTCCGTGGATCGAACGGCAGCTCGGCCAGACGCCCGCGCTGGAGTTGCAACCCGGTCCCTGTGTGGTAGCGCATCCGGTCTCTGTTGTACTGGCGCTGCTCGTGCTACGGGCACAAAAGGCTGGTACTGTTCGCCGGGTGATTGCCACTGTGCTTGAGCCCGCTTCCGAACACGGCCAGAAGGGAATGGACGAATTGCACGAGCAGACCGTGAACCTGCTTTCGTTCCAGGAACTCCCGAAGGCGGTGTTTGATACCCAGGTGGCATTCAACCTCGCCGCTGGCTACGGCCCGAATTCGCAGCCCACTCTGCAGTCCATCGAACAACGCATTCTGAAGCACTACCAGCACATCGCTGGAAAAGACGCTTTGCGACCGTCGCTTCGGCTCGTGCAGGCTCCCATTTTCCACGGGCACGCGTTTTCTCTCTATCTGGAAATGGAACAAGCCGTTGCCATAGGGGACCTGTCCCAGGCCCTGGCGGGGGAGCATGTCACCGTGGCTCGTCAGGTGGAAGAGTCGCCCAGCAATGTCAATGCGGCCGGGCAAGGGGATGTGCTTCTGTCAGTCGCACGCGACGACAACCATAAGAGCGGAGTCTGGATCTGGGCGGCCGCCGACAATCTTCGAATCGCTGCGGCCACAGCAGTAGAGTGCGCCGAGACCATGACGCCGACCCGGCCGCGGGGAAAGATTCAGTGATCCGAGCACCTCGCCACACCCATTGCCCGCATACTTGGTGGGCTGGATCGCTGATCATTCTGCTGCTCACCACTGGTTGTGGATATCACACCGCTGGTCACAACGTAGTTCTTCCTGAGCATGTTAGGACCCTTGCCATTCCTGCGTTCGTCAATCAGTCGCAGACCTATCGCATCGAGCAGATGCTCACTGCAGCCGTCGTCCGGGAGTTTACCACCCGCACTCACTACCAGATTCTGAATGAGTCCAGCGAAGCCGCCGATGCCACGCTGAAGGGCACAATCCTCACCACGAACTCCTCGCCTTTGACTTACGACTCGCGCACCGGGCGCGCAGAAAGTATCCTGGTTGTGGTCAGCATGAAAGTGTCACTCGTCGACCGGCAGGGAAAAGTTCTCTTTCAGAACCCTTCGTACGTTTTTCGCGAGCAATACCAGGTGTCCCAGGAACTCTCCAGCTTCTTTGAGGAAGATTCTCCGGCCCTCGGTCGGCTCTCGCGTGACTTCGCGCAGACCCTCGTCAGCAATGTGCTGGAGGGCTTCTGATGCGGGCGTTTGCTCAGGCTGAGCGCTTCGTGTCGGAAGTCGAAGGAAAGAAGCTGCGCCCCGCTTACGTGTTTGTGGGTGATGAAGTGTTCTTCCGCAAGCGTTTTCGAGATGCGATTGTTGAGCATCTTGTTCCTAGCGATCTGCGCGATTTCAGTCTGTTCGAGTTCGATCTCGCCGACACCGATCTAACCGAAATCCTCGATCGCGCCCGCACGCCCTCGCTGATGGCGCCTTTCCAGGTGTTTTTCGTGCGCGGTGTGAAAACGCTGTTCGGACGCGGCTCGAATGAAGAAAAACTCGCAGCGATCGCAGCTTACTGCAAAGATCCTAATCCTGACGCCATGCTGGTATTTATCGCTGATCACATAAGCATTCCCGCAGACGCCCGCCGCATGGACATGACCGATAAAGAGCGCTACGAGCGCATTCGCGAAACCATGGGCCAGTTCTGCGGCATCGTCGAACTGGCGCGCGTAGAAGAGGGTGAAGCCGTCCGATGGGTCATGGACAACTGCACCAGCCAGGGCGTAAAGATCGAGACCGACGGCGCCCGCGAACTGGTTGACGCACTTGGCGGCGACATGATGATGATCTCCAATGAACTGGAGAAACTCATCCTCTACGTGGGCGAGAAGAAGCGCATTACCCTTGGCGATGTAGAGACGATGGTCCTCGCTGCCAAGCAGCGTTCCCTGTACGAATTGACCGACGCAATCTCGGCGAAAGATCGAGTGCGGGCCCTCGAAATTCTCGACGCAATTTTATCGACCGGCGACGGCGACGAGGCCGCCATCGGCCATCTTTACATGCTGGCCAAGACTTTTCGGCAGATGCTGGTGATCCTGGAACGCAACGTGCGCGACCAGCGCATGCTATGGGCGGCCCTGTGGCAGGGCTTCCGCGTTCCGCCGTTCGCGGCCGAAGATATTATCCGGCAGGCGCGTCGTTACAAGTCAAAGCGTGAACTAACCAGCGCCATCCGCCTGATCGCCAAGGCAGACCTGGCACTGCGCTCAAATCCGCCTAGCAAGCGTCTGGTCCTGGAGAAGTTGGTGCTCGATCTCACCGCTGAGCCGCGGCCAGAGTCTGGATGGATGCAGCACGAATTGCTCGTGTGAACTCGGTCGTTGGTCGTCGGTCGTTGGCGAAGCAATGCTTAGAGCGGGCGACGTAGTTGCCTGTCTTGAAATGTGCGCTCCCTTCGGTGTGAACCTGCAGCGAGGAATGAACTTCCGTCTCCGAAACAGCGAAAGTCTAATTCTGATGAGCCTACGCCGAGGTGCACCGTACGAAGACCGAGTTGAGCAGGGCGGTAGGGTGATCGTCTATGAGGGGCACGACAGTCCACGCGTTCGTGGAGGTCCCGATCCGAAATCCGTTGACCAACCCGAATTTCAGCCCAATGGACGCCGTACACAAAACGGATTGTTCATTGATGCAGTTAGAAAGTTTAAGGTGGGTCAGTCCTCTGCCGAGAGAGTACGCGTATTTGAGAAAATTCGAGACGGTATCTGGGTCTACAACGGACTATTCGAACTGATTGATGGGTGGCAAGAGACAAACGATCGAAGACAAGTATTCAAGTTCAAGCTTCAGATTCTCGACGAGGTCGATCCTGGAATGTCACCAGTGGAAGTCCGTACTGAAATTGATAATGATCGGGTCATTCCCAGCGCCGTTAAGCTCGAAGTTTGGAAAAGAGACAAAGGTCGTTGCGTCAAGTGTGGGTGCAAAGAAAATCTGCATTTTGATCACATCATTCCATACTCCCAGGGAGGTTCGTCGAAGCGTTCAGAAAACATTCAGATTTTGTGCTCAAAACGCAATCTCGAGAAGCGCGATAACATCCAATAACTTAGGATGGACACGGCCTCCTACCTCGCCCGCATCGCCTTTACCGGTCCTGTTCCTCCAACCGCCGACACCCTGCGCCTCCTTCACCTCGCCCACCTCTACAACGTACCCTTCGAGAACCTTGACATCTCCCTGGGACGCGAAATCGTGTGCGACGAACACCGCTTCTTCCACAAGGTCATCACCCGGCGTCGCGGCGGCTTCTGTTATGAGCTGAACGGGGCCTTTGCTGCCTTGTTGCGAGCGTTGGAATTCAAGGTAACCTTGCTTTCTGCCCGCGTCTGCCGGGAGGACGGCGGCGCCTCTCCTGAGTTCGACCATCTGGCCTTGCTGGTCGACCTGGAAGAACCATGGCTGGCCGACGTCGGTTTCGGCGATTCCTTTCTGCAACCGCTACGTCTAATTCCAGAAATTGAGCAGGAACAAGAGATCGGCTGTTTTCGTATCGTAGCAGTAGAGAACACCAGAATCGTGCAGCGCAGAATCCAGGACGGCACGTGGAAGTCGCAGTATCAGTTCACGCTGCAACCCCGATCGTTAAGCGAGTTCGCCGACCGATGCCACTTTCAGCAAACCTCGCCCGATTCGCATTTCACTCGTCAACGCATATGTACGCTCCCTACTGCCGAAGGGCGTATCACTCTCTCGGATCTCAAGCTGATCCGTACAATGCGCGCAGGAAGAGAAGAGAGCATGCTGAAAAATGAAGACGAGTGGCGCGCCGCTCTGGAGAGGTACTTCGGAGTGAAATTGTGAAAGCTCGTGGTCCGGAACGACGGACCATCTTCCATTCCAACCATGTCCTCGTGAGCGAAGAGAGGCGAACGTCGGACACAGTCGAAGCATCCCCTGTTCGGCGCGGACGCCAAACGACCCTGCGGCTATTTGCACCACTGCTCCGCACGGCCGCAACCCTGGCCCTCTTCTTTCTGCCGTGCATCGTCTCCTCCCAAACATCCCGTGCCAAGTTCGAAGACCATATCCAGGCCTACGTCCGCAACGGTGACTTCAGCGGTTCGGTGCTGGTTGCAAAATCAGGCCACGTTGTTTTCCAGAAATCCTACGGCATGGCGAATTACGAATGGGGCATCCCCGATTCAGAAAAGACGAAATTCCACATCGCCTCGGTCACTAAGACCTTCACGGCGGCGGCCATTGTCTTACTCGAACAGCAAGGAAAACTGAAGATCACCGATTCGCTCAGCAAGTACATCCCCGGCTACCTGAACGGCGACCGCATCACGATCGAGCAGATCCTTACGCATAGCAGCGGCCTGCCGGACTACTATTCGCTTCCTGAATATTCAACCAAAAAATTTCAGCGCGTGACCTTGCCCGATCTCATCGACTGGGTGAAGACCAAGCCGCTTGATTTCCTGCCCGGCAGCAAGAATAGCTACAGCAATACCGGCTATGGATTTCTCGCTTACATCATCGAGCAGGCATCCGGCAAATCCTACGACCGGTTCATCAGCGAAGAAATCTTGCACCCCGCCGGCATGAGGGATACAGGCACTCTGCGCGACGACCTCCTGATTGCGAATCGCGCCGATGGCTATCAGCCTGCGCTGGGAACTCCCGGCCTACGCAACGCGCCGTTCTACGACAAGACGATCCTTACCGGATCAGGATCGCTTTACTCCACGACTGGTGACCTGTACGCATGGTGCCGCGCCATCGAATCGCACCGATTCTTTGATATGGGCAAGCTTGCCTACCCTTACGGTTGGGGCACGCGCGAGACAAAGAGCAAGCACAAGTACATTGAGCAGAGCGGACGTGATCCAGGATTTGCCTCCCACGTCGCTCTCTTTCCCGACGATGACCTGATCGTCATCGTGCTGGGCAATCTGGAAGACGCGGGCGTCAACGTAATGGCCGACGATCTCGCCGCGCTCGCACTCGGTGAGAATCCGCAACCTCCTGTCCCTCGAACAAAAGCACACTCCGACGTTGCGGGCGCCGACGACTTCACCGGCCGTTATGAAGTCAATCCGACATTCCTGATCGATGTGCGCGCCGAAGGGCAAGGCCTTTACCTGCGCGGCACAGGCGGCGACTACCTCCCGCTCGAGCCCCTTGGCAAAGACTCATTCTTCTATCGTCAGCTTTACGTGAAAGTTGCCTTCCAGCGCGATAAGACTGGCAAAGTTGTGACGCTACTGTGGAGCGGCGACTATCCCTGCAAAAAAGTAAGTGACAAGCCGCAGCCGTAGCCGTAGCTGGATTCTTCTCACCACAGAGACACGGAACCAGAGAGAAGAGAAATAATCAGCATTTGGCACTTGGCAGTTAGCATTTAGCCCAGTTTTTTATGTGGCCTGGGGAGCGGAGATTCTTAACGGAATGTCATCCCGAGCGAAGATGGAGGCGCGGCTACGCGCCGAAGCGAGTCGAGGGACCTTGCGCCTGCTTGCGGTACCACGGCTGCGTTGGATCTCCCCACCACAAGTGCTGGCGAAGAAGCCTAATGCACAGATTCGTGCAAAATGGATCGTCAAAGCCTGCAGTGCCGGAGACGCCCGCGGGGGTCCTTCGACTCTCCGTCGTGTCCGCTCCGGCTTCGCTCAGGATGACAGTCATAAGTTCAGACCACACCAGAAACTAGAGCGCTTAAGCCAACGTGCTTTCGTGCTGAAAAACGCCTTCGTGACAAAAGGCAGCCGAAGCTTGCCGTCAGCACTACTGAGAAAATTCTGTCCTTAAACTTTGCGCCGAGCGCCTTCACAGAGTCGCGGAAACTGTAAAGAAGCTCCCAACGGAGGCCAGCCCCGCGTTTCTCTGTGTCTCTGTGGCCTCTGTGGTGAAAATGCTCCCAAAACAAAACGGCAAGCCGAAGCCTGCCGTCGAACCCGATCGAAATCCTGATCTACTTCGCGCCGAGCGCCTTCACTCGCGCCGACAAACGCGACTTGTACCGCGCTGCCGTATTCTTGTGCAGCACACCCTTCTGAATAGCCTTATCGAGTGCGGAGACTGTCGCGCGATACGTTGTGTCGGCCGCTGCCTTGTCACCCTTGGAGATTGCCTCCCGCATTGCGCGCAGGGCGCTACGCATTTGTGACGTGTTTGCCCGATTGGTAGCCGTGCGCTTGGCGGTCTGACGGGCGCGCTTCAGCGCAGAAAAATGATTAGCCATGCTGTTTTGATTACCTTCGTTTCTCGAGAGAGATATTCCGGTGGGTACCGAATACGTTATTGTACGAGACTAAGTCCTGACTGGTCAAACGGATGGACAAGATCCTGGAGCGTCTTAAGGTCCTCATCGACTCCTCCACGCCCATCGTGGTGATGGAGACGGTCGAAGAGGTGCGTGCTGTGCGCATGGTGCGCGCCGCCTGCGCCGCTCTTAACCTCGCAGCCTTTGAATGGACAATCGCCAGCGGACTGGCACGTTGTGGGACAAATCCCATCACCGCCATCGAAGCGGGTGCCTTCGATCCGGGCGGCTACCGCGGCGGCCAGGTCAACGATATCGCCGAGAGCGCCAAGGCGCTCTACGACAGCCGCGAGCCCGCCAAGATGCTCGCCAACCTGGAAGGCATTTCCGTAGAAGCCGCCTTCATCCTCAAAGACCTGCAGCGCCACATGGACGACCCCGTGGTTGTGCGCCGCCTGCGCGACGTCGGCCAAAAGTTCGCGACGAATCGACGTACCGTCATTCTCACTGCTCCCAAAATCTCCATCCCACCCGAACTTGCAAGTCTGGTGGAGTACCTGGAACTGCTGTTGCCCGATCGACAGCGCCTGCGCCAAATCATTGACGAAGTGCTGGTCCGGGTCTCGAAGACGCACACGCTGCAAAGACGTCTCGACCCTGCGGGCATCGATGCCATGGCCGAGAATCTCCGAGGGCTTACAGAAGAAGAAGCCGAGCGCGCGCTCTCGCAGGCGCTGGTGGCACGCTACGCTTTGTGTCCGGAAACCGTGACCGACGTCCTCGAAGCCAAGAAAGCACTCTTAAAGCGCTCTGAGATGCTCGACTTCGTCGAGGCCTCCGACACGCTGGCCCGTGTAGGTGGACTCGACAATCTCAAACACTTTCTCGCGCAGCGACGTGGCTCCTGGGAAGAGCAGGCCCGCGCCTTCGGGCTCGATCCACCGCGCGGAGTAATCATTCTCGGCGTACAAGGATGCGGCAAGAGCATGTGTGCCCGAGCCATCGCCGGAGAATGGAAGTTGCCGCTCGTCAAGTTCGATACTGCTGCCGTCTACGACAAGTACATCGGCGAAACCGAGAAGCGAATTCAGAAAGTCTTTCAGGTCGCCGAGGGGCTTGCTCCGTGCGTGCTTTGGATCGACGAACTGGAAAAAGTCTTCGCCGGCAGCGGCCCAGATTCCGCCTCTGCCGACGCAGGCGTCTCGTCGCGCTTGCTCGCCTCGTTTCTCTCCTGGATGCAAGACCGCAAGGCGCCCGTGTTTGTGGCCGCCACCTGCAACAACGTGAACGTGCTTCCGCCCGAGTTGATCCGCAAGGGCCGCTTCGACGAACTGTTCTTCGTTAACCTGCCCAGCACAGCCGAGCGCAAGCAGATCTTCGGGATTCAACTCACAAAGCGCAAGCGCAGACCGGAAGACTTCCGTCTCGACCAGGTTGCTGCCGCTGCGCGCGGTTTCTCCGGCGCCGAAATCGAATCGGTTGTGCAGACAGCCCTCTACGCGGCCTACTCCCAAAAGCAGCAACTCTCAGCCCAGCACTTACTGGATGCCATCCAATCCACCGTACCACTCTCAACCACGCGCGCCGAAGAGATCGAAGCCCTGCGCCAATGGGCCCGCCAACGCGCCGTCCCCGCCTCGTCCGCGGGCGCGAAGGCCGAAAGCGCCTAGCCCCCTCGCGCTATCACTCACGTGGGAAGGGCCGCCCCGGCTGTTCGGTCGAGCGTTAGCTCGAAGTTTGGTGCTGCATCCATCGCCTCGAAGTTTGATCCCAACCAAGCTCTGTCATCCCGAGCGGAGAGAGGCGCAGCCGAACGGAGTCGAAGGACCCGGTGTTCGATCGCGATACTCGATGCGCTTCTGCGTTTTTATGACTGGGAACTGCCCGGCGCTCGGGAGTGCATCGAGGAGGAGTGCGTCACTGCTGGGGTGCCGCTTGCGAACGCGGGATCCCTCGACTCGCTTCGGCGCTTGCGCGCCTCTATCTTCGCTCGGGATGACATGGCTTCTTATCGGATGTTGCTGTTGGCAATCATCGGTAAGCCAAGCCCAGTCATAAGGTTTTCATTCCTTCGTCCCTCTGCACGAAGTCCGACGAGCGAGAAGGGAGAATTCACCGCTCATTCGCCGACCACTCCCAACTCCAGCTCCTGCAATCGCGCGCTCTCGCCAATGATCTCGACCTCCGCGATCTTGTCCGCTTTGAACGTGAAGCGCAGGGCACGTTGCAGCCGTCCAGCCGGAGCCATTACGAGTCCCACATTTCCATCCACCAGCGCGGGCTGTACGAATCGTGCCAGTCGCGCAAACGTGATCGCACCCTTGGCCCAGTTCGCCGCACCATGAATCTCACTCGGTGCGCCAGCAGCCCCAACAGCCGCATCCAACCGAACTACCACCTCTGGATCGAGTACAGTGAGAAGCCCTTCAAAGTCGCCCGCGCGCAGCGCACGAAGAAACGCATCCACCACTTCGCGCTGCCGGTTCAGATCGGCTGAGGTGCCGGCTCTTGCCCCCTGCACGCGTCGGCGCGCCCGGCTCGCAAGTTGACGCGCTGCCTCCGCCGAGCGTCCCACAATCGGCGCGATTTCCTCGAATGGCACTGCGAACATGTCATGCATCACGAAAGCCAGCCGCTCTGCGGGAGCCAATCGGTCCAGCACAACCAGCAAAGCCAGTCCCACCGAGTCGGCCAGCAAGGCTTCCTGCTCGGGATCACTTCCGGCTTCGTGAGGAGCGACAGGCTCCGCTGTCTGCGCCTCCAATGTTTCCTCGCGGCGAGCCGTGCGCGACCGCAGCATATCCAAGCAGACGTGTCCGACCACGGTCGTCAGCCATCCGCCGAGATTCTCGATTGTGCCAGCGTCTGAGCGGCTGAGCCGCAGCCAAGCTTCCTGCACTGCGTCGTCC
>Ga0075424_100003631_pt1 | contig 14482 bp, 14 predicted proteins | sample SoiMethybrSBSTD3_FD_75301 | JGI IMG/M metagenome (GOLD analysis project Ga0075424, IMG submission 75301) | Bulk soil microbial communities from a Populus tree surrounding site in Tennessee, USA - Soil MetaG P. TD hybrid SBSTD3 | ecosystem: Environmental > Terrestrial > Soil > Tree plantation... | reverse complement strand
GGGGGAGCTCACCTTCGCCAAGGTGCGCGCGCTCACCCGTGTCGCGACCCCTGCGTGCGAAGAACGGCTACTGAGACTGGCGGTTGCGCTGGCCGCCGCCCAGTTGGCGGGCGCTGCGCGTCTACGAGCGCGTCAGCGCCGCCCAGGCCGGACGGCAGCACGAGCTCGAGTACGTGACGTACTTCTGGGACGACGACGGCTCGCTCGTCCTGCAAGCGCGGCTTGCCTCCGAGGACGGCACGATCCTCGTCAAGGCGCTCGAGGCCGCGCCCGAGCGCATTCGCAAGCGGCGACGGCAGGAGAAGGCGGAAACTGCTAGAGCTGCGGAGCCGTTCGAGCCGCCACGCTCTGACCGCGTCGAGGCGCTGCTCGAGCTCGCCAACCAATCCCTCGGACGCCACGGCAATCACGATCGCCGAGTCGAACGGGCTGCCACTGAGCGTCGGGCGCAAGAGGCGCCGGTCCCGCCGAAGCTTCGGCGCGCTGTCGAGGCCCGCGACGACTACCGCTGCCAGTGGCCGGGCTGCTCCAACCGCCGCTACCTCGATGCCCACCACCGCCGACATTGGGCACAGGGCGGAGAGACCAGCCTCGCAAACCTGATCTTGTTCTGCTGGCACCACCACCGACTCGTCCACGAGGGCGGCTACACGATCGAGCACGGCGAAGACAACGGCGTCCAGTTCAGAAACCGCTACGGCATCGCACTTCCCACCGCCCCCCGCCCGCCACCCGGAAACGCCGACGTTCCGCGAACAACACGACCAAGCCGGCCTCACCAGTCGACGAACACACCAACCAAAACGGGACCGGCGAACGGATCGACTTCGGCCTCGTCGTCGCCGCGATCGGCTCGATCGTCCAACCGGCCAACCCCGTGTCGGCCGACGATTGCCACCTGCCCGAATTCAGGCGAAGATGTCCACCTTCTCAACCCAGTCCGGAGGTCGCAACGAGATGCTCAGCTTCGGCGTCACCGTCCTGCCCGACCCGCCCTATGCTCGTTTCTTCGAGCTGATCGAGCTGGCGGAGCGACACGGGTTTCACTACGGATGGACGTACGACTCGCACGTCCTCTGGCAGGAGTCTTACGCGACGCTTCCGATCGCTGCCGAGCGCACGAGCCGCATGAAGCTCGGGCATTTCGTGACCAACCCGGGTATCCGGGACCCGACGGTGACAGCGAGCTGGTACGCGACCATGCAGGACCTCTCCAACGGCCGGATCGTGATGGGCATCGGCCGGGGCGACTCGTCGCGGCGCGTCGTCGGGCTGCAGCCGGTGAAGGTCGCCGAGTTCGAGCGTCGCTGCCGGATGATCAAGGACATGATGAACGGCCGGGCGGTCGAGTGGAACGGGAAGGAGCTCGAGCTCAAGTGGGCGCGGCGCGATCTCCCGGACATTCCGATGTGGATCGCCGGCTACGGCCCGAGGGCGCTGGCTGTCGCCGGCCGCGTGGCCGACGGCGTCATCATCCAGCTCGCCGACCCGCAGATCATCCAGTGGATCATGGACACCGCGCGGAAGGCGGCGGAGGAAGCCGGCCGCGACCCGAGTGAGCTCAAGTGCATCGTCGGCGCGCCATCACATGTGTCAGACGACCTCCAGGAGGCGCGGAACGAGGTCCGGTGGTTCCCGGCGATGGTCTCGAACCACGTCATGGATCTGATCGAGCGGTACGGGTGGGACTCGGAGATTCCCACGGCTCTTACCGATTTCGTCAAGGCGCGCAAGTTCTACGACTACAAGGACCACAGCCGTGTCGGCGCCAAGCACGGCGAGTTCGTGACCGACGAGATCTGCGACCGCTTCTGCGTGCTCGGGAACGCGAAGCAGATCACGGAGAAGCTTCGGGAGCTCGAGGCGGTCGGCGTCGACCAGTTCAACATCTACCTGATGACTCATCACCAGGAGGAAACCCTGGCGACCTACGGCGCCGAGATCATCCCCGAGTTCGGTGCGGTGACCGCTTGACGCGCTGGCTGAAGGCCCGGCTCACCGTGCCTCGCTTGTAGCTCACGCCGAGCGAGCCGCGTAGGACCTTCCCGCCCGCGGAGCGCGGCAGGTTCCAGCTGCACCGCGCCAACGCGTCCCGGAAGCCGGCGGTGCGGGCCCGGAGCCGCCGTGACCCAACTTTCGCCGAGCAAGACACCCGCCCGCTCGATAGCAACGAGCCTCCGATGGTGACGACGGCCCGCGCGCGGAACGGCGCGCCTGCCTGAGAATGCGCCGGAAGCGTGTCGAACAAGAAGATCCGAAGCTTCGGTGGCGGGGGAGGCGGCGGCGGAGGAGGAGGCGGTGGAGGCGGCGGGAAGCCGGGCAGCCGCAGCATCCCCGAGCCGCTCGCGTTGTCCTTCCCCTTCGGGCCGACGTCGAGGGCGTTCTGCTCCAGATACGACTGGACCTGCGCCGGCGTCCAGCTGGGGTATCGGCTGAGCACGAGCGCCGCGGCGCCGGCGACGTGCGGTGCGGCGGCGGAGCTGCCTCGGAAGCCGCTTGTCTGACAACTTCCCGAGAAGTCGCCGAAGTCGCTAAAGGGTGACGACACGCTGTCCGGCCCGACCAGATCGGGTTTGACCCGCCCGTCGATCGTCGGCCCCTGTGAGCTGTAGGGCTCGAGCTTGTTGTCCTGCCAGCAGGCTGCTCCGACTGCAAGCACGCTCGGCGACGTGGCCGGTTCGGCGACGCTTCCGGCGGGCCGCTGGTACTGGAGATCGTCGGCGGTGATGAAGAGGTCGAACCTCGGGGTCGCCGTTGTCCCGACGCGATCGATGGCGGCGAACACGTAGGCGCGATCGCCGCCGGGGTTCGTCCAGCAGAGCTCCTCGACGGGAGGCTGGGAAGCAGTCTGGCGGTTGATCGAGCGCGCGAGCGACCCGCTCGTCCCGGTGACGTGGTCGACGAACGAAGACCCGGCCTGCCTGAAGAGGTAGAGGTCGAAATCCTGCGGCCTGGCGGGCGACCATGCGTCCCACTTCAGGTCGAAACACGCGGAGCCGTGGGCCGGAATCGCAACAGTGTTTCCCTCGTCCGTTCCGTTGAACTCGTTCCAGCCGTTGTGATCGCTGTCGACGAACGAGCCGCTCCAGTGGCGCTGAGCGAAGTTACCGGCGGAGTTCACCCAAAGGATGCCGGCGGCCCGCGCCGCGGCCGCAACGCCGTCGGGCGACGCACTCGACGGGTTCTGCCCGTCGCCCCGGCTGCCGTTGAACCAGCTCAGCGACTCGACGATGATGTCGACGCGGGGGGTTCGGCCGACGGCGGCGGAGACGGCGTTCGCCAGCTGCGTCTCGTCGCCGACGCAGTAGAGGAGGATTGTTGCCTCCGGTGCCATCTGGTCGACGATCTGGGCGACCGCGGCGCCGTGGTCGCTGCCATCGAGTTCCGCGTCGCCGCACTGCGTGTACGCAAGGCTCGCGCCGGGGACGCTCTGCCATCCCTTGAAGCCGGAGTCGATGACCGCGACGGTGACGCCCTTGCCGGTATAGCCCGCGCGGTGCCATGCGTCGGCGCCCGTCGAGACGACACCTTCGCTGACCCCGCTTGCCGCGAGGCTGCGCGTCGCCGCCGCTCCCTGCTCGGCGGTCGGACTATGCGCCGGCCTCGGTGCGTGGCCGGGGCGCGAGGCCGCCGCGGCGCCGCAGACGAGGAGGACGCTGACGAGAGCGGCGACGCGGGCGCCGCGACTGATCGTCCCGTGTCGCACGCCCGGGTTTTAGCACCTCCGCCAGGGAACGCCCTAGCGGCGTACGACGACGTCGTCGAGCGAGCGCCGCTTCGCACGGCGGCTCCACTCAACCGCGGGGCGCGATGACGGGTCGCGCGGCCGTTGTGGATAGCCGAACGAGAGTGCGATGGCCGGCCGCTCCTCCTCGCCGGCCCCGACCAGCGCCGCCGCGCGATCGGCATCCGTGAACCCGTTGGGCGAACCGCCGACTCCCTCGTTCCACGCGGCGAGCAGCATGTTCTGCGCCGAACGACCCGCGTCGAATGACACCGGCCCCTTCCCGCGAACGGTCATCAGGACGAGGACGCGCGCACCTCGCACGTTGCCGGGCTCGTAGACGACGTCTGCCAGCTGCTCGAGCAGCTCACGCGACTCGACGACATAGAACGTCCACGGCTGGCGATTCGACCCGCTTCCCGACAGGCGGCCGGCATCGAGGATCCTGTCGACCACGTCGGGCGGCAGCGGCCGGTCCGAGTAGCGGCGAGTCTCACGCCTGCTCGCGATCGTCAGATACGTATCCACAGCTGCGAAGATAGCGGCGTGGCGGATCGCGCGCGGCTTGTCGGCATCAACCACGTCGCGCTCGAGGTCGACGACGTCGACGAGGCGCTCCGCTTCTACGGCAGCATCTTCGACCTGAAGCTCCGCGGACGCGCCGGGCGGATGGCGTTCATCGACATCGGCGACCAGTTCATCGCGCTCGCGAGCGGGCGCACGCAGCCGCCGGACCGGCATCGGCACTTCGGCCTCGTCGTCGACGACAAGGAGCGGGCGCTCGACCTAGCACGCCAGGCGGGCGTCGAGGTCCGCGGCAACGACTTCGTCGATCCGTGGGGCAACTTCGTTCAGGTCGTCGACTATCGCGACGTGCAGTTCACGAAGCCGGACCACATCCTGCGCGCGATGGGCGTAGGCGAGCTGGAGAAGTCCGACCAGGCGGTCGATGAGCTGCGTGCGAAGGGGTTAGCCCCGGCGGGCTCCCGAGCTACTGAGCGATGAGCCAGGCGACGATCCCGACGACCACGCTCGACGCCAGGACGATGATGCCGATGAACGTCAGACCGATGGCGAGGAGGATCACGCCGGCGACCACGCAGACGCCGAAGCAAAGGCCGGCGTATGCCCACGGCCCGAGCTTCTCACTGAGCGGTGCGCGGTCTTCGTCCACGTCGAAGTCACCCTAACCCAAGGGCGCGACGGGTGAGCACGTACGACCGGGTGAGCGAGCTTCCGGTCGAGATCGACTCATACGAGCTTGAGGCTCGGTCGGTCGACGTCTCGAGCGCGTTCACCCGCCACACGACGGTCATCCGCCTGCGCGGCGGCGGCCGGGAAGGCGTCGGCGAGGATGTGACGTACGACGCCGCCGACCAGTTGGCCTTCCAGGAGGCCGGCCCCTCGCGGCCGCTGGCCGGCAGCCACACGGTCGACTCGTTCTCCGGCCTGGTCGAGACGCTTGGCGTCGAGAACTACCGCCGCTGGGCGTTCGAGAGCGCGGCGCTCGACCTGGCGCTACAGCAGGCCGGAACATCGCTCGCAGAGGCGCTTGGCCGCGACCCCCGTCCGGTGACGTTCGTCGTCTCGACGCGCCTTCCGGACCCGCCGACGCTGGACCGGATCCGGCTCCTCCTCGATCGCTATCCCGGCATGAAATTCAAGCTCGACCCGACCAGTGCGTGGACGGACGAGCTCGTGGACGACCTGCGAGCCACCGGCGCGGTCGTCGCAGTCGATCTGAAGGGGCACTACGTGGGCACGATCGTCGACCAGCCGCCCGACGTCGAGCTGTACGAGCGCGTCGCAAGCCGGCTGCCCGACACCTGGATCGAGGATCCGGCGCTGACGCCCGAGACCGATCGCGTCCTCGCACCGCACCGAGACCGGATCACGTGGGACGCGCCGATCCACTCGGTGGCGGATGTCGAGGCAGTGCCTTTCGCGCCGAGGATGATCAACGTCAAGCCGTCGCGTTTCGGCGCCGTCCGAACCCTGTTCGACACGTACGACTACCTGAGCGAACGCGGCATCCGCGCCTACGGCGGCGGACAGTTCGAGCTCGGCCCGGGGCGCGGCCAGATCCAGTACCTGGCCTCGCTGTTCCACCCGGACGAGCCGAACGACGTTGCACCGGGCGGGTTCAACGAGGTCGAGCCCCGGCCGGACCTTCCAGGCAGCCCGCTGCCGCCGACTCCGGCGAGAACGGGCTTCGCCTGGGAATAGCGCTCAAGTCACAGGAACGCCTGCATCGGCGAGGATTTTGCGCAGCAGCCGAGCGTTCGCGGCTCCCTGCGCGACCGTCCCGCCCTGCCCGTCGGAGCTCGTGGAGTTCGTGTTCATGAACACGAATGCCTGCTCCGCCTCGCCGGCGAGCTCCCGAAGCGGCTCCACCCACTCGCGCATCTCGTCCTCGCCGTAGAGGTAGTCGAAGCGCTCGGCGGCGCCCCCGCCGCGGCGGTTCCACGTCTCGGCGTTGCGGCCGTGCATGCGGACATAGGTGGTCGGCGTCGTCAGCACCGGCACCGTCGGGATCACCGTGGGGCTGTCGAGCCGCGGAGCGTCCACGACCACGAGCGACAGGCCGCGCTCCTCGAGGAACGAGAACACGGCGTCGCGGTTCTCGTCGCTGAGCCAGCTCGCGTGGCGGAACTCGACGAGCCCGTCGTCGCCGCGGAGCTGCTCGTGCGCCCATTCGAGGTACTCGAGCGAGCGCTCGCGGTAGACGATGTACGGCGGAAACTGCAGCAGGATGCCGCCGAGTTTCCCGGCCGACCGAAGCGGCTCCAGCGCCCGATGAAACTGCTCGAAGACCTCGCCGCGGAGCTCTCTGGAGGGTCGCTCGACCCGACCGCGGTCGTCGGTGGGAACGTCCTCGCGGAGATCGGGCGGGAGCTGCTCGAGCCGCACGGGGTGCCTGGTCATGATCCCGAAGGCCTTGACGTGCATGGTGAATCCGGGTGGCGTGCGCTCGGCCCACCGGGAAACCATCTCCTCGACAGGGAGGCGGTAGAAGGTCGAATCGACCTCGACGGTGTCGAACTCCTGCGCGTAGTAGGCGAGCCGCTCGCCCGCCGGCAGCCCTTTGGGGTAGTAGTGCTTGCTCAGGGCGTCGTCGGCCCAGGAACACGTGCCGATACGGACGGTGGCGGCCACGGGCCGTATACTGACGACGTCCCCGACCGAAGGAGGTGTGCACAGATGACGACTGAGCTGGTGCCCTCCTTCGGCGTGGCCGCGAGCTAGCAAGTCGGAAGACCCTCTCGCCGGCCCGCCCACGAGCGCGCCGTTTTCTCATCGACGAGAGGAGTTTTGTCTTGCCAGAAGTACGCGCGTCGCTCCGCCGGCTCGGTTGGAGCGACCAATACGAACTCGAGTTCGCCGCCCTCGAACAGGAGGGTCTCGAACCCGCGCGCGTCGTCGCTCAGCATCGGGGCGCCTACGTCGTCCACGACGGCGACGGCGACGCCTGGGCGGAGGTCGCCGGTCGCCTGCGCCACGCCGCCGCCTCGCCGGCGGACTTCCCCGCGATCGGCGACTGGGTGGCGATCCGCCGTCGCCCCGACGGCGAGGGGGCCATCGTCCACGCTGTCCTCCCGCGTCGAACGGTCTTCTCGCGGAAGACCGCCTGGACCGAGACCGTGGAGCAGGTTCTCGCGGCGAACGTGGACGTGGCGTTCCTCGTCTCGACCCTCACCGACGAACTGAGCCCGCGCCGCCTCGAGCGCTATCTGACGACGGCCTGGGAAAGCGGCGCCGAGCCGGTGATCGTCCTGAACAAGGCCGATCTCTGCGCCGAGCCGCTCGCGCCCGTCGCCGGGGTCGAGGCGGTGGCGATCGGCGTGCCGATCGTGCTGACCAGCGCCGAGACCGGCGAGGGCATCGATCAGCTGGAGGCCTGGTTCGCGGGCGATCGGACCGGCGCGCTGCTCGGGTCGTCGGGGGTCGGAAAGTCGTCGCTCGTCAACCGGCTGCTCGGCGAGGAGCGACAGGAGACGCATGACATCCGCTCGGACGGCGTTCGCGGCCGGCACACGACGACCCGGCGGGAGCTGATTCCGCTGTCCGGCGGCGGTTTGATCCTCGACACGCCCGGGATGCGCGAGCTACAGCTCTGGGAAGCGGACGAGGGCTTCGACTCGACGTTCCGCGACGTTGCCGAGCTCGCATCCCAGTGCCGCTTCAACGATTGCGCGCACGACACCGAGCCGGGATGTGCCGTGCGGGAGGCGGTCTCGACCGGCGTGCTCGAGCCGGAGCGACTTGCCAGCTACCGCAAGCTGCAATCCGAGCTTGCCCACCTCGAGCGTCGAGTCGACAAACGCCTCGCAGCCGACGAGCGCAAGAAGCGGCGGAACTTCGCCCGCAGCCGGCGGAAGGCGAAATGGTGATGTTCTGGCCCGAAGTCGTACGACTTCGGGCCACAGCGCGTTCGCACTGCCGCAGGAAGCGAGTGCCAACACCAAGGCGCCGACACATCCCGAGTGGAATGACCGCCGCGAGTGCCGGCTTTGCCGGTGCACGCTCGCTGACGTTATTCGGCAGCCCCGTGGCCTGAAGTGCGGAGCACTTCCGGCCAGACTAGAGCGCGCCGCCCGCAGCGGCAGGCGCGAGCGGGTCGGCGCCCTGATCGCCGACCTGCGCTCTGGACAGGTAGTCCTCGGCGAGCAGCAGGTTCGACTCGGACGCTCGCTCGACGATGCGCAGGAGGTCGGCCATGCTCGACGTCTCCTCGAGCTGCTCCTTCAGGAACCAGCGGAGGAACTCCTCCCCCACGAGCTCCTGCTCCTCGCGCGCCAGCGCAGTCAAGGCCTTGATCTGCTCGGTGACTTCCCGCTCCTGCGCAAGTGCGAGCGCGACCGGCGCCACTGCGTGGTCGAACGATGTCTGCGGCGCATCGACGCCGGGGATCCGAACGTCCTCGTCGGCGTCGAGCAGGTACTGCACGATCATCATCGCGTGGTTCCGCTCCTCAACCGCCTGGCGGTAGAAGTGCGCGGCCAGCTGCGGCATCGTCTCGCCGTCGTAGTAGACGGCGATCGCCACGTACTGCTGCGACGCTGCGAACTCGCGCGCGATCTGCTCGTTCAGTGCCTCGGGGAAGCGCGCCACGCCGCAGGACTCTACTCGACGGTCAGCACTGCGGCGCCGCGGATCCTGCCCTCCCGCAGGCGGAGCAGCGCCTCGTTCGCGTCCGAGAGCGCGAACGGCTCCACCTCCGTACGCACCGGAATCTCCGGCGCGAGCGCCAGGAACTCCTCGCCGTCGCGGCGCGTCAGGTTCGCGACCGACGCGATCGATCGCTCGCCCCACAGGAGGTCGTAGGGAAACGACGGAATGTCGCTCATGTGGATGCCCGCGCAGACAACGCGGCCGCCTTTGGCGACCGCGCGCAGGGCAACGGGCACGAGCGCTCCCACCGGGGCGAAGATGATCGCCGCGTCCAGCTCCTCGGGCGGAAGCGTTTCCGAGCCTCCCGCCCACTCCGCTCCGAGCTCCAGCGCGAACTGCTGCCCGGGCTCGTCGCCTGGCCGTGTGAAGGCGAAGACGCGACGGCCCTGGTGCCGCGCGACCTGGATAACGATGTGGGCGGAGGCGCCGAAGCCGTAGAGGCCGATGCGCTCGCCGTCGCCGGCGAGCCGTAGTGACCGGTACCCGATCAGGCCCGCGCAGAGCAGCGGCGCCGCCTGCAGGTCGGGATAGCCCTCGGGAATCCGGAAGCAGAAGCGCTCGTCGGCGACCGCGAGCTCGGCGTATCCCCCGTCGACGGTGTAGCCGGTGAAGCGAGCGGCGTCGCAGAGGTTCTCCCGACCCGAGCGGCAGTAGCGGCACGTGCCGTCGGTCCAGCCGAGCCACGGGATGCCGACGCGGGTCCCCGACGGGAAGCGCTCGCCCGTCTCGACCGTCGCGACGACCTGGTGTCCGATGACCAGCGGCAGCTTCGGATCGGGGAGCTCGCCGCCGACGACGTGGAGGTCTGTCCGGCACACGCCGCACGCGTGCACGCGTACGAGCGCCTGCCCGGGCCCGGGCTCGGGATCGCGGACGTCCGCCTCGCGGAGCGGCGTCCGCGGCGACTCCAGAACCATCGCGCGCACGAAACCAGTCTCGCAGGCGGATGACCGCCGGCGACAGCTGCGGAACTCCGCCCCGAATCGACCGGCACACCCCCTCCCGGCCGCACCGACGAGAACGCATTCTCGGCCTATCAGTCGAGAGAACAGAGGAGGAGAGAATGTTTCGCAAGGCACTCGTCGGATTTGTGGTAATCGCGTCAGTCGTCTCGGCGCTCGCGCTGAGCGGCGGTGCGCTCGCCGCCAAGGGCGGCAACTCGGCCAACGCCAAGCTGTGTCAGAAGGGCGGCTGGCAGAACCTGATGGACGCGAACGGTGCGGCGTTCACGAACCAGGACCAGTGCGTCGGCTACGGCGCCGGCGGGGGCGCGATTTACGCGCTCGCACAGATCGAAGTGACGGCGACGGATCCCCAGCCGGCCCCGGACGGGTTCTCGGTCAGCACGAGCGGCTTCGGCCTGGAGCCCACGACGCTCGTCACGACGACCATCCTCAAGAACGACAGCCTGGAGAAGTTCGAGTCGCTGTTCGTCGACGCGAAGGGCGAGGTCAACGGTTCGCCATTCGGCACCTTCGGCCCCTGCGTCAACGGCGACCAGTGGTCTGCCTCGGCGACCGGCACGTCTGCGGACTCGCTGAGCAAGCCGACCGCGCCGGGAATCACGGTGACCTCCAACACCGTGACGCGCAGCGTGAGCTGCCCCTAACCGTCAGCGGCCCTCCCCGTACAGCGCCCGGGCGTTCTCGCGCAGGATCGCCCGGGCGCTGGCGTCTTGGTCCCCGGAAAGCTCCGGCAGCACCTCGGCCAGCGCTTCGCGCCAGCGGCGGGCACCGAGGAAGTACAGCTCCGGAGCCCTCGCCGCGTCCGACGCGTACATGAGCTTCGACAGCGGTGCCAGCTCGAGCGCCTGGCGCACCATCTCGGCGGGCCTCGCGACATGCGGGATCGTCAGCGAGACATCGAGGAAGACGTTGGGGTAGACGTGCGCCAGCCAGCCCGCTTCGCGCACGAACGGGTAGCAGTGGAGGAGAACGAACGGGGTCTCTCGGAAGCGCTCGATCACCGGCTTCAGGAGCGCAGGGTTCGCGGCCGGCAGCAGGAGATCGCCGTCCCCGAAGCCACTGTGCACCTGGAGTGGCAGCGGCTCGGCAGCGTTCGCCTCGAGCGCTTCGTACAGGACGAGATCTACCAGCGGCTTCGCATCGAGGCGTTGACCTGTGGCGGCGAACGCCTCCGACGCCTCGCCATCGGTTGGCCTGGAGACGGCGAGCCCGGTCCGGTACGCGGCGATCGTCTTCAGGCCCACGTAGCCGCGCGATCGCGCGGCCGCGACCTCGTCGCGTAGGCGCTGCTTCAGCGCATCGAGGCCGAGGCCCTCGGCAAGCGCCTCCTCCGCCACCCGCTCGATCCGCATCACCGGCCTCGTCGCGCAGTCCGCGAGCTCGGCCATCTCCTCGAGCGAGAACGCGACATCCGCCGGCGGGAAGCCGTCGTCGAGGTACAGCTCCTCAGTTCCGGTTCCGCGCAGCAGCCGGCCGGCGTATTCCCTCGGCGGCGACGAGATGCGGAATTCGAACACAGCCTCCTCCGACGCTTCGCAGCCGAACTCGTCGGCCAGTTGCTCGATCCCGCGGCGGTACGAGACCGCGGTCGCCACGTGCGGCCACTGGCGCGGGTCCGCGCTCTCCGAGAACAGCCCGCGGAACTCGTCGAGCGTGGCCGGATGCGCTCGCAGGACGCTGTGCGCGTGGTGGTCGACCAGCGGTATCTGACGAAGCGTGTCCAGGAGGGCAACGTCCATCGGATCGCGAGGCTACAGCGCGGCGCTAGCCTGGGCGATCACCGCCGCCTTCCTCTTTCTCGCAGCGTTTCTGGCGACGCTCAGGCCGGCGGGAAGGTCGTTGCCGAAGAAGTCCGACGCCGAACCTTCGAACAAGGTGCCGGCGCACTCTGTCGTCTGCTGGTTCGAGTGCCCATGACCGCCGCCAACCGCGCCTGTCTCACTGTCCACCACGTCACCGGTCGTCTCGTCGGTGATCGTGAAAGTGAACCAGACCGGGATCCCATGTCCCTGTATGCCGATTATCTGACCTGCTCCGTTGTTGTCGTCCCCCCACGCGACGGAGACCGTGATCGGCTGGTGGAGAACCCGAAACTCGCGAACCGGGCGGGCCGAGAAGCTAGAGCCGAGCCGTCCCCTTGACGGTCGCGGCGTACGCGATGCACTGACCGAGCACCCGCTTGCGGTGGTGGGTGAGGCGCACGGCCATCAACCCTGTCCCAGACGCTAGGGCAAGGCGACCGCGGACGGAATACACCTGCGCGCCGCACCCCGGCGCCTGCGAGATCAGCGACACCGTCCCGCCGGTGAACGTGCCCCGCACGGAATGGCGCGCGCCGGTTGTGCGAGAGGTCACGAGCTGGAACGTCCCGCCCCTGATCGTCGCCCGGCCGTGCTGGATGCGTGTGTGGCGGACGACGGCCGTCCACGCAGTCCTCGAGCTTCCGGCTCCGGCGAAGGTCCCGACCGTCGGCGTCGCCCCGACCTCGACACCGTGCAGCGTGACCGTGCCTGAGGCGGCGAGCGCCGAAGGCGCGCCGAGCGCGGCGAGCAGGAAGGTGACGAAGACGATTCGCATGTCGAGTTCAGACCCTGACGTTCGTCGTCAGGGTAAAGCTGCGAAGCCAACGACGACGAAGGGAGCGACGATGAAGTACCTGCTGCTTGTGTGCTGGGACGGCGAGCGGATGAACGCCCAGACCGAGCCCGACTCGACCGAGACCCAGGATGAGGAAGAGGGCTTTCCTTGGGTCGACGACCTCCAGGCACGAGGGATCTGGCTGACCGGCGATCAGCTGGCGCCGCCGCGCCGCGCTCGCTCAGTCCGGGTCCGCGAGGGGAAGACCATGGTGACGGACGGCCCGTTCGCCGAGACGAAGGAGGCGGTCGGCGGGTTCGACCTGATCGAGTGCGGCAGCTACGACGAGGCCGTCGATATCGCTGCCGCCCACCCGATCGCCCAGATGGGCACGATCGAGGTGCGGCCGCTCTGGGGGAATTGAGAGGGACCGGGCGCTCCGCCCGGCCCCTCACTCTGTTACCTGTGCTTACTTCAGCGGAATCGCCTGGGTGTACGCGTCCTGGTTTGGGGTATTGACGCCGGGCCTGCCGCGGAAGTCGGTCCACATCGGGTGGGCGACCAGGTCGCTGCCCAGGGTGACGCCCGTGTAGTCGCCGATGAATTCGCCCTGCAACACGGTGCCACTCTGGAGGCCTATACCGACGAACTGCACCTGAGGGTTCTGGCTCTCGGTGGTGATGCGCGTCGGATTCGGAAGGTTGTTGGGTAGCCCGGTGGCACTCGTGTACGCGAAGTCGAGATTGATGCCATTCGGGTCGTACGCGCGGGTGTAATAGGACACCACGAAGCGCGCGTTGTAGGCCGCCACGGCCGGGAAGACCTCGTCGGCGCTGGAGCCGATCGTGTACAGCTTCGTCCACGCCGTTCCGTTCGCGGAGGTGGACAGGAGGACGTCGCCGTCGGACTTGATCGATTCGCCGTCGGCAGCGTATTGCCCGTTACGGTCATCTGCCCAGGTCACGTAAAGGCGACCGGTTTTGCTGTCGATGGAGAGTTGCGGATAGCTGTTGATGCGGAAGTTCTCGCCGGTTAGCGCGAGGGTGCCGGTATCTTCATTGAAGGGGAAATCGAAATTCGTGCCGACCACGGTATTCGTGAAGGTCGAGCCGCCGTTGGTCGACTTGGCGACCACGGTGGCGTCGTGGTCGGTCGGCTGATTGCAGGCCAGCGTCTGGCAGATTGACGTCTCGTAGGCGATGTAGAGGTCGCCGTTGCGCCCGACTTTGGGGTTCGAGCCCTGGCTGTAGGGCGTGACGCCGTTGACGAAGGTTCCGTTCACCTCGACGAAGGGCGACCAGGTTGTCCCGCCGTCGGTGGACTTGGAGACGACGATGGGCGACCTGATGAAGTTCCCTGATGAGTCGAAGGCATAGCGCGTCCACGTGACATACACCGCGCCGGAGGCCGGATCGACGGCGATCCATTCCTTGTCGTTGAAGAACGGGGTGGTCACGGGATTGCCACTTGAGTCCACGCCATCCAATTGGACGATGGAAGGGTCGCCCCACGTCAGACCGCCGTCGGTGGACTTGGAGACGACGATGGCACTAGGCAACTGATTCCCGCTGGGGACGCGGCTGAAAGCAATATTGGCGTAGTAGACGGTGTTGTTCGGCCCGAAGGCGACTGCCGGGTCGCCGGCAGCATCCATGGCGGAGAGCGGCCCGGTCGCGCCGGTCGGGAAGTTCAGATGCGGCAGTACGACGTTGGTCCAGGTCGCGCCGCCGTTGGCGCTCGTATATGCCACGGCGGTGCTGTCGTTGCGGTTCTCACGCGTGTTGAAGAGGCGGTAGTCGTTGGCTCCTGCGACCAGGTTCGTTGGGTTGTTCGGGTTGACGTCGATGGTGGTTTCGTTCTGCGCGCTGCTGCAGCCCGTCTGGGACCCGGTCTGCACGACGGCGTCATTGACGATCGCATCCACGTTGGGCGCGGGGTTTGCGTACGGGTTGGGCTGGCCGAGGAAGTCCTGGCAGAGCGCCGAGAGGGTCGGGTCAAGGCTGATGCTGGTGGCGTCATCGCCCTCCTCGCTGAAAGCAGACAG